>Ga0163151_10007598_pt1 | contig 12599 bp, 12 predicted proteins | sample OliLakLV19MP5IB2_FD_145596 | JGI IMG/M metagenome (GOLD analysis project Ga0163151, IMG submission 145596) | Freshwater microbial mat bacterial communities from Lake Vanda, McMurdo Dry Valleys, Antarctica - Oligotrophic Lake LV.19.MP5.IB-2 | ecosystem: Environmental > Aquatic > Freshwater >...
GCCTCAGCTATTACGATCCTTTATTGAGCACACGAAGCTTCCGTTGCTGTTTTAGGTAGCCGCATTGGTCGTGCGCGGGTCAATAACTCCGATATATGATCCGGGAGATGGAATCACTTGGGTGACTTGACTTCACACGGGGCTGTCGAATGAATCCTGAGAAGGAAGCGTCACAAGGTAATAGCCAAGATGGCGGAAAAGTGCTTAGCCCGGAAACGCTGAATCTGGTTTCACGCGTCGCTGCACTGCCACAAAACGAAGCACTCTTTTGCCTTCGAGTGCAACTTTTTCTGTACGCGCAGGCTTATCACCAATTGCTTCAATCAGTTGTAGGCCTGGAGCTGTCCACGGACGATGTGACTTTGAACGATTCGTATTTACGAGTGATCGATGCCATTCAGGGCATGCTTAAAATGGAAGTCTTTAAAGATTTCCCAATGAAATTTGAGCCAGTTCTAGAACATTTGTTTTCCGGCAGTGGCATTGAAGTTTTGGAATGGGACGACATTGCCCCCGATGTCAATTCATTTCTTTCTAGTTCTCAATCCTATATCAACAGATGTGGGTCAATCGCACCGGCAAATAACGCACTCCTCGAAGACTATCTGAAGCCGCACAAGGAAAATATAGTGAAGATAATTGAGTATGCCACTGAGCACAGAAGGCGAATGCGAACCGCGTTCCCAAAAGTGTTGCAGCGTGTGCCGCAGCCGAAGCATCCTGTTATTGGAAGTTCCGAAGCGGAACATGCTGCGGCAAAAAATTCAAAACCTTCGCCGACGCATGAGGTCGCACCTGAATCGTTGCGGGAAGCAGCGAAAGGCCAAGTTTCCCACGTACCACCGCTTGCACTGATAGCAGAAGCACTCGGGTCTGGTGGTGTCCGACTCAAATATGGCACTGCCTTTTGCGACTGCCGGAATCGAGGTGGTGAGTTGCTGCAGTACGCCGTCCAAATCCACGGTGGTTGCTTATGGAATCGTCTACCGAAGGAGGTACGGGCTGGCGACAATTCTGTGAATATGAAAAAGCGCGTTCATTCCGTCTTACAGAGTGCGCCGCCAGACATTCGCAAGCTCTTCAAGGTCACGGCCAATGGAGTCGAGATCTCTAGCGAAGTAACCTACGTTCCCCTGCCAAAGTAATCTCCGCATCCCCGAAAAGTTCCCAGAACGTCCCCGGATTGTCTCTGCCTCAGGCAGAAGACTTTAGAGGTGGGAACATCGTCTTGGCCCCCAAGACAGACGTCTGTCGGTGAATTCGGCCTGTGCTCGCTACGCGAAATGTAGCGGCCGCTACGCCCAATGTAGCGCTCCTTTTACAGAGGTGGGACAGGCAATTCACGCTGAGTAACGATCCGTCACATCGTTGGCGTCTGAGTCATCCCACCTCATCCGGACTTCGACTATCTCAAACACCAAGCACGGCTTTTTCCTCGGTCTGATGGAGAACGTGGTGCTGACGGCGACTGTGCCGATTGCGGCTGCCGGCACACTAACGGACAATAACTTCGTGGGTTTCCATCGGCTGGAAGTCGATGGTGCCAACCTGGATCAAGTCTACAAGGCCAACGCCGTGACACAGGTCACGACGAAAGCGGATGCGCAGGCGCTCGTAGCCGACGCCTGGATCAAGCTGGGCATGGTGTTCAACCCCGCTGACGATTACCTGGGGCAGGCCGGATACCTTCAGTGGTTCGTCAACGGTGTGGCGCTGACCGACCGCAAGCTGATCCCGAACGCCACTGGAACGGACTTCCCGGCGGATGTGACGCTCGGGCCGGTTTTTGCGCTGCTGAATGCTACGGGCAGCACTCCGGGCGAGACGCTGATGGATTGGTGGGCCTGCTACCAACTGCGCCCGTAAACCCTTCCAAAAACGATTCGAAAAGCCCCAGCGAGGTCGCTGGGGCTTTTTGTTGATTGGAGACGCAGGGTGTTGGTGCCGAAAGAATAGGTATGGCTGAGAGCACATTGGCGGTTGGGTATCCCGAGCTGATCAAGGAACTCGGAAGGTTCCTTCCAGGTTTGCCCTTTGGGCAGAAAGGAGTGGCTGTGGACAAATCCTCGCTCAAGCCCGGTTTGATCCGGTTGCTCGAAACGATGCAACGGATCAATTACGGATCTATCGAACAGCTTCCGATTATCGGCGGCGAGCCGATGTTCGATTCGACGGTCAAGATCACAAGAGAAATTAAGTTTGGCGCAGAAAACGGTGCGCGACGTGAGCTGACACTCGATGATTTTGCCCTGAAGACGCAGGTCCTAGACCTCGTTGCGCAACTTTGTAAATTTCAGGACGGCATTGTGCTCAAGCTCGAAATTCAAGCGGGCCTGCCCTTCCGTATGACCGTGGGGGAGCACGCCGCCTAACACGGGTTTGGCCCCCTGACATTCAAACTGTGACAGTTCGGTAACCAGACGTCAACCTGGCCGCTAAGCGGAGGGTGCCGTGGGTGCCGCCCAAAAGGCGCACTACGACACCCTCCCTGTATTTCGACGCCTTGTTGGTTGGCACTCACGCACGCCTCCCCGGCCCCTTTCGGAGCATGTGCCATGATTGCCCAAAATCAGCAAGTCAGCATCGATGAATACGCAGAGAAAATAATTCGTTACAAAGCCAAATGGTTTGTCGGTAAATTCGGCTTCAATCAATCCGACGTTGATGATTTCGAACAGCAAATCAAAGTCGATCTCATCGAGCGTCTACCGCGCTTCGATCCTGAGAAATCCAGTCTCAAAACATTCACTCACCGCATCGTCAACCGCAAGGTCGCAAACATCATTCGCTTCCATACTCAAGAAATTCGGGATCGTCGCTGTGAAGAAGGGTCGCTCGATTTTGAGATCGCGATGGCGGAAGCGGGCAAGCGCATTCTCCGCACCAATCTCGTGAATGCCGACGAATGCGACATGCGAATGGGCCGGCGCAATCGGACGCGCCAGGACGAAGCCGATCTGAGCAACGATCTTGCCCATGTGCTGGAGAGTCTCCCGGAAAATTTGCGCGTCCTCTGCGAACGCCTCAAAACCGAGTCCATCGCGGAGATCGCATACGACATGGGCGTGCCGCGCAGCACGTTCTACTACCAGGTGATTCAGCCGCTGCGCCTCGCATTCGAGAGCGCCGGGCTGCGCGATTACTTTTAGCTATCTCCCGACATGTCGGGTTCGCGCCGGGTAAGTATCCCCCTGTCTGAGAGGAACGTGAATGCCGGTTCGCACGGCATGAAGTCGAGCGATTAATCGCTCGACTTCATGCCGCATCGAAGATCGAGGAAAAATCGAATGAGCCCGCAGCAGATCGCTCCAAATAAGAGCATTCTCACCTATTCGGCATTGAATACGTTCCGCAACTGCCCACGGAAGTACAAGCTGCGCTACATGGACGGCCTGACGCCACGCGAAAAAGCAGAGAGCCTCGCGTTCGGGAGCGGCGTCCATGAGTCACTGCAGAAGTGGTATTCGCTACCCGCCGATGAAACCCGGCTCTTAAGGGTGTTGGATTTCATCGACATGCAGTTCCCTGGCCGCTGCGGTGACGCCAGGCAGAAGCAACTCTGGCACATGGCGCGGGCAATGTTCGCCGGATACGCCGCCTGCTACGCCGACGAAGAATTTGAGGTCGTCGAGATCGAAAAGGAGTTCCAGGCGGAAATCCGCAACCCGGATACTGGGCGCGCCAGCCAGACGTTCATTATCGCCGGCAAGGTGGACGGCATCGTCCGTGTCGGGAAGGAACTCTATCTATTGGAGCACAAGACGGCGTCCACGCTGGACGCAAATTACCTCGACAAGCTGTGGACCGACACGCAAATCGCGCTCTATAGCTTCTATCTGCGGCAGATCGGCTATCCGGTCGTGGGCGTCATCTACAACGTGCTATTGAAATCCCGGATGGAGCAGCGGATGGGCGAAACCGAAGACGAATTCATCGTTCGGCGGGAAATGCTCGCGGCAAAGAACAAGACGGGCCGCTCTACCGCAAAACGTCAGGAGCCGGAAACGGACAACGCGTTTGCCGCGCGCCTGGCGGATTGGTATCGCAAGCCCGAATCCTTCCACCGCGAGCGCATCTACCTCTCTGAAGATCGCATGGCGATGCTTCAGGACGAGGTTTGGGAAATCACCCAACAGTACCTCGACGCCCGAGCTCGCGGCAAATGGCTCCTGAACACCTCTACATGCTTCTCTTTCCATCGCGCCTGCGAGTTTCTTCCACTGTGCCAATCGAACTTCAATCCGAACGTGCGCGACAACATGTACGAGATCGCGCCGGCGCACACCGAGTTGTCAGTCAGCGCGGGGAACTTGCCCGCGGGAGTTTCCGAATGATCGGGACCAGTGCAGCTTCGGACCTGCCGCCGCGCAGGTCCGAGCGCAACCACGGATCGCGCTGTGAACGCTGCAAGACGCAGCAACGCCACGATGCGATTCGCACGTGCGATTTCTGCGGCAAGACCGGCTGCACGCGCTGCGTGGAACAGTGGTCTGCCTATCAAGTCTGCCCCACTTGCCTTGGGCAGTAATTCAAAAGGAGAGAAGCAATGCCCGTCACCATGCCCGCCGCCAAGTCGAAGCCAACGCTCGACCTGGCCGCAAAGTCCATCCTGCTGTACGGCAGCCCCAAAACGGGGAAATCGACGTTCGCCAGCCAATTTCCCAACGCATTGTTCCTGGAGTGCGAGCCGGGATTGAACTGTCTGGAGGTGTTCAAAATCCCCACGTACACCTGGCCCGATTTCCTGGACGCTTGCAAGCTGATCGCGGCGGGAAACCACCCCTACAAAACCATCGTCGTCGATACGGTGGACAACGCGTTCAAATACTGCTCGGACCACGTCAACGCGCAACATAAGGTCGAATACGAAGGCGACTTGCCACATGGAAAGGGCTGGGCCTTCGTGAAGAACGAATGGCACCGCGTCCTGACGCGGCTGTGCAGCCTGGGTTACGGCGTGGTGCTGATTTCGCACGCGGTGGATAAGACGGTGGAGACGCGCACTGGCGAACTCACCAGGACGCAGCCCAGCTTGCCGGATCGCGCACGCGCCGTGGTGCTCGGCCTGGTGGACATGATTCTTTATTGCGACATGGTGAGCATAAAGGACAAGGACGGCAACGTCACGGCGCAGCGCATCATCCGCACCAGACCCCATCCAGCTTATGAGGCCGGAGACCGCACGGGCCGTCTACCCGAGGTACTTCCCCTGAATTTCGACGCGTTCGCGAAGGCGTTCAGTCCTTCGGCCACGCAGAACAAATAGCCTACCTCTTTTTTCAAGGAGACACGCAATGACCGAGCACGATCCGTTCAGCCCGAATCCCGCGCCCGCGCCCCAGGCGCTCAACATCGATCTGGAGCAGTTCGACGACGAGTACGAGAAGGCCGAAGCCGCCGAGAGCGACGATGTTCCCGACGGCAAGTACCAGGTCCGCATTCATGCCGTGCGCCTGAACAAGTCGCAGGCGGGCAACCCGATGTTGCAGTACGAGCTGCTCGTCGTTTCGGGGCAGCATACGGACCGGCACATTTTCAAGAACAGCGTCATCACGCCCAACTCGATGCCGTTCTTCAAGGCCGACTTGAAGGTGATGGGCATTCAGTTGCCGAAGCTCAGCGAGTTGCCCAATCACCTCGAAGGAATGCTGGACCAGGCGCTGGAGATCACGAAGAAAACGAAGGGCGAATACGCCAACGTCTATTTCAACAAGCGCCTGCTCGCGCCACCGAGTGAATCGCCCGCGAACGGTCCGATTCCGTTCTAATCAATTTGGGGCCGGAGCGGGATGGCGTAGCCGGGCCTGGGCAACCGGGTTGAGACTCCCCGAGCCCGCTCCGGCCACTGTGGAGACCCGGATGAGCTTCAGGATCGTGGTGGATACCAGAGAAAAGGAACCCTACAGCTTCGGATGCGCGACAGAACGCCGCGCGCTCATGGCTGGCGATTATTCAGTGGCCGGCCACGAGCAGGAAATCTCCGTGGAGCGCAAAAGCCTCTCAGACTTCAGCCATACCGTCATTCATGACATGCCGCGTTTCGATGCGGAACTGAAGAAGTTGAATAACTACCGCGCCGCCTGCGTGGTTGTTGAAGCCGATCTTGATCGCGTGCTGCGCGGCGGGCACGCGGGCGAACTTCGCGGCGTGAGTCCCGCGTCGCTGTTGGGGGCGGCACTCTCAATCGGTTTGCGGCAGCGCGTGCCTGTCTTCTGGTGCGGCAGCCGTCCGGCGGCTGTCGTCTTCACTGAGCAGTATCTGCGTATGGCCGTTCGCGCCCTCTATGGAGAAGTGTCATGCCCGAAACCGTGACCTTGCGCGGCGTCATCCACAGGCTTTTCCACAATTCGGCAAAGTTTTCAGCCGGATTGTTGAAAAGCGATGACGGTCGGTGGGTGAAATTCCGTGGCGCGTTCTGCGCCAGCGAGGACGACACCGTGGCGCTGGTCGGTCAGTTCGTTGATGACCCGAAATTTGGAAATCAGTTCAACGTCGAGCGGCTCTCATACGACCTGCCGGAGAGCCGTGACGGTCTCATGCAATACCTCGCTCGCCATAAGGCATTCAGCGGCATTGGCGAGGCCACGGCGTGCAAACTGGTGGACCGCGTTCAAACTGCCGAGGCGCTCGAAAAGGAGCTCACCGGCGATCTCGGCCCGCTGCACGCGGCGCTGAATATCCCGCTGCCGGTGTTGGAAAATCTGCGCGACGAATGGATCAAGAATACAAAGGAAAACAAGATCCGCACGTTCCTGGCGTCCTTCGGTCTGACCGACCACCAGATGGATACGCTGATCGCCAGCTGCGGCGAATCCATCATCGGCATCCTGAAAACAAATCCGTATCAGCTCATCGCCCTCGTGGAAGGGTACGGATTCAAGCGCGTGGACCAGATCGCCCGCGCGATGGGCACGCCCAAGGACCATCCCGGCCGGATTGACGCGGCGATCCTGTTTGCGCTCAACGAACAGACGCGCGACGGCAACACCTGGACGCCAGGCGCCAGCCTTCTGGACCTGGCCGGAAACCTGCTCTGTTTGGATTCGCTCGACAGCCGCGCGATGGTTCAGCAGCGTGCGCAGGCGTTGCTAAAAGACAACCGCATCATCGCCGACCTCAACGCGATCACCACGCCGTGGCTGCATCGCGCGGAGGACTACATTCGCACGACGTTGGCTGCCGCCAGTGCACGGATCGCTCCAGTTCAGCCAATGATTGGCTACCATGATGAATTGAAGGCTGCGCAACTCGACGCTTACCACATGGCGCTTCGCCACTGCGTCTGCGTGATTTCGGGCGGCGCGGGCACCGGGAAGACGTTCGTTGTTTCGCGGCTGACCAATGCATTCTTGAGCATGGGCTGCCAGATCGCCCTTTGCGCGCCGACAGGGAAGGCATCCAAGCGCATCGAGGAAGTCCTCCGCCAGTACAACCTCGGTTTGCAGGCGAAGACGATTCACCGCCTGTTGCACTACAACGGCACCGGGTTTCAGCGCCCGAGCCTGTCTGAGCCATACGCCGTTTCAGAATCAGACGGTGAAAATGACGACGAAGAAGAAGCGCTGCCCGCCTTCGACGTCGTGATCGTCGACGAAGTGTCGATGGTCGATGTGCCGCTGATGTACGAGCTTCTGACGCGCATCGACTTCAGCAAGACGCGGCTGATCCTCGTCGGCGACCACAATCAGCTTCCGCCGGTCGGGCCTGGCAACGTTCTGCGCGATCTGATTCACCACAAGCTCGCGCCCACGGTGGTTCTCAACGAGGTTGTTCGCCAGGCGGGTGCATTGAAGGCCAATTGCACTGGAATTCTGTCTGGCCGCGTCGCGCCATCCGCAGGTGACAAAGATGGCTGGCTGGTCATCGACGGATTCAAGGAACCGGAACAGATCCAAACGTATCTCCGCGATCTCATTCTGACCGACATCCCCGAGCGACTGAAATTCGATCCAGTTCGCGAAGTTCAGATCATCACGCCGCAGCATAAGGGCCTGCTTGGCACGCAGTCGATCAACCGGATCATGCAGTACCTGGTCCACGGTGAAGTAGAAGGCCGCTTCGTGCCCGGTGACAAGGTCATCCAGACGCAGAACGATTACGGCCTGGGCGTGATGAACGGCACCATCGGCTACGTGCTCGAAATCAACAAGCGCGGCTGCCAGATCAATTTTGAAGGCGAAGGCATCAAGACCGTCGAAGGCGAAAAACTCGAACACATTCAGCTGGCGTATGCTTTGACTGCTCACAAAGCGCAGGGCAGCGAATTTCCGTGCGCGGTCGTGCTCTGCCACAAATCGCATTTTTTCGCCGACCGCAATTGGCTCTACACGGCCTGCACCCGCGCGGCACAGTCTTGCATTCTCGTTGGCGACAAGTGGGGCATCGAGAATGCCGTCCGGAAAAACAATGTCATCGATCGCCGCACGCTGCTCAGTAAGTGGGCGCAGGAAGCTCAGGCCGCCGGAGGGACGCGCGGATGACGCCGATCCAGCGCATTGCCGGCAAATTGCGCGGCGCCGGACGCGAACTGAAGGCCGCAGGCTCCTGGTTGACGACGCTCTGCCCCGTTCACGCCGATACGAACGCCAGCCTGGGAATCAAGGAAGACCTTGACACCGGCAAGGCCATCGTGAAGTGCTTCGCCGGCTGCAAAGACACGGATGTGCTGAAGGCAATCGGTCTTGAGGTGCGCGACCTGTTCCCGGAAGGCTTTCAATCCAATGATGCGCCGAAAAATGACGGCGCATTGACGCTGGCGCATCTCGCCGACGCCAAAAAGCTGCCGGTCGGGTTCTTGCGCGACCTCGGGCTGAAGGACATCAAAAGCGGCGTGCTGATGCCCTACTACAGCGCGGAGGGCGCGCCCACCCGCGCGCGTCTGCGCCTGGCGCTCACTGGCGATGAGCGCTTCCGCTGGGGATTCCGCAAGGACCGCAGCGGGGCTGAACTGAAGATCGTGCCCTATGGCCTGTGGCGTTTGCCGCAAGCCCGCGATAAGGGAAACCTCATTATCGTCGAAGGCGAATCGGATTGCTGGAGCGCGTGGTATCACAGCTTGTGTTGCCTCGGGCTTCCCGGGGCCGAAACGGCGCGGCTGCTTGAACTCGATCATCTGGACGGGATCAAGCGCATCTATCTGATCCAGGAGCCTGATCAAGGCGGCAGCGCGTTCGTCAACGGCATCGCCGGCCGGCTGAAGACGATCAATTGGACGGGCCAGGCATTCTCGTTCCAGATCGGCTCCGGCATGAAGGATTTGTCGGACCTGCATATCGCCACGTGCGATACGCCGGCAAAGTTCCGCGAATCCGTCCTGAAGGCCATCGAAACGGCGTTGCCGATGCCGGAAGTGCAGCCGAAGCCTTCCGCCGCACCTCAATCGCCGCCGTCAAACGATGCGCAACCGCAGTCGAATTCCGGCAAGCCGAAGCTGCGCAACCATGAAATTTTCACGTATGCCGACAAGAGCGGCAACGTGCGCGAAGGCGTCAGGGCGATTCCCATCATCGAGATCGCCAACGCCCTGTTGCGAACGACAGAGAATTGGCCCCGCCGCGTCGAGAAGCTGCTGTTCTCGGACGAAAACGGCACCGTCCGCTACTTTGAAGACCGCGACGACCTTTTTGCGTGGGTTCAATCGCGCATGGCCGTGTATTGGGCCGCCGGCCAGGACGACGCCGACCAGCGATCTCTGGTCTCTCGCGCGGAATTCATGTCGCACCTGCAGGCAACAACACAAAAGTACGCTGCCGTCGAAGAAATGCCGCATGAGCCGCCGATGGAAGGCCACTACTACGCGTGGCGGCCCCCCGCGGATTACCAGGCAACAGGCAAGTACCTCACTGAATTGCTCGGTTTCTTCGACAATTCAGAAACCGGCGAGGATCGACTGCTGATCAATGCAGCCCTGATGACGCCAGCGTGGGGCGGACTTTCGGGCCGACGCCCAGCTATCGTGATCATGGCACCCGACCAAGGCTGCGGAAAATCCACGCTCGCGACAGCCATCGGGCTTCTGTATGACGGCCATATCGAACTTCAGCTCACCAATAGCGCGGAGGACAAGCTGACTTCCCGGCTGCTTACGCCGGCAGCCCTGAGCAAGCGCGTGGTCCGCATCGACAATATAAAGGAGGCTTACGACTCCGCCTTCATTGAGGGCCTGATCACCGCGCCCAGCATCTCGGGACATCGCTTGTATCACGGCGAGGCCAGCCGACCCAATACGCTGACGTTCGTTCTGACTGGCAACGCTCTCCGGCTGTCACGGGATATCGCGGAACGCTCCTTCATCATTCGCCTTGTCAAACCGCGTTATCGCGCCGACTGGGAGTCGGCTGTCACCAATTTCATCATTAAAAACCGCGACCGTATCCTGGTGGACATCATCGCGGAATTGAAGCGTCCGCCAGGCCCGACCACACTCTCCGACCGCTATGCCGACTGGGTCAAAGGCGTGCTGGCGCGCTGCGGTGGCGACACTGACGCCGCGATACGCCTCAATGGCAAGCGGCGCAGCACTTACGACGACGACCAGGATGAAGCCGCAGTCATCATGGCGGCGATTGACCGGCACAACGATCAAGTCGCAATCGCGGAAACCTATGTTTTCATAACGTCGACGCAGATGACGAACCTCGTGACTGCAGCGCTGAATGAGGACCACTCTGCCAAGTCGGTGAAATCCAAACTGGAATCGCACATCGAGGCTGGACGACTGCCAAGAGTGCAGATCAAGCGGACGAACGCCTGCAAGGGTTACAGCGTCCGTCGCCAAGAGGAATCTGAAAATGATCTTTCGAGATAAGCGGCACATCCGGCACCAGCAACACGAAATAGCGGTCTCGCGTGCCGAAAGTGCCGGTTGTGCCATGTTCGACATTAAAACCCATCGCACACACGCGCGCGTGTGTGTGCGGAACAGGAAGGGAATCTACACCCGGCACAAGCGGCACGTCCGGCACTGTCGATTTTCAGAGGCCAGGAGAAGTCATGAACAGCGTCCATTCCCCGATCCAGGAATCTGAAATCGCCGTTCACGGTTTGCAAGGAGCGAAGTACCACGGCGATCCTGAACGCCCCGACGAATTACAGATCACGCTATGCCGTGAGTGGCTGCGCGAATTTGCAAAACCCAACGCGGCATTCGATTACGACCACAACAGCTACGCACTCAAGCATTTCCCGGAGAAATGGGCGGGCCACTATGTCACGACGGGAGCCTTCATCGTCGCCGCCATGCGCGAAGGATACCAGCCATTCCGCTCCGGAGATCAAGACGCGATCTTCAGGATCGGAATTATGGAATCGCGAATGGAACCGCGGGCTGGCGCGAAACGGAGTGGGCCAAACTGGCCGTACAGAAAAACAGCACGGTGGTTAGGTACTCCGCCACACATTGTGCTGCACGAGGCGCGCGGAAGACTCGCAAGATTGGGCACAGTTTGTATTTCATGTCCGGAATTTCGGGACGTTCGCATAACGCTTTGACGTTGCGCAAATTGTGGGATTCAGACAAGCGAAAAAGGCCGTTGATAGTTTCACGCGGGAATTCTGGCGGACGCAATGGAAGCTGCGCGGGCATTTAATGTTGTGAGATTTCAACCCCCCTTCAATGGGTGTTGAAGCTTCGCGCCGAAACCCTATGCCGCATAGGAGGATGCAATGCCGAGTTTAAACGTGTTGACGCCCGAGCGTTCCGAGCGACTGCGCGACATGATGGCGCAATGGTGGGCCGGATGGTCCTTTAGTCAGATCGGACGCGCACACGGCGTCAGCTATCAGCGCGTGCATACATTGCTGAAATCGGTTGGCTGCACGCCTGCACTGCGCGCTCAATGCGAGGTGGCAAAGAAGCATGGCGAGTGTCACCCTGATCGAACTGAGATCACCGAAGCAAAGGTGATCATGGAAAGTGCTGCGTGGCCACGATTGACAGAGAAACAGCGCGCGGTCGTGGCGTGGCTGGCCAGCGGATTCAGCACGGCCACGATTGCGATACGGACCGATGGCAGCCAGTCTGGTGTGCGCAATCTCTTTGATGCGGCACGCTGGCGTGTGCTGGGGCGGCAAGCGGCGGCGGCGAATAGTGGAGTGCGGGAACTTCCGGTTCATGTTGAACCTGTCGAATCACCGTTAGCTATTGCACGAATGGAATCAGCGCCGGCGGCGGCAATCGACGCCATTCCGACATTGCCGTCAGTCGATGCCACACCACAAGATAATCACGCTGAACGGCCAGAGCATGTCGCCGGCGGCGAAGTGGACGGCCCCGTCGACGCCGCACCGAAAATTGGGTTTGATGAACCAGATGATCGCGAGTCCGAGCCAGCCATCGAATCTGTGACACATCCACCGAGCGTGGATGACGCGCCGCAATCGCCACCCGAAATCAGCAAGGCCGACTTTAGCCAGCCACAATCGCCGCCGACACCCGCGCCATTGGAACGCAAGCCGATCCGGCTGTCGGAATTGCGGCCACGGCGGCAAAACTGGCGAGACGATCCGCGCTGGGTTCGTCTGTCGCTGTAAGAAATCGTCGAGTGGGCGGATCGTTCAATAACTCGCGCCCACGGCGCAACGGGGCGCAACCCTTGGCC
>Ga0163151_10007601_pt1 | contig 12595 bp, 8 predicted proteins | sample OliLakLV19MP5IB2_FD_145596 | JGI IMG/M metagenome (GOLD analysis project Ga0163151, IMG submission 145596) | Freshwater microbial mat bacterial communities from Lake Vanda, McMurdo Dry Valleys, Antarctica - Oligotrophic Lake LV.19.MP5.IB-2 | ecosystem: Environmental > Aquatic > Freshwater > Lake...
GAATAAGCCACCCGGACAACCGCAGTGTCATCCGGGAGGCTTGCCGATCGTTCGATGCCTGCTCCAACGCGCGTCGGCACGAGCCGTTCAGCCCAGGCGGTCGATGAGTTGACGCGCCTTGGCCGGGCCGCCGGCTTTGACGATCAACCGCAGCGCCAGGTTTTCGAGTTCCAGATCGCTGCTGACCGTGCTCGGCGTCCGGACGACCTGCGCGACCCGGGTCTTCTTCGCGCCGCGGCGACGCCCGTTCTTGCGGGGCTTGCTCGCGCCAAGCTGGTGCTTGTAGTTCGCCGCGGTGGCCGGCGTGATTGTGATGCCCTGCTCCTTGGCGGCCGCCACGATCTCGGCGGTCTTGGTGATCCCCTGGCCCACGATCTCGCGGACGACCTGCATCTTCGACTTGGCACTTCCAGCGGCTTTGGCCATCAGTTGGGCATCCTTCAAGTTTTTGAGTGTTCCCGGAATGGGCAGACGTTAAACAATGACGCAACAGATTACAACTCATCCGGCTGGAGTGTATTATTGATTCGGCGGAAAGATTTCGTATCGAACGATCGCGCGAAAGGCATCCGTATTCACAGACTGCATGCCCGACGACATCATCAGTTTGTAGCCGAGCGATCATTTGTGAGAGACTCAATTCTGGAGACCTGCCGGATGCGCTCGCGATTCCTCATGCTGATGCTGTTCGTTCAGAGCGCGACTCTCGCGGATGACCCCGCCGGTAAGCGCGCCGTCCGCAAGCCGATTTCGGACCGGCTGGTCGTGTTCACGTTCGACGATGCGTCGCGCTCGCACTACACCGTCGTCCGGCCGCTGCTCAAGCAGTATGGATTCCGCGCGACGTTCTTTATCACGGAAGGCTTCGACTTCCAGACGAACAAGAAAGATTACCTGACCTGGGAACAGGTCAAGGAATTGCACGACGACGGCTTCGAGATCGGGAATCATACGCGGGATCACCTCGGCATCACCGCGAAGACCGTCGAACGATTGCCCGAGCAACTGGACGGCATCGCCGAGCAGTGCCGGACCCACGGCATTCCCGCGCCGGTTTCCTTTGCCTGGCCGGGGAACGCGCACACCGACGCCGCCTTCGAGACGCTCAAACAACGGGGAATCCGGTTCGCCCGGCGGGGCGGTGCGCCGGAGTATCCCTACGAAGAGGGACGCGGATTCGCCTACGAGCCCGGCCTCGACCACCCCCTGATGATCCCCTCAGCCGGCGACGCCCGCCCCAAATGGACGCTGCCGGATTTCGTGCGCGCCGTGCAGCAAGCGCGCGACGTCCGCATTGCCGTGCTGCAATTTCATGGAGTCCCCGACACCGCTCACGACTGGGTGAGCACCGGCGAGCAGAACTTTGAGGCGTACCTGAAATACCTCAGCCTGGAGGGCTACCGCGTCATCGCCTTGCGCGATCTGGAAGAATACGTCGATCCGAGCGTCGTGCCCGCGGATTATCGCACGATCATCGAGGTCCGCCGGAAGAGTCTGGAGACACCGGTGAAACCATAGCAAAGACATTGACGAATTCGTTAGCCGCGACCCGGAGGCTTTGCGCAGGGGAGCGCTGGGTGGAGCGCATATGACGTTAAGCGCGCTTCACCCCGCGCTCCCCTGCGCAAAGCCTCCGGGTCGCGGCTAACGGGTCACACAACTTCGCCCGCACGGGTGTGATGTCAGCGCGTCGGAAGGTGATAGCCTTCGCGGTTCAGCCGAATTCGGTACAGCGACTTGCCGGCCGTGATGTAGAGCAGCTTGCTGTCGGCCCCGCGGCCGAAGCCGACGTTGGTCGGGATCTCGGTCGGGATGTAAGCCAACTCCTTGCCATCGGGCGAATAGACACAGATGCCGAGGTGGTTCTCCGCGCGGACGGCGACGTACAGGTTGCCGTCCTTGTCGCAGACCAGGCCGTCCGGTCCGTCGTGGGGGCTGTAATCGACCAGCGTCTTGCGGAACTTGGCCGTCCCTTCCGGCGACAGGTCGTACGCCATCAGGGCCATGAACCCCTTCCGCATGGGGATGTCGAGCTGGCTCGGATTCGAGCCGGCCCCCTGGCTGAGCCGGTCGATGCTGGTCGCGCCGTTGTCGTTGCTGACGACGTACAGTGTCTTCTGATCCGGCGAGAGGCAGACGCCGTTCGGCTTGCCCGCGTCGGTGATAATGCGGTGCAGCGAGCCGTCGGTGTCGATCCGGTAGACCGCCTGCAACGGCTGATCGAGTCCCTCGTACCCCAGGTACCGCGGATCGCTGAAGTAGATTCGTCCCTTCAGGTCGATGGTGATGTCGTTGGGGGAATTCAGCGGCCGGCCCTCGAACATCGCGGCAATGATGTGCGTCTTGCCGGACTTCATGTCCGTCCGCGTGACCCTTCGGCCGCCGTAGTCGGCCCCTTCCGCGACCACCATCCGGCCCTGGGCGTCGAATTTGATGCCGTTGGACATGCCACTGGGGGAGCGAAAGATCGTCGTCTTGCCGGTGGCCGGATCGAATTTCCAGATGTGCCCCGCTTCGATGGCCCCCTGCTCGTCCCGCGCGACGTGCGAGAACGTGATCTCGCTGAAGTAAACCATCCCGTCCAGTGCGACCGACACCCCTTCGGTCAGCACCCGCGATTCAAACAGTTTTTCGAGCTTCGCGTCCGCCGGCACGATCGGCTCGTCGGCACGCACGGGCGACAGCGTCAGGATGCACCACGACAGCAGGTGGACGAAAGCCAGGCACAGTTTCCGCGGCATCGACTCAGCCTTTCTTCAGAGGGGTGGCAGCAGAGTTGAACAGCGACAAGCGACATTGCCGGAAATCAATTATGGGAGACGCAGGCGGTTCCACTTTTCCTGAAAACTCGGGCGATCAAAGACCTCGGGGTTGACGACGCCGTGCGCCCGGCGGCCGTGCGCGAGTTCGACGAGACTCTGGCAGGCGGTCCGGCCGATGTCGCGAAACAGTTCGTGGGTCCAGGCAATCGAGTGCGGCGCGAGCAGCACGTTCTCCAGTTCGGCGAAGGGCGACGGTCCGACGGGTGGCTCAACAGTAAAGCAATCCAGCGCCGCGCCCGCAATCCGCCGCGTGGCCAAAGCTTCGTACAGGGCGGCTTCATCGACAATCCCGCCGCGGGCCGTGTTCAACAGGTAGGCAGTAAGCTTCATCGTCGCCAACTCGCGCGGTCCGATCAGGTTCCGCGTCTGGTCGTTCAGCGGGCAATGCAGTGACACGAAATCGGACTGCGACAGTAGTTCCTCCAGAGTCGCCGCGCGTGCTCCGGATGCGGCCATCTGGGCCGCCGGCACGTAGGGATCGAAGACCAGCGGCGGTTGCATGCCGAACCCGGAGAGCAGCCGGACGACCGCCCGGCCGATGCCGCCGAACCCCACCAGCCCCAGTGTCCGCTCGCGCAGTTCGCTCCCCATGTAGCGGCTGCGGTCGTTCCAGCGAGATTCGCGGATCAGGCGGTCCTTCATTCGCAAGTGGTGCGTGAGAGCCAGCATCCAGCCGACCGTCGCCTCGGCGACCGAGTGGTCCACGGCTCCGGTCGCGATGCACAGCACGACGTCCGCAGCCGTGCAGGCCGCCACATCGACATTGTCGTAGCCCACGCCAAACCGGGAAACCACCAACAGGTTCCGGGAGGCAGACAGACTGTGGGCGCTCACGCGCGGCGTGAGGACCAGCAAGCCCTGCGCATCTGGCAATTGCTCGGGACCGATCTCCGGCCGGTGTTCGATGAAGCGTCCGATCTCGATGCCCGTTATCGCAGACAACCGGTCGAGTCCCACGTCGGCGTATTTGAGGTGACCGTCCGCGTCGTAGAAGTCCGCGGTCAGGTCGACTCGAAAGCGCGGCCTCGTCATCGCCAGGGGTTTCCTTCCTCGGTCGCACAGCGTTCCTGGACGACAATCCGCTCCGGCTTGGGTCCGGCGTACACCCAGAGCATCTCCATTGTGGACTTCGATTCGTTGATGAAGTAATGCACCCGGCCGCGCGGTTGCAGCGCCGTCACGCCGCCGCTCATGCGGTAGCGACGCCCCTCGACGACGCACATGGCCTCGCCCGAAATGATGCAGATCGACTCGTCGAAATCGTGTACGTGCGCCGGCAACCGGCCGCCGGCAGCGAAGAGTCCGTAACCGCCGCTCATCTCCAGACCCGGCATGAGCGTCTCGTTGAAGAAGTCGATGAACTCCGTGTTCGGTCCCGCCGCGAAGCGCTTGGCGGTGGCGAACCGGTTGACGCGCTCGGCTCCGGGGTGCCCCGTCGAGTCTTCCGGCATCGTCCGCTTCGAGAAGAACCGGTCCACCAGCGTCCGCACGGGATTGTCGGTCGCCAACGCAACTTGAAAGACGGCGGGATCGCGCGCCGACAGGTTGCGGGCCGAGTGTGCCAGTCCCGCGGGAATGGTGACGTTGTCCATCCGCTTGAGGACGTACTTGCGGCCCTCGATTTCCACGCTCGCCGCCCCTTGCAGGAGTGTGATCGACTCCGTGAACGGGTGCGTGTGGTAGGGGAGCGCCGCTTCAGGGGCAAACGTGACCCAGCCCGTCGTCAGCTTGCGGGCCTGATTGTGCCGGCCGACCAGGCACTCGAAGCTGACGCCGGCGCTCAACTCCACCCGCTGTCCTGAGCCAACGGCGTTCATAACCTCGGGGCGATCCGGCCGCATCGATTCCGGCGGCCGTTCGAGCGGGGCGACCGGGCCGGGATCGGATTCCAATGACGCGATCATGCGCGGCGAACGCTGGACTGTCTGCAACGCCGACCGCAGCGACCGGATCAGCAGGCCCGTGTCGAATCCCAGGCCGATCATCTGAAAACCCTGCGAACTGCGCGCGGCAATGTCCGCTTCGCTCGCCGCGAGGACGCCGCAATGCTGGCCCGCCCGGCGGATCACGTCTTTCATGGCGAGAATCTGCTCGGCGACGCCGGGCCCTTCCCACTGCCCCCGATAGCCCGCGGTCGACGAATAATCCGCCGGCCCAAAGAGAAAGACTTCAGCGCCGTCGACCTGAGTCATCAGCGGCACTTGCCGCATTGTGCGGACCGTCTCGATGATGGGGATCACCAACACGTTTTCATTGGCTTCGGCGGTGTGTTCGACGAAGCATTGACCCCAGCAAGTCGCCCGTTCGGCGCCAATGCCCCGCAGACCCTCCGGCGGATACCGTGCGAAGGCCACTGCCTGGCGAAACTGCTCGGCCGACTCGACCCAGGGGATCACCACGCCGTCCGCCCCGAGATCGAGCGCCCGCTTGATCAGCCCGATATCGAGGCTCGCCACGCGGACCAACGCGACCGTGTCGCTCCGCACGGTCGCCCGCAGGTGCTCGACGATTTCCTTCCAGTCGAGATGCCCGTGCTCGGCGTCAATCACCACCCAGTCCAGCCCCAGCGCCACGGCAATCTCGGTGACGCTGGGAGCCTCCAGCGTCACCCACAAGCCGTAAACCGGACTGCTCGCGGCCAGCTTGCGGCGGAAGGCTTTCAGGGCCGAAGTTTTCATGGATGGCGATTCAGTTCTTGTAGGGTGCAGTCGAGTCTTCGAGGCTCACCCCGTTGGAGTCCAGCCTTTAGGCTGCTCTTCGGACGTCGAGCGACCATCGAAGACAGCCTAAAGGCTGGACTCCAACGAAAGAGGGTGAGCCTCGAAGACTCGACTACACCCTACGGAAATCCTTGAGCATCCTTGACAAATCGGGATGACTTAGATTATCAGTGAGATAATCAGACAGGTTAGCAGGCCGAACGGGGAATGCAAGTGTCCGTCTCCACGCCGTTTCCGAAAACCGGCACCGACGACTGTTATCGGATTCTGCCGGTCATCGACGAGATCATCCGCGAACGGGGGCTCGCGCCGGGAGACCAGTTGCCGAGCATTCGCGATCTGGCTGATCGGCTGGGCGTGAAGCCCACGACCATCCGCGACGCCCTGCTGAAGGCGGAATCGCAGGGTTTGGTGAAGGTTCTGCCGCGGTCGGGCGTCTTCCTGCGGGCAGCCAGCCTGGTTGCCAATGGTACGACGAATAACGGCGTGACGGCGAATCGCAATGCGGACGAGCCGAACGTCCTGCACTTGCTCGATGCCCGCCGGTTGATTGAAATCGAACTCGCCGGCCGCGCGGCGCGGCATCGTCGCCTCGAAGAACTGCTGCCGGTCCGGCGGGCGCTCGATGCGCTCCTGCAACTTCCCGCCGAGGCGTCGCGGGCGGAAGATGTGCGGCTGGATGTCCGGTTCCATCTTGAAATTGCCCGGTTGGGAGGGAACGCCGTGCTGTGTTCCCTGCATCAGTCGTTGCTCGAACAGCTCGTGCCTCACTTGAACGAAGTGGCTCCCTCGATCGAACGCCGCAGCCTCACGAACCGCTCGCACGTCGCCATTTACGAAGCGCTCGTCGCCGGCGACGATGATCTCATCCGGCAGGAGATGCGGGAACACTTGAGTCTGGCCTACGACAGCCTGCTCGAAAGCCTGCAACAGCCGCCGCATTGGACCGCTGTCGCTCCGATGGCGGCCACCGTCAACCACACCGCCTCCGACCTTCATCCCGCCGGCCCGTGAGAGACCCGATGCGTGCGATTGCCTGCTTGGGATTGGTCAGCCTGCTGATTCCGCTGCCGCTCGGTGCAGCCGACGATGCCGGTCTGGAATTCTTCGAGAAGAAGATTCGCCCGGTTCTCGTCCAGCATTGTTACGAGTGTCATTCTGCCGACGCGAAAAAAGTCGGCGGCAGCCTGCTCCTCGACAGCCGGCAGGGCCTTCGCAAAGGCGGCGATTCCGGCCCCGCGCTGCAAGCGGACGCCCTCGAACAGAGCCTGCTCCTCAAGGCGATCCGCTACGACGGCGACGTCCAGATGCCCCCCAAGGGCAAGCTTCCGCCGGAAGTGATCGCCGACCTCGAAGCCTGGCTGAAGCTCGGTGCTCCCGACCCGCGCGACGCGAAGTCCACGGCCGGCACGACGAGTGACTGGTCCGAAACCCTGCGTAGCAGAGCCGACTGGTGGAGCCTCAAACCCGTCGTCAACCCGGCGGTCCCGCAATCGAACAACGCCGGCTGGTCCGAGCACCCTGTTGATCGTTTCATTCTGGCGCGACTGGAATCGGAGGGCCTCGCCCCCGCCGAGGCGGCCCCACCACGGACGCTGGCCCGGCGTTTGGGGCTCGTGCTGACGGGCCTGCCGCCTGCCGCGGAATTAGTTGACGCCTTCGTGGAGGAATGCGACGCGGCCCATGTCGCTCCCGGCGAGCGGCTGCCGCAAGCGGCTGTCGAAAAGCTCGTCGATGCGCTGTTGGCGTCGCCCCGGTTCGGCGAACGCTGGGCCCGGCATTGGATGGATGTCGTTCGCTTCACGGAAACGCACGGCAACGAATGGAACTACGAAGTTCACCACGCGTGGCGCTACCGCGACTACCTCATTCGCGCGTTCAATGCGGACGTCCCCTACGACCAACTCGTGTTGGAACACATCGCAGGCGACCTGCTGCCGGAGCCGCGCTGGAATGCCGACGGCCGGTTTCAGGAGTCGGTCATCGGCACCGGTTTCTACCGGTTCGGCGAAGTCAACCACGACGACTGCATCAGCCTCCTGGAGCTGGGCTTCGACATCGTCGATAACCAGATCGATACGCTAACCAAGGCGTTCCAGGCCACGACGGTCTCGTGCTCCCGCTGCCACGATCACAAGTTCGACGCCGTTTCCGCCCGCGATTACTACGCATTGCTCGGCATCCTTCGAAGCTCGCGTCTGGTGGCCCACACCATCGATGCGCCGGAGGTCAACGTCCCGACGAAAGCGCGACTGCAAACGCTGAAAGCGGACATCCGCAACGAGTTGGCTGCCGTCTGGCAGCGCGACGCTGGAGACATCCCCCGTTACCTGCTGGCCGCCACGGCGCGGCAAGCCAAGGCGGCAGAAGCGGAAGCGCTGGCGGCCGGGTTGGATGCCGCCCGTCTCGACAAGTGGGTCGCTGCACTCGCTGTGGAAAAGGCGCCCCTGGAAGATCCGCTCGAACCGTTGCGGCGGCTGATGCGAACGCCGCCCGCCGACGCAGAGGGTTTCGCTAAGGCTTGGGCGTCTCTCGCCGACGAGTTTCACAACGAAGACCGTACGCGCACCGAATTCAATCAGACGAACTACACGACCTGGGCCGACTTCCGCACCGGCGAGCCGACGGACTGGCAAGTCGGCGGACAGGGACTGCGCGACGCCCGGCCGCACAGCGGGGATCTTGCCGTGGCCACGGAGGGGGACGCGATCATCCGAGCGATTCTGCCCGCCGGCGCATTCACCCACGGGCTGTCCGACAAGCTCAACGGAACGCTCCGTTCGCCGGTGCTGCCGACAGGGAAGCCGCACATCAGTTTCCAGGTGCTCGGCCAGCGGAGCAGTGCGGTCCGGCTGGTCTCCAACAACTGTCAGCTCAACTACAAGAACTACCGGGCGCTCACCAATCCGGAGTTGCAGTGGGTCACGTTCTCGCCTCCCGCCGATCGCGACAGCCTGCGCACGTATGCCGAACTGATGACGATGTTCGACAACCCCAAATTCCCCGACCAGCTCAGCGCGCTGGGGGGGGACACGGCCAATTACCGCCTCCCCTGGGAACAAGCCGCCGCCAATCCGCGCTCGCACTTCGGCGTCACGCGGGTGGTCCTGCACGACGTCGCCGAGCCGCCGCGCGCCGAGCTGTCTCACCTCCGCTCGTTGTTCACGGGTGAAGCCCCTGCGGATGCGACAGCTGTTGCGGCGCGATATGCGACGGTGATCGGCGCGGCGGTTCACGCCTGGAGTGCGGACACCGCCACCGACGACGACGTTCGCTGGCTCAACGCCCTGCTCACTCGCGAACTGCTCGGCAATCGGTCCGGGCTCTCGCCGAAGCTCGATGCCCTGCTTCAGCAGTACCGTGAAGCGGACGCCGCGCTGTCTCTGCCGACGGTCATCGCCGGAATGAGCGACGGCAGCGGCGGCTACGACCAGGCGCTGTTTGTCCGCGGCAACTGTCGGCAGCCCGGCGAGATCGTGCCGCGGGGCTATCTGGAAGTCCTCGAACCGCCAGTCGCCGCGGCCAGCGCCACCGCGCCCTGTGCGGGTTCTGACGCTCGGTCCTTCGACAGCAGCGGCCGATGGGAAATGGCCCGACGGATCGCCGCCGCCGATAACCCGCTCACTGCCCGCGTGATGGTGAACCGTCTGTGGCACCATCTGTTCGGCACGGGTCTGGTCCGGACCGTCGATGACTTCGGCCACGCCGGCGAATTGCCCTCGCATCCGGAACTCCTCGATCATCTGGCGGCGCAATTTGTCGCGGACGGCTGGTCGACCAAACGGCTGATTCGGTCGCTGGTGCTGAGCCGCGCGTTCCAGATGTCCAGCCGGCCGACGCCGCACGGCGCCGAGCGCGAGCCGACGAATCGGTTGCTGCACCACTATCCCGCCCGGCGGCTCGAAGCGGAGGCCATTCGCGATTCGATTCTCGCGGCGTCCGGCCGGCTCGACGGCCGGTTGTTCGGTCCCAGCGTGCAGCCGTTCCGCGACAAGGAATACGTCGACCGCCGGTTGTTTCCCGGCCCGCTCGACGGCGGCGGCCGGCGGAGCATTTACATCAAGAACACGCTGATGGAGCCGCCGCGCTTCCTGGCCGCGTTCAACTTCCCTGGCGGCAAGGTGGCCCAGGGCCGCCGCGACGTCACCAACGTTCCGGCGCAGGCGCTGGCGCTGCTCAACGATCCGTTCGTGATCCAGCAGGCGGACGTCTGGGCGGAGAAACTCATCGCTCGTTCCGATGACAGCGCCTCCAGCCGCATCGGCATCCTCTATACAACGGCTCTCGGACGCAGCCCATCGTCCGATGAACGCCAGCGATTCGAGCAGGCGATCATGCAGTTCGCCGAGCTTCAGCAGGTTCCGTCGGGCGAGGTGCTGCGGAGTCAGACCGTGTGGAAAGATGTGGCTCATGCGGTCTTCAATCTCACGGAGTTCATTTACATTCCGTAGTTTGGATGAAGGCATTAGCAACTACGAAACACACGAAAAGTACGAAAGTGTTGTGGATGTCTGATTCACACATGGCACGTCAAGAGCCACCGGGAATCTCCACGCAACGGTCGTTGCTCAGATTCATTCGTGTTGTTTCGTGTATTTCGTGGTAAATCCTCCGGATTAGTCGACGACGATTTGCACCATTGGGAACGACACCATGTCCGCCACGCGTTGTCCTGGATTTCGCCCGCCCGCCATGTCGCGGCGGGAAATGCTCGCGACGGCCGCCAATGGCTTCGGCGGCGTCGCGCTCGCGGGGTTGCTCGCCGAACGGCAAGTTCGTGCGGAGGAGACAGCGTCGCAGCCGCATCGGTCGCCGCGCGTCAAGAATGTCATATTCTGCTTCATGGATGGCGGCGTCTCACACGTCGACAGTTTCGATCCCAAGCCTAAGCTCGACGCGCTCGACGGCCAGCCGTTCACCGAATCGAAGAACCCGACGGCCAACGGCAATCGCCTGTGGCTGAAGAGTCCGTGGCCGTTTCAGCAGCACGGCGAATGCGGCATGCCGGTAAGCAGCCTGTTCCCGCACATCGCCCGCCACGTCGACGACCTCGCCGTCATCCGCTCGATGAAGGCCGATCTGCCCATTCACTCAACCGGCGTGCTGTTTCTGCACACCGGCTCGAATAACGCGGGCCGACCGAGCCTCGGCTCGTGGGTCAATTACGGCCTGGGCAGCGAGAACCGCAATCTGCCCGGCTTCGTGGTTCTCAGTTTCGGCGTCGTCCCCTGCGGCGGTCTCGAAAACTTCTCAAACGGGTTTCTGCCCGCCAGCCACCAGGCCACGCTGTTTCAAGCCGACGGCCGGCTGATCGACAACCTCCAGCCCGCCGACGCCGTCGCCCGGATTCAGCAGACGAAGCTGGCGTTGCTGCAACGCGAAGACGCCGCGTTTTCCCGATCGCTGGCGGGAAACGACGCCGTCGAGTCCGCGATCCGCAATTACGAGATGGCCTATCGGATGCAGTCGCTGGTCCCGGACGTGCTCGATCTCAGTCGCGAAACGGAAGCCACACAGCAGTTGTACGGCATCGACTCCAAAGTCCCGTCGCAGCGGCTGTACGGCATCCAGTGCCTGCGCGCCCGCCGGCTCGTGGAATCCGGCGTCCGCTTCGTCGAGATCACCTGTCCGCCCGGCGCGTCCAACGGCACCTGGGACCAGCACGGCGATCTGAAAAACGGGCACCAGAAAAATGCGCTAGATACCGACCAGGCCATCGCCGCGTTGATCGCCGATCTCAAAGCCCGCGGTCTGTTCGATGAAACGCTGATCGTCTGGGCGGGCGAGTTCGGCCGCACGCCGCACTCGGCGGGCCGCGATGGCCGCGATCATCATCCCGAAGGGTTCACCGTCTGGCTGGCCGGCGGCGGCGTCCGCGGCGGCACGATCTACGGCGCGACCGACGAGCTCGGCATGCAGGCGGTCGACCGCGTCACGACGATGCACGACCTGCACGCCACGATTCTGCACCTGCTGGGCCTCGATCACGAACGCCTGACATTCCGCTTCGCCGGCCGCGACTTCCGCCTGACCGACGTGCATGGGCATGTCGTTCGGGACATCCTGACGTGAACGACTCTGGGTGCCAAACAACCCCCGTCAAAGATTTTGAAAGGCATTGATCCACAGATTTCGCCGATTACGCAGATTGAAAGAGTGACAGATGAAAGCAATGAAAGAACGGTATCCCGATCATTGCGTCTATCTTGAATCTGCGTAATCGGCGAAATCTGTGGATAAAATCTTCTCTCGGCGTAAGACACTGTGAACGACTCCGTCAACCACGGAGCATCACCTGGGCCGGGTTGATTGCCCGGTGGACGCCTTTGTTCGCGGTGATCTCGAACGCCTGCGGAACGGAGGCAAGTCCTTGCAGCACGTGCGTGATGGTCGGTTTGAGCCGCACGCGCCCCGACGCCACCAGTCGGACCGTGTGTTCGAGGTGCGCCTGCGTGCTGATGTCCGGGAACAGGTATCGCAGGCTCCGTTCGCGCAGCAGGTCCACATTCAATTCCAGCGGTCCGCCGAACCACGAGACGCCGATCACCTTGCCCCCCGAACGGGCCGAGTCGATCGCCTGCCGCAGCGTCTGCGTGCCCGCCAGCCCCTGCTTCGGGCTGCCGCCGGCGCATTCGAAGACGACGTCGGCTCCGTTGCCTCCGGTCAATTCGCGAATCGATTCCACCGGATCGCACGTGCGGGCATTCAGCGCGTGATCGGCCCCCAGCTCCAGCGACATCCGGCACGACTCGTCGCGCACGTCCACGCTGACGATCAGCCCGGCTCCGGAGATCCGCGCGATCTGCAGGCACTCCAGCCCCATGCTTCCCTGGCCGTAGATCGCCACGCTGTCCCCCATCTGAATCCCGGCGGTCTCCACGGAGGCCACGCTATCGCTGAGCGATTGCAGGCAGGCCGCCTCGCTGTCTGAAATACGGTCGTCCACCCGCACCAGCGCGATCTCCGGCAGCAAGGCCAGTTCGCTGAAGCAGCCGGGCTGATCGAAGCCGATCACCGGCCCCCGCCGGCATAACGCGCTCCGTTCTGAGTGGC
>Ga0163151_10007607_pt1 | contig 12587 bp, 9 predicted proteins | sample OliLakLV19MP5IB2_FD_145596 | JGI IMG/M metagenome (GOLD analysis project Ga0163151, IMG submission 145596) | Freshwater microbial mat bacterial communities from Lake Vanda, McMurdo Dry Valleys, Antarctica - Oligotrophic Lake LV.19.MP5.IB-2 | ecosystem: Environmental > Aquatic > Freshwater > Lake...
GTCGGCAAGTGGCGCGCAACAGCTTGGCCACGTTGACTTTTCTCAGTCCCTGCCTAGCGGCTCGAGCGACTGCCCTTCCGCCGGGAGTTTGGTTCTACTGCTTGGGCACGTAAAAAGGGCCTTTGCTCCGTGAGGGGGAAAGTGGGCTGTTTATGGCCGGTGCGGGTTTCTTAGCGGTGGATTGTGCAGGGCATCCGCCCGCAAGATTTCGCTTCGGGACTTGGGAAATAGCCCGGCGTGATGCCGCCGCGACATGGATATAATATTGATTGTCAGGGGCTTTTTGGGAAAGTGGACAGGTAAAGCGGCGGATAGTTCAGGGCATCCGCCCGCGAGATTCCGCTTCGGGCCTGGGAAATAGCCCGGCGTTACGTCGCCGCGACATGGATATTAAATTGATTTTCAACGACTTTTGGGGATTGTGGCCGGGAATGACGGCTGACCGTTCAGGGCTTCGTCCGCGAGATTCCGCTTCGGGTTTGGGAAATAGCCCGCCGTTACGTCGCCAGGACATGGATATTAAATTGATTTTCAATGGCTTACGGCAGACGTTGGATTGGTGAGAAAAAAATTGATGGTTTAGGTCGGACATGGGAAAAAACGGAGGTTAAAATAGTTGTATATCGCACAGGATCAATATCTTAGCGCAGCCGTTCGTGACACCGGATAAATAATAATGGTGCCAACAATGCACTACTTTTCATAGCCGACTACGCGCGGCCACGTCAGCAGTGCTCACGTTGGGTCGATACAAAAGTGCTAAAATACAGCCAAGTTCGGTTCCCCGAAAAAATGCATTAGCGTAAAATTTAGTGTGCCCTTTAGGTTTAACTGGATGAGTTTTCGTACTTTTATTACAAATTGTTTGCAAAATGGCAAAAAAACTAGTGCGATTCGACTGGGCTATGAAGCGGCTGCTCCGAAACAAAGCCAACTTCGATATCTTGGAGGGCTTCCTTTCCGAGCTGCTCCACGAGGATTTCAAAATAAAACAAATCCTTGAAAGTGAAGGAAATAAAGAACCCGAGTACGATAACTTCAACCGGGTAGATATTCTCGTGGAGAACAAAAAGGGTGAGTTGGTCATCGTCGAAATCCAGAACATCCGGGAGGCCGACTACTTCCAACGGATGCTTTACGGAACGGCCAAGGCCATAGTCGAACATATTGCCGAGGGACAGCCGTATTCCCGAGTCAAAAAAGTTTACTCCGTCAACATCGTCTATTTTGACCTCGGTCAAGGAGATGACTACGTTTATCACGGCACGACCACGTTTGTCGGTATTCACAGCAACCACGAACTGGAATTATCCGAAAAGCAGAAAGAACTTTTCAAAAAGACATCTGTATCGGACTTATACCCAGAGTATTACGTGATAAAAACAAATCGGTTCAACGAAGTCGCCAAGGATACGCTGGATGAGTGGGTGTACTTCCTAAAAACAGCGGAAATAAAAGACGAATTCACGGCAAAGGGGTTGAAGTCTGCAAGCCAGAAACTTGACATCCTAAAATTAGATCCTGCCGACCGAAAGGAGTATGACCGATATATGGAAACTCAGCGGAGTGATGCGAGTTTTGTTGAAACGGTGAAACTGGAAATTACAACTGCTGTAAGTGAAGCATTGAAAAGCAATAAAGAAGAAATTGCTGAAAGTGCGTTAATCGAAGGTGCGTCCGCCGATTTTGTTGTCAAAATCACAGGATTATCTATCGAAGAAGTTCGGGGCATTTCAGAAAGGCTTGGACTGAATAAATAAATCGCCCAACTTTGGCTTCCTTGACTATACCTCCTAAACGTCGGTACAGGCAAGGAAGCGAACGTTGGCACCAACAATAGGGGTATTTTGATTAGTCTCCGCTTTTGGCGCGGGCCCACTTTTGCTTGGCATGGGTTAGGCTCTCAGGGCAGTCGGCAAGTGCTGCCCAACAGCTTGGCCACGTTGACTTTTCTCAGTCCCCTCTTGGCGGCTCGAGCGACTGCCCTTCCGCCGGGAGTTTGGTTCTTTTGCTTGGGCACGTAAAAAGGGCCTTTGCTTGATGAGGTGGGAAAGTGCGCTGTTTATGGCTGGTTCGGGTTTCTTGGTGGTGGATTGTGCAGGGCATCCGCCCGCAAGATTTCGCTTCGGGACTTGGAAATAGCCCGGCGTGATGCCGCCGCGACATGGATATTAAATTGATTTTCAACGGCTTTTGAGGATTGTGTTCAGGCATGACGGCGGACAGTTTAGGGCATCGGCCCGGAAGATTCCGCTTCGGGTTTGGGAAATAGCCCGTCGTTACGTCGCCGCGAAATGGATAAATAATTGATTGTCAAGGACTTTTAGGGACGATGGACAGGTAAAGCAGCGGACAGTTCAGGGCATCCGCCCGCAAGATTCCGCTTCGGGTTTGGGAAATAGCCCGTCGTTACGCCGCCGCGACATGGATATTAAATTGATTTTCAACGGCTTTTGAGGATTGTGTTCAGGCATGACGGCGGACAGTTCAGGGCATCCGCCCGCAAGATTCCGCTTCGGGTTTGGGAAATAGCCCGTCGTTACGTCGCCGCGACATGGATATTAAATTGATTTCAACGACTTATGGCAGACGTTGGACTGGCTAAAAAAAATTGACGGTTTAGGTCGGACGAGGGAAAAAACGGAGGTTAAAATAGTTGTATATCGCACAGGATCAATAACTTAGCGCAGCCGTTCGTGACACCGGATAAATAATAATGGTGCCAACAATGCACTACTTCTCATAGCCGACTAAACGCGGCTACGTCAGCAGTGCAAACGTTCTTGCCAATTGAAAAAAGGAATAAATAAATATTAAGGAGTCAGAACTTTGGCTTGGCTAACTGTTTTATCTTATGCCTTTTCAATAAAATTTTTTCATCACACACAGATAAAAATAATTTCAATAGTATGAGAGCAAAACTATCCGAACAAGAGATTATCAGAATAGAATCACTCAACGAATTGATTCGTTTAAATATTGACCCATATCCTGCTGACTTATTTGAAGTGAATGCAGCAGCAGATGATATTAATAAGAATTTTAGCAAGGAGAAAATAGAATACAATACCGTAAGCATTGCGGGAAGGATTATGAGCAGAAGAATTATGGGCAATGCTTCATTTGCAGAACTACAAGATTCTACTGGACGGATTCAATTATATTTTAAGAGAGATGATATTTGTAAAGGTGAAGATAAGACAATGTATAACACAGTTTTCAAAAGGTTATTAGACATTGGTGACATAATAGGTTTAAAGGGATTTGTTTTTATCACACAAACAGGAGAGACCACAATTCATGTGACCGAATACAAATTACTTTGTAAATCGTTAAGACCGTTACCAATTGTAAAGGAAAAAGAGGGAAAAATATTTGATAATTTTTCAAATCCTGAACAGCGTTATCGTCAACGTTACCTTGATTTGATTGTCAATCAGCATATAAAGGATACCTTCATTAAACGAACACAACTTACAAATTCTATTCGTGCATTCTTAAATCAAAAAGGGTATTTAGAAGTTGAAACACCAGTTCTACAACCTTTATATGGAGGTGCCGCCGCCCGTCCATTCAAGACACATCATAATACCTTGGATATGCCATTGTATTTAAGAATTGCTGACGAACTATATTTAAAAAGGCTTATCGTAGGTGGGTTTGATGGGGTTTATGAAATTTCTAAAGATTTCCGTAATGAAGGAATGAGCCGTTTTCATAATCCTGAATTTACAATGATGGAACTTTATGTGGCTTACAAGGACTATAACTGGATGATGGATTTAGTGGAAGAAATGATTGAAAAAATTGCTATCGACATACATGGAACGACATCAATTCAAGTTGGAGAAAATATAATCAATTTTAAACGGCCATGGAAACGATATACAATGTATGAAGCAATTAAACATTACACAGGTGTTGACATTTCTGAAATGAACGAAGTTGAAATGAATGAAGCGGCAAAAAAAATGGGTGTTCAGGTTGATGCAACAATGGGTAGGGGAAAATTAATTGATGAAATTTTCGGTGAAAAATGCGAAGCCAATTTAATTCAACCCACATTCATCATTGATTACCCAGTAGAAATGTCGCCATTGGCTAAAAAACACCGTTATAAACCTGGATTGGTTGAACGCTTTGAAGCAATCTGCAATAGCAAAGAAATATGCAATGCCTTTTCTGAATTGAATGACCCGATAGACCAAAGAAATCGTTTTGAAGAACAATTAGAGTTAGGTAATAGAGGTGATGAAGAAGCAATGGTATTGGATGAAGACTTTTTGCGTGCAATTGAATTTGGAATGCCCCCCACAGCAGGACTTGGAATTGGGATAGATAGATTGGCAATGATAATGACAAATTCTGCCTCTATTCAAGATGTTTTATTTTTTCCTCAAATGCGGCCAGAAAACAAATAACAATGGAAACTAAAAAAAATATTTTGGTAATCGGAGCAAGTAGCGGATATGGTCAAGCCATTGCAAGGCTTTTAAATTCCAATGGATTTTCCGTTATTGGGGCATCACGAGAAATAAATGATTCTACATTATCACACAACATAAAAATTGATGTGAGAAGTAATGAAAGCGTTAAATATGCTTTTGAGGAAGTCAGCAAAATAACTGATAATCTTTTTGCTGTTATTTATTCTTCTGGAGTTGCAAAGGGAATGAACAAAATAAGTGCAGGTAATCCCGAATGGTGGGATGATGTTTTTCAAACAAACACCCTCGGTTTATTAAGAGCAATTAAATTTTCTAATTCTTTTTTAAAAAGCGGTAGTTCCTTTATTCATATCGGTTCAATTTCTTCAAAATTGAATTACATAGGTGGTGCTGACTATTGTGCTTCAAAAGCAGCAAGTAGTTCCATTATGAAAAATTTAAGATTGGAGTTAGCAAATACAGGAATTAGAACTATGTCGATAGAACCGGGATATGCAAAAACAAATTTTATGCTTCGGAGGTTTGACGGAGATGAAACAAAAGCAAACAAAGGAATAAAGCCGTTAGATACTGAGGACTTAGCAAAGTTTGTTCATTTCATTTTAGAACAAAACGTGAATGTAAATTTTGATGAAGTGTTTATTAAGCCTTTAGAACAAGTAACTCACTAAAAGTAAAAATCATGCAACATTGTAATTTTTATCTCTACTCCCAATACTTTGGCGAAGTAGCCAATGACGGGGAAGGAACGATAGTTTACGGTTACGAAACATGCAGCGAAACCAACCAAAAATATGTTGGTGAACCTGTATTTATTAAGCCATTAGGAGGCTGTTTTATTTCGGTTCAAAAAGGTTCAATTAAATCAAAATTCACAACCAAATCAATTGAGGTAGATTCTACAATGTGGCAATCAACAACAAGTGGTGCTGAAATAATTCTGAATGAAAATACAGTTGTGTCAATTTTTCAAAGAATAGATTATGTAGGTATGGATACAATTGGAGTTTTAGAAAAAGATGGAAGGTTAAAATACATTGATGGATGCAAAGACAGTATTCTTTTTCAACCAATCGTAAAAGGTTATCCATGTTTCAATGCACTTTACATGCCTATCGGGGTTCGTCAAACGATGCATACGCATCCAAGCACTCGTGCTGGAATAATTTTAGAAGGTAATGCGTATTGTGAAACACCAGAGAAAACTTACCCATTAGAAGCGGGAATGATTTTTTTTTTACCTAAAGAGGGTTTACATAAATTCAGAACCGACCACAAAGATGGATACTTAAAATTGCTTGCTTATCACCCCGATTCAGATTTTGGTCCAGATGACCAATTCCACCCAATGATAAACAAAACTTTAGTTGAAGGTGTTTCAGCATCATATATTGATAAGATAAGAACTAAATAAAAAATAGTGTTTCAAGATAGAGCTCATATTTCGGACTTACTCAATGACTTTGAAAATAGGTCAGAGAAAGTTTTTGTGATTGTTGGTAGGATAGTCGCAAAAAGAAATATGACAAAAGCAATCTTTGCTGATATTCAAGACATATCAGGACGAATACAAGTTTTTATTTCAAAGGAAAATATAGATGAAAAATTCACCTTTAAAATTGGTGATTTTTTACATATAAAAGGAAGCCTTCGCAAAACTAAAACGGGTGAAGTAACTATATTTTCTGATGACTCTCCAAAAAATATTTCGGAATCAGAAAATCATTTACCCGATAAAACCAGTGACGAAAATGTAATTATTAATAAGCGGTACCTCTCTATCCTGACCGATAAAGAATTATTTAATGCTTTACAAAGGAGGTCAAAAATTATAACCTCTTTAAGAAATTCATTACTGCAAAAAGGTTTTATGGAAGTAACAACGCCAATCCTTTCTAAAAGTACTTCTGTTGGCTCAGCTAGACCGTTTATTACCAAGAGTGAATACTTAAATAAAGATTTTTATTTAAGAGGAACTTGCGAAATGTTTCTAAAACAACTAATTGTTGCGGGGTATGAAAAAGTATTTGAAATTGGAAGTGTATTTAGAAACGAATCTCCATCTTTGATTGAATTCCCATTACTAGAAATTGAACAAGCATTTTCGAATGTTGATGATATGACAACACTTGTAGAAAATATTCTTAAACCATTATTACTTGAATTCAATATCGATAGGTTTAATGCACCTTGGAAAAAAATTTCGCTTAGAGACCTTTTAAAACAACATTTAGAAGTAGATATTTTTAATTTGAGCAAGCCCGAACTTGCGGAGTTTGCATATAAAAAAGATCATAATTTTAACAACGAGTATGATTTGAATTTGAATTGTGCTTTAATCTCAAATAGTATTCTTAAAAACAGTATAATTAAAACTCTTATTGAACCAACTTTTGTAATTGGATACCCTAAATCTATATCTCCTTTAGCAAAGAGTTACGATGGGGATTCTATATTTTCAGAAAGAGGTTATCTTTTCATAGAAGGCTTGAGAATGTGTGAAGTCGTATCAGAGCAACACAACCCATCTCTGCAAAAAAAAGCATTTGAGGAACAGAACAGCGTTGATATTTGGGGTAAGCAAGAACATTCAAATCCCGACCTTTTACAAGCTTTGTCTTATGGATGCCCACCAACAGGCGGGGTAGGTTTAAATATTAACCGATTAGTTGCATTAATATTAAATAGCCGAGACTTAGATAGAATAACATTCTTTCCATTAACAACAACTAAATTTCATTCTTAAATATGTCTTCTAACAAATTAAAAGTTCAACACAATGTCACAGAATTTGAAAAAATATAGAATTGGAATACGCTTAGAAGATAAGTCTTTTGAGAGTAGAGTTCCGTTAATCCCTTCTGATATTAAAGACCTACTTGATATGCAGGGAGACCGTATTGAAATCTTAGTTCAAGAATCAAGAAAAGATAGAGTTGAAAAAAAAGAAAAGAAAAAACTTCTCAAATTTGTTCAGGATAATTTTATTGAATATGAGATTGAAAAAATCGTAACAGAAGTTCCAAGGTGTTTTGATGATAATAGCTACAAACAAGCAGGCGCTAAAGTTGTAAATAAAAATAATTTGGATTGCCAAGTAATTATCGGTATTAAAGAAATTCCCATCAACGAAATTGAAAAAGACAAAACATATTTGTTCTTTTCCCACATATATAAAGGTCAAGAATGGAACTATAAAATGTTTGAAAAACTGAAAGATAATAATTGTACCCTGATAGATTATGAAATGATTCTTGCAAACTTATCACATGACGATTATGAAATAGCAAGGCAGGAACAAAGAAATCAGAAAATCAAAACTCCTTTTGAAGCAAGGCGGAAATACAGAACTGTTTTTTTTGGGAAACATGCGGGTATTGTTGGTGCAATAAATAGTTTATGGGTTCTTGGTAAAAGATTAAATGAGGATAAAGAAATTAAAACCCCTTTTCTAAAGATAAAACAATCCATCTCTTATTATGAGAAGGAAAAAAAATATTCCTCAAATGACCAGAGCAAAGACTACAAACAAGTGAATGCTTACAATTCTGTAAAAAAAACTTTAGAAGTAATTGCAAAAGAAATAAAGAAAGGTTTGCCAGTAAATTGCCCACCAATTGTCATTGGCATTACTGGCAAAAGTACGGAGAAGTCATCTAATGGTTTTGATAAATATGGAAGAAGTGCCACGGGTGCCAAGGAAGTAATAGACATTTTGAAGCCTATTGTTATTTCTCCTGAAAAACTTTTGGAAGAAAACTTTATCTTTTACAAAGACAGAGTTTATTTGGTGTTTTTTGATAAAACACATACCACAGGTGAAAATTCTGATTTTAAAAAATATCTTCCTAAACTCACTATCTTAATAAACTGCATGATATGGAATAACAGCATGAAAAGAATTATTACAGTTGAACACATGAAGGAACTCTATAAAGAAGGCAATAAAGACCTTATAATTGGTGATGTGACTTGTGACCCTGGTGGCTCAATAGAAATGTGTTTAGATGTAGATAGTGGCAATGCATTTTATCTTTATGAACCTTCAAAAGACGATAGTAAAAATACTGCTAAATATAAACCGAATCAAAACGGTGAAAGTGGTTGGCAAAATGAGAGCCATCGTGATTTTCTTTATCACACGGCATGTTGTAAAGCCAATCATACAAAAGGTATTGGCCCCGTAATTATGTCAGTTACAAATATGCCTTGCGAACTTCCAGGCGAAGCATCCCGTAAATTCAGCAAAATGCTTTGGAGTTACATTGACGACATTTCAAAAATTGATGGTAGTGTTTCCTTTAATAAACTTAAAATAAGTGAACCGATAAAAAGGGCAATAATTCTTTACAAAGGAAAGTTAACAAGGGACTTCAGGTATCTTGAAGGTCTCTATAAAAATGTCGGTATTTCATTGTAATATTTCGTTGTTTTTTTACTTTCTAAACTTAAAATTGACCGCTTCATTGTCTAAAAAAGTCAGAAAGAAAACTACAAACTTGTGCTAAATTGGCAAAATGAACAAAATACTAAAGGCAAGAACTAAGTGCTGCCGACAAGTACTCCTAAACGTCGCACCTGCGTCAGCACGCACGTTCTCGGAAATAATTCAATAAAATATAAATCAAATGCCATCAGGACAACCAGCATTACTTAGTGAACTGCCAAAGGAAAAAGAATATGAGGAGTATCTATCTGCTTACTTTCAAGCGGGCGGCTATTACTTAGAAAGAAATATCATTGACAGAGATGTTGAAGAGATACTTGAATTAGATATCATTGCCTACAATTACTCCACACAAACCCCTTTTGCAAATCTTATTGAAATAAAATCAGGGGGTTGGGGATTTTCAGATGTTTTTAAAATAAGAGGTTGGTTAGATTACACTAATCTAACCCACGCAATTTTAGTTGGTCAAATAATAAAACAAAATTCAGAATATTTCAAAAAAAAAGCCCTTGAATTGGATATAAATATAATAACAAATGAACAACTTAGTGATACTGCAAATAATTTGTCCGAATACATTTCAGCAGACGAAATCCATGAAATAGATATAATATGGTGGCGATATTCTTATTGGATTGAAAGGCAAATGTTGAAAGCATTAAATAAAAAAAAGAAATCAAGTCCCAATCTGAAAAGATATAAGGCATTAGAGGATTACTATTTTAAGGTAAATTGCGGATTGTTTTTTACCCGAAATATAATTGATAGACTCGACCAACTGTATGACGCATTTAAAGAAAATCCAAGAATTTCAGCAAAAGTTGCAAATGAAATGATTGGCGGCGACTTTGACGATAATGTAGATGACGTGCATAGTACTATCTTCAAAAAAACTTATTATGAATGCGAATTCAACGATGTGCAAATCTCTACCTATGTTGAGCATTTTTCAAGATTGTCCATTTTGAAAAACTTGATTGACTATATACTTTACAAAAAGGCTGGTGTTAAAGATAGAATTGAAGATAAGAAGGTTTTCGGGTTGATTTCTAAAATTGATTTCCTGCCCAATTCTATACGACAAGCCATGAAACGAGTATCTTCATTTATATCCAATTTTTTGGCAATGGTTTGTTTTTATTTTTGGAGGGTTTATTCTTTTAGATTTTAAAGAGCAAGAATACGAATTGCTATCAAATAAAACAGGAATACCTTTGGAAGAAATTGACAGAGCATTTGAAGTCTACGAAATTTTGTTTCCTATGAGTGGTGGCTGGTTCAATAAACTATCAACATCTAATATTAAGTTTCTAAAAATGTTTCCTGTTCCGTTTCATGCAATCGGTGCAAACTACAGAAGGGCATTTTATACACCAGAAAATGAAGATTTTTCTGAATTAGGAAAAAAACTTACAGGGCAACATACAACAAATGACCTAATAAAATGGAATAATCAGGGTTACCACTTGCTAATGAAAAAATATTAATTCCGAGAACAATCGCTTCCCAAAAATGCTTCCTAAGCGTCGCAAATTCGGGAAGCGTAACGTTGGGCGATAAAGAAATGAAAAATGTATATTGTTGAATACTTAGCGATAGTTGATGCAAACACTGCTGTGAAATGTACAAACACACAGACGTTAAAGAATTTGATTCAGTCAGATATTGATTTTGCTATTCAGAAAAAAATGATTATTTATAAAGGGTATTCATTTGAATATGAGATAGTCTCAGGGCAAGTAGCAACGGGCGACAAGAATACCTTTTTTCATTTGAGATTTTATGCGAAGGAGGAAAATGAGATACCTAAATTTACTGAAGCCCTAAAGAGTATTCGTACTGTTTTATCAATTGTTACCAAATCGCCATTTGTACTTTGGGATGACGTTACATTGTATTTTTCTGAAAAAGCTTATCCCAAAATATTTCGAGTTGAAAATTTGATGAGGAAATTACTAAGCCAGTTTATGCTGGTAAACCTTGGAATAGGTTGGACAAAAGATAGAATACCGACTGATGTAGAAAAATCAGCGAATTCAAATAATAAAGACTTGAATTTTTTACACAATATTGATTTTATTCAACTAAGCAATTTTTTATTTAGCGAAAACTACCCTACACATAAAGACAGTGTCCTTAGAAAATTAAAGCAAGCAAAAGACTTAACAAATTTAAATCTTGAAGAAATAAAATCTTTACTCCCGGAGACAAATTGGGAAAAATACTTTGAAGACATTGTAGAATGTGAAGGCGAATACTTGAAAAAACGTTGGGAGAGGTTGTATGATTTACGATGTCAGGTAGCACACAATAAGTCATTTACTAAGTTAGACTTGCAACAAGTGGAAGAATTAACAGAAGAGATAGGCGGATTTTTAGAGTCAGCAATTACTAACCTTTACAATATTATCGTTCCAGAAGATGAGAAGGAGAATGTGGCCGAGAATGTGGCATTTAATCGTAGTGAAGATTTTGGGAGTTTTATTATCTATTGGAGAGAATTTGAAAATGTTGTACAAAGGTTATTCAAACAATTAAACCCAGTTGAAGGAGAGCGATATAGAGCGATGTATAAAAAATTTGAATTGTTTGTGCAAAATGAAATAATAACTGAGCAGGATTATATTGAACTAAAGGAACTATTCCGATTTAGGAACGTAGTAGTTCATGGCGTTGAGCTAGAGGTTTCAAATGTAGAATTGAAATCACAAGTTCAACGAATAGCATATTATACAGGCCTCTTAAAGAAACAAATATTAGACACCGAGCAAGAGCATTTAGAAAAAATTGTCAATCCTATAATCAAAGAAATATATGAAACTATTAAGTATGAAATATTAAAAATGGGGGACATTAAAATTAAATCGAACAAATTTTACATTGCTTTTGTAGGGAAATCTAACATCGTTGACATTCAAATACAACAGAAAGCAATAAAAATATGGTTGAATTTACACATCGGAGAACTAAACGATGCTGAAAATCGGGCTAGAGATGTTTCAAAAACCGGTCACTTAGGTAATGGGGCTTACGAAATTCAAATTAAACCAGGCCAAGATTTGGAATATATTATGGGTTTAATCAAACAGTCATATGCCAAAAACAAAAAATAGATAAATCGCCCAACAATGCACTGCTTTTCATAGCCGACTAAGCGCGGCTACGCAAGCAGTGCCCACGTTCTCCACAACTAAAAGATCAAAAATATTAATAAATAATAAATGGACAAGATTTTTGAAAATATAGGATTGCCCGAAACAGTTATTGGGCTTGCGGCCTTTCTTGTATTGGGGCTTTTAGTATATCTTGTAGTACCTCTTGTAAACCCAACTCGTTCCATAAAGAATAAATCAGGAGAGGAAAACAGGGATACTGTTCTTACAGATATGAATGGCAAGCAAAGACTAATTCTTGCGTTGGCTATGCTCATTTTGTTGGTAACACTTGTTGCATGGTTAGTATATTTGATAGCCAATAAAGATAAGTTGCCTACTCCAACTAACTGTATTTCAACTCTAAATGCTAAATTTAATAGCTTAGAAGAAGCACATTTGGCTTTAATAACAGATACAAAAAAGACCTTAGTATTGAAAAGGTATGAACACAAAATTGATGATATTTTGAAAGAAGGAAATCATATTTTTAGTAAAGATATGATGATAGAGGTTGCTAAAGAAAGGATCAATATT
>Ga0163151_10007611_pt1 | contig 12585 bp, 5 predicted proteins | sample OliLakLV19MP5IB2_FD_145596 | JGI IMG/M metagenome (GOLD analysis project Ga0163151, IMG submission 145596) | Freshwater microbial mat bacterial communities from Lake Vanda, McMurdo Dry Valleys, Antarctica - Oligotrophic Lake LV.19.MP5.IB-2 | ecosystem: Environmental > Aquatic > Freshwater > Lake...
GTTCATCAGCGTCTCTCGGCATACACCATAGCGCTCGACCGATGGGCTCCGACCAAAGTCGGCGAGCCGGCGGACGATATAGTCGTGGATTTCCGGACCGGGCGCGTCACGGCTCACGATGAAATGCTCATCCTGCAAAACCTCCCAATCAACACTGTCCTCAGCAGCGAGGTGGTGATGTTCGGGAAGGACGGCGTGAAACCGCGCCTCCCACAGGATGGCCGTATCGTAATGCGAGGACGGCTGCACTCCGCCCACGAAAGCGACGTCAAGCTGACGTTCGCTGATCCGTGTGATGTGTTCGCGTCCGGAGCCTTCGATAATGTCGATGGCGATCGCCGGATGAGCTGCGCGGTATGCTCGAAGCAATTCACGCAGAAAACCGCCTGACACTGACGACAATATGCCCATTCGGATCACGCCTTCAGAACCGCGCCCCGCACTGGCGGCCACCTTCACGGCGTGGTCAATCTCTGCGATGCCTGATCGCGCCTTGTCTAGAAACCGGCGGCCGGCCTCCGTCAGCCTGACGCCATTGGCATCGCGTTCGAACAACGACACGCCGAGCTTGTCCTCAAGTGACCGTACCCGCCGGCTGACGGCAGATTGCCTGACGCCGAGCACCTGTGCCGCTCGGCTGAAACTGAGATTCTCGGCGACCAGAAGCGCCTGGGAGATCCAGAGAAGTTTGACCATGCACCAGCCTCCAAATCTTCCCGTGTTTGCAAGCACAGAAAAGATTTGAACAGATCAGTTGGTGAAAAATACGGCGATGTTGTCTTATTCTACGCCCAATGAAGCAGATCAGCTTTAGTTAACATCAAATTATCTTCAATATCGATCAATCCAATGACGGTCGTCACAAGGCAACTGCATAGTTCAACAATGCTCCATCAGATCGTCGATCTTCGTCGCCCGATTATAACGGGGGGGGATCGGACCAGTCGGGGAGCGCGATGTCACCTTCTTCGATCGTGACGATCGTTCCGCTGTTCTTGTCGCGCTCCCTGGCCTCGACGCCGCCCTGTCCAATCGAGAGATCGGCCTCTCTGATCCGAACGCGCGCCTTCGACGCTGCAGAGTTTCTTTCCTACAAGTGCCCAAGGACTTTCATGGCTGCCGTCCTCGGATCACCATAAAATACGGGATCAACGTGCTCCATGATATCGGCGCTCACATCGAGGAAGTTCCGCTTATTCTCGATCGGGATGAGCGCGCGCTTTGCGCCGTTGTCTTTCGCCACTTGGAGCGGCTCGGTCAGTGAGCGAAGCGGTTTGATGTTTCCCTGAACACTCATGTCTCCGAGAACGAGCAAAGCTGGACTAACCGGTGCTTTGCGAAGCGCAGAATAAGTCGCCACGAAAAAGGCGACCCCAATTTCGGCTTCAACGCGATTGCCCAGAAGATCAATCACTTCGACATGCATGTCCGAAGTTTCAAGATCGCGCGCGATGCCTAGCTCTGCCTTCTTCGCCTGGACGAAGCTGAAAGCACGCTGCACTGATTCCTTCATCGCTCCGGAAACTCCGCCCGCCATCTTGAGCTTCCCAGTTCCACTCGCAACTGAAACCTCCAAACGGTAGAGCCCGACCGTTCCGTCGGACGTAACGCCGGCTGTGTATACCGTTCCCGGAGATAGCGGGTCGGCCGAAATCAGATCGCGCCCTCCTTGCTCAGGGACGCCGACAAACCTCTCCTCACCAGTTTCTTGGAGCGTGTAGCTGAATGATGTCTGATAATATTCGAAGGAGCCCATCTTCTTGAGCTGCTCCTTCACGCGCCGCCGACCTTCAAGAGCCAGCTCCAGAATTTCCGCCAGCTCTTCCTGCGTCACATCGCCGTGCGGGTGCAGAATTTTCACTAAACCGGATACGGTTTTCCGTACGGCTTTGCGATCACGCGCGTTTAGATGCGCGCCCATCGAGAAGTATCGGTCGATGATCTCCGTGAAATTGTGTTTGCGCATCTCGCGCAGCGCTTCGGCGAGATAGTCGACGACGAACCCGTAGTGGTCCGTGAAAAGTTCGTTCCGCATCTGCGGAATCTCCCAGCCCGGGAGATAGAAGTGAAGACGATCGATGAACGCCATGTCATCGCGAATGGTGTCGGGCATCGGCGCAAACAGATGGCCAGTCTGAACCATCACGTCGATCGGCTGATTGGTATTTCCGAACATCGCGATGCTGGCATCCCCTGCGACGGCTTCCTGTCCCCGCTGGAATGTTCCGGACTCGCAGTACGTCTTCATCGTCGTGATGACTTCCTTCGGCATCTTTTGGAGATCCGCGACCTCGTCAAAGCCAACGACGTCCCAAATTTGGACCATGCCTTTTTGGCGTCCTGACATGTGACCAAATAGATTTGCAACCGTGGTTCCCCCCGTAAGCAACGCGGTATAGGGCGACACTTCCTGGATGACGTAACTCTTGCCAGTGCCTCGCGGACCGAGCTCGACGAGGTTGTAGTTTCGCTCCGCCAGGGGAATGAGCCGCACCAAGAAAAGCAGCTTCAGCCGCCGAGACATCTCGCCGGGCTCATATCCCATGCTCCGAACGATGAGATCGAGCCACTCGTCCGTTGAGAACCGCTTGCGGACAGTGCGATATTCATCGAGGTCGAAGGTCGCAATCTGAATGGGGACGAGTTTGTCGATCCAGAACGGGTTTTTGCCCTTCGACTCCTCGTCAGTTTCGAAGCGCATGTCGACTTGCGACCACACACCACCCATGAGCAAACGCTCATAGTCACGCACATACTGGCTAGGTATGTGCAAAAATTTGTTGTTGAAGTTGACACATTCTGCCCAGTAATCGGAATCCACCAAACGAACCTTCACCTTGTCGATGAAGGAAAATTTTCCGTTTTCCTTGACCTTACTTTGCGCCTTTGCCGACTCGTCGGGCCGAATGTAATTGTTGGCCAGCGTGTCGTTGACCACCTGCAATCCCATCTGAATCGCGATTTCGTCGGACGAGGCGCAGTATTTTCCGAGCAGAAACTCAAGCACGAAAACCGGGACGTTTGCCCCGACCTTGACCTTCCGGACAAGATCCTTTCGAACGACCTTTCCGGCGAACAGCTGGTTCGCCTTGTTGTCGAGTACATCGCGGGTCGGGGGCGAACCATTGCTCATGCTTAGACTCCGAGACGAACTGGGATATCGGTGGGTGATCGGTACAGTTCGGCGTCTGTTGTTGGGTCTTGAACGACCACCCGAAGCGACGGCGAACTCTCGTCGCTCAGCAGGAACGCGACCGTGACGGGTTTGCCGGCCTGAAGTTTCACGCAGCCGGTCGCGCGATCAAAATCGCCATCGACGGCCATGCCCACCCCGCCGACTTGCTTTCCGGCGGAAACCAGCAGAGGTCGGACCACCAATTCGTTTGAGAAGAGCGACAGGTTTTTCCCGTCGAGCTGGATCGTCACGCTGAATATGCGGTTCGTGACAGCGTCAGGCAGGCCGGTCGCTGTCACCGGTCCTGCCTTCGCCCGTTCTGCTTCTTTCGCCTTCATTCGGACCGTGACCACCGGGATAACCATCTCCTGCAGTGAGGGGCCGCCGTGGTGGAAGGCGAGATCACCGCCCGCTTTGAAGACCCCGCTCCCGACGGGGAACACGAAATCCAGATCGGATTCATATCCGAGCGCCGAGGCGGTGACACGGACGCAACCAGCCGGAGTTGCGCCGCCGCGGCCAATCCAACAGCGGCGATGCAAGTCAATCTCGTCGCCCCCCGGCGCGTCGATCCGCATCGATTCATCGCGATCCGATGGGAAGAACAGATGCCCGTGATCAGCGGTGAGCACGCAATGCTCGACGCCGGCTGCGGCAAGCTTGCGGATGGCCCGGGCAAGATTGTCGATGACCGTATCCATCACTTGGCGAGCTTGGAACGTGAACCCCCGCTCGCCGGCATGATCGATCTCCTGCGACCGCACGATAATGACCTGTGCGCCCTCGATCTTCTTGGCAAGCCGCGAGGGTTGGAGACTGAGAAGTTCGTCCAGAGCAATGTCGGCAAGCTTGGGCACGCGCGAGGCGGCAAATTTCTTACGCGCTGCCAAGTCGGGAAGAAATGCGTCGCCGATTTTTGCGCCGAACGTTCCCGCCAGCTCGACAACACTGAAGCTTGACGATGCCCCCGGCTGCAGCGCGGCCATGCCAATGGGCGTGATGCTGGGAAGTGCGCAGACAGCAGGACGCACACTGACTTCTACCGACTGCGGGAGCCGCTCAGCCAATTCCACGCCCATCTCAAAACGCATTGCATCTACGAAAAAATACGCGACGGGCTTGGGCTGCTGCGAGACGACTTCGCTGTAAATGCGTGTCTGGTGCAAGGACGCTGAAACCGTCCACTTGGCTGCCACGAGAGCCTTTGTAAAACCGTCCGCCATAGCGCGACAGGCGTCTTCATACACACCTCGAACGACACCCAGCGGGCGTTCCTCAGGTTCGTCGTCGAGATTAGCGACCCATGCCTCAAGACGCCTTTGCGCCTGGTCCAACCGGAACCAACCGTCCTTGGACGCGTAGGCTTCTATCCAGGCATTGGCGTCTCCGGCGGCTTTGCCGACCGCTGACCGCACAGTCACCCCCAGACTCCCGAGTTCGGCCATACGACGGCAGGCTTCCCACTGAGCCTTTCGTCCAACATCTCGATCAAGCCAGAAGCTGTGCTCCCGACCGCCGATGATATCGAGGGCTTGGTCGAATCGCTTCTCCGAGACCAGTTCCCCACAATGCGCCAGCAGCGCTCGTTCCTCGAAGCGGAACGTGTCGATCGATCCAAGAGCACCAGCCGGCAGAACGACGTCACGAAGCCCAAGTTCGGCTTCCACACGATCTGCCATTGCAGGATAGGTCTCAGAGAATTTGCTGCGCAGCAGCCGGGCGAGCTCGCCGACCGCCGCTTCGTCATCCTTCGACTTCGGTACTGGAACAGCGTCAAGAGCTGGTGGGGGCGCACAGGTGAGATCGCTCCGGAACTCACCGGCCAGCGCGTAACGCAGCGCGATGGACCTCAGCTTCGCCAAAGGAGCGTCGTCCGGCAACTCCAGCCCGAGTTTCGAACGCACAAGCTTCACCAATTCGCGTGTCGCCTCTTTGACCTCGATCTCGGCATCGCGCTCGTCGCTTGCGAGCCATGCCGCGATGATGCCCTCGTTCCCCGACGTGCTGTGGAAGATCGACTTCAAGACCGATGGCGGCTCGGTCGACGAGGTGTCCGACGATGCACGCGCGAGGTCCTCATAGGACACACGCTCCGGCGCAAGCATCTCATCAATGACGCCGTCGGTGTATCGCTGGCGCAGAACATTGCGCGCCAGCCGCTTCAGCTGCGGCTCATAGCAGTCGCCGGCCTTTTCGAGTTCCATCAGCACTGAGCCGTGGCGATCACGTTCACAGTCCGGCAGGTAAACGATCATGCACTCCGCCGGCGCATCGCCGCAGACGAAGGGCTCTACAACCGCGCGCAATTTGAACATCGAGCCGTCATATTCGGTCAGCCGCGCCGTCATGCCGCCGACTGTCACGGGTACAGCCTCATCGCTGGTCCGCGCGCTACCCCGCAATTCAGCGGTAAACGACGCGAACTCGCGGCGAACGTCGTACCAGACAACTACCTTCCTGGCTTTGAGCCTCTCGGCGAGCTGCTTCGAAATATAGTCATGCAGGGGATGCATCAGCTGAGACCTCCGCTTTCCACCTTGGACAATTCTTGAAAGTGAGCAGCGAACCAGCGAAGGCGCGCGACACCGTCGGAGACGGTATCGCCCGACGACGACACAATGTAATTTGCAACCTTGGGTAAAAGCAGAATGAGCAGAAGGTCGGAGGAATTTCGATCCGGCGTGAACCGCGCATCACCTTTGGCCACCAGTTTCCCCGCGAATTCATCGAGCGCGTCCTGAGCGGCCGCCGTCATCGGCTCGGCAACGGTGACCAGTTTTCTGATGCTTTCGGGCGATACTAGTCGAACTGGTTGTAGTGCTTCGTACAGCGGTCCGGCGTTTCGTCCAAAATCAATACCGGGAAACCAGCCACGGACCCGTGCCACAAAGTCATAGACGTCCGTGAACACGCCACCATGTTCGCGCTGCCGGCGCTCGGTCTCGGAGAACAGGCTTCCTATTGTCATATCGCCCTGACGAACGGCATGGCCCAGCATGACAAGCAGATTGCGCTCCTGGTCTGAAAGTGAACCCGTGAGGGGTTTGTAGCCAAGATCGTGCTCAACCTCGTTCCAGACATGGGCCATCATGCTGCACACTTGGACCTCGCAAGGAACGTCCGAGACGTTCGCGTAGGTGCCGATCACATCGCCTTCCGGCAGAAATGCCTCGATATGCGTAGCGCGATAGAAGTTGTTGTTATCCGCCGCGTTCTTGTCCTTCCGCTCGCTGCTCGGCGGAGCGCCACGCAAATCCACGAACCGGTTGCAGACCAACTGGACGACTTGGTCCTCATGTCTCTGTTCGTAGGTCGCTATTCGAACAGCGGCGAGATCCCGTACCGCGTCAAATACCGACTGAACACTCGGCAGATCCTTCTTCCCAGAAGCAGCGAAGCGACGGAGCTTTCCCTCTAGGCTCTTGGGACTTTTTGCGCGAAATGTGACTTGCGCTCGAATCGCGTTGCCTTCGACAATTTCAAACCTGCAGATCTCGGCGACGCGCGCAGAGAGTTTTAGATACCTGTCGTACTCGCGGTGATAGCGAAGAACGGCGTTCTTGATCGTGTCTTCGGAGATCGTCACGATGAAGATCTCCGCGTTCTCGCTTTCGGACCGCTCGGTGCCGATGCTTCCGTCAGTCCCTTCAGAGCCGCCTTGACCGCAAATGAAGTCCTTTCAAGCACAAGGTCCTCGATCGGGCGCGTCGGCGTTGGTTGCGGCTTCCACTTGCCATCACGCCCGTCCGCCCAAAACACATCTTCCAGCCCATGGGAGATGGCGAGGCTTCGATCGGTGGCACACTTGGGAATGACGCGCTCAGGCCACAGATGCATGGCGACGTGCGCCCAGTCGTACTTTCCGGCTGTCAGGTCATCCCACTTGCCTTTCAGTTCCTTCTGCCAAGGCTTGTGCTGGGGCATCAGCCGCCAAAGTGGGGCCATTGTCAGCGCCACTCCGTCGTCGAGCGTTGGGTGCCACAGCGGGGACACCAGCTTTACCTCTTCGAGGAAAGAACGAAGCTCCCCGACTAATGCCTCCTGCTCCGCAACGTCCTTACGCTCCTTCGCGGATGGACTAGGTCCGACGCTTTGGATCAGACTGGTGAGCTGCCGTTCCTCGTGGGCAAGTCTTGGGATCACCACATCATTCTGGATTCGAAAGAAACTGTCGTTCGTAAGCCGATGGGCGTAGAGCCATATACTGTACCGACCCGAAGGAATCGCGAGTTGCCAAAATATCGGCGCTTTGCGACGCCCTTTAGAATAGCGCTTGAGATGATACTCAAAGAAGTTCGACGCCAACCACGCCCGAACTTCGTGATCTTTTGAATCGAGGAGCAATTCAAATTCGCTCCATCGCGCATCAGCTCTCGCAGCAAAGACCTCGTCGAACGCCAACCTGATCGCGGCAGCGAGGTCACGCGCATGTCCACGATCATCGACGAGAATGCCGTTCTCAGGGAATGCCAACGGATATCCGGCCGGCGGGGTCGCGAGCGGTAGACCGTCGTCACCAAACAACATTGCCGGTGAACACACCGGCATCCGGGCAAACGGTTCAGGTGAGGTCGGTAAACCACGTGCTCCAGTGGCGAGCCGCACATCAAAGCGACCAAACGCCACGCCAACCAACCACGAGCACAGGTCCGCAGCGAGGCCTTCTGGGTTGGCGCTTACCTCCAAATCGTCGTCTTCAAGATCGTCATCCGCATCTGCGTCTGTAGCGGAAGAGGAGGACGGCTCTGGTATGCCGCCGCGGAAGCCCAACCTAATTGGAAGACGATCAGCCTCATCAATCTCGTAGAGGTCAAAGCAACGCTCGTTGATCTCACCTAGAATTTCTGTGAGTTCAGATTCTTTATCGTGAGCCAATTGAGCCCAAGCATTGGCACGCTGAGCAAAGGTTTCGCCCTCGCTTTGCAAGAGCGACGGTAGCACGAAATAGTTGGCGTTCTCGGCAGATCGACGGAGCTCGAATTGGCATTTCCAGCCGCGCTGCGCCAATGATTTCAGTCGAGCATCTATTTTGACCGGAAACGGGGTAGAATCCACGTAAGAATAGGTTTTATGCTGCGCACTTGCGTTGTTAAGCCAGAATGCAATCGGCTCAGAATTTAGTAGCGCGAGGAGGTGCCAAACATCTACTGAGGCCTCGGCATGGATCGCTGTCCCCTCAAACGAAAACGCATGTTCAGGCGGCATCACCTGTACAGTGAATCTGCCGGTCCGTTTCCCGTAGCAGAGCCCCGGCCGCCCATAATCCTCTTCGGCTTGGATTTTGAATCCGTAGTTGCCGTTGAGGTATGGATATCGTGTTAGAACGTCCGCTTTTGCCTCTCGACCTTGGTCGGCCCACAGCACGACGTGAAACGTGGGCTTGAAAAATGGGGCAGGTTTGGTTCCATGCGCGAGCCAAAGCCAACGACGCCCAGCTCCGATTTCACCAGGACTAACTTCCCATGCTAGGCGATGAAACCGAGTAGCAGCTCCGAACCCCTGTTTTGCCTTTGCTCCTGACGCAATGAGTGTGTTTCCATTTGCCGCAAGAGCGAGCATTGGCGCCGGAACGCGATAAACGAAAGGGCATTGCGGTACAGCGGCAAAACTCGCCGCATCTACTTCGAAACGCTGCCCGCCCCTCGCTTTTTCTGGTTCTCGGATGGCTTCTAGGAGAGCCACTGCCTTATCGTCTTCGTCAATTACTCGCAGAAAAATGGTTTTCATGGCGCTACCTCTGCCCTTTCATCAGACAGTAGGCGGCGGCCTCAACATTGGCCGCGTCCATAACTCCTTCGCCGAGGTCGGCGAAGACGGTTGGTGGCGCTTCTTTCAATAGAATCTCCTCGCGCCATTTCTGGAAGCTGGACAGGAAGAAGCCGGTTCGCGAGGTTATGGCACCAAGCAGGCCATGCGATTGCAGGAGCTCGATCCCGCGCTCCACGAAAGCGGCGTAAACGTCATTTTTTGTGCGGGGGTAGCTCTTCTCAAATTCCTTCTTGGCAGCGAGACTGCAAGCACCGAATGGAGGGTTCATCAACACCACGTCGAACTGCGTTCGTACGAGATCGATGAGTGCAACTCCTTGGGCCGCGTCGCCGGCGAAGAGCCGCCGGCGCACGCTTGCGGTTCCAGAGGCCGTCTCCGCGAAGACACGAAGAGCTTCGACGATACGAGCCTCGGCGTCGTGGAAAAAGCGGTCATCGTTGATTCCGGATAGATCTAGATTGCCCTGTTTTGCCACCGGCTCCATCCCCGGGAGAAAGCCGGACATCTGGCGCTGCTTTACAAACAGCTCGCGCGCACGACGTACCTCGGCAGCGATGCCGCCCTCTACTCGAAGAAGAACGCCGAGTTCGCCGGCTAACTGGCTCTCATCGACCATCTTCGTGAATAGGTCGCGCAGCAACGGTGGATCGAGCCGCGCAGCAAATTCTTCAACCAGCGCCGTATCGCCCGGCATCGGTTCGGCCACCACAATATGTGTGCGCTGAATCCGTGGCCGCTCGAATGCTGGAACACCAAGGTCTTTCCATGCCCGCTGCGCCCGCAGCCACAGCGCCAAAGCCGCGATCTGCGCACAGCGTGGGTCGATATCCACGCCATGGAGGTTAAGTTCAATGATCAGCCCCGGCATCGCTCGGCGCAGGTCGGCGAGGTCCGGGTAGTCTTCGCGCAGCGAGCGGCCCGTTACCTCGCTGTCCGGAGCCGGCCCCTCGGCCGACCACGCCTCTTCGTAAATCGCTAGTAGGAGGTCGAAGCTGTAGAGCAGAAAATGCCCTGAACCGCAGGCGGGGTCTAAAATACGGAGGTCTCGCGGGTCCTTTCGCGACCGAGGCCGACTTGGCTCGTCCGCAGAATGAGCCAAATACTCGCACAGGTCAGTCAGCCGGGCCGGTGCGCCATGCATTTCCAGCCACACACGGCCAAGGGTGTTATCGACAAGAAACTGCACGACGTATCGCGGTGTGAAGAACTGATTGCGGACCGCTAATTCGCGGCTGTTTCGAGGTGCCGGGCTATCGTCGCGCATTTTTTTGCGCTCTTCGCCGCTATTGAAGAACTGGTAGACCCAGCCGATCGTCTCATCCTCACCCCAAACCCCCGACAAGTCCGGTGCGTTGAGGATGGTGAGCAGCGCCTCGAACGTCTGCCGCTTTGGCCAAAGGACAGACGCGACATCGCGCCGGTCAAAAAGAACCTTGATCTCGGTCGAGAACTCGTCGAACAGACTTTCAACATAGAGGCGATATCCAGCGGCATCTGGAATCAATGCGATCCCAGGAGCCATTCCGCAGAATTCCCGGTAGCCAGCGGACTGCTCGCCCTTCGTGATGCACTCCTGAACAAGTTCACGCGCTTCGAGCATCTTGAGCGCGATGAAGCGATTTAGAGTCGTGAAAGCAGCGTCGCGCACATAGTCTGCGACAGCCTCCAAGGTGGTCATCCCCGAGGCACGCTTATGGTCGATCGCAGCGACGATTTTTCCTCGCTGAAACTGTTGGCGGGCAGACAGGTGGACACCACCGCTTGGCGCAATGACGCCGCTCCGCAGCACGTCGAACGTGCCTTCAAGCTGTGACGAGAAATCGTCATCCAGCAGCTTTCGGGCCTGCTGGGTCGCTCGCTCAATCGCGTTACGCGTCGACTTATCCATGGTGGGCGCCGATCACTGGACAATCACCTTCTTGCCGGTGCCAATCAGGCGCGAACATTCCTCTCGAATGCCGGCCAGCGCGGCATCGAGCTGCTCTTCGGTCTCAACCCCTCCCGAAAAGTAGCCCCCGAGCTTCACGGTGGCGACGCGGTCTCCGTCGACGATGCGGTGCAGCTCCGCGATGGCGTCTTGAAGACGCGTTTCGCAGGCATCCAGCTCCGAGCGGAGCTGTGGAATCGGCACCGGCTCCTGGGTTCTCGTCTTTCCGCGCTCAAGAGGCGCGGCCAGCTTTTGCTGCTGGTCCTGATCGATGCCATCCCAGCCAGGCGTGTGCGACAGCCGGTCGAGCGCCTGGGTGTAGGCGGCAATTCGAGCTTCCAAAGCTTCGTTGAATCGGCGCGCGTACTCGGCGTCGATGGCCGACGCATGTTGGTCAATTGCGGGGAGCTCCCGGTAAAAGGTCTCTCGTTCCAGGAGGTCGTCGAGTGCCGCCGCCTTGGCTCGGAGATCGTCGCTGACATCAGTCTCCCCGCGCAGAAAGGGCCAAGCGGTCTTCAGCGCATCGCGCGCCCGATCAAGGTCCCGTAAGCGAGGTTCCGATAGAGCTTGATCGAGCTCGGTCGCACGTTTGATTGCATCCTTGATCGACCGATGCGATGCATTGAACGTCGCGATCGCGTTGTCCTCTGAACCGCGCAGAACCGCCTTCATTTGCCCAATGGCGCCTTCAAGGACCGCAGCGCCTGGAAGCCGTGACGCGATTAGCTGGCCGTGCGCTGAGGCAACCGGGTCCTCATGCCGTGCGATCTCCTTGCGAAGCTCGGCAACAATGGCGCCGGCATTGAGCTCGCGGACTTCGCTTCCGAACGTGTCCCGGAAGGCCTCCGACGCCTTCACAAGTTCCTCGAACTCGATGCCTTTTTTGGGTCGGAACGAGGCCTGACGGAAAAAATTGTTGTTTGAGAAAGTGTCGCGGGCTTCGATCCCTGTCGCGGAGTCGATCGTCTGCCCTTTGCTGGTCGCCTGAATCTTCCCGGCCCGCAGCAACGAGAGCACGAGCAACCGGACAACTTCGAAGTCCCAACCGAACGGCTCATTCGCCAGCTCGTCCGCGAGGAAGCGGCCGCTCGCCGTGTCCCCATAATTGGCACGCTCCTCAATTCTCGACAGCACCTCAGCCAAGGCACCACTTTCAACGCGGAAAACGGTCTTCCCCTTTTCGTCGCGCAAGAGCCCGATCGTGCCGAACACCGACGGCAGACCTTGGAGGTTCTCCGCGGTAAACAGCGCATCGACGCCCTTCTTCACGTCGGCGGGCTTGGCGGCGGCTTCCTTGAAGCGATCGAATACCTCCGGGAGCACGTCACTCAGAATGTCGGCCGCGCTCTTGCCCATATCGACGGCCCGGTCGTCGGGACTGCGATCATTGCCGCGGAAACTGACGCTGCCGGCCAGGCAGGCGGCCTTTATGAGCCGGCGCAATTCGTCCTGGTGCCGCCGCTGCCGGATTTTCTCTTCGCCGATGAGCGCAGTTTCGTCAGCCGTTTTGGCTTCGCGTTCCTTCCTCGCCAGCATCTCTTTGGAGCGGAAGAGCTCGACAGTCTCGCGGTCTATCGCGTCGTTGAGCGCGACGGCCCAAAACACGCTCTTGCGTTCCTGTTGGCTACGGGCACGCAGTTCCGTCGCAAGTGCCTGGAAGGGTGCGCCAACTTCCGCGAGCTGGACGTGGAACATCATGTCGCCATCGACGATC
>Ga0163151_10007620_pt1 | contig 12572 bp, 9 predicted proteins | sample OliLakLV19MP5IB2_FD_145596 | JGI IMG/M metagenome (GOLD analysis project Ga0163151, IMG submission 145596) | Freshwater microbial mat bacterial communities from Lake Vanda, McMurdo Dry Valleys, Antarctica - Oligotrophic Lake LV.19.MP5.IB-2 | ecosystem: Environmental > Aquatic > Freshwater > Lake...
CAAAAACCCCTCAATCATGAAAAACACAATCTGTTTTCCTGTCGTCCTGTCATTATTGTTTCTCGTTTCAATTTCTGTATTCAGTCAGTCGTCAAGTCTGCATGTGCAAGACCCGCTCTCGTGGGGATGGGACCCCGCTACGATTGAAGAGGCTACACTTGTGGTGAAGCCGCAAGGCGTGTATATCGAGTATGGCTTGTATCTGACCATCTCCGCGAAAGGTTCAAATTATTACGGCAGCGCAAACACCCCATTGGAAATTGTGCTGGACTTTTGTCTGCCGGAAAATAGCATCATCCACGACTCGTGGCTGTGGGTGGGCAATGATATTATGCAGGCGATTTTGATTGACCGCAGTGTTGCTTCACAGATTTATGAAGGCATCGTGAACAGACGGCAAGACCCTTCTATTCTTACAAAAACATCGAATGGCTGTTATCAACTGCGCATATATCCTCTCAGCGGCAACAGTTCGCGAAAAGTGAAAATCACTTACCTCGTGCCTGCGCGCTGGACACGCAACATGGTTTCTGCCCCGCTGCCGATTGACCTTCTACAACTTTCGTATGCAACGCCTGATTTGAAACTTGTTGTGCATACGGACGCTACTTTCCGGAATCCTGTAATCAGCGAAATCGGGATGCTTCCGTTTTCCGTTTATTCCGGTTCGGGAACCTACACTGCTACGCTCCCCGCATCTGCGCTTTCATCTTACAGCGGAATGGAAATCGCGTATGATTCTCCTTTGCAAAATGGCGTGTTTGCAGGCGTGTATGCGGCAAGCGCTAACAGCGGTTATTATCAACTGGTTGTTCATCCTCAGCAAGCGCTCAATCTCACTTCATCGCGAAAAGTGGTGGTGATGATGGAATATACGCAGGGTAACAGCAAGACACAGCGCAACGAGATGCTTTCAAAAACAAAAGAGATGCTGCTTGAATATCTGTCGCCCTCTGATTCTTTTAATCTCTTTTTTGTGAACGGCAATTCTGTGCAGCAGGCAAACGCAAATTTTCTGCCTGCCGAACCGCTCACTGTGAATAGCGTCTTTTCAGTTTTGCCAACTAACACCGGAAGCGCAGCTTCCCTTCAAACTTATTTGCAGTATGGAACGGCATACATCCGAACGCACGGCAATGATGCGCAGCTTTTGCTTGTCACCAACAGCACGCATGGTTACACCTATTCAACATCCAATTCAGCAGTAAGCGGCATTCTCGCACAAGCACAGGGCGTGAAGATGAATGTGGTGAATTATGATTTCTCATCAAGTGGAAACAGCAACTATGATGCAACTGTTTATAGCAGGATATGCAGCGGCACAGCCGGAAAGTATGTTTCGCATCAATATCAATATTCTTACGACTGGCAGTGGAACAACTACTACTATTATTCCTATACAGCCAAAAACAGTTTTTCCGAACTGATGCACGAGATGTTTGCTTCCTTTGATATTAAGATTCCTGCTTACAGTTTGTACAGTGATATGCAATCAGGATTTACGCATTCTGAAATCGAACTGCAAGATGACCATGCGTTGTATTTCAGCAAACCTTATATGGAAGTGGGAAAATATTATGGAAGCGGTTCGCTCAACGCAGAGCTTTCTGTGCTCACGAATTCCGGTGTGGCGATGCAAAACTGGCAGTTCAGCAGCCCTTATGTGTGTGACACGCTCACACGAAAAATGTGGGCTGGAAATTTTATCAATGCGCTGGAGCGTGAAAGCAACTATTATCAATACTCAAGAGAAATTGCAGACACCAGTTTGGCAAACCGTGTGCTTTCCCTGTACACCGCCTTTCTTGCGCTGGAGCCGAACGATACGCTTGCGGCTTGTGAAAATTGCGAAGATGAATCAGGTGGTGGCGGAAATGGAACAACCGCAATAGTTGAGCCTGATAGTTCGAGTATTGTTTTGAGCGCCTCTCCTAATCCTTTCAGCAACTCGGTGACAATCACGATTTCAATTGACATCAATGATTTGAAAGATGCTGAGTTAAGAATTTACAACATGATGGGGCAGGAAGTAAAAGTGTTTAGAGATTTAAGCGCATCAGCTTCACAAAACAACATTACTCTTTCTTGGAATGGAGAAGATGCAAGCGGAAACGCGTTGCCAAACGGAGTGTATATGGCGGTGTTGATTACTGCAAATGGAAAGCAGGTGCTGAAGTTGGTGAAGGCGGGTTGAATGCAACCCTCATCCCGCTCCGTCTAAGGTGGAAGAAGGAGTCCGAACTTTAACTCAATGAATGTGTTTCTGTGATTCTGTTTAAAAATGCTACTGTTGGGACACCCCTCTCCTTTGGAGAGGGGGCGGGGGTGAGGCTATACTTCAATTAGCTGCACTTCTTCCTTTACAAACTCTCTCGGTATCAGCGTAGGCCACAACTTCAGCTTCACTCTTCCTGTTTTCCCCCAGCCCGGCATACTGTTTACTCCGGGAGGACCATTCAATCCTAAACAGGTGATGCCCACCATCGCCATTTTTCCGGTGCGCTCATCTTTATGTTTAAGTGTAACGCGCACACCGAGTTCATTTGCTTGTGCAAGCCATTCTTTTGATGGAGCAGGGGAAGCATCGCCATGAATGCCGTTTATACCGATAATCGAAAATTCAGAGCGCTCAATTTGCAGGGGCAGGCTTGCCCAGATATTTTTTGCGGCATCAATAAACTTTTCACATTTCTCATACGCATAGGGCCACGAGAAAAAGAAAAACTGCTCACTGATGAAACCATCCATTTGCCCGATGGCAAGTTTTAATTTTTCAGGGCGCGGTTTTCCTTTTGCGCCTTTGAAGGAAACTTGATTGGGCGCAATGTCTTTCACTTCAACGTGCGTCAAATCTACCGTTACATCAGGCGTGATATAATTTGCGGGGTCGTGAATTTCATACACGAGTTGTTCGCGAATTGTATTGCGCGAAACTTTGCCACCCTGGCTTTCGAGCTTCGTGAAAATTGCAGAGCCATCGTGTTGCACATGTGCAATCGGATAGCCAAGATTGTGAATCGGATAATCCATCGGCCACTCTGCATACGAGTTTCCTCCGGATGCCTGTCCGCCACATTCAATCACGTGACCGATGGTAATTCCACAGGCGAGCTTGTCTAAATCGCTTTGCGATAAATCGCCATCAATCTTCCAGCCGAATTCATGCGCGAGAATTCCAAGCGTGAGGCATGGGTCAGCAACGCGACCTGCAAGAATTAACTGCGCTCCTTTATCAAGCGCTTCTTTCACTGACTTTGCACCGATGTAAACATTCGCATGCGTGAGCGGATTTTTTGAAGAGGAAAGTGGAGCGCCCGTATCTAAATGTTCTAATTGCAATCCCGCTTGCTGCAACTCAGGAATTTTTGCAAGCAAATCATCACCGGTGATGGTTGCGATTTTAATTCCTTTAATGCCTTGCTTCGCAAGAATTTCAGAAACCTTTTTCGCTGCGCTGTGCGGGTTTAAGCCACCTGAGTTCGACACTATTTTAATGCCGTTTGCAAACGCAGCGGGATAAAGTGTGCGCGCCATCAACTCAATGTCGCGGGCATAACCAAGCGAAGGGTCTTGTTGGCGATCTTTCTGTAAAATGGAAAGCGTGAGTTCGGCAAGCGCATCGTGCATCAGGTAGTCAGCGCCTTTTTCCATTACGATATTCAGGGCAGCCATGGGGCTGTCGCCATAAAAGCCTTGTGCACCTGCGATGCGGATTGTTTTGTGGGTCATGAGGTAATTGTAAACATAATTAATTGCTTGACCAAAATAAGCAATTGGTTTAAAATTAGACAGCGTTTGAAACGCGGTAAGCAATAACTTAATAAACTATAATTTTTTTGATTTGGGCGGAGTAAGGAGTGATAATAGAAAAAATATAAACTCCCGGAGAAAAATTATCAAGATTAATGTTGTCAGCATGATTTCCGGTAGTCTTGAGAAATTTAAATAAGGAAAGCTGCTTGCCGGACACGGATGAAATTTCAATTTCAATTCCACAACTCACCGGCAGGGAGTAGCTGACGGTAATTTGTTTATGAGCAGGATTCGGATAGATGGATAAATTCAAATCCGCAGTATTTTCAAAAATTAAGTTTAACGAATCTACATAAAGGTGCGTGTAGATAATGCTGTCGCAGCCATTTTCGGCTAATAATCTGTCAAGGTAAACTCCTGTTTCTTTTCTCCAGATGCCTCCGGCAAAAAAGCTGTCTCCTTCAGCAATATTCCAATCACGATGAATTGCGTAAGAGGTGTCAACTTGTACATACACAAGCACAATGCTGTCACAGCCGGCAAAGTTTTCGAACGTGTCGGAATAAGTGCCTTTGCTTGTCAATACAAAGGAGCCAAAGTAATCCGTGTCGCCATAACAAAGAGTGTACTGCCATTCGATGATTTGTGGTTCTAATATGTCCAGCCAAGTGACAACCACACTGTCGCAACCGAAAAACGAAGTCAGGGAATCAGTATAATAGTCCTCCAGATTTCGGAAAGCGCCATCTAACCAAATGCTGTCACCGGGGCAGATATAAGCAGTTACGGTATCAGGAGTCATCGGGGGAATAACATTTAAGTTAGTGACTGTAATCCTGTTGCAGAGTGCAGCGGGAATTGTATCGTAGTACGTGCCTGAAATTGCTTGCCAATTTCCGTTTGCATAAAAACTGTCTCCTGCGCAAATTTTCGGATTTGCGTAAGTCACAGGAAATTGGCGTTAAATGCAGGGTGAAGATTACGATACTGTCGCAGCCCTGAGAAGAAACAGAAGTATCTTGCCGCGTTGTGTCATTATAATAGGAAATGCCATTGTATAAAAAACTATCTCCCTGGCAAATTTCATTATAATGCAGCGTGTGCGGAATCGGATTCACAGTCAGATGGGTGATAGCGATACTGTCAATATTTAATGCAACAGAATTGGTATCACGATAGATACCTTGGGTAGTTTGATATGCCCCTCCGGCATAAAAACTATCGTCAGCGCAGATTGCAGAATGGAATTCTGTTAGCAATTGGGTGTTGCCCCCCTCTATAATTTTAAGAAAGGAATTTGCGCGGATATGCTTAACTGTTTGTTTTGCGCCTCCCAGCCAAATCACGCTAACGCTATCTGCAATAGCATAATTAGCTAACCCGAAATGAGCGATACTGGTATTTTGCGATGCATGACTGGAGCCGCCATCAATTTCTCTGATGAACTTTCTTCCACCGGCATACACTTCTAACACGGCTTCCAAATCCATCGCGGTTGTTCACCGTGCCTTGCAGTTGCACTTTGAGCCAGTTATTTCCGTTTGATAAATCATTTCGGAAAAGTAGAGTGTGTTCCTGTGCGGTGTTTTGTTCAACGGTAACGACTACAATCATATCTATGTCGCCATCATTATCAAAGTCTCCTATTGCAAACCCTCTGCCTCTCGTTGAGTCGCTTACGCCCTCAGCAATGGATACATCAGTAAAAGTACCGTTGCCGTTATTTTTAAAAAGTTTATTTGGATCATTATCGATGTTAGCAATAAAAGCAGGCACAGGAATTTGTCCATTCGATACAAATAAATCAAGCTGCGTGTCATGGTCGTAGTCAAAAAATGCAGATCCCCAACCGCTTGTAAGAAGCGCTCCAATATTTCCGTTATTCACTCCAGCTTGGGAAGCCGTATTTTGAAAGGTTCCATTGCCGTTGTTCTTATGCAGAGGGTTATCGCCAATATTGGTTACATAGTAGTCTAAATATCCGTTTTCATCATAGTCACCAATTGCAATGCCCATTCCGTAAATTTCTGAGTTGAAGTTGCTGAAATTTCCAACATCTGTAAATGAATCTATGGGATATTCATTGCGATATAATTTATTGGGCAATGTCCAACTTCCGTAATCATTTACAACGAAAATATCAAGGTCTCCATCGTTATCGTAGTCGGAGAATGCCCCTGCCAGTCCGGTGCCTTTATCTCCAACATGTAATTGCGATGCAACTTCAGTAAAATTTCCATTTCCGTTGTTTTTATATAGAAAATTAGCGAAGCCGGTATAAGCATATCCGATTGCAGAGCCATTAGAATCTCTAATGAAATCTTGGGTATCTACATAGTTCACGATGTAAATATCAAGCCAGCCGTCAAGATTATAGTCACCCATGGTAGCAGCTGCTCCTCTTGCTTTTCCTGTAATTCCAGCGGCTACAGTAATATCTGTAAAAGTCCCGTTTCCATTATTTCGGTAAAGGATGTTTGTTGTAAGAGGCACGAGTCCAACAGGCATTTCCCATCTTGTAACTAAAATATCGCGATAGCCGTCATTATTAATATCACCTGTGGTGACTCCAACTGTGATTGAGTTAGCCCACTGGTCAATGCCTGCCGTTACTCCTGTTTCAGTGAAAGTAGCGTCCCCGTTATTTCGATATAACTTATCCGGCATAAAACCTCCGGTTAAGTAAATATCAAGCCATCCATCATTATTATAGTCAAATACAGCGACCCCCCCGCCAACTAAAATAGGCGAATAGTAATGATGATTAACTCCGGATGATTGGCTTGTTTCGTGAAAAGCCTGAGCATAAATTATGAAAGGACAAATCGTTGCAATCGCGATGAGGTGAGTAATTTGGGCATAAACATATTTTGAAATTCTCATCATCCAGAATTGGAGTTGATATTAAAATGAAATAATCCGCTTTGAAATATTTAGCGCGAATAGTCTAAATCTACAAAAAAAAACACAATAAATAACTGTCTTTTTTATCAGATGCGCCAAGTCATAATTTGGAGAAAATTACTTATAGTCAACGCACTGGGTGTTTGCTCAGTAAGAGGGGTAAATGAAAAATATGTTCAGCGCGAACAATTTTATATCCTGTTTTCAAAAGTGAATTTGGCGTATGAAAGTTGTTTATTCTGAAACCCGCATAGGCATTCGTAATTCCATTTTCAATGCAATAATGTTGTCTGAATACTTTCATGTCATGGAATAAGCCACTGCTCCTGTGTTGGGGTAATAAAGCGGCCATGGAAGTGTGTATTGTTGAATTGCCTTCCAGTTCGAAAACAAACACTCCCGCATCCTTGCCATCTTTACTCATCAGAAACGCGAGTTTTTCTTTTTGGCTGCTATCATATAGTTGGGTGTAGTAATCGGCATAACAATGCGCTTCATTTTCTTTGGAAATATATTCATTAATTAGGGGTGTTTTATAGTAGCCAATAGGATTATCCCCCATGCCATTAAACACCAAATCATGAAATCGTTCTTTGTTCTTCGTGCGGTTATATTTTTCGAAAGCAAGATTTTCATTTTTATAAGCAGGCAATTCATCGTGTAGGTAGTCGGCAAAAACGGTCATTACCGAATGCGAATAAAAAAACGGAAATCCCGTATTGTAAAGGGTGTTGTTGATATTTTCTTCCTGTGTTATGTCAATTTTAAGGCGGAGTAAATCAATATTTTCATTCAGGCAAAAACTCCTTAGCGTTTCGGCATCAGGTAAATCCGAACCAAGGCTTCTGAATACCCGAAGATTAAAAAAATCACTTTCAAATGCCGAATAAGCAATATCAAGTTTTAAAGGGCTTGTATTTTTTTTTAATGCGCTCATTATTTTGTGATTTTCTCTATCTCATATTTTATCCTGCGTTTGTTTTGAAGGAGATTCTTTGACAGAGGAATCAAGATCAACGAAAATATGCAACCTGTAATAATTAGGTAAAAGAAAATGGAATACGACAGCCCGGCTATCATTAGAGCAATTGTGATAAGAGCTAATAAAAGAAAGCAGTATAAAGAAATGCGACTAACACAGAATAGAATAGGAGGCAGCAACGTGTGTATTATTTTTAGAAATGTGTAAGTGGACTTTCCGTTTTTACGTGTTTGATGCTCTACAGGAATGCTGTCCATTTCGCTTACAGGTATGTCCCATACATAAAAAAGGTGTCGGTCTATTTTGGAATTATTTGTGTCAAAAAACAGAGAGCGGCTGAAAATTCGAAATGTGGTGTAGAAGTTCACATTGCGGTAGCGTGGTAAAACAAGAAAGTCGAAGAGCAAGATAACTAATTGTGCGGCAAGGCGGTGTTTAAAACTATGCATGCGTTTAACAGGGTATCCAAAAATGATTTTTTTATTACTTTTCTGATAGAACTCAATCAATTTTACGACTTCCCGCATGGGATATTGTAAATCGTCATCCATTGTAATGATAGCATTTCCTTCGGCAGAATGAATGCCGCAGGTGGTTGCAGCAACTTGTCCTGAATTTGTTTTCAGGCGAATGGTTGAAACAAATTCATTTATTTTAGTGAGTTGTTCTGCTATGTTTCTTGTTTCTTCATTGCTCGCATCGTCAACCAGAATGAGATTAATCTTAAAGCCATTGTTAAGCAGAAGTTCTTTGAAATCTTTTACCAGAATAAAAAGATTTTTCCCGCTGTTAAAAACAGGTACAACCAGTGTGTAGGTATCGTCTTTGGGATTCATTCTGCAGGAGTATATTTTTAAAACCTGATTTCCCTTTTTCGAATTTTAACTCCATCCAAATGATGAGAGCGCTCAAGTATTTCGCCAATGAATTCTGAACCAGCAATCAGTTGTAGTAGCCAAAAATTAAGATAGTTAAGCGGAAAAGGCAGAGGGCGCATAAAATCAATGAAAAGCACAACCCGGGTGGCAGCACTCATGTTACATGCAGAGTGGATAAATGTATCATCAAAAATAAGGCACTTTCCTTCTTCCCAGTTTTTCGACTTTCCATTCAATGTTATCTCGCATTTTGTTTCGTCTGGAATAATTAGCGCAAGGTGGCATCGTAGTACACCACTATATGCACCCCGATGAGGCGGAATACTCTTCCCTGGTTTTAAAACAGAGAAAAGCGCAGTTGTCATGAGCGGAACATGGTTGAGACAAGCTGTTGTGACGGGACAGCGTTCCCTGTGTTCAATTAAATCATTTCCATAGACCGTAAGTAAATAAGAAAGCCAGCTATCATCATTGGTTAGTTTTTCTTGCTCTATAGAAACTTCTTGAAATTTAGGAATGTAAGTGTTGGAGGCTACTTTGAGATATTCTTTACGAATTTTATCAGCATTCGCTTCAAGAATTTTTACAAACGGAAAATCTTGTGTATTATAAAAATCTTTGTTTCCATCCGTTAATTTTACGATCTGTTCAAATATTCGGATTACCGAAATCCCGACCCATTTTTTCAGCATGTAAGCAACAGAATCTTTCCGCATCAGTTATCTATTAGAAAAGGGTAAAACAAATTAATTAGCCACCTGCATTCGTGAGAATGAATAAATTGATTTTATTGTTTGAACTTAGCAAAATTCCAGCAAAAGAAAATAATTTTAGTTTGTGGCAAATTCGATACATCATGAGAAAAAAAGTTTGCTTGCTGCCGGGATGAATTTAAAATGGTTGAATAATCAGAGGGCTTGTATAATTCTTTCGCTTGTCTGCTTACTCTGTTATGGCAACACGATAAGGAATGATTATTCATTTGATGACAATATTGCTGTAACGGGCAACCCATATATTCCTAATGGATTCAAGGGCATCCCTGACCTTTTAACCAATCCCTATCGCTCAATCGGGGCGTTAAATATGGATTACCGCCCGATTGCCGGAATTACTTTTGCGATTGAACATCAATTTTTTGGCGGTAACCCGCATATAAGCCACTTGGTGAATGTTTTATTGTTCGTTGTATTGGCATTAATCATCTATAGGGTTTTAGGTGAAGTGTTTCAACTTGGCAAATTAAATTCTGCCCTGCCCTTAATTATCACACTGTTTTATGTCGTTCATCCTGCTAATACGGAGACGGTTGCTTCCATTAAAAATCGTGAGCAAATCTTAAGCATGATTTTCGCATTAGCTGCTCTTGCATATTCATATAAATATTTCTTTTCTTCCGGGAAACGACTGCTCTTTGCTTTGGCAGCAATTTTTTTTATTTCGCTTTCCTTTATGTCCAAGATGGTGCTGTCAATACCAATAGCAGGAGTTATACTCCTGGTTTTAACTTTTAACGGAATTCCGAAAAAACAGAAGTCAATATTTATTTTTATAGCACTGATAATTATGTTATCAGCAGTCTCGCTCTCAGTTAATATCTGGCTTTCAGATAGAAAGCCTGTTTTCATTGAAAATCCTTTAGCAGAGAATGAGAACCTTTTTCTTGCAATCGGTTTTATTTTCAAAACCCTGTTGTTTTATTTGAAATTCATTTTCTTTCCCTACCCCTTTAGATTCTACTATGGTTATGATATGGTTCCTCTTGTGCCGATTCATCTTCCTTTAGTTTTATTTTCAGCTGCGTTACATGTTTCCATGTTTATAGGCGGGATTTTCTTGTTTTATCGCAAACATTTATTGGGATTATTTCTGTTGACTTATCTTTTCAATATTTCATTCTACAGCAATATTTTTCCAATACCAGGTATTGTAGCGGAACGTTCTTTGTTTATTGCTCAATTATGGCTTATAGCGGCAGTATTCATATTGATTCACCAACTTATTTTGCTTTTAGAAGATTCTGTATATAAAGTGGGCTTTTGCAAATTGGCGCTCCTTGCAGGGATAATTGTATTTTCAGCCTCCGTAGCATTAACTATTCATCGAAATTTTCAATGGAAGAATATTGAAACTTTGATGATATCCGATATGCCGCATTTGAAAAAATCAGCGTTGGCAAATTATTTATATGCAAAGCTACGCTACTTAGACTACGGAAAATCGTTAAAGCAATCTAACAAATGGGTTCTTTCAGAGAGTAAAAACCATTTTAAGCAGGTTACACAAATCCTTCCCTCCTACGATGATCCGTATTTTCGGCTCGGGATGATTTACGAGTATGATAATCAAAACAGAGACTCCGCATTTTATTATTTTAAAATGGCGCATGAAAAAAACTCTGCAAGCAACACAACACGCTTCCAGCTTGCAAAACAATATTTCCTGAAAGGTAATCTCGAGGAGGCAGCAACCCTTTTTGAACTCGTTTATAGAGAACTTCCACAAGATACAATGACTTTGTTTTTTTATGCCCAAGTGATGTTCAATGCACAAGACAAAGAGGCTGCCTTGAAAATAAATTCCGAACTGATGAAGTTATCCCCTCAAGCTTATTATCCATACTATAATTTCGGGATGATATATTACTTCAGCGGTCAACAAGAAAGGGCAGTCTGGTATTTTGAAAAAACCATGGAGATGGGTTATTCAGACAACCAAATAAAAAATATCCTTCTGAATTATTACCTCGCTAATAATTTTCAGGAAAAAGCGGAGCAATTAAGTTTCAGATAATCCTATTAGAAGTTTAATTTTTTCGATTTTGATATTCCAAGAGTACCCATAAAGCTAAAACAGAGGTATGCACATTCGCTTCTCCTCCTTCTTTTGCATTAGGAGCCCATCCACCGTTGCTCAATTGATTTTTGAGGAGGAGTTGAATTTGCTCATCCTTTATCATGTTGCCCTTTCCAAGGTAATATAACATAGCCATGCACTGATATTTCAAATCATCTGAACTTTTAAATTCAATGTTGGAATTCATTTCATTCACTAAGCCTTTTACCAATTTTTCACGTAATGCTTCAGTCGCTTCTCCGGGTTTAACACACTGCGTATTAAGAATATTTCCCAGTTGCAAAGCTGCGTGCGTCATTTCATAATCCCCCATTTCTGCATTTTCATGCAATATTTTAAGATAATTATCCGGTAATGGAAATTTATTGATTTCTGCATTTTCATGCAATATTTTAAGATAATTATCCGGTAATGGAAATTTATTGCAAAACATTGACCACAGAGTAAGCCCGTCAAGTGTGTAAAGATTACCCTGTAGATATTCGTTCACTGTGTTATCGTCAAATAGAAGAGCATTTCTTCCATCGAAATAGGTGTTATAGAGTTTGAAGTAAGAAGTTTGTAATTCCAAATTTTGCTTCTTGTATTCTGTTACAGATGACAAGCCGAGGGAGTAGTTAAAATGCTCCTGTAATATAAATAGCAGCATTGCAACATCAGTTCTGCCCACATCCGTCCCGACAGAACGAAAATAGTCAGCTGATTTTTTTAAGGACTGCTCTACTCCGACAGTTAACTCCCTTGGCTGGGTTTGCCCTTCGCGGAGAAATAAAAGACACAGAAGGCTGAGTAAAAGTGTTTTCATAATTTTTAAATTTATGAGTGAAAAATAGTTGCTTCTTGCTAAGGTAAACATTTTTTGTCACTACTGACCGACAAAAAAATCATCTGAAGTTCTAAAAAGCAAGGGGCGGTCAAATTGACTGCCCCTCTTTTCATATTTTGGTTTTGACGAACTAAAAATATGAGCAATAAAAATATCGAAAAGCATTTAGTCAGTCGGTTTTCAAACAAATCATTGATTTGATTCCTCGCAACAAGTTTGAACTACTCGTAAAAGAGCAGAAGGCAGACCGTTATTACAAGACATTTGATTCATGGACACAGCTAATGACGATGCTCTTCGGCATATTCAGTCGTTGCGATTCGATGGGCGAAGTGTGCGCTGGAACGGGGGGGTTAGCAGGTAAGCTCAATCA
>Ga0163151_10007621_pt1 | contig 12572 bp, 7 predicted proteins | sample OliLakLV19MP5IB2_FD_145596 | JGI IMG/M metagenome (GOLD analysis project Ga0163151, IMG submission 145596) | Freshwater microbial mat bacterial communities from Lake Vanda, McMurdo Dry Valleys, Antarctica - Oligotrophic Lake LV.19.MP5.IB-2 | ecosystem: Environmental > Aquatic > Freshwater > Lake...
TGATCGGCGGCGTGTCGATCAGTTGGACGGCGATGTCCTCCCACGCCATCATCCCCGGCAGCGGCTCGCGCGTGGTGAACGGATAGTCGGCGATCTCCGGCTCGGCCTTGGTCAGTTCCTTGAGCACGCGGCTCTTGCCGGAGTTGGGGCCGCCGATGATGAGGATCTGCCCCGCGCCCTGCCGCGGAAACCGGTAGTGCTTGCCGACCGATTTCGGAGCGGACTTCTCGGCCTGCTGCTCGGCGCGGGTGTCCTTGAGCCTGGACTTGATGTCGGCCTGCAGCTTCTCGGTCCCCTTGTGCTTGGGGATGATTTGCAGCATCAGTTCGAGACAGTCGAGCCGTTCCTGAGCCGTTTGCGCGCGACGAAACGCCTCCTCGGCTTTCTGATACTGCGGCGTCAGGTTGGCAGGCATGGGCGCCGTTTCTCGAAGCGCGAAACCGCAAGCGTGCGCTGGGAATCGAATTGCATGGACGATCCATTGTCGTCGTGGGATCGCGCGCGGCCCCGTTACTTTCCGAAGCCCATCCGGTGCACGAAGATGTCGAGATACAACACCAGCACCATCAGGCTCAGCAGGAACGCCATGCCCACGTACGTGGCGCCGATCATCACTTTCTCGCTGGGACGGCGGCGGGTCAGCGCTTCCCACGTCAGGAACACCATGTGGCCGCCGTCGAGGACGGGAATCGGCAGGAAATTCAACACCGCGAGATTGAGGCTCAGGAAGCCGAGGAACAACAGCAGCGGCACGACCCCCACCTTGGCCGACTCGTAAGCCGCCTGGGCGATGCCGAACGGTCCGTGCAGTTCCTTGTACGACAGCCGCCGCGTCACCACCAGGCTGCGGAGCGTCAGGTAGATGTTGCGGATGGTGTTGTGGGAATGCGTCCACGCCATCGCGAACGCCTGACTGACGTTCTCGGCCTTCTCGGCATGCACCTGAACCTGCAGGTTCAGAAACAGCGTCGGCAGCGGCCAGGAGGTGTCGTCGACCGGCGTCAACGTCACCATCCGCGGCGATTTCTGGTCGTGTTCCAGAATGGTCAATTGCACGTGGCGATTGGGCATCTGCTGCATCGCCCAGAACGCGAAGCCCCAGTTGTTCGCCTTCTTGGGATTGTCCTTGTCGAACAGACTGATCGCCAGCGTGCGGTCCTTGAGGCCGTCATCCGGCGCATCCGTCGGGAGCACCAGTTCGATCTTCTGAATCTGAATCGGCTTGACCGGCTGCAGACCCGCTTCGGCCGCCGGACTGCCGGGTTCGACCTGGATGATGTGCGGCACGACGTGGAAGGCGACGCCGATCGCGGGAATCGAGAGCGGTTCGCCTTCCATCTCCGGCTGTTCGAGCCAGCCCGGCCGATCTTCCGCCGTCAGTTTGACGGTGCGGACCTGATCGTCGCCGGTGGGGTTGGCGCGTTTGAAGGCCAGTTCCACCTCCTGACCGTGGAGCTTGGCGAACTCGTCGGGCAGGCGCATGGCATCGATGTCGTTGCCGATGCTGCGGCCGTTGATCGTGACCAGTTTGTCGCCCACCTGAAGCCCCGCCTGTGCGGCGGGCGAACCGACCTGGACCGCCGTAATCGGGCCGGTGTCCAGGCGCAGTCCCAGCGTGCGGAAGTAGTTCGCACCGACGGTGATGTTGACGGGGTCGGCTTGCTCCTTGCGCCGCACCGTGAGCGTTGTCTCGGTGCCATTGCGCTCCGCCAGAAGGTTCTGAAACTGCGCATAAGATGTCACATCCTGATCGCCCACCTTCACGATCTCGTCGCCGGGCGCGAACGGAGGCGTGGCCTTGGCCGCCGTGGTGCCCGGAATCGCGGGGGGAATCTTCCCTTCCGGGTCGACCAGAATTGTGAGGCTCGGCGACGGTGAGATGCCGATCTGGGGCCGGGTGCTGGAGGTATCGGGTTCGACGACGGCCGTGAATTTCTCGCCGGTCCGCCGCTTGCCGCAGAGCTCGATCGGCCCGTTGGAGACTGCGATGCTCAGCGCCAGATCGCGAAAGTTCGTGACTTCGTGGCCGTTGAACCGGTCGATCTCATCGCCGCGCCGCACGCCGGCCACCCAGGCGGGCAAACCGGGCCGCACTTCCCCGATCACCGGCGGAATCGACTCGCTCCCCAGGCCGAACGCGGCCGCGTTGAACAGCACCGCGGTGAGGACGTTCATCGTCACGCCGGCCGAGATGATCGCCATCCGCTGCCAGACGTTCTTGGACACGTACGACCGCGGATCGGCGGCGATCTCCTCACTGGTCATCTGCGACGGATCGGCGTCGTCCTGGCCGAGCATTTTCACGTAACCGCCGAACGGAATCGCCGACAGCGCGTACTCGGTCTCGCCCCATTTCCAGCCGAGAAGAATGGGGCCGAAGCCAATGCTGAACCGCTCGACGTTCACGTTGCACCACTTGGCCACCGCGAAGTGACCGAGCTCGTGCAGAAAGATGACGAGGCCCAGGCCGAGCACGGCCCCGGCGATGCCGATCAGGCTCGCCATCCAGCCGGCCATCGCATCGTTGGTTACTGCGAGGATTTCCACCGTAATGTCTCCTGACGAGCCCAGCGGTCCAGCGTCAACAGGTCGGTCAGCGTGGGGCTCGAATCGTAGTGATGATGCTGCAAGACGTCGCGGCAGGCCGACGTGATCTCCGGGAACCGCAGTTCCCCCTTCAGAAAGCGGTCCACGGCGACTTCGTTCGCCGCGTTCAGGACCGCACCGCACGTGCCGCCGCGGCGGGCGACTTCAAACCCGAGCTGCAAGGCGGGAAACGCCTCGAAATCGGGGGGTTCAAACGTGAGCGCCGCGGCTTTGGTCCAGTCCATCGTCGGACAGACGCCCGGCCAGCGCTCGGGATACGTAAGAGCATACTGAATCGGCAGCCGCATGTCCGGCGGCGAAAGCTGGGCGACCGTCGAGCCGTCGACGAACTCCACCATCGAATGCACGACCGATTGCGGATGCACGACGACGTCGATCTGCCCGGCGTCCAGCCCGAACAGCCAGCGGGCTTCGATGATCTCGAGCGCCTTGTTCATCATCGTCGCGGAGTCGATGGTGATCTTCGGCCCCATTTTCCACGTCGGATGCGCCAAAGCCTGTTCAACCGTGACATCGCGCAGTTGCGCAGCCGTCCGACCGCGAAACGGCCCGCCGCTGGCCGTGAGCACGATCCGCTTCAAATCACTGCGTCGCCCCGCTTCCAGGCACTGAAAGACCGCGCTGTGTTCGCTGTCGACGGGAATGAGCTTGGCCCCCGTCCGGGCGGCCAGTTGCGGCACCAACGGCCCGGCGACGACGAGGGTTTCCTTGTTGGCGAGCGCCACCCGCTTGCCGGTTTCGAGGGCCGCAAACGCCCCCCGCAACCCGGCGGCCCCGACGATCGCACAAACGACGGTGTCAACGTCCGCATGTCCGGCGATCTGCTCGACGCCCGCCTCGCCGAACAGCCATTCAGTCTCCCGCGGCAACCCGGCGGATTTCGCGGCTGATGCGGTCGTCTCATCGGCGACCACCGCCCACCGGGGCCGATGTTGCCGAACCTGATCCGCCAGCGTTTCCCAGCGGCGATGGACGGACAGCCCGACGGCCTGCAAGCGGTCGGCATGGGCGGCCACGACGGCGAGACAACTCGTCCCGATCGAGCCTGACGAACCCAGCACAACCACGCGATTCATTGGCGGGCCATCAGTCACAAAGCCGCCCCCAGCCGAACGGGCCGGGGGCGGGAAACGTGCCACAATCCCTTATGCCGATAGATTCTAGGGCGTGCCGAACAATGCGGCAAGGCCGGTCCTTCCCCCCTCGCCCGCCGCTTCGGTGGGAGAGGGGCCGGGGGTGAGGGTGTCTTTGTCTTGGTTACCGCTTTACGAAATGCGAAGGCAGAAAGGCACCCTCACCCTCACCCTCTCCCAGCGAAGCGCCGGGCGAGGGGACTGGAATCGCGACGTACTCAATCCACCGCGGCGTGTTCCTGTAACTCTTCCAGCGTGACGAACTCCAGCGTCGAGATGTGCGTCGCCTCCAACACCACCGGGCACGCGACGCCGGCCTCCAGCGCTTCCTTCCAGCGCTCGACGCACACGCACCATTGGTCGCCCGGCTGGAGACCGGGGAAACCCCAGTCGGGATTGGGCGTGACGAGGTCGTTCCCCTGCTCGACCGAGTACCGCAGGAATTCGTCGGTCATCCGGGCACACACCAGATGGTTGCCGGAATCGCCGGCCCCGGTGTTGCAGCAGCCGTCGCGGTACCAGCCCGTCGCGGGATTGAGACTGCAAACTTCCAGTTCTCTGCCGAAGACATTTTTCGCGGCCATGAATGCGCTCCTTCGCCACAGACGATATCTTTCGGGCGCGAAACCGCAAGCCACCGGACTGGAACCGATAGCCGATAGAGTGTGCCTATTCCTGGCGTCCAAACCAGTTGGTCATGATCCCAAAGGGATCGCAGCCATTAGCCGGTGGTCGCAGGCTTTGCGAAGACCCCCGGAGAGCGATCATTGCGACCTCGACCCCAGCGGGGTCGCAGCCGGCATCAGTGCTGCGACCCCGCTGGGGTCGAGCGGTGTTCACGGTCTCGTCACTGCGCTCAACCGCCGGCTTAAAGGCTGGACTCCAACGGGGGTCAGTTCGCGGCCTGGGCTTTCTTGTTCTTGCGTTGGCCGCTGCCGCCGCCGCCCCAGAGCGGGGCCACGTTGTCCTTGTTCCAGACGTCCCAGCGGGCTTGCAGCTCGCGGACCTTGTCGGGCATCGTCGCGGCGAGATCGGTGGTTTCGCCGATGTCCTGCGACAGATCGTACAGCTTCGCCGCCGTCGCCCCTTGATTGTTTTTCCCGGTGAGCGTGTCGGCGTTCAGATCGTATTTGACGAGCTTGAAGCTTCCCTGACGGACCGCCATCTGCTCGCCGAACCGCCAGAACAGCGCGTCGTGCGGCGCGCCGGTCTTTGTGCCGGTGAGATACGGCAGCAAATCGACGCCATCCAGCTTGTCGGCGGTGACACCCGCGGCGGCGAGCGCGGTCGCGTGGGCATCCAGTTGAATCACGGGGGCCTCGAACACGCCCGGTTTCACGCGGCCCGGCCAACTGACGACGAACGGCACGCGGATGCCCCCTTCCAGCGTCGTCCGCTTGGACCCGCGCAGCGGGGCGTTGATCGAGCCGTTGACCGTCACGCCGGGCATCGTCGGGCCGCCGTTGTCGCTGATGAACACGACCAGCGTGCTCTGCGACTGGCCGGTGTTCTCGATCGACTGGATGACGCGACCGACGGCGTCGTCCATCGCCGACATCATCGCGGCATACGTCCGGCGGGTCTTGTCGGCGATCGAGGCGAATTTCTCCAGTCGGAACTCGCCGGCCTGCATCGGGGTGTGGACCGCATTGAACGTGACGGCCAGGAACCACGGCTGCCCCTGGTTTCGCTGGATGAACGCCGAGCTTTCCCGGCCGATGGCGTCGGTCAGATAGTCCGGCTCGCTGACGGGTTCGCGACCGCGTTGCAATCCGGCGTCCACGAAGTAGTCGTGAGCGCCGCCCAGGAAGCCGAAGAACTCCTGAAACCCGCGCTGCTGCGGGTGCAGCTCCGGCTCCGACCCCAGATGCCATTTGCCGACGAGGGCGGTTGCGTAGCCGGCGGCCTTGAGGCGATCGGCGAGCGTGGTCTCCGTCGTTGGCAATCCGGCGGTCCCTCCCGCGGGGTTGAACTCGTGGCCGAACCGCTGCTGATACCGCCCGGTCAGCAGCCCCGCCCGCGTCGGCGAGCAATACGGTCCGGTCACGTAACCGTTGGTGAACCGCACGCCGCCTTTCGCGAGCTTGTCGAGATTCGGCGTCGGGATGTCTTTGCAGCCGTGGAACCCGACGTCGGCGTAGCCCATGTCGTCGCCGACGATGATCAGCACGTTCGGCTTCCGCGCCCGGTCGATGGCATCGGCCTTGGCGACGAGCTTCGTCGCTTCATCCACCGGGATGTTCCGCACGAACAGATTCCGCCAGCGGATCTCGCCGCCGTGCGTCTGCAGCATGATCGGACCTTTCGCCGGCAACGGCTGCGCGCGGTCCCAATAATTTTCCATCACCGCACCGTCGACGACCAGCTTGTCGTTCAGCCAGACCCACGTCCGGCGGCCGGCCTGCTGGATGCGGAACGCGTTCCATTCGCCGAACGGCTTGTCGGCCAGCGCGAGCGGCAACTGGCCGGGAGCGCCCTTGGCGTTGTTGAACAGCCCGCCGGAACCCTTGTCGGCGTTGCGGTCCCACTTGCCCCCCTCTTTACTGAAGTCCCAGATCTGCACCTGCGGCGTGCCGCGGAGATAGATGCCGCTGTCCGCCTTGGCGACGGTCTTGTAGTCGATGAGGAATTCGATGTCGCCGAACTCCTCCTCGGTGGTGGCATACGGCCCGGTGCCGACGTTGACGAGTTCGCCGTTCTCGATGTTCCAGTGCTGCGCGAACTCCTCGCGTTGCTTCTGGAGATTGGCGTCGCGCTTCTCCCCCTCGAGTTTCACGACCGCGTGCGGGTTGAGGCCATACCACCCCGCGAGGTCGCGGCCGTTGAAGATCGCCCGAAATCCCGCCGGCGGCGCCGGCTCCGCGGCGACCAGTGCGAACGGTGACAAGCACAGCAGCAATCCGGCGAGCGAAGCAAGACGCGAGGTCATCGGTAGTCTCCGGGAAGCGTTGCGAGATGGCGTGGACGGCGATGGTTCGCGAAATCATCCAGGAAAAGACCGCGAAACCGCAAGCGTCTGTTGGAAAACTTTCGTGTCTCCGACGTCGAACGATCCGCGGCGCTCGCTTGCGGTTTCGCGGTCTTCTCTTCGGATCAGATGACATCCCAGTCGATGGGCTGGGTGCAGTCGATCCGGGGCAAACGTTCGTCCACCGCCTCCGGGTATTTCTGCGATGCCCCGGTGTTAAAGATCACGACCCGTTCGTCGGAGCGAATCGCGTTCTGTTCGCGCAGGACCGCGAGCGCTCCCAGGCAGATGGCAGTTTCCGGGCAGAGCGAAAGGCCCTCTTGCGACGCGGCGAACTGCATCCACTTCGGAATGTCGGCCTCCGGTGTCGCGAGCGCCGTGCCGCCGCTTTGTCGCACGGCGTCGAGGATCATGAAGTCGCCGACCGCCGCCGGCACGCGGATGCCGCTGGCGATGGTGGCCGCGTGCTCGAACTTCGTCGCAAACCGGTCGCCTTTGCGAAACGCCTCCGCAATCGGCGCGCAGCCGGTGCTTTGACAGGAGATCATCCGCGGTTTCTGCGGCGAGTCGAGCCAGCCGAGCGCCTCCAGTTCGGCGAACGCCTTCCACATCCCGATCAGGCCGGTCCCGCCGCCGGTCGGGTACAGGATGACGTCGGGGAGTCGCCAGTCGAACTGCTCGGCGAGTTCGAGGCCCATCGTCTTCTTCCCCTCGATGCGGTACGGTTCCTTGAGCGTGGAGACGTCAAACCAGCCTTTGTGTGCCTTCCCCTCGCCGACGATCCGCCCGCAATCGGTGATGAGGCCGTTCACCAGAAACGTGTGCGCGCCGGACAGAAAACACTCCTTTTGATTGATGCTCGGCGTGTCCTCGGGCATGAAGACGTACGCCTCCATCCCCGCCCGCGCGGCGTACGCGGCCATCGCCCCGCCGGCATTTCCTGCCGTCGGGCAGGCGACGCGACGCAGGCCGAATTCGTGCGCCTTCGTGATCGCCATCGCCATGCCGCGGGCTTTGAAACTCCCCGTCGGCAACCGGCTCTCATCCTTGACGAACAGTTGATCCATGCCGAAGTGCGCGGCCAGCCGCGGCGTTCGCAGGATCGGCGTCATCGTCTCGTCGAGCGACACGATCTTTGTTGGATCATTGACCGGCAGCAGTTCCCGATACCGCCACATCGTCGCCGGGCGGTCGGCGAGCATCAGCTTCGAGAAGTTCCGGCGGACGGCGTCCAGATCGTACCGCACCCACAACGGCCGCTGGCACGCGGTGCAGAGGTTATGCACCTGATCCGCCGCGTACCGCACGCCGCAGTTGGCGCATTCGAGGTGTGTGACGAAGCTCATGCGGACCTTCCGGGAGGGATGATGGGGAGCGATCGGCGATCGTATCCGCCGCGCCGCGATCGAGAAAGGATCGGCAGTCCAGATGAAGTCTTGTGTGCCACTGTTAGCCCTCCATCGCCCGACGGGGGGGCGAAATTCGAGAAGACCGCGAAACCGCAAGCGACATTCGGACCCACGCTTGCGGTTTCGCGGCCTGCTCGAACCTCCGGGCGACGAAATGGCGGCGGACTTCCGGCGTCGGCTACAATCGCCGCTCGCTCTTCCGCTCCCGTTACTTCCGAAAGGCGCGCGATGCAACCGGGCCGTGTGATCGTGTCGACGTTCGTCTGTCTGGGCCTCGTCTTCATCGACGCCGCCCGCGCTCAGGAGCCGACGCAGCTCGCCAGCTACATCCAGCTGCACTACGTCAAGTCGGAACACATGATTCCGATGCGCGACGGCGTGAAGCTGCACACGCACGTCTACCAGCCCCGCGACACCACGAAATCGTATCCGATGCTGATGAAACGCACGCCGTACAGCGTGACGCCGTACGGCGTCGACAAATACGCGGCGTCGCTCGGCCCCAGCGAGGGGAGCGTGAAGTCGGGGTACATCTTCGTCAATCAGGACGTCCGCGGGCGATATCTGTCCGAGGGGGAGTTCCTGCAGGTCACGCCGCATCGCACGACGAAGGCCGGGCACAAGGACGTCGATGAAAGCACCGACGCCTGGGACACCATCGACTGGCTGGTCAAAAACGTCCCCGGACACAACGGCCGCGTGGGGCTGTACGGCGTGTCGTATCCGGGGTTCTACGCCTCGGCGGGGATGATCGACGCCCATCCGGCGCTCAAAGCGGTGTCGCCGCAGGCGCCGGTGAGCGACTGGTACTTCGACGACTTTCTCCATAACGGGGCGTTCTTCCTGGCGCACGCCTACCGCTGGATCGGCCAGCACGCCCGGCCGCGGCCGATGCCCATCACCGAGCGGTTCGCCGCGCCGACGTATTCGACTTTTGACGGCTACCAACTGTTTCTCGACGCCGGCAACACCGACGTGGTCTACAAGCAGCATCTCAAGGAGAATAATCCCTTCTGGGCCGAGATGATGGCCCATCCCGACCGCGACGCCTACTGGCAGGCCCGCAACATCCTGCCGCACCTCAAGAACGTCGCCCCGGCGGTGATGGTCGTCACCGGCTGGTACGACGCGGAGGATTTGTACGGCTCGTTCAAGACGTATCACTCCATCGAAAAGCTCAACCCGCGGGTCAACAACGTGCTGGTCGTCGGCCCCTGGTCGCACGGCGGCTGGAGCTCGGGCGACGGCGACAAGCTCGGCCCGGCGTCGTTCGGGTCGAAGACCGCGGCGTTCTACCGCACGGACATCGAGCTGCCGTTCTTCGAGAAGTATCTCAAAGACGCCGCCGTCCCCACCCCGGCGGAGGCGACCGTCTTCGAGACCGGCGCGAATGCCTGGCGGACATTCGATGTCTGGCCGCCGAAGGGCGTGCAGCCGAGGACGTGGTATTTCGACGGACAGGGCCAGTTGAGTTCCGTGACGCCCGTGCCCGGCGACGTCCAGTTTGACGAATACGTCAGCGACCCGGCCAAGCCGGTGCCCTCGACGGAGAGCATCGCGCCGGGGATGCCCATCGAGTACATGGTGGACGATCAGCGGTTCGCGGCTCGCCGGCCGGACGTGCTGGTGTATCAGTTGCCGGCGCAGACGGAAGACCTGGTCCTCGCCGGTCCGGTGCAAGTCGATCTGTGGGTGACGACGACCGGCCAGGACGCGGACTTCCTGGTCAAGCTGATCGACGTCTTCCCGCCGTCTCCGGAGAAAGCCGCGCAGCCGGGGTATCAGATGATGATCCGCAGCGAGGTCTTCCGCGGCCGGTATCGCAACAGCTTCGAGAAGCCGGAGCCGTTCGTCCCCGGCGAACCCGCCCGGCTGCGGTTCGAGCTGCTCGACGTGCTGCACCGGTTCCAGAAGGGACACCGCGTGATGGTGCAGATTCAGAGCACGTGCTTCCCGCTGATCGACCGCAATCCGCAGACGTGGGTGCCCAACATCCACTTCGCCAAGCCGAAAGATTTCCAGAAGGCGACGCACCGGATTCTGCGATCCGGGTCGCATCTCTCGAACGTCACGGTCGGCGTGCTGTCACCCGCGAAATAGCCCCTTTGTTAGCCGCGACCCGGAGGCTTTGCGCAGGGGAGCGCGGGGTGGGGCGCGCGTCACAGATGGTGCGCTCCACCCCGCGCTCCCCTGCGCAAAGCCTCCGGGTCGCGGCTAACGGGATTACTGATTCTCAAAGCAGTACAGATGCTTCTGTCCGCGCAGAAAGATCTGATTCCCCACCAGCGCCGGGGACGCATCCACGAGGTCATCCAGCTTGTTCGTCGCGAGCAGCTCCAATGTGGTGCCGCGCTTCAGGACGACCGTCGTGCCATCGCGACTGGTGAAATACACCCGGTCGGCCGCACCGACGGGGCTGGCGTACACGTTGCTGATCCCCTGCAACCGCGTCGCCTCCAGCACCGGCTTGCCGGTCTTCGCATCCAGCACCGTCAACACGCCGTTGTTCACTTTGTTGAAGTACAACAGATCGCCATACAACAACGGCGACGGCACGTACGGCGTGTCCTTGTCGTAACGCCAGGCGATCTGTGGCGTGTCGGTGATGTCCCCCATCGCGGCGAGCGGCAGCGACACGGCCACGCTCCCGCGGTAGCCGCTCATGCAGATCACCTGCTCGCCGAGCAGCACCGGCGACGGCGTGACGTTCCCCACCTGCCCGCCGCATTCCCAGATCACGTCGCCCGTCTGGAGGTCGTAGCTTCGCACCCGCTTGCTGGCATTGGTGATAACCTGCGTCCGGCCGTTGTGTTCGACGACGACCGGCGTCGCCCAGGCGCTGGATTCGTCCCGCTTCTTTTCCCACCGCGACTCGCCGGTCCGGACATCCATCGCAAGAAGACGGGAATCGGTCTCGTTGTCGCGGACGAGCAGCACGGTGTCGCCGTGGACGACGGGGGAGCTTCCCTCGCCGAAGCTCAATCGCGTGCTGACGTCGTTCAGCTTGCGTTGCCACTGGAGTTGGCCGTCGAGGTCGTAGCAGTACACGCCGCGCGAGCCAAACGAGACGTACAGGAACTCGCCGTCGGTGGTCGGCGACGCGGAGGCGTGGCTGTTGTCGCCGTGATGCCCTTCGTGCGGCAGGGCTTCGGTCGCCGTCTTTTCCCACAGCAGTTGGCCGGTGTCACGGTCGAGGCACTGCACGACGAACCGGTACAGCGTGTTGGGAAATGTGATGCCGAACTGCCGCTTGGGCTGGTCTTCCGGTTTCGTCGCGCCTTCGACAACAGTGCCGGTGTTGACCGCCGCGATGACGAACACGCGCTGCCCCCACACGATCGGCGTTGACTTCCCGTGCCCCGGGATCTCCACCTTCCACTTCAGATTCCGCGTCTGATCCCATTCGACGGGCGGGTTCGCGTGCGCGGCGACGCCGGTGGCGTCCGGCCCGCGCCACTGGTGCCAGTTGTGAGCGCGCTCGGCGGAGAAATCGCCGGCGGCGACGAGACCCGGTGCGGTCATCAATCCGACGAGACCGACCAACCCGATCCATTTGCGGATACTCATCTTCCCCGGCTCCGTTGATGGCGATGACACTGCAAACCTGACCGCAATAGTTTGCAATGCCACGTGGGTGCATGTCCACTCCGCGGCGTCTTGTAGGGTGCAGTCGAGGCTTTGCGAGGCTCACCCCGTTGGAGTCCAGCCTTTAGGCTGTCTTGTGGTGAAGCGTCCGAAGACAGCCTAAAGGCTGGACTCCAACGAAGAGTGTGAGCCTCGCAAAGCCTCGACTGCACCCTACGCAAACCGGCCTGCGATTCCCGCATGTGCGGATTGTCACCGGGTGCGGAATCGACGAAAATCATCATCGGAGGGACGATTCCCCGGTGGAGCGCGGCGTGATCGCATGGCAGTCACATTCTCGGCAACGATACATCCGGCCGTTGCTCGCGGCGTGCCTGTTGACAATGTGGCCCACGTCCGCCGTCGCCGCCGGGCCGGATTTTGACCGCGACGTGGCCCCGCTGTTCGCGGCAAAGTGCCTCAAGTGTCACGGGGCAGCGGCTCCCGAAGGGGGGCTGTCGCTGACCAGCCGCGATACCGCGCTGCAACCGCGCGGCGATGACGCGGCGGTCATCCAGCCTGGACGACCGGACGCCAGCGAACTGCTGCGACGGGTGACGGCGACCGATCCGTCGGAACGCATGCCGCCGACGGGGGAACCGTTGACCGCGGCTCAGATCGATACTTTGCGACGCTGGATCGCCACAGGCGCGTCATGGCCGGACCATTGGGCGTATCGGTCGTTGTCCGCCATCTCGATTCCGGGCGAAGTCAGCGACGGCTCGCGGAATCCGGTCGATCAGTTCATCGCCGAGACGCTGCTCAGCCGGGGTTTGACGACATCTCCCGAAGCGGACCGCCGGACGATGATCCGCCGCGTCACCGTCGATT
>Ga0163151_10007630_pt1 | contig 12561 bp, 11 predicted proteins | sample OliLakLV19MP5IB2_FD_145596 | JGI IMG/M metagenome (GOLD analysis project Ga0163151, IMG submission 145596) | Freshwater microbial mat bacterial communities from Lake Vanda, McMurdo Dry Valleys, Antarctica - Oligotrophic Lake LV.19.MP5.IB-2 | ecosystem: Environmental > Aquatic > Freshwater >...
TGGTCATCATCCCAACGGTCACGCAGACCCGCGCCTTGCTGGTCTTGTAGGCCGGGATGAAGTTGCCCGAGCCGAGCAGGTTGTTGTTGCTGAAGTTGATGGTGAACTGCTGGGCGTCGGGAATCTGCGAGGTGACCTGCACGGCGAAATCGGACTGGTACTTGCCCGGGTACATGCGGTCGGCCATCTGGTTGAGGATCTGCGCGAGCTTGGCCGCATGGTTCTGGCTGACCGCGAAGATGATCGACTTGCCGATCTCGCCGCTGACGGGATCGCGCAGGGCGTTTTCGAGGAACGTCTTGCAGAACAGCTGATTCGTGGCGTCGGCGAAGAAGCGCTTCTCGAACTCGCGCTGCTTGAAGACCTGTTCCTGATCCTCGCCGGTGTCGTCCGTGAAGGAGACGACGAAGCCCTGCTCGGAGAGCAACTGGGTCGTGATGCCGGTGCGGGCATCGACCACGGTGGGGCTGATCAGGTAGCCCTCTTTCACGCCGTCGAGCAGGGAGTAGCGGAAGGTCGGCTGGCTGTTCTCGCACCCGAACGTTCGGTAGGTGTCGAGCAGCAAGCGACGCTCGGCCTCGCGCGGGTCGCGTGTTCCCGGGTTCGAGCCGTCGAAGCGCCGCAGGTAGTCGCGGGGCGTCGCGGTCAGGCCGAGCTTGTAGCCGATGAAGAAGTCAAAGACGGCGCGCGCATTGCCGCCGATGGAGCGGTGCGCTTCGTCAGAGATCACGAGATCGAAGTCGGTCGGCGAGAACAGCTTCTGGTACTTGTTGTTGAAGAGCAGGGACTGCACCGTGGTGACGACGATCTCCGCACGACGCCAGTCGTCCCGGTTCTCCTTGTAGATGACCGTCTGGAAGTCGGCAGACAGCAGCGCGGCGAATGCCTTCTTGGCCTGGTCTTCGAGCTCCAAGCGGTCCACCAGGAACAGCACCCGTCTTACGTTGCCGGAGCGCAGGAAGAGCTTGATGACAGCGGCGGCGGTCAGGGTCTTGCCGGTGCCGGTGGCCATCTCGAACAGGAAACGGTCCTTGCCGTCCCCGACCGCGGCCTGCAAGCGATGAATCGCCTTCAGCTGATAGGGCCGGAGAAAGCGGAGCTTGTTGGCCTGGATGTAGCCGGGCCGTTCCGCCTCGTTCCGCCACGCGGCCTCCGACTGGTAGCTCGGGCGCTGCGTGAGAGCGATGTAGTCCTCGCCCACTTGCTCCGCGATCAGACGCTGTGGATCGGGGGTGACCTTCTGGTAGCCGATGACGGAGTCGGGCATCGGGAACGACGTGATGACGTAGGGGTTGCCGCGTTCGAGATCCCAGAAGTAGTGCAGGTTGCCGTTGGAGAGGATGACGAAGCGGCAGTTCTGCGAGCGCGCGTACTTCCGGGCTTGTTCCTTGGCGACCAGCGGATTCTTGTCCTCGGCTTTGGCCTCGAGAACGATGAGCGGGAAGCCCTTGGTGTCGAGCAAGAGAAAGTCGACGAAGCCCTTGCTGGCCTTCTCGAAGTTGTCGCCGAGTGCGTCGAGGTCGGCGGACTTGATCGTGACGCTGGGTTCGAGACGGATGTTGGCGGGACTGTCGCCTTGGGGAAAGAAGCGCCAGCCGGCTGCTTCGAGCAGCTTGTTGATCTTGATCCGGGCTGTGGCTTCCTTCTCGGACACTCAGGCTCCTCGTTCAGCGGTGATGGTGGTCAAGCGGCATCACACTGCAATAACCTGCGAAGGCCTGAGGCCGTCTGCGTGGACTTCGTCAGGTTCATTGCATTGTTAGGCGGTCGTGAGCTCAACTCGGACCCCATGAGAGGCGTGCTCGTCGATGAAGCGAATGAGTGCGGGCAGGTAGTCCTCGAGGGGGTCCACGGCTCCTCCAATTCGATAGCACCACGAGTCCGCATCGGGGTGATCCCAGCGCTCTACGAAGTTGGCGGCAGCTGCCTCGCTGAGTTCGTAGGGTGCGCAGCTCCGAAAGACCTCGATGTCGGCCGAGATAACGCTGGCATCACATTCGTCGCAAACTGCCTGATGCCGAGCTTCGATGTAGGTTCCTTTCGCTAGCGACTCCTTTAGCCGAGCTTCCACGGAATCCCAGAGAGCGTCAGCGGCCTGACCAACGCCCGCCTCCTTCTCCATTTCGACCATTTCAGGGTTGCTGCCGGCGAGATCAAGGCCGAAGCGGTGGCCGGCATGCTCTTGCAGCCACTCCGCGAGCGAGTCCAAGTCGAAACGAGCGAGCCCCACCGCCTCAAGGGCCTCGTACAAGTACACGAAGCTGGGTGAGCCGCCATCGCCGGAGACCTCGCAGGACTGCAGGGACTCACTCGCTGGCAACCCGAGGTAGCCGTAGTCGCCAACCAGAGGCCCATGCCTTCGGCATGTCAAACAGGCAACGCCAGATGTCTGGCTCATCTCTCCTCCTTCATAGATCCGCCTAACACTGCAATAACCTGCGAAGGCCCCTGGCCGCTTGCGAGGATTTCGTCAGGTTCATTGCATTGTTCGCCGGCACGCCGATGTTGCCTCAGAGATCCCTGGGCACGAGGCCTGTGGTCTTGGCGATCTTCGCGAGCATGCGCCCTCCGATCTCATCAGAGTCATGAAACGCAAACGTGACGTTGGCCCAGGCCGGTCGGGCCAGGGTCCGATGGGAACCCTCTTGGCGCTTCACGACCCAGCCGATTCGAAGCAAGGCCGCAAGCACGCGCGAGGCGCGGGAACTTGGCCAGATGCTCACGCGGCGTGGAAGGTGATGTCGCCGAGTTCGGGCCCAGCTTCGCCATGCTCAAGCTGATCCGCCACGACCCGGAGAGCCAGAGCCTTCACCTTGGCCTGTGCCTCCAGCTGAGAGGCACCATATGCGAGGACGCCCGGAAGTTCGGGTACTTCGGCGATCCACCGACCATCTTCCTCTCGATCAAACTCGACCTTGAATCTCATTGCTCGACTCTCCGGTCCTAGTGTAGCGCCGTAGCGGTCGATCCCGCCTTGCCCGGTGAACACCGAGATCACCCCAGGGTTGCGCCGCCTTGCCATCGCAGACCTCGTCAGGTGCATCTCGTTGTTGAACTCAGCCGCTGCGCGGCGGCCCCGTGCGCGCGGCGCTTCCGGTCTCACAACTTCCTCCCGGTCGCACCGGACCATCCCGCGACCATGGAGGAAGACATGACGCAAGAAATTACCACGCTCTCCCGGCGCTATGCCGACTACTGCTCGTGGAGGGCCGTTCGGAACGAACGATCAAGAGCTATCAGTATGTCCTTGAGGGCTTTTCGAGGTTTCTCGGTGATCGCCCGCTGGTTGAGGCCACGGCCGAGGACATCCTCGCGTACCAGGTGGACGTGGCCGCACGCGGCCTCTCGGACTCGTGCGTTCGAGTCGCGACGTACGCGCTGCGCGGCTTTTTTTACAAGATCCTCCGCCGCGACGATTGGAACCACGCGCGGCTGCCGAAGCCGCGAAAGCCCTACCGATTGCCCGAGATCCTCAGCCAGGAAGAGGTCCTCGCCATCATCGAGGCCGCGCCCAGTCCGAAGTATGCCGCCGCCTTCATGCTCTGCTACGGAGCAGGCCTGCGCACGGAGGAAGTGATCCACCTCGAGCCGCGTCACATCGATTCGGATCGCATGGTGATTCGCATCGAAAGGGGTAAGGGCGACAAGGATCGTCTGGTCCTGCTCCCAAAGCTCCTCCTCCTGGTTCTCCGCGAGTGCTGGAAGAAGTATCGCCCACAGAAATACCTGATCGAAGGCAAGCGTCCCGGTCAGCCGATCGCGGCGACCAGCATTCAGCGCGCATTCCGCGCGGCCTGCAAGAAGGCCGGCATCCTGAAGCCGGTGACTCCGCGTTCGTTCCGTCATGCCTTCGCGACTCATCTCGTCGAAAGCGGGACGAGGTTGCAGGTGGTTCAGGCCCTGCTCGGACATCAGAGCCTCAATACCACCACCATCTACGTCCGCCTGGCCAAGAACTGGCTCGGTGAAGTGAAGAGTCCTCTTGACACCCTGAAACCGCAACCGCCCGCGCACTGACCGTGACCTGCGGCGAACGCAAGGCGCTCGGCGTTGCCGACGTGCTGCGCGATCACGTGGCCTCCCTGAATCTCTCACCGGAGCAGGGCAAGGTCGCGGCTCACATCATGGCCTGCCGCACCCCTCGCCTCGGCGGACACATCGCCGTGTGCGACCGGTGCGGCGGGCCACACTACGCCTACAACTCCTGCCGGGACCGCCACTGTCCGCGATGTGGCGGCCTCGACCAGGCGATCTGGGCGGAGGCTCAGCAACAGCATCTGCTTCCGCTCAGTTATTTCCACCTGGTCTTCACCATTCCCAAGTCCCTTCGCCCGTTCTTCTTGCGGGAGGGGAGAGTGCACGCGCTTGAAGCCCTCTTCGCCGCTTCATCGGAGGCGATCCTCGATGTCGCGGAGAGGGATGGTCTACGCCTGGGCGTACTCGCCGTCCTCCACACCTGGAACCAACAGCTCGACCCGCATCCTCACACTCACTGTCTCGTCCCCGGCGGCGGATTCAAAGAGGACGGCACTTTCGTGGTCATGCCGCGTTTCCTGTACTCGTACAAGCGCCTCCGTTACGTCTTCAAGATCAAGCTTCTCCAGAAACTGCGCGCGCTCGTGAAGCAGGATGTCCTCACCATCGGTGGCGCGTCCGCGAATGAGCTTCTCAAGGACGCCGACTCGCGCGAATGGAACATGAAGGTGAAACGGGCGCTCGCTGGCCCTGACGCGGTCATCAAGTACTTCGCGCGCTATACCCGAAGGATCGCCATCTCCGATCCGCGGATCGTTGCCTACGACGGCAAGACCGTGACGTTCAACTATCGCGACCGGCAGGATGGGAACCGCGTGAAGCCCGCGAAGCTCGAAGGTCCGAAGTTCTGTCAGCGCTTTCTGAATCACGTCCTCCCCTCAGGCTTCGTGCGCATCCGCCGCTACGGCACCTTGAGCAACCGTGCGCGGAAACCGATGCTTGAGAAAGCACGTGAGGCGCTCAAGGCCGAGGCCCCTCCGCCACCGCTAAAGGAATCCCGTTCAGCCGCGTGCTTGAGAATCTTTGGGAAGGATCCCACGCGCTGCACCAGGTGTCCCGAGGGCCGGCTCGTCGTGATTGCGCGTTGGAGCCCGACGCGATTGCCCCTTGAAGCCATCCTCGGCCATCTGTTACCGAGGGCGCCGTGAAGGATCGGCATGTGACTCCGTCAGGTCGGGCAGTTCCTGCCGCCGATCTCACACCCGAGGTGTGCCTCCAGATCGCGCGAAAGGAGATACTCGAAGTCAACGTCTCAATCCGTGCCTTGATTGCCCTCACGGCTAACAGATATGGCCGCCGCAAACGGCTTGGTGGGGGTGTTGATGGCCTCAGAGCCGCTTCCGTGGCCTCACCACCCCACAGCATCCGCGTTCCAATGCACCTATCCCGCGTGCCCCGCGGCTGAGTCCAACTCGGAGCTTCCGCAGCCGGCTGATCCCGTGGGCGGAGCCTCAGCCGGTCACGGCCGCGGAAGCCCCGCTGTTAGTTCTCCGGCGTCTTCTCAGGGGTATCACGGGGCAAGCAGCGTGCGCAGCTCCGCCACCAATCGGTCCGGCGCCTCCATGCTCACAAAGTGTCCCACCCCAGGCAGAGGGCGCCACTCGACGTTACAGTGCGCTTGCTCGTGACTCTTCTTGGCCACGCGTTCGCTCAGGAATCTGTCTTTGTCCCCCCAGATGAGCGTGCAGGGAACCGGAATGGGGCGCGCAAACTCCGTCATTAAACGAGTGCGCTCGGACTTGGTGAACTGGTTCCGCACGAACTCGCGATAGAAATTGAGGGGGCCGGTGACGTCACGGTGTGTCCTGAAACTGCCGACCAGTTCGTCGACAAGAGCCGCGTTCATGGCCCCCTTGCTCCCTTCCGCAAGCTTGAGGCCTCGTCGGAGCAACCAACCACCCGCGCCTGTGATCACGGTCTCGGGCAACCACGGGAGCTGGATGAACACGATGTAGCTGCTGCGGATGCGTTGCCAGTCCTGTCCTCGGATGATGGCCTTGAGAAACGTGTGCGGGTGCGGGCAATTGACCACCACCAACTGGCGCAGCGTCTCTCCAAAGCGATGCCCATACATCCACGCCAGTGCGCCGCCCCAATCATGACCCACCAACGTGATTGGTTTGGCCGTGAGCTGTTTGACGACGTCATGAACATCGTCCGTCAACGCCATTATCCCGTACCCGTCCGCGGGTTTGTCGCTCTGTCCGTATCCTCGAAGATCGGGCGCGAGGACGAAGTACTCATCCGCCAACGCTTCCATGATGGACCGCCAGGAGAACCAGCCCTCAGGGAAACCGTGGAGGAACATCACCGCGGGCTTCTTGGGATCTCCCGCCGTGGCTACGTGCAGGCTGATGCCGTTGGCCTGCACCTGACGATGTTCAAATGAACTCACGGACGCTCCCGGGAAAGCGCATATGCCTCTACGGTGTCACCCGCTGCCCTCAACTGCGATGCAGCGACGTCCGGAGAACACCAAGATCAGCTGCAAGCGGCGACTCGATGAAGGCGCGCGCAGCGCGCCACTAGACCGCCGCTTGTCAGCTGCATCTTGTTGTTATGTGGCCGTTTCATCCGAAGAAGCACGCGTGTGGATCAGCGCTGACCTCCGAGACTAGTGTCGCGAGGTCCTTGCTTGATGGCAAAGGGGAGTACGAATGCCACTTAAGGTCGGCGCGCCGCCAGAATAGCCGCCACTCCTCGGCTGTGCGAACAAACCGCAGCTTGGCGACGCCCCCTTCCGTAAAGCCCGGTCCTCTCCATTTCCGCCGCCGCTCGAAGACAGTGACGTCGTGCCCCTCTACCCGGTACTCAAGACTAACCTCGTCCTTCAGCTCCGGGCGGTTCCGCCGAGCGCAGAGCGCCCCGACGGTCTTCTGGATCCGAGCCAGCTCGATCTCGCTAAACGCCATCGCTGATCCGGACTCTAGGCCCACATAACACCGAGATCAGCAGCGAGGGCCGCGGCACCGCAGCCATCGCGGACCTCGTCTGCTGCATCTCGTTGTTAGGCGGCTCTAGGCAGGCTTTCTCTTGTCCGCCGCTCAAGCGATGGGTGCTCACTTGCACTTGCGGAGGCCAGCTTCGATAAGCGCGGTGGTAACCTGAACTCCGAGCACGTCTCGCCCGACGTGCAGCGGCCGCCCTCTTGCGTCACGCCAAGGCGTGCCACTAGCAGCGCTCTTCTCCACCAGATCCGTAGCCTGGCCGTTCAGGGCATAGGACCCTTCTGAAGACTCAAGCCAGACAATCTTGCGGGGGCCTTCCTGTCTGCACCGCGCGTCCTTCTCGCTGACGCTGAAGGTAGATGCAGAGGAGCTGGAAAGCGTGCTTACCTTGTCGCGAACCGGCGCAAGATCAAAGCTGGGGAACGCCTTCTCGTTCTTACTGTTCCAGTAGTGTTTCTCAAGCTTCAGTCGGCTCCGCGACTTCATTGCCTCCAGGGCGGTGCGAGCTGCCTCACCTTCTGCTGAGATCTGGCTGTCGTTGGCCAAGGCAAACCCATGGAATTGCGCTCCATCGACCGAGACTGACTCCGGCTTTCCGACCTTACCCCAGAAGAGAAGCCCGTCGTTACGCACATAGTCGGAGCCCTCGTAGGAGAAATAGGTCGGCGGCTTGAGAACCATGACCTCCTCAAATTTCCGGCGGCTTACGAGGGCGGTGAACACGACCTTGTCGTTGTACAGCTCCAGCAACACGAGCTCTTCCGGTTTCTGGGCCCGGTAGACGAGGGAGAGTGCGGCTCCAGCCGACCTCTGTACTTGGTACGTCTCGGCGGCTTGCTCGGTTGGTACGGCGGCATTCCCGGGCCGTTCCGGATCTGGTGGTGAGCCACAACCGAACAGCAAGGTGGACACGCACACCATCCCCGTAACCCGCGTTCCGATCATGTGTGTCCCCTCCGAGGCACGCATCTTCACATGTCCGCCTAACACTGCGTTAAGCGGCGAGCAGGCAACGAAAAGGCTCTGCTCGTCCGCTTCAACGCATTGTTATGCCGCGCGTAATTCAAGGTGTGGGGCTCCGCTTCCGAATGGCAGGAATCATGTTGAGCAACATCGCAACGATCGCGTCTTTGTACCACGTCCTTGCATCGCCTACGTCTGCTATTTCCTGATCGGTTACGGTCAGATCGCTCACGTGTTTTGGGTGCATGAGCCGATTTCTTATCACGATGCTTTTCTTGAAAGATGCCCATCCGCGATCGTCGTACCGGGCCGCCGCGGCGACTCCCGTCACCTTAGACGACAAGGAGAGAGCGAACCGCACGTTGTCGGCTATCCGCAGAAAGGAAGGAGAGACTCTCACCGAGCCGTCTTCTTTCAACGAATAGCCCACCTCCACGAGCATCGCCGCCTCGCCGGCGGTGAATCGAACGCCGAATAGATCTGCATACTCCGTGAGGATCGCCTTAAGGCCCGCCAGCGTGCCCTCCACATAGGCAAAAAGTGCGCGGACATAGGCTCGCCGATGCCTGTCCGAGCCGTGGTCCGGAACGGCTACGTCCATGTCGGCGACCAGAATGGCTGCTAGTTCGATTACCTCGTGGGTCTTGGAAAGTACGGACTCGACGCTCACGGGTGCCGCGCATCCGAATCGTCGGCATAACACCCGGCTTCACCTGCAGGGCGCGCCTCAACGACTGGCCTCCGACGAGACGCGAAGGCCACACCTCCGCGCCCTGTCTGGTGCAAGCCGTTGTTCTGCGATGCCCTGGTTTGGGGGACTGGTGCCACACCCTCACCATACCTTGTTGCGACTCTGGATCCGGATGCCATGCCCACGCACACCAGCGCTCGTTGGTGCGACCGCGCGCAGGCCGAGGACGAACCCTTGGCCTGGGCTGACAACCCCTTCGTGCTGTCAAGGCCAAACGCACCCGACGAGGGTCCTTGGCTTCGCCCGCCCGCACTACGAAGAGGCCGGCTTTGCCTGGGCTGATGACCGCACCGCCCGCCCCTCGATCATGCCGCCCTTGCTCTTCTCACAGGAATGCCGCTTATTCCTATCCAAGCGCTCTATGAAACGAAGCCGTTCCCAGCCACATTCGTAGAACACTTAGTATGCGGAACCGTATAAATCGATAAGTCGGGCGAAGTTCTTCGGCCCACGTGGTCCCTCCTTGAGTCAACTTCTAGTGCCAGGTTCAATTACACCCCGTTTCGTCCCTTTGAGTCAAACCGCGCCCCGGTTCCTTGCTGCGTATTTCGATAAGGGCTGTGAGGGAAGGCCTTCGAGTGGACTATGGACGCCGCGGCCGCCCCGATTCAACACGTGGGTGTAGATCATTGTGGTTGAGATGTCGGCGTGCCCGAGGAGTTCTTGAATCGTGCGCAGGTCGTAGCCGCTCTCGAGAAGGTGGGTTGCGAAAGAGTGGCGCAGCGTGTGGCAGCTCGCTGCCTTGGCGATGCCCGATCGACGGACGGCATCTTTGAAGGCCCGCTGAACCACGGTTTCGTGAACGTGGTGGCGCAGCCGAAGGGCGCATTCCGGGTCGAGGTAGGTTCGAGCCGCCGGGAAGACCCATTGCCACGCCCATTCCTGGCGGACGTTTGGGTACTTGCGCGCCAGGCGGTGGGGCAGGCCCACCGAGATGCGATTCCTGACGTCGTTGTTGTAGAGCCGCTCGACTTCGATCAGGTGCGTGACCAGCGGAATTTCGAGGCTCGGCGGCAGCATGGTGCGCCGGTCCTTCTGGCCTTTGCCTCGGCGGACGATGATCTCCTTGCGGTCGAGATCGACATCTTTGATGCGGAGTTGCAGCGTCTCGAGCAGCCGCAGGCCAGCACCGTACATAAGCGCCGCCGCGAGCGCGGGAGGGCCGAACATCTGGCCGAGGATGGCGGCCACCTCCTCCCGCGATAGGACCACCGGGATGCGTTCGGGCAGCTTTGCACGGGGTGTGCCCTGCATTCCGCTGAGCTCGCGGCCGAGCACGCTCCGGTAGAGGAAGAGGATCGCGCTGAACGCCTGGTTCTGCGTGGAAGCCGAGACGCGCAGCCGCGTGGCCAGGGCTTCGAGGAATCTCGTGATCTCGGGTTCGGCCATCGTGTCGGGATGGCGTTTTCCGCTGAAGACGATGAAGCGGCGTATCCAGAAGACATAGGCCTTTTCGGTGCGCGGTGAGTAGTGGCGCGACCGGATGACCTCGCGTACGCGGTCGAGCAGGCGGGGCTTGGCCGAAACGACTTCCGCTCGGTTGTCGGGCATGAAATCTCCCACAGTTGAAATGGGAGAGGCGTCGAGCGTAACCGCAGCCCGGTCTGGTTCGGGTCCAGGGCCCGGTGGGAAATTCCTCCGGAGGGCTAACCCTTGAGGTCGGCGTACGCCCTGCCGGGATCCGCCGTGGTCGACTGGGGCAGTGTCGTATCCCTCCAGCCCGGTTCCCGCCCGTTGCCGTCGAAGCCGGCGCGCTGTTCGAGGAGGTCTTTGTATCCCGCCATTTCCATGATGCCCACCGCCCCCACGGATCGGCCGCCGCTCTTGCAGCCGACCACGATCTTCGCGTCCTTCGGGAAGGCCTTGACGACCTCCTCCATGAAGCTCGTGTTGGGCGACATGCCGGACCGGCCCGCGTGCATCAGGGGAATATTGTAGGCACCCTTGGGGTGGCCGCCCTCGAACTCGGGCACGGACCTCACGTCCAGGTACAAGTAGCCCTCTTCCATCTTCGCGGCGGCCTCTTCGGGGGAGACTCTCTTCATGGAGGAGACCTTACCGCACCGCCGCGTCCAGAAGCGCGGAAAGGGCCTCGTCGAAGATGTCCGGGTCGCAGAGCAGGCTGACCACCAGGTAACAGCCGGACTCGAAGTCGAAGAAGTGGCCGGGATGGACGAGGACTCCAGCCTCCAGGGCGAGCAGCGCTCGTTCCTCATCCGAGCGTGTGGCCGGGCACTGGATGAGCGCCGTCCATCCGCCCTCGGTGGGGAGCAGAGTGAGCTCGGGCCGGGCGGGGAGGGCGGCTCTGAGGGCTTGCCGATTGCGGGCGAGCCGCGCCTTGATGGGAGCCTGCAACGCGGCTTTTTCCTCGAGGATCGCGGGAAGCGCCAGCTGGCTCGGGGTGGCCACCGAGAGGTAGGTGTCGGCGATGAACTCGAGTCGCCTGAGCGCCTCGTCGCGAAGGGCGCCTGGCCCGGAAACCGCGATCCATCCCACCTTCAGCTGGGGAAGCGCGCATGACTTCGAGAGGCCGCCGAGCGCGAAGCTCAAAGCGGGGGAGTCGAGGGCGAATGAGGCATGGCGGGTGGCTCCGTCTCCGCCCAGAGCGAAGTCCGCGAACACTTCGTCGGCGATGATCGCCACGCCGCGTGAGGCGCACAGCCCGGCTATGGCCGCGGCCTCGTCGCGTTTCAGGAATGATCCCGTCGGATTGTTGGGATGCACCACCACCACGGCGCGGGTCCGGTCCGTGATGAGCGGACGCAGCGAATCGATGCTCAGGTGCCACTCGTGGTCAAAGCTCAGCGGATACCGGCGCACCCTCACGCTGTCGAGATCCGCGAGGTAGCCGAAGAGGGGATACGACGGCGTCGGCACGAGGACTTCATCGCCGGCATCCGTCAGCAGCTTGAAAAGAAGGGAGTACGACTCGCTGCTGCTCGCGGTGAGGAGCAGCCGTTCGGGCGCCACCGTGAGCCCGCGAGTCGTGTAGTCGAGGCTCACCGCCTCGCGCGCGGAAACGAGCCCCCGGGGATCCGGCGCGTAGTGAGCGCCCGCGGGGTTGCCGAGAAGGGCCAGAAGCTCAGGCGGCGCCAGGAATCCGGCTCGCGTCGGATTCGATTCGGTGAGGTCGAGAATCCGCGCCCCGGCCGCGCGCATCGCCGCGATTCGCTGTGAGAGCGGGTTCTCCGCGAAGTCAAGGGGCGTCCGCCGCGAGAACATGGGCGAAAGGCTAACCCGTAGAGGCACGCCGCGCGTGCCCGGGCAATTTTGCTCACCGCCGCCCCCTACCGCGCCGATTGGACCTCTCGTCACCCCGGCCTGGAGCCGGGGCCTAGCGCGGAACTCCGTCTCCATCTACTACCGTGCCGATTGGACCTCTCGTCACCCCGGCCTGGAGCCGGGGCCTAGCGCGGAACTCCGTCTCCATCTACTACCGTGCCGATTGGACCTCTCGTCACCCCGGCCTAGAGCCGGGGCCTAGCGCGGAACTCCGTCTCCATCTACTACCGTGCCGATTGGACCTCTCGTCACCCCGGCCTAGAGCCGGGGCCTGGCGCGGAACTCCGTCTCCATCTGCTACCGTGCCGATTGGACCTCTCGTCACCCCGGCCTAGAGCCGGGGCCTAGCGCGGAACTCCGTCTCCATCTGCTACCGCGCCGATTGGACCTCTCGTCACCCCGGCCTAGAGCCGGGGCCTGGCGCGGAACTCCGTCTCCATCTGCTACCGTGCCGATTGGACCTCTCGTCACCCCGGCCTAGAGCCGGGGCCTGGCGCGGAACTCCGTCTCCATCTGCTACCGCGCCGATTGGACCTCTCGTCACCCCGGCCTAGAGCCGGGGCCTAGCGCGGAACTCCGTCT
>Ga0163151_10007632_pt1 | contig 12556 bp, 4 predicted proteins | sample OliLakLV19MP5IB2_FD_145596 | JGI IMG/M metagenome (GOLD analysis project Ga0163151, IMG submission 145596) | Freshwater microbial mat bacterial communities from Lake Vanda, McMurdo Dry Valleys, Antarctica - Oligotrophic Lake LV.19.MP5.IB-2 | ecosystem: Environmental > Aquatic > Freshwater > Lake...
TGCACTTACCATCCCAAAGTCCAGATGCTAATCCTTGTTTCACGAGCTCTTGATTGAGGTTAGTGCCGTCGGCCAAATATACGACTACGATGAGCCGTCCGCGTTTATCTGTGCCACGTTCTTCGACAGTTACGGTCTTACTAAAACAGCGCTCATTCGTGAATTTTCTCGCCTCAGGTCCGGCAGCTTGTCCGAGTTCTGGCGCATCTATGCCGAAGAGGATAGCGGGACAGGTTGCGCCTGCACGCATGATTTTGATACTGTCGCCATCAGTGACCGACAGCACTTTTGTTGTTGCGGTCTGCGCCTCGACGCGATGGCTTAACCCTGAAGCAATGAGGCAACCGAGAGTTGCAGCCATCAATGTTGCATATCGCATTTAGCGTCCTCGCGTTGTTCACGCACCGTTCGAATTTGCCTTTGGAAGACCTGGTATCACAAATACAACTATACCCTTCTCTGAAGGGGAGTTATTTGATTTGTTCTAACAGAAGCTTAGTTTCCGCGATTGTCTTCGGAAAGTATTTTTCAAATAGCACTTTGGTGCGTGGATCGGTAGATCTACCATTCAGATAGTTGACCAGTTCGGCGAATGTCTCGCGCCTACCGAGCTCTTTCGGTTGTAGAAAGTACCCTATTAGTTCACGATCTTCTTCGGAGGTAATGGCAGCTGATTCGTGCTCATAACTCTTTCTAAATCCATCCGAGTCTGACAAATACGTGTCCGTGGATTTCGTTTTATCAATCATTTTTGGACCGTAATTATCCACGGCGTGCCCAAGCTCATGCGTCACTGCCGATGCATCATGGCTTCTTGACGGATTCCATTTACCGTCTTGCAGCACCTTGTCGGCAAGGTAGAGGGAAAGTGACGCTTCCTCGTTGTACATGGCATCAACGGCGTCCCACGTACTGCCGGCTGGCCAGCCGTTTGGGCGTTCGCCTTTGAGAAATGGGAACGTTTCGGTCATGTTTGGCGTAAGAATTATCTTGCAGCCGGCTTCGGCTAGTTTCTTACAAAGATTTGGGGGCACCGTAACGCCTTCAAGGAACTTGTCCACCTTGCCTTTGAATTCATCGGAAACGCCATCGAGCGATTCAATCAATCCCTTGTGGTCGGTCCGTTTTACTTCAAAGCGAATTGGCTTGAGCATCCGCAGCGTGCCATCTTTATTGATACCATCAAGCTGCCATCCCTTATCGGTTTCCCCACTGATATGGTTGTACGCATAGAGTATCGGATTTTTTCCTTCTGCAAGTTGCATGACCTTGCCGGGATTGTCAGCGAGGAACTTCTCTACTGGCACGTTTTGAACCGCGTGACGTTCCAGTATGTCCAGCTTCTTGTCAGTCTTATGATGACTGGCTTGCCATCCTTTTGGCTCTCGCATCTGGCGGTATGCTGACTGTTCCACTAACACCTTGTTGTCACCATCTAGCAGGCTTCGGTTTCCACATTTGTCTGTGACAACTCGGTGCTTGGTGTCTTGAGCGTTTTCCTTGGTGGCAGTCGGACGTTCGGCGACGGCGGTTGCGTCTCCGGCAACGAGCGTTGTTCCCTTCTCGATTGGTGCAACGACCGGCTTGGTGTCAGGCATGTCTGCGCAATAGCCGCACTGCGCTAGTAGTTTGTCTGTTGGAAATCCATCGGAATTCGAATGTTCATCAGGTTGTTTGTATGCGCGGTCCATAAAAGCGTTCCCAAGATCTTAACTGACTGCTGCGATTCTACTCGGCAAAAGTGTTCAAATCACTGTGCGTCCGTGCACGGGCAGCAAGGGCTTTCTACTAGAAGGATAAACACATCTATCGATATGGAGAACTTGGAAGCGCTCTATCGACGGGAAAGAAGAATGCTGATTTCTTTAGGGCATCGAAGCTTTCAGGCGTGAATTTGTATTCCGGACCGATAAGGCAAGGGGTGTAGTGTGCTAGAGAATTAGAACCGAAGTGGGCTTTCACCTGGGACGTCAGATAAATGTGACCGTCGATCAGATAAAGATCCTGACCAGTATGTCGAATCGGTCCAGTATTGTTTTTATTGGTCAAGGCATCATAGACTTTTTTCGGAATTGCTATGCCAAAAATAGCAGGGTCTTTGACGTTGTCACCTTCGACGGCATAAGCTTTTCCGACCTTGATGGCACTAGATGTGAATAGATCGCCGGTCAACGCTTCTGTACCTTGACCGACAACTTTTGATGAGAGCTCCCCGTTAGTGCCGTGAACAAAGACTATGAAATCACCTGCTTCAATGACACTGCGGACTCCATTCATATGAGCAGCGACCGTCAAGGAATTGTATGGATAGTCATTGATCAACTTTTGGATATCAGCACTATCTGGAGTTTGTTCAAGCGAGTGTGCTAGCCAGTCCATCTGTTTGCGCGACGCTGCATTCTCTCGATACAGACTTACCAATTTCTCCGGATCTACCATGTCAGGATCGCTGTCGAGATGCTTCTTGAGTTTTTCGATCGTCTTGCGAGCTTGAGCTTCGCTATTATGACCGGCTTCTATCTTGCCACCATTGCTTGCAGCTTCTAGGGATGGCCGCTTGAGGGCGACATCCGGCTGTCGGCCTGAGTGGTCATCGCCAATCGCTGCTTTGATTTCAGAAGCCTTGTCATAAGTTGATAATCTCTTGTGCGCAGCAACGACCAAAAAATCGTCGATTTGAGTCGGATGCACACCACCGTTTACCTTGATTTGGTTGAACGCGCGTGCCGCATAAGGGGCTATGTCCTCATCCACCAGAGCGATCAAAATCTTATCGCGGATTTCCGGACTGTCCTGAAGATGACTCAATACATCGTCCATGAGCTCCAAGCTTCCAGATTCGGTTAAGATCGAGTCGATTAGCACGTTGTGACTCAAGGAGCCATCTTTAACCAACTTAGGAATCTCCCCGGATTTTATTCGCGCAACGAAATCCACTCGGCACGGACCGCCACCGCTGCGTGCAAACTCGTCCAGAATAATTGCCTGAAGCGGTCCGTTCTGCTTGGAAAGTGCTATGAGCTGGTCATCCGGAATGACACCATCGCGAATTTCCCGCGCGGAACGATACATTATTCTCGCCAGGTTAGGATCGTTTTGTTTGCTTGCAAGTTGAAGTAGTTCCTGTGCTGTATTACGATCTCCCAGCCCGGCAAGCAGTAACACAGCATCACGCGATTCTGCAAAAGGAGTCTTAGGACTAGTAATAGTATCGATAAGATTGCGCTTAGCTTCCACCGCCAACGTGCTGCGAACGTGGTCGATTCGTTTTTGAATTTCAGCCAGCCTAACCAATTCTCGCTGCGCTCCGGGATCCGCGGACGGAAGTGCCCGGGCAGCGATTTTGGCATCTTCCAGAGACTTTTCCAAAGCGTTGGCCATGACCAACATTTTGTACTGCGATGGCGTTCCCTTTGCGCGGTCGACCATTCTTTCAAAGCGCGTTTGATCGCCCAGCATCACCTCTCCAACGTGCACGGCCCAGTCTTCGCTACCCGCAGTATTGGCGTCGAAAGCGGCATAGGGGCGGTCGTAGTAGGGTTTGCCGCCGCGTCGCTCAACGCTTCTGGCAACATCGAAAAGCCTCCGGTCGGTAGGTGCTTTGCCCTCAAAAATATGGGACCATTCATGCCTCAAGTTTTCATTCAACGAGCGTGGGGTCGTTGACGGAAATATAACGATCTCATGCGCCTCGATGTTGGCGTGGGCCGCGGACACAAATCGTCCTTTGGTCATGACTCCTTCTGTAATGCGTCCTTCACTGCTCGCTTCGACGGTTCTATAAGCGTCGTTGGCAGACGGCTTATCGGCCATGACGATCTTCTTGATTCCATGTCCTTTGTCCGGCAAGGAATCAAGCTGCTTGAGGATGTCCTCAGGCAAGATCACCTTTTGCCAGTCAGGATTAGCCTTCGCCGCAGCCTCTGCTGACATTCGTGTAGTGTAGTCGTCTGATGTCAGACCCTTGCGAAGGGCACGCACTTTATCGTGAAGTGCAATTTGCGACTCTGGAATGATGATCAATGTTTGATAGCCTTCCGGCTTGTATATGCGCACTTTCTCAGCCGGTAAGTCAGTTGCGTCTACGAGAAATTCCCTCGCGAAGGCTTCGTGATTGAGGGTTCCGGCATCATCGATGACCCCTGCTTTCTCGAATGCCGCATTCAATTCTGCCGGATTCATATCTCGGTAAGCTGGCTTAAGCACTGGTTCGCTGTGTGTGCCAGGTGTTGGCTCGCCGAGTTGGCTACCCAAGAACTTGAGCTGGTCGCCATCGCTGAGTTTGTCGAGCGGGTGCGGAGAGAATCCTGCCACTACCGGTGTTTCCGGCTTTACGCCGAAAACTGGTCGAGCCAGAGCTGCATCTGGGGCAGCCGCTGTCGCCTCATTGGCGGCTGTCCGCAAGCGTTCCACTGGAGCGTCCACTGTCTTGGCTGCCACAGTATGTGGTGCTGGTTGATCCACGTGAACCGGCTCTGCAAACCCGGGTTTAGTGCCCGGGCCGTCAGGTAACTCCGAAGCGGGCTTGGTAGATGCCGCAGCGCCGTCGCCAATCGCGGACTCCCAGCAATGTCCGCCGATCTTGAAGGCCGTGTGGAATCCAGCTGCGCCGATGCCACCGAAGGCCGTGGAGGTTCCAACTGTTGTCGCTGCTCGTTGCATATTTTCGGCGAAGCTTAGGCGTGGATCCCACTCTGCAACACCACGAACAGTCCCGGATGCGCCAGCACCGAGTGCACCCGATGTCACTACGAACGCATATTCACGCGCGATGTTCACGAAGACATGTTTCATTTGCTCTTCGAGCTGCGCCTGAAGTTGCTGTTTGAGGATCTGCGTTGCTTTGTTGATGGCAGCTTCCTCAGCGCCTTCCGCTAAGAGCTTGGTGGCCAGTTTCTTCAGTGCTTCTTCGGAAATATCTTTGGTCCCAGAAACTATGGACTGTCTTACGACCGTCACTAGTTCCTTCTCTAACAACTCTTCTGCCCCTTCTCTCAGGAGCAGTTCAACACCTTCTTTGCCCAGCAACTCGATCGTCTTTTGGGCTGCCATCAATCCTGCTTGTTCGCCAACGCCACACATGGCTGCTATCTCAGCCGGACCAAGGACGCTCAGCGCACCATCGATTGCTCCGGTGAGTGCATCCATAAGAAAGTCACTGTTAGTGTAATCAGCGCCCATGATGTTGGCTTTGATAAGGACTTTGAGGATCGCTCCACCGATGGCTGTACCTGCGAGTAAGCTGAGGCTAACTCCGCCGGTGAATCCTGCTCCAATGACGGAAGCTATTGCGAGGGCTAAGTCAGCAGCAGCATTTGCAACACCTTCTTTCGAGGTATTGAAACTTTTGATCGCCTGCATCAGGTTCTCGATTTTCTCGCGGACCTCTGGCGAATCGTTGAGGCGTTTTCCTAGCGCCGATGAATCGGACAGCATTGCTACTAGCTGGTCGGCGTCATTTCGTGCTTGCGCACCGGTGCCGTCCCAAAGTGTATCGACAAACCAGCGTCCTACCCCATCGTAAGATCTGTAGTAACGCTGCATCATGCGATCGATGGCTTCTTCTGGAGTACCGGGACGATCCAGAATGTCCTCGGCCTCGTACGTGCCAAGAGTTGCTCTCAGGTCGGCGTGAATGCTAGAGCGGTATTTTGTACTATAGGCGACGATTGCTCTATCACGTTCGGCTGGCGACAGCCGACTCCATGTCGCGCTGAGATCTTGGGAAGTTGCTCCGAACCCGACTACATACGCTCTCAGTAGATCCTCAGGACGCTCTGTACCTTGCGCTACGAGAAAAGTCGCAATTTCTCTTTCGTCTTGGGATAAATTGCGGAATGCAAGGGCAGCAGTTGCGTTCCCCTTGCCAGCGAGGGCAGCCCGATCACTGTCCGACAGATGGGAGAAATCTTTTCTGAAGCCGGCATTATCGTCGACTATGCCGCCTTCACGGAGCCCCGTAAGGACCGCGACGGGAAGGCGTCCTGTCTCGATTAGAGGCGTAATATAGCGCGCGTAGTCAACGCTGTCCGGGAATAAGTTGTGGGCTGCTGCATCAAACTGTTCACGATAAGTCTGATCTGTATCATATCGATGTTTGAATTCTTGGTGCCTTTTGGGCACGGCGAACATTTCGCTGAGATCTCGCACTGCCTCTGCCGGATAATTGCTGACGAAGCCAGCGGCTCGAAATGCGTCTTGAGCGCCTCGACTGTCAGTGAAAAATCCGATTGGCGAGCCTCCAGCTAGATTTGTCTGTACTCTTTGTAGACCACTGTGCAAGATTTGCAGGTTGAGCCGGTCCAGCGGATCCATTGTGGGGGCTAATTCTATGCTTCCGCGCGAGAGCATGCTAAATAGAAGATCCTGTGCTGGCCCTGTCGGGACTATATCTCGGATTTTCCTATCAATGTCTCTACGATATCTGTTGTCAGGTGACGAATAATATTCCCGGCGCTCGCTGGCCGGCATGTGCTCCAACGTCTCAACAAGTATGTCGTAGTTGTTGCCGTACCAGTTGATGTTGTGGGCAAGTGACTCCTTAACTGAGCGCCAGCCAACTTTTGTGGAGGCCTCATAATTGGTCTCGGTGAGCTTCTCGCGGACTAGTTGTGTACATCGGAGGGCAACATCAGTACCTTTGAAGCCAGTTCCGGGTATGAAACCATCGCAAGAAATGAGGTTGTACAAGTCATCGAGTTTTTTCTTCAAGTCTTCCTTGCTTAGACTCTTCAATTCTTGCCATTCGGCAGCGGTCATGTGTTCAATGCTGCTAAATATTGCATTATCGCTTTCGTTGTATAGCCATCCCGCGTGTTGGGATACGCGACTGACTAGCGAACCGCCTTTCACGTCGATCATGTCTTCCCAACGGCTTAGCTCAGCAACTTGTCGAGCCGGTGAGAACCATACTCCAGCTGTCCACGCCAAGGCATCATGAGTCCTACGGTAGTATTCCGTGGCTTGCTTTTGTCCAGCTTCAGTTTGCAGTTCTGGATATCGAAGAGAAGATTCAGGTAACTTAGACTTCTCACTTAGACTTCTTCCAACCTTGTACATCTGTCGCTCATGGTCGGTCATCTCTTTCAGCGAATGCTCGATCTGGTCTGTGCTGTCTCCGAGCCAACTGGTGTTGTCCGCAACTTGAGTTTCGACGGATAACCTGCCTTGTTCTGCATAATCAAGGGTGTGCCTGAGATCTGTGTCCGTGATGTTAGCGTTGGCGTTTAGGACCCAAGCAATTGGGCCTTTGATAAAGATGTTGTACCAGGCCCCGCCGAACGCGGCCCGCAACTTACCTTCGCCGCCATCTTTGATAAACCTTTGCCGAGCTTCGTCGGAAGCAAATCGGAATGCGTCCTGGAAGAGCGCGACATCTCGATTGTCGAGAGCAATTTTTGCTAATGACAGAGTCAATTCGGGGTTCTTCCGAATCGCGTCACTTCCGTTCATCAGTATTTTTAAGGCATCTTTTGTTAACTTGGACAGGTTCGGATCTTGGTCGATGGCCTGTTCAAGTGATATGTCAAACCGCTGTTTGTATTCAATTGACAGTTTGATGATAGCTTTTCTGTCCATACCCGCAATGGTGTCGCGGAGGTCCTGCTCACAGTTCGCCTGAGTTCGGCCAAAGAAATACTGGCTTCTTTCCGTAAGGACAGAATGTATGTGGCCGGCATAGTCTGGCTTTCCGTCCTTATGGTTGAGAGCGTTAACTGCCCGCTCGCAATCTGCAGTTGATCTAAATAGTTGAAGATCTTCAATTAAGTCAACTTCGAACTGCTTCTTGTATGCTACCCGCAACGCATCGCGCTCCGGCTCGGTTAAGTTCTTCAGGAGGTTGATGACCATGTCCGGATCTTGGTGAAGAGCGATTGCCGCGTTTGCACCACTGACAGCACCTCCCATAATGACTGTATCTAACACGCCGTCGATCCAGGAATTACCAGTTAAACTTACCATAGGAACAGTAGTCGGAGTGGGTCTGATTGCCGATTTGATGGCGCTTGCCTTGAGATCGATGTCCTCGGGCGAAATGATGATCACCGACTGTCCGAGCCGCTGAATATCCGTCCGCCCGCTGCTGGCATCAAATACGGTGGCAGTTCCATCATCGGTGATGGTTATTGTGCCGACCATCTTTTGCTTCCCATCTTCGGAAGTCCAATGCTGTCCATCGCTGCTGGTCCAAACGATCGGTTTGATGGAGCTGTCAGATTGTTCTGAGACTTTGTTCAGCTTGCCTTGCGCATCACGTCCGTATTCTTTTTGCGTTCCTCGGAAGTCTACTGTCCTGATCAATTTGCCATTCTGTCCGAAGTGGCATTCAGTGAACGTTGGGGGTTCTGTTGGGAGTTGAGTAACTACTTTTCTTGTGGCATCCAGTGCGTACACTATCGTTGTGTTGGTATCGCTGGCGCTTACACAGAATTCACCTGTTGGTGTCACGTCCATCAGTCCGTTCCAGAGCGATTTCAGGTCGCCGTTGCGACACCATTGATTCGCGCCAACCAGCTTCCACTCGTGTCCCTGCTCCTTGTAATAGTTCAGTTTGCCGGTCGAGCCATCGTACCCATAGTTGGCCTCGACCCCTTGAACATTCTTTGTTCGGACCACTTGATTCTTGTCGTTGATCCATTGGGTTTTTCCATCAGCGGTGTGGATTTCCATTCCGCTCGGTTTGCCTGTTTTTGCATCATAATTCCAGCGCGTCGATGACCCGTCAGGGTGCTGGTCAAGTATGATCCTGCGTGAGGCATCGAATTCCAGGACCCGGCCGGAAGGCAGCGTGGTTGTTCGCGTGCCACTGTTGAGGTCTGTCTCGGTATAGGAACCATTCGAAGCGACGTCCACTTGCATTTTGCGGATCGCGCTTCCATCTTTTCTGCACCAGTGCTTCCCATCAAGCGAAGTCCACTCACTTTGGAGAATTAGTTGTGGTTCAGTGACTCTATTGACGTTGCCGGCGGTGTCATAGCCAAAGATCCTTTTCTCGCCTTTTAGGTTCGTCGCTTCTATCACCTGGTTAGCAGCGTTGAGAACAATTGTGGTTCCGTCCAGTGCTTTTATTGTCACTGTTTGTTTTGTGTCATCGGCAATTTTTAAAGACCCATCACTACCCGCATAAATACGGAGTTTTGCCGCGGTGCCGTCCGGGAGGCTTCTCCAATGCTTGCCGTTGGCAGAGGTCAGACTCCAGCCCTGACCCATAATGGCCGTCAATTTCCCTTCGGTATATTTAAACGTGGTCTTACGTCCGGTGGCATCAGTAGTCATGACAACATTGCCTGATTGGTCCTTCACGACTTCGGATCCATCAGGATTTTTCTTGTGCAGCTCGACTCCATGGCGGCTTCTTAGCTCAACCCAGCCATCAAGTCGTGTGACGCGAATGATGTCCTCCGGTAATTTTTCGTGGATCTCACCATCCTGCGTAGCCGCGACGATCTGCCCGGGCTGATCGTCTGCCGGTCTTGTAGTACTTGTCTTGGCGCGCGGCTCTCTGCGCAGGCGCATACTGCCGTCATGTGTAGAGTGGTCGATGTAGTGCTGGACCCCGTGTACGTCTTTAACCATCGTTAGACGGTTGTCCTTGTCCAAGTGAATTTCTGATCCGTCGAGCCTAAATTTGCGCGTACCCCTACCTTCCGTTTTCTGGGTGAACTCGCCATCAGGTGTCACCCAGCAGAAACCAGTACGGATTGCCAGCGGTCTACTAAGTCCTGGCCGAGGTTCCTCTTTCCAGTTATAACCATCGGGGCTGGTAAAGATAGAACCGTCGGGCTCGGTATAGCGTGAAAGATGTGTGCCTCTATGCTCAAATTGCCTTCGGTTGCCGGAAGCATCGCTAGTTTCTGTTACAGCTCCAAGCGGTTCGAATCCAATGTGAATTCCCTTGGCACTAGTTCTGCTGCGTAGTTGCCCTAGTCCATTGAATGCAAGCACTTCTCCGTCAATGTTGCGGGTTAACTTAAGATCTTTTGACGTGAACGAGTAGGTTCCATCTTTTTCGATCACAACTGGCCCGAGAATGCGTTCGTTGCTGCCTACCATTTGGAAGTGCAGTCCGTCGTTGGAAATCCAGGTGACGCCGCCTGACTCTGTAATTTTCGTCACGGTTCCATTTTTTAGCCGTTCGAATTCCCGCCATGAACCATCGGGCAGTTCAACGCGAGTTGAAGTGCGCTGTTCGTGTTTTCGACCTTCGCTCGCGCCAGGAGTTCTTTCAGTGGCAGCGGTTGAGTCTGGTCTTCCATCGGCTGGCTCAGCCGTGAAACCGTTTTCACTTGCGACTGTCTTGATCGTAGTGCGAGCACTGACTATGAAAGGCTCCGCTTCATCAGCTGCAAGCAGCTCACCATTTAGGAGCACCTCGTTTACTTCGCCTTGCGGAGTGAAAGAGAACTTGAGTACGCTACTAGCCGACTCTTCAGTTGCAGTTACTACTTCAAGATCAAGTGGGCGACCATCTGTCCGCAGTGTCAGTTTCTGTTCGCCGGTTGCGTCAGAGGCGTGAATTACCACTGTGCCGGTTTGATGATCCAGAGTCGTTTTAATCGTGGTGTTCGGCTCAGTGCCACCAGCGAAAATTCGGCGTGTTTCCGTTGTCTGCGTTTTTTTGTCGTCATAGGTTATCAGCATGGTCAAATCTGACTGACGCTCTTTGGCTGATTCCGGAGAAGGAAAGAGCGCTATCTCAATTTCATTTCCTGTGCGTCGGAGACCGATGAGTCTTCCTGCTGCGCCGATGAGGTTACTAACCGGACGACCCTCGGAGTCGTAAAAGCTCATGGTCGGACCAATATCCAGCCTGCCTGCTGGATCAGGCCTTAGGCGGTCGGCAACGGTTCCCAGAAGCTCAACAATAGCGAAGTCGGCAGCGCCGTTATCGGCATTGCTTTCCTCTTTTTCGCGCTCTGGGGACTTTTGTGCCATAACTAACCCTTCTGGAGTTACATTAGGGAATATACCCTGCGGCTGAGAGCTAACTTGCCCAACCGTGTTCCATCAATTCAGGCCGCTTGCGGCAGTGTGGCTGTTGCGTCAGTGTAAGCTCGCAACATTGCCGACAGTGGGCCGAAGCCAACTCTTTTGCGCAGAGTCTCTATTACCGCCTCGGGCACTGACACGTTATCTGCGTTCGCCGAGGTGTGTTGCTTGAGGACGCTAACCAGGACTGCGCAGTCCGCGCTTGCGTCTTTGCGCCGCATTTGTAAGTCAATGGATTGGCTCTTACAGGTGATGCACACGACCGGTGCTGGTTTCGAGAAGACGTCGTCGCTCTGGATGAATGTAGTCTGAAAAAAAGCTTCCTCTGCGGTAGCCCGTGAATTCATATAACCCCCTACGTTGGATTTTGAATTACCAACGATTGCCATGCCCTTGTATAGAATATTAAGCAGCGGGTGTTAGCAAATTGTGGAAGGCTATTTTGAGGACAGCAGGGCTTTGTTGATGCCAGCGAGGGCAATTGCGCCGTTGTTTTCTATCGATATGTGCGGAGCCGGGATTTGAGGCTCACGTGGATTGATGCGAATCACAGTTGCCGCGTGTTTTTGTCCAAGCATTTCACTGGTCCAGCGAATCGTTGGCACCGCACTACCGGCTCCTAGTTCAACGACAGCTAGTGGCTTAGGGCAGTTTGCGATGAAGTGATCGAAGCGTCGCTGTTGTGCGTTGCTTCTTCCCGGGACGAAGGACCAATCGTTGAACATCAGAATATTCGGACGAGCCACATCTCCGCAGTGAATGCAGGTCGGGACTTGCTGTGAGCGCATGGTGGCAGGCTCTATGTCGAAAAGTTCTTCATTAGGCCAAATCTCAGGCTCGCACGGATTCTGGCACTGCAGGTGGTGAACGGAGCCGTGGACCTCGACGATACGCTGTTCGTCAAAACCGGCCTTTTGAAACTGTCCATCAACATTTGACGTGACCACAAACCATGGCAATTCGAATCTGTGAATCCAGTCAAGCAAGATTGCGAAACCAACGTGCGGAATGGCTTCACGGTACATATTTGCTCTGTGTCCGTAAAAGCCCCAGCCGAAGGTTGGATCCTCGCTGAAGTGCCGTGGCGTTGCCATCTCCACGAAGTTGATCCCCAATGTCTCATATGCCGGGTAAGCTTGCCAGAAGCCTTTGTCTCCGCGGAAATCGGGTAGTCCGGAATCAACGCCCATACCTGCGCCGGCAGTTATCACCAGCGCGCGCGCAGCTTTAACTGCGGTCGCTGCCTTGGTGTACGCCGTGTCGTCGTCGATGGTGAGCATTTTTCCTGTTCTGTCCTCTGAGTCCGTAGATTGTTCAGTTTTCGGGCAATCTGATCCAATATAGATGATTTTCCCGATGTTGTAAGAGAAGGGGCGGATCGTGAGCAGCCCGCGGGCGCGTGGCGACGTGAGCCTGCCTCAATGCCGGCGGGACGCCAGCGCTCCCAGGTGGTGGCAAAGCCAGCACTCCCAGGTGGTGGCAAAGCCAGCGCTCCCAGGTGGTGGCAAAGCCCCGCGCTTATACAGGATTCAAACGTAGGGGCGTTGTCCATTGGGTGGCCCTTGTG
>Ga0163151_10007633_pt1 | contig 12555 bp, 31 predicted proteins | sample OliLakLV19MP5IB2_FD_145596 | JGI IMG/M metagenome (GOLD analysis project Ga0163151, IMG submission 145596) | Freshwater microbial mat bacterial communities from Lake Vanda, McMurdo Dry Valleys, Antarctica - Oligotrophic Lake LV.19.MP5.IB-2 | ecosystem: Environmental > Aquatic > Freshwater >...
GTCTACGTCATCGCAGCCCGACCCAGCATCGGCAAGACTGCCCTCGCCCTGACCATCGCAGAGTCGTGGTCCCACGAGGCGGCACACCCGGTTCTGTTCGCATCCCTGGAGATGTCAGCGCAGCAGCTCCTGAAGCGGGCGCTGAAGCACCACGAGCCAGCGGACCTGAAGTCATACAACCTCAGCATCTACGACGAGCCACGGGCTACCACGGGCCTGCTGCGGGCACAGGCGGCACGGCTGCGGCTCCGGCATGGTGCCGTCCGCGGCATCGTCATCGACTACCTCCAACTGCTGAAGGACCCCGGTGAGCCAGAGGTCCAGCGAGTGGCCCGGATGTCGGGGGAATGCAAGGCCATCGCCCGCGAGTTCGACTGCCCGGTGCTGCTGCTGTCGCAGCTATCCCGTCAGTCCGAATACAGGAAGGACGGCAAGCCCAGGTTGAGTGACCTCCGTGACTCAGGTGCCATCGAGCAGGACGCCGATGTCGTACTCGGATTGTGGCGAGACAGGAAGGACAGTGACTATCTCGATGTCATCGGATTGAAGAACCGACACGGCTCCGCTGACTGGACCGTCAGGCTGGAGTTCGACCTGGACGGAGTAAGGATCGGATGAGCCCTATGCTGGCGAGTATGATGTTGACCAAACTATCCCAGTACAAGGAGAAGTGAGATGACCGAGAACGCGGTTCGAACCTACGAGATCGTGACTACGGAGGGGATCATCCGAATGGACATCCCCGAGTCGTGGAAGGTGACATACGGCCCTGTTTCACCAGGTGCCAAAGGTGGTTACGGCGACGGCGGTAATGCCTTCCGTGTCTACGAGGCCGACACCAAGCAGCGGGCCATCTTCCTTGGCGTCAAGTCTTTCCGTGACCTAAGCATCCCCGTGCAGCGGTTGCTCGTGAAGCACATGGGTAGTGAGAAATACGAGACCGGATATGACGGCTCGCGGTCCAGATCTAGTAAGTCTGTGGTCGAACGCAAGTGGATCACCGACGAGGAATACCAGAATATCGGAGAGGGTGACGAGGCATGACCGAGGATCGCAAGTACGCGCCGTTCGCATACCGCATCGGGCGACTGTCCCGTGACCCTGAGATCAAGGAGACCCCCAAGGGTGAGTTCGTTACCCTGAACCTCATCGTGAAGCAGTCCTTTGATGACGATGATATCGAGTGGGTATCAGTGGCGGTGTTCTCCGAGAAGCTTCAGCCGAAGGCGAAGTCCCTGGTCAAGGGCAATCTCGTGGCAGTCGGTGGTCCGCTGAAGGTAACCCCTGGTCGTGATGGCAGGGAGTTCATCGACCTGACGGCGTTCATCCTCCAGCGTGCCGTGGACATCGAGGCAGAGGCTGAGGACGACGATGCCTTCTGACCCCCTCGACACCCTGCGTATGCGGGTGGAGGCAGCACGGATGAGTGGTCAGATGGATGACTACGTTCGTGACGTGTCCAGCCTCATCGAGGTCGCGGATGGACAACGCAAGCATCTCAACGATCACAACGCTGGCATGGAGGCTGTCCGTATCACCTATGGCCGTCTGAAGGCGCAGGCGGCACTACCGGATAACGCAGACCGGAAGAAGATCGATGCCGAGCTGATCCTGTTCGGAGCGAGGCAACTGGCGACTGCGTTCAATGCCCAGGTGGGGGACGAATGATCTACGCGGACGCACACACCAATCCACTGAAGCGGCGTAGCTGCCCGCACGCTGACTTCATCGACTCCCGATGCACCGGATGCGGGCTCATCGTGGACAACCGGATGATGGACATCGGGTTCAAGCGACGTGCTGGCCCCAGCAATCCGGTGAGTGGCTATCTGATGACACCACCTGACAAGTTGGCGGTCCCAAAGCCCGATCGCAGGAATGCCCGGTCGGCAAGCCTGGATGAGCCGTGTTACAGGAGCCACATCGGGCAGAGATATATCCGGTCCGATGGCTATACGGCCTGTCGGGCCTGCAAGAGAGGGGAACTGTGATGCGCGATTTCCTCGAATGGCTGTGGGATATCGAGAGGCCATGTCCATATACTCATTTTGGGGAGTTGCGTAGTATCGGACCGGCTGGTCCGGCACAGGCATGGCAGCCGCTCCCTGACGGACTTGATGCGATCCTATCCCTAGCCACCGATTTGGACAAGAAGAAGCATGAGGTCTATGTCGGCGTGCTTCTCCGGTGGCGTGAGGGCGGTACTGCCCTTGACACCGTGGAATACACCAACACCCTCTGGGCTGACGTGGATGCCAAGTCACATGGTGGTGACAAGCGCAAGGCACTTGATGTCATCCTGGATTTCCCCGTCCCGCCCTCGGCCATCGTGGACTCGGGACACGGATACCACGTCTACTGGCGGCTGACGGATCACATCATCTTTGAGGATGCCCATCTCATCATGAAGGGCATCGCAAAGCGTATCGGTGGGGATGCCGTATACGACAGGGCTCGCATCCTGCGAATACCCGGAACACATAACCACAAGGATATCGTCAACGTCCCCGTCCGGCTCATCCGCTTCGATACCACACTGTCATATCCGGTGTCCGACCTCGCGGAGTACGAGTACGTCGAGCCGATGGTGGAGCCATGGGTCGTCAAGGTGTCGGATGCCCTTGACCGAACGTATTGCCTTACTCCTGACCTGGACTTCGATCCCGGCAAGGGTGCAAGGTCGGAGCATGACTACGGTGTGGTCTGCTGGATGGTGGAACATGGCTGGTATGACGCGGAGATCCTGGAGGTATTCCTGACCCATCCGGAAGGCGTCGGTGCCAAGACCGCCAAGAGTGGCATCGGCTACATCCAGCGCACCATCGACAAGGCGCGGCGGAACACCCTGGCGGTGGGGCCATGAGTGAGGCAGAAGTCCTGTTCGCAGCAGCACGGAGGCTGGGAGAGGCCAAGACGGGCTGGACACAGACCTACTTCGCACGCCGGATGACGGGCCAGAACGTATCTGACTCCGAGGCGGCTGCCGATGAGGAATGGATCGCCCGGATCATCGAGGCGGAAGCCCTGCTCGTCATCGCCAAGTCACGACTAGGGGGTCAGTGATGCCTGAGCGCATCCAGCGACAGCGTACCAAGGGCTGGCGTATGCCGGAGGGTGCGATATATGTGGGCCGCCCGAGTAAGTGGGGTAACTGGCTCGTTGTGGATCGCACATATCTGACTAAGGCAGAGGCCCATCGCAAGACTGTTGGTGGGTTTCGTGAGATCAGCCGATGGGACCCACATATCCTTGCCGAATGGCTTGAACCGCTCCGCGGCAGGAACCTCGTGTGCTGGTGTCCGCTTGACCAACCATGTCATGCCGATGTCCTTCTGGAACTAGCGAATGGAGGTAACAGTGATGCCCATCCCGGATGAGGTACTACCGCCCAGGTCAAAGGCAGTACGGACCACGGTAGCAGAGCGACTAAAGCCCAACCGTATCCGGTTCTGGCTGGTGGTAACGGTAGCCACCTTTGCGGCGTGGATCGTTCTGGCCGACATAAGCGCTATCCCCCTCATATTGGCGTATCTGTCGGCAGCGGCAGTCACATGGGCAGCGGACAAGGTGCGGTGACATGCCCACGGTGCGGCAGGGATATCAAGCAGACCTACCGGAGCCGACACATGACACCGGAGATGGGGGAGTGGTCACTGAGGGAGCACAAGTGCCAGCACTGCCACCGGACGTGGATATCGGGACAGAGATGGCTATCAGTGGAGGAACTGGAGGACATGCTGGAGACCGAGCCGAGGACTGGTTCCGACGTGATGCCAAGCGCAAGGGCATGACCATGCGGCAATACGCACTGGAGATGGGCATGGTGACTGGCTATATGCAACGTGAGATCGAACGACGAGAGCAGACCATCGGCCTGCTGGAACACATCCTGGAGGGTGGCTGCGAATGAGACTCCCATGGATACGCAGGCCCGCTAAGCCGATCCATCGACCCCGGACCGGACTGTTCGTGACAGGTATCTATTCAGATGGTACGGAGATGAGGGAGATCGAGGCGCAGGCCGATGTCGAGAACGGCGGCATCCATTACAAGGCTACTTACGAATGGGCATCTGGAGAGTTGGTATCGATGCGTATCCGTTTCTGCAAGGCCACGATCGTCGTGTCCGCTGGTCCGATCACCTGTGTTGACGGCAGTCTGCATATCGATGGATGGCTGGGGACCGAGGCCATGGAACAAGTAGAGGGGGATCGTCCGTCATGCAAATGAACGCCGTGGGTACTACCGAGGAACCGGAACTGGCATGGGATGGCACCTACGTCAAGGACTTCGATGTCCTGAAGCGCAAGCCACTGAAGCGCAAGTGGTCGAGTGACCAGCTACGCCACCTGCCGTATCCCATCCTCCGTGCGATGGAGGATCTACCCGAGGACTGGGAAGTGGTACGGAAGGTAGAGCCATGCTGACCGTCAACGTGACCCAAGATCACATCGACAAGGGTGTCAGGAAGGAGGCGTATCACTGTCCCGTCTCACTCGCTCTCGGGGAGGCCGATCCTGGTTCGGACTGGTGCGTCAGTACACGGCATATCATGCGTGAGACCGGAACACACGTAGGGGTCATCGATCCCCCTGCCACCGTGAGCAAGTTCGTGAGCAGGTTCGACAACGGTGATCCAGTCCGGCCGTTCACATTCGAGATAGACCTCGACCACGAGCCGGACGGTGGATCGGAGGAGACTCCCTATCGCAGTGGCGGTGCTAGGGAGACCATCGCGGCAGCATGGCGCCAGAAGGTCGAGCTTGATAGAGGATGAGGGAATGCACCCCTTCGGACCCAGCGGCCCGTCTGGGTGGCCTCAGATGGCCGATGCGGTGTCACATGGATCTTACTTTGGACACTAACCCCCGCTAATGTCCAGTCTATGTTACTATCCGGTAGTCGCTGGCTGACTAGTACCAGCCAGCGACACATCCTGACGGGCAGCTTCGCGGAGTGCAGCAGCTTATCGGACAGTCTGGATAAGCAACGGTACTAGTCCGGTTGCACTCCCCGAACCTCTCCGTCAGGGACCATATACGGCGGGTCACGCAGACCGCCCAGGAGTGGCTTTCCCAGCCGATGCTCCGATAGACAGAAGATCCCCCGGTCTCAATGACCGGGGGATCTCTTCGTGTATGGGGAGGGGTCAGACCTCAGTGGCGTTCCTCACTGCTGCCACGTCTACCACGAGCTTGCAGTAGTCGCGGAATGCCTGGTCGTAGCCGAGGCTGTGATCGTCCACCGATGTACTGGACCTGACTCGCCGCAGCATCATCCTGGTGGCGGCTACGTAGTCATCGTGGGCTCGTTCCTTCGCCTCCAGTTCTGCCAGTCGCTTGCCGTTGATGACGACCTCACCACGAGCTATGCTGGTGATCATGACCAGAACCGACTGTTGGGGCCAATCCTGCCGTCAGGATAGGTGAGAAATAGTCCGGGTGAGAATGCACGCCACTCGTCCAGCGTACGGACCATCCCACTGCGTGTCGCATCATGGTCGTGGTCCTTCTCGCCATCGTCAAGGTGTAGGTATGCCGCTGCTCCGTACTCGGTATCCATAGGGTCTGTGGGTTCGATGAAATGGGAGCAATGAGCGCACTGCTCATACTCGTGAAACTTGCTCATGCCAGTACCCTCCCGGAGCACTCATGCGTGAGCACTCCGCCATACGGCTCATCCTCATCAGGATTGGCGGCCAGCCACAGGCTGCAACGCTGGCACTCGGCCAGGTAACCATCGTCCACGTCGGGCTCCATACCGCCCATCCGGTGGCGTAGCCGATGCGCATCGTGGATACCACGCCGCATCATGTCAGTGGTCTTGCTCATGACCGATCCATCATCGGGTCATCACTTGTGATGATGAGGTCGGAAAACGTCGCTCCGTCATCCTCCATGACCCATCCATCTCGCCCACGGTGGGCCAGGATGAGATCCTGGTCGCCGTGCTCGGTGTGAAGCCAGCCACCAGTGATCTGGACGAATGGGAATGGCCCTAGATGGTCCTCCTGGTCGTGGGTATCACGCAGAGTGATCCAGACGCTCATGATGTCATCTCCGTCTGTTCCCCGGCCCATATGACGGGCTGGATGCTCTTCGGGACTGGTGATGATGGGAGCCTGTCCAGACCGATCTCGAGTCGTCGTGCCGTACCACACTTCGGGCATGGCATGTCGAGGATCATCGGCACGAAGGTATGGCCGCACTTGGGACAATGGCGGATGATGGGATCGATCATGGCGTCACTACCAACGCTGGGTCGGTCCCCATATCAGGCTCGAAATAGCCTCCATCCTCGGGGTCGAGGGTGCACCATGCGCCTCCCCAGGCGTCATGATGATCGAGGAAGAACGCACCGCACCGGATGCAGGGCGATCCTCTCGGATACTCGTGGTCCATCGCCTAGTACCTCACTGTCCAGATCCATTACGCGGGTCAATTCTTGACCCCCGGTGATCCGGTCACTGGGGGAGCGGGCTACGCTCCCCGGATGACGGGACTACCGCGCTACGTGGAAGTTCTTATCAATAGACTTGCCCGGTCCCTTGCACGGCTCACCGCGCCAGCAGGTACAACAGTTCTGGAAACTGCAAGGATGGGCGCGTCCGGCCTTGTCAGTCTTGTCGCAGACCAGGCACGTCAACGTCTCGACCCTGATCGGGGGTGTTCGCATCACCATCGTCCGGATATCAGGCATGTCTAGTACTCCCCCATGTGATCATATGCGTCGTGGTGTCCAACCGACTTGCCGCAAGCCCGGCACACCAATACCTCGACGAAGAATGTCGGGCGATACTGGTACGCGCTAGGACTAACGTCATTGTGGCGCTGCTGTGCAGGCGTCACGGGCGTGATCGCCGGGCGGTACTGCCCGCCATACACCGTGCCAAGGTATCGCGCGGTCAACTCAGCCTGGTCCCATGCTGGCGAAGATTGACAGGCTTGCCAGTGAGTCCCGATCGTCATGTCTAGTACTCCTTGTGTCAGATGATGCCGGATGGCATCCCTGCGGCCAGCAGCGTCGATCCTGCTGGCCGCTAGGATGGCAGCAGGCTACAGGGCGATCCACAATCCGATGTAGCAGTCCGGATTGACAGGATCAGTACCGACCACAAGGCGATAATCGGTGACCATGCGGGCGAGATCCTGATACTTGGCAGCGTGCGACATCATGGCCGCGCGTGCGTTGTCGGTGCCAGTCGGTAGCTCGGACCGATAGGTCTCACGGGTCCGGGCATCGGGTGCGTGCCCGGTGTTGCTACGGACGATCCAGCCGGACGCGGTATATCGGGCAGTTATGGCATACATGATCTAGTACCCCTTTGGCCCGTCAAGGCCGCTCATGATGATGATGGTGAACAGCAGCAACGCGATGCAGAAGCGTTGCCATCGGGTGGACTCGCGTGACGAGTCATGCCACAGGTGCCACAGGTCACGCATCTGCGGCCATCCAATGCCATCCACGGATGCCGCAGACCTTGCACTCCCCCATGCGGGGATCGGGTGGATCGTAGGCAGCATGGGTATGGGGGACGAACGTAGTGATGGCGGATGCGCCAGCATCGCCATAGTCAGCGGATGCTGCTCGGCGGCGCATGGCGCCAGCCTTGCGCCGCCAATCGGATGACCAGATGGGCGCCAGATCCACATCGGCGCCGCTACCGTGAGTGATGACGTATCCGATACCATGCTCGCGCTCGTGATCCGTCACATGCGTTCGTGAGAACGGACAATCGAACCATCTATCAGCATGATCCGTCGCGCATGGGATCGCACGCCGGAAGGCTGCTAGCTGCGAGGTCGTGGGGTAGTTCATGATGCGTCGCCCGCGATCCGATCATCGATCAATGATGCGATCGCCAGGTATGAGTACTTCTCATCGGCTGAGATGATGGGCGATGCTGCAAGCGCCGTTGCGCATCCGGATGCTGTTAGCAGACTGTCCACGGCGGGAGATGACGACCAGTGTCGCAAGGCTGCTGCCACGTAGCGGCTGCCATATGTCGGTCGTGGTCCGTCTGTGGGGTCGATGGCGTCTGCCATCGTTACGAGCCAATCCTGATCGCGTTCGTCCATGTCTAGTACTCCCGTGCGCACCGGTCTTGATCACCGGTGTCTAGCACCACTGTAGCATGCCTGTCAAGGGGTCAGATATAGGTATCTTGACGGGAGGGTATGGGACCACGGCGGGGCATGAGCAGTGGTGCTAGCAGGCAGTAGGCAGCTAGTCCTCGCAGGTAGTGCTAGGGATAGGCGCTAGGGGTAGGGCTACTCCTTACGCTTGTTGCCGGGTAGGGTCATCCACGCCCCTGTTACATGGTAGTCGTGACATAAGATCCATTATCAGTAGCGATAATCCCCTGTTGCTGTGAGTCTGTGTGAGTCTGTGTGTGACCATGACCACAAGCATGGTGGATGGTAGCTTGTGAGTGTCCCTATACGCATAGGCGCGGACCCCAGATAACGGAAGGTCCCCCCTGGGGGGGTAGCAAGCCCACCGATCGCTCGCCTAGGGTAGAGACTGCCTCACATACCAAAGACCAGGACCTGTACATCCCCTACAGCCCCTGACTGGACACGAGCGATGCCTCCCACGAAAACGGGGTAGGACCTGTACATGGCTGTCTGTGGTCCGTAAAGCCCCAGATCGGAGGTTTCAGCCCCTAGATCGGTTACATTTTGGTATCCGTAACCAAGTTGTAACCTTCCACTGGCTCAAAATAGCCATTTTTCACGCTAAGAGTGAGGGTATATAAGAGGAGCGAAGAAGGGAGTACCGAGTGAAACGAGGTACGACCGACTGAGCGACCTACCTTTAGAGAGACCGAAGGAACGGAAGATACGACCGAAGGGAGTATCTGGAGAGACTGAGGTCTCTCCCCCATCTCTTGATTTTTCAGGTCTCATCACCATCTGCATGATGTGTGGCTCGACGATGATCGATCGCCGATGCAAGCTCATCTGTCCCCGTGGTTGCTCCTGGTACCTGAGTTGCAGCGACCACATCTGATCCAGTAGCGGGGTAGCGCAGCGGCAGAGCGCTGGGCTCATAACCCAGAGGACACGGGTTCGAGTCCCGTCCCCGCAACCATCCCTTCGATCTAACCCCAAGGCTTTGTCCGTGGTGACTAACCGCAAGACCGACCCATATGGCGGCAGGTTCGCCCGTGACGCCAGTTCGTCCGGTGTGGCAGCCGGGTACGAGCAGGCCGTCTCGAAGCTGGACAAGGCAGCCATCAAGCGCGGCATCGCCCCGTACAAGAAGTACGGCTTCGACCAGGACATCCCCGATCTCCAGAAGATGGATGACCAGTCGCGCTATGACATGGCTGCGAAGGCCGTCATCGCCAAGTTCAAGGGCACGCGGACGACAGGGCCAAAGCCGGGACCCGCACCGAAGCCCCGACCGGCACCACGTCCGAAGCCTGCACCCCGGCCAAGGCCCGCTCCGAAGCCAGCACCGAAGCCCAGGCCGAAGCCGGCACCGAAGCCGACCCGGCGACACCCGTCCGTGGACGAGAGGAAGGGCAAGCCGACACGGCAGTCCCGGTTGTCGGATGACCGTGGTCGTGAGATGGAGCGGTTGCGCAGGAAGAGGGCTGCCGAGAAGGCTGCGGCACTGAAGGCCGCACGGCGCAAGGCGATGCGGGACGCACTCCGCAGGATACCGACCAAGCCACCCCCGCCGCCACCCATCCGTCCCCCCGGCTCACGAGCCCTCTGACGGCTAACAGCCCCCCGCGTACCCGAAAGCGACTAACCGATGCACGAGAGCAAGTCCGAGATGCTGGGTCCCAAGAAGAAGCTGGGTGGCACTGCCAAGACACTCAGTCCGGCGGCTCACAAGCGACAGACGGCGATGTACGAGGCTGGCAAGCGCAAGCGGCCACCCCAGAAGCCCGTGGCTGGTGCCAAGCCCAAGTACGGTGACCTCTCGATCGGCATCCCCGGCAAGCCACCGCGCTCGATGAAGCCGGTGAAGCCCCCCATCCGTCCGGGCATCGACTTCCCCTCCGATCGCCCGAGGCCCTTCCCCGGTATGCCGGGTCCGAAGCCGCCACCCGGACTGTCCAGGGCTCCCGGACTGTCCAGGGCTCCCGGACTGCTGAAGCCCTCCCGTGGTACCCCCAAGCCGAAGCGCAAGACCGCTTGAACCTCGACTACACGATCGACCTGACGAGTGGCATCGCCATCGTCCGGCAGGCACCCGGCTTCCAGGTCCCCCAGATATCGGGTACCGGGTACATCGTGTACCGCTGCCACTCGTGCGGCGACCTCATCCCCAAGGCGTGGGAGACGTTCTTCTTCGATCCCATCGGTGACGGCTGGGCTGGCTACATCCTGCCGCCCGTCATGCCGTCATCCATGACCACCCACCACGATTGGCACCTACAGGAGACTGACTGATGGCACTCAACCCGTATCTGACCCAGGCGGTCGGCAAGGCCGCCCTCGACAGCATCGTGGACACGCTCGACACGGGTGGGGCAGGTTCCATCAAAATGTACAGTGGTGCCCAGGCTGCCACCGCCAACACGGCCCTCGGTGCCCAGGTGCTGCTCGCGACCCTGCCGTTCAGCGCCACCGCGTTTGGTGCCGCCACGACCGCCGACCCGTCCGTCGCGACCGCAGCGGCCATCACGTCGGACTCGTCTGCGGATGCCACTGGCACGGCGGCGTGGGCACGCTGGGCGAATGGCGCGACCACGACGGTCCTTGACTGCACGGTCGGCACGGCCACCGTGGACATCACTTTCAACACTGCCGCGTTCGTCTCCGGCGCCGTCATCTCCATGTCGGCACTGACCGTGACGCTGCCGCTGAAGCCCTAGACACCGGCATAACCAGCTGGACAGCGAAGTGATGACTAGCGAGGCTCCCCGTGGCCGATAACGTGACCGTGGACAATGGCGCGCTCACCGACTACGCGCCAGCCACCGACGAGCGGACCATTGCCGCCGTGGCGGTCCACGTCCAGCGCATGGGCGAGATCGGCAACACATCCGGCGCGTCAGCACAGACGACGGTAACCAACAGCAGCACGAGCATCGTGGCTGCCCGCGAGACGCGCAAGTCGGCAACGCTGCTGAACCTCCAGACGGTCGCGGTCTACGTGGACGTCTCGGGTGGCACCGCGACGACCTCGCACTTCCGGCTGGACCCCGGTGCCTCGATCACCGTCCGGACCACGGCTGCCATCACGGGCATCACGTCCGCGGCGTACACCGCTTCGGGCGACGCCAAGATCCACTCCTTCGAGACGTTCGACACCTGATGATCGAATACACGCCACCGATGCCCGGCCGATCCGGCGAGGTCTGCATCACCCCCTGGTCCTATCAGTCGCTCGGTGTCCCGCTTGCCGCGACGGGACAGTCTGCCCCGGTCAGCGCGAACTGGATCGCCGTCAGCGTGGGCGTGTTCGTGCCGTTCACGGTCCCCGAGTCATTCACCGCGACCAAGATGTTCTGGCAAAACGGAACAGCCGTCGCGGGCAATATCGACGTCGGCATCTTCCTCGAAGACGGGACGCGTGTCGTCTCGGCCGGCAGCACGGCGCAGGCGACCATCTCGGTGATCCAGACGGTCGACATCACCGACACCGTGCTTGCCCGTGGCCGGTACTACATGGGCATGACGAGCGATACCAGCGGCATCACCCAGAAGGTGTACGCGCTGGCGGGGGCCGCCGGTATCTATCAGTCGATGGGGATGCTCAAGGACACGGCCTGCGCACCGCCACTCAGCACCAGTGCCAACCCCGCTACGTTCGTCGCCTACGACCTGGCGTTCATCCCGACCTTCGGCGTGCAGGGCTACCGGACGGCGGGGCCATCATGACCTACGCACCGCCTCCGCGCCACCGCTACCCGGACTGTCTCATCACGCCGTACCACGACACCAGTCTGGGTCTGGGCATCGAAGCGAGGGCTGCGCCTGTGTCAGGCACGTGGTCGGCCACCGCCCGGGCGTACTTCTACCCCATCGCCCCGGTCGAGCCGTTCACGGTCGCCAAGGCGTACTGGTGCAATGGCGCGACGGTCGGCACCGACAGCATCGACATCGGCGTCTATCGCATGACCGACCTGACCACCGGACGCATGGATCTCATCCGCTCCACCGGCGCGGTCCTGTCGGCGGGCACCGTCAGCCGGGTGCAGGAGACAGCCACCTGGAAGGTCGCCCGGGCCAACATCACGAGCGGCAACAGCAGCTCCGACGCCACGAGCTACGACACGGCCAGCGTGACCCTGAAGACCGGACGCCTGTACATCATGTCCGTGGTCAACACGAAGGCATCCGCCGATGTCGTCTCGGCCATCACCGGCGGCCCGACGTTCACGAGCCGCAGGACCACGCAGTTCAGCGGCACCGCGTACCGGGTGAGCCTGTGGACCGCCGTCCCCACCGTGGACTACACGGGCGTGCTCACCATCGACTTCGGTGGCGGCAACACCCAGACGGCCTGTGTCTGGGCGCTGGAGGAGTTCAGTGGCGTGGACACGACGACCGACGACGGCATCGTCCAGACGGCCACCGGCACCGGCACCAG
>Ga0163151_10007636_pt1 | contig 12550 bp, 10 predicted proteins | sample OliLakLV19MP5IB2_FD_145596 | JGI IMG/M metagenome (GOLD analysis project Ga0163151, IMG submission 145596) | Freshwater microbial mat bacterial communities from Lake Vanda, McMurdo Dry Valleys, Antarctica - Oligotrophic Lake LV.19.MP5.IB-2 | ecosystem: Environmental > Aquatic > Freshwater >...
TTTAATACGGAATTGCCGACGATATTCGCCTTGATTTGGCGAACCAAAGAGGGGGGCGGACGCCCCCGGGCGGAATGGAACTAAACGGCGCTTTCGACTCTACTTAACCTGTCGATTTTGCCTTATGATCAACGTTCGACAGCTTTTCGCTGACGATAATTGATCAGTTCAAAGAAAGAATCGGATTTTAGGCTGGCGCCGCCGACGAGACCGCCATCAATATCCTCGCAATTCATGAGCTCGATGATGTTGTCAGGCTTCATGGACCCGCCGTAGAGAATCCGGACGCTGAGCGAGGTGAGCGACCCGTACTGGTCCTTCAAAATATCGCGGATGGCGAGGTGCACTTCCTGCGCCTGTTGCGGCGTGGCCACGCGACCGGTGCCGATGGCCCACACGGGCTCGTAAGCGATCACAATCTTTTTCGTATCGGCCGAAGGAACATTCAAAAGGGCTTCCTTCACCTGACGCTCCACCACGGCCAGCGTGCTGTTGGCCTCGCGCTCGGCCAGCGTCTCACCGACGCAGACGATCGGAATGAGTCCCTGCTTGAGAACGGCGAGCATCTTCTTGTTCACGCCGGCGTTGGTCTCACCAAAATACTGCCGGCGCTCCGAATGTCCGATCACCACGTACTGGCAGCCGACGGCCGCGAGCATGCCGGGCGAAATCTCTCCCGTGAAAGCCCCTTCGGGGTTCTCGTTCACGTTCTGGGCGCCGAGCTGAACGCTCGAGCCTTTCATCAGCGCCGCGGCCAAGCCGAGCGAAATGAAAGGCGGGCAGATGACGACGTCGCAATTCAAATCGGAAGGCACCTTCGGAAGGAATTCCTTCAAGAACGCTTCGGTTTCGGCGGGCGTTTTGAACATCTTCCAGTTGGCGGCGATCAGGGGGCGGCGAGAGGTCGAAGTTTCGGCCATGAGATGAGTCGTCTCCTTTAGGTCTGTACCAGACGGGGTGTGACGAAAATGATTATAGATGTTCGACGCTCGTTTGTCCGTTTCCATCGGAACAGCGCGCCGAGGAGCGGGATGCGCCGGAGAAACGGAACCCCCGCCGTGACGCTGTCTTTGTCCGTCTGGCTCAGGCCCGCGAGCATCATCGTCGTCCCCTCGCGCAGCGTCACGTTCGAGTTCACCTCCCGCTCCCGAAGCGCCGGGATGCTCGTTCCGGAGAACGTGGCGCCGTTGGCCGGGTCGGGCGCACTCACGGAGGCCTTCACTTTCATCCGGATGCGCCCGTCATCGAGCGCCACCGGCAGGACGCTGACGAGAACTCCGTAGGGCTTGAACTCCACGTGCGTCGCACCGAGCGAGGCGCTCGTCACGTAGGGAATCTGTCCGCCCGCGTGAAAAACGGCGGACGTTCCCGAATCGGTGACGAGGTTGGGGCTCGCGAGCGATTCCGCGGCCCCCTCTTCAATGAGGAAATGAATGTCCGCCTGCAGGGCGGTAAGACGCCCGATCTCCCCCACTCCCACGACCGTTCCGTTTCTCTCGGCGAAAGCGAAACGCCCCGGCCATTCCACGCCGAGGCGCGCGGCCTTTGATTGATCGACCTCCGTCACTTCGACCAGGACCTCGATGGGCCCGCCCCGCGCGGCCCCCGCGCCGAGCGCGGGAGCCGCGAGGAGTAGAACCGCGGCCATCAGTTGCCTCACGGCGCGGGAGGCGCGCCGCCCCCGTCTTCGAAACTCGCGAGTAGCGTGGTACCCGCCCGCCGGTAGGCTTCAGATATGTCGTTGCGGAACGTCCGGAAGATGGCGACGGCGGCCAGGGAAATAAGCGCGGTGATCAGGATGTATTCGACCACGCCCTGGCCCCGGGATCTGTGTCTGCGATGCATGTTGGGTCTCCTGCTTCGCGCGAGCGCCTTGAATGAGGAGCGCCTCATCAGGGTCGGCCGGGGGAGCGCGGAGAAGCCCGGGGAAACTACCCGGCGCGCGAGGGGTGCGGGGTCAGCGGGATTTCAAACTTTCGTCAGCGAGACCGAGCCGGTGGCGCCGGTCGGGGACGTCGGAAAAACCGGGCGGCAGGTCGGCGGTCTTCGTCTGCACGAGCATCGAGAATCGTTCCCCCATGGCGTTCGGATGCAGAAGCTGCTGAAGGCCGCGCGCCACGGTGGCGCCGTCGGGACCCGAGAGCCTCTTCTGAATGCGGTCCTGCCCGACGTGAGAGAGAAAAATTCCCTGCGAGCAAAACAGGCGCGGCTCGAAATCGTGCGCGAGGCCGGCTTCGGCGAGCTGCGTGAAGTCGACATCGGCGGTGATGTCCTGTTTGCCGACGTTGTCGAACGGCTTTTCGGAGAGCTGGTGCTGAAAGAAGCATCGCCAGGTGCCGTTGCCCTTGTCGGGCCGCTCGAGCGCGGCGCGCGGATACCCGTAGTCGATCGTGAGCATGTAGCCGCGGGCGAGGCGCCCGCCGATTTCCTCATACACCGACGGAATCATGGGACGCGCCTCCACTTCGGCCCCGTCGGGAACGGCCACCGCGTCGAGGCCGCAGGCCGATGCGAGGTCGGGACGAGATAGATCGCCTTCGACCTCGACGAGCCCGCCGCCTTCGAGGCCCACGTAGATTTCCTTCCAGCCGACGCCGCGTCGTCGGAGGCGATGAAACGGAAGCGCATCGAAAAATTCGTTCGAGAACACGCAGCCCTCGAGACCGCCCATCCAGTCGATGTCATCGAGGCTGGCCACGGCCTCGCAGCGCGGAAAGCGCGACAGGCGGCGCCACAGATTCTCACGCGCCGAACGGCTGCGCTCGACCGCCCACACGCGAAGACCTTTGCGGTCCTCGGGAGAGAGCGCGCTCAGCAGCGCCTCGAGGAACTCCCCGCCGCCCGCTCCGATCTCGATGAGAGAGAACTGCTCGGGGCCCAGCGTTTCGCGCATGGCGCGCAGGGCCTCGGCGAAGATCTCCGGAAGAAGCCCGCCCACCTGCATGGACGTGAAATAGTCGCCCGCGCGCCCGCGCTGCGAAGCGGTCCGGTTGTAGTAACCGTATTTCGGGTGATAGAGCGCGATGTCGACGAAGCGCTCGAAGGTCATGGGCCCGAACCGCTCGATCTGCTGGCGGACGAGCGTGAGCCCGGGCTCCTTGTCGCGAAACGGCCGGTCGGGCGGCGTCATGCGAGCGCCGCCATCACCGCGCCCGCCTCGGCGCGAACGTCCGCATCTGCGTCGCCCAGGGCTTTCTCCGCGTGCGGTCGCGCTCGTCGCGAAGAAAGGCGCGCCAGCCCGTCGAGCGCGTGACCGCGAACCACGGGTTCCGCGTCGCACACCAGCGCCTCGAGCGCGGGCACGAGGCTCTCGTCACCGCTGTTGCCCGCGACCACGCAGGCGTTGCGAACGAGGCCGCGGCGTTTCGAGCGCTGCAGTGGCGTGGGACCGAAGCGTTTGTTGAAGTCCCGCGCACTCAGCGACAGGATGTCGGCGATCGACAGCCATGCGCCCGCGCCGCGCTCGGCGCGCAGCTCCGGCCAGCGGGTGTCGAAGGCGCGCGCGTTGAAGGGGCAGACGTCCTGGCAGATGTCGCAGCCGAAAACCCAGTCGCCGATCGCGGCGCGCATGTCGCGCGCGATCCAGCCCTTGTTCTCGATGGTGAGATAGGAAATGCAGCGGTTCGCGTTCAGATTGTAGGCGGCGTCGAACGCATTCGTCGGGCAGGCGTCGAGGCATTTCCGGCAACCGCCGCAGCCATCGGCCGGACGCTCGATGGGCCCGTCGGCCTCAACGTCCAGGAGGATTTCGCCCAGGAAAACGAACGAGCCCAGATGAAAGCGAAGACCCTGTCCGCCGCGCGGCACGATCATCACGGTGTTTTTTCCGGTGAAGCCGAGGCCCGCGGATTTGGCGAGCGCGCGTTCGAGCAGCGGTCGCGTGTCGATGGCCGCCCGTCCGTTCACGGGCCCGCCGATCGCTTCGGGAAGCCGCGCGAGAAGTTGCTCGAGGCGCGCGAGGATAAGCGGGTGATAGTCCTCGCCCCAGGCGTAACGCGCCACGCGGCCGTAGCCGGGGCCGGGTTTGGGAGGAAGCTCCCCCTGATGATAGGAGACGGCGACGGTGAGCAGCGAGCGGGCGGCAGGGTACCAGGAAGTGGCGTCGAGTCGCGCGTGGGGATCGCGCGTCATGTAGCTCATGCCGGCGGCGGAGCCGGCTTCGCACCATTTCAGGTAAGCGGCGCGGTCAGCCTCATCGACGGAAATCGGGGCCAGGGAGCAATGATCAAAGCCGAGATCGAAGGCGAGCGCGCGAACGGCGTCGAGGCGTTGGGACGTGGAGGACGGCATGAAGGGGGAGCGACCGGACGGGCGCCGCTCTAACGACTAGCGGTCGTAGAACTCGATCAGGCGATCGGGATAGTTCGTGGCGATCGCGTCGACGCCCCACACCACGAGCTTGCGGAACTCGTCGAGGCGGTCGGCGGTCCAGGCCATGACGGCCATGCCGTTGTCGTGCGCGTCGGTGACGAGGTCGCCCGTCACGCGGTCTTTGCGCGGAAGAAGGTGGTTCACCTTCAACGCCTTGGCGCGGTCGAGCGCGTCGTAAAGAAAATCGGAATAGAGAAAGCCGGTGGCGGTGGTCGGCGAGATCTTGTGGCAAAGCGCGAGGCAAGGCTCGTCGAAGGAGATGACCACCGACCGGCTGATCACCTTGTATTCCTGGAGCTCCTTGAGGACCGCTCGAATGAGTTCTTCGCGGCGAGACTCATCGCCGTCTACCTTCAGCTCGACGAAGAAAGAGAGAAGCTCGCCCGACTTGTTCTTCTTGTTGTGCGCCCATTTGAGAAGAGTGGCGAGGCGCGGAATGCGCTCGCCGGCGAAACGGAGGTCGAACCAGGAGCCGGCGTCGAGCGCGAGGAGATCCTTGATGTTGAGTTCGGCGACGTTGAGGGACTTGTTGGAGGTGCGGTCGAGGTTGGCGTCGTGGACGATGACGGGAACGGCGTCCTTGGTGAGGCGGACATCGAACTCGAGCATATCGGCTCCGAGTTCGACGGCTTCTTCAAACGAAGTCATCGTGTTTTCGGGAGCATGGCCCATGGCGCCGCGGTGGCCGACGACCCAGGGACTTTTCGCCTTACCCTTCTGGCGGACGCTGTACGGTTTCACGGAGCTACCCCCGGATTTGGATAAAACGGCCATCGGTTATTTCTCCTCGAACGAAGCGCAACTGTATCAAATTCCGAGGGATGGCTGGGGCAGACTAGTGGGCCGCAGCCGCCTTTTTCTTCGCGGTGCCATTCTTGGAACGGCCTGCGGCCAGCAGGGATTCGCCGGCCTTCTGGAGGACGCCAAGCTGCTCTTCTGACGACGCCTCGAGGTACACGCGGACGATCGGCTCGGTGCCGGAGAACCGGACGCCCAACCACGAACCGCCCTGAAAAATGAACTTGAATCCGTCGAGGTCAACGATGCGGTGGACGTTCAGACCGTCGATCTGGGTCGGCGGCTTGGTGGCGAACTGGTCACGAAGGGCCGAGACGATTTCGGGCGTGGCGTGAATATTCAGGCGGCGAGAGAGAAACGTTCCGACGTCGGCGTGAAGATTTTTAATCTGGGCCTTGATGGTCTGGCCGGTGGACGCGGTCATCTCGGCCACGAGCAGGCAGGCCAGGATGCCGTCCTTCTCCGGCACGTGCCCGCGCATCGTGAAGCCGCCGGACTCTTCCGCGCCGCAGACGAATTCCCCTTCCTTCGACGGATAAATCGAGTCGGACTCTTTCATCACCTCGCCGATGTGCTTGAAGCCCACCGGGGTTTCCTTGAGAGTGAGGCCGTACTTTCGCGCGACCGCGTCGATCGCGTGGGTCGTCATCACGCTCTTGGCGACGACGCCGGACCAGCCGCGCGACTGATGCAGGTAACGCGTGAGCAGGGCGAGAATATCGTTGGCGGCGATGATGGTGCCGTCGGCGTCGACGACGCCGAAGCGGTCGGCATCTCCGTCGGTGGCCAGGCCCAGGTGCGCCTTGCGCTTGCGCACGGCGGCGACGAGCGACTCGAGCCCTTCGGTTGACGGATCCGGGCCGCGTCCGTTGAAAAGCGGGTCGCGGTTCTCATGGAGGACTTCCACCTCGCAGCCGAGCTCGCGCAGCATCTCGGCCACGTAGCCTCGGCCGGTGCCCCAGAAGCAGTCGACGACGATCTTCAGCTTGGCCTTCTTCAGCGGCTGCGGGTCGATGAGCGTGCGGATCTGATTGAGGTAAGACTCGCGAAAACTTTCGCGGCGCACGAGCTTCTCGCTCATGTGGTCCTTCGATTTGGACTTCAGGGCCACTTCCTCTTCCTTGATGATCGTGCAGAGCGTCTCGATCGCTTTTGTGGTCTCGGGCAGGGCAGGGCCGCCCCAGGCGGTGGAGAATTTCAGGCCGTTGTAGGTATAGGGGTTGTGGCTGGCGGTGATGTTGAGCCCGGCGCCGGCCTGGGCGGTGAGGATGTGGAACGCCACCACGGGTGTGGGAACGTCGCGGTCGCTGAAGCGGACTTCGTAACCGTTGTTGGCCAGGATGCGCGCGGCCTCTTCGGCGAACACGTCGGAGAAAAAGCGGGTGTCGTAACCGACGACCACCGGCTTGTTGTGGTTCTTGTCCTTATAAATCTGCTCGGCGATCGCCTGAACGCAGATGCGAAGGTTCGCGAACGTAAAGCCCTCTGCGATGATGTCGCGCCAGCCGGAAGTGCCGAATTTGATGGCCACGGGGAAGGTCCTCGGAGGAAACAGTTGGTTGATTTACCGACGAGATGTGAAGGGCCCACCATAGAACAGCGCTGGGTAATTGTCAATCGGCACCGGCCTTGCTAGGTTGAGCTCCTCCTCAGGTCCCCCCGGTCGCCGGGGCCTCTTCGTCTCCCCCCTCAAGGAAACTTGGTCAAGCTCCCATTCCGCCCCGTCCTGGACGAGGTGGCGGTCGAAATCCGCCGTTTCCCCACACTCTACGTGTTCCGCCGTCCCGCCATCCTTCTTTTGGCGGGGCTGGCCGCCGCTTTGCTGGCCCTGGAACGCTCGGGCCGGCTTGCCCGCCCCTCCGCGCTCGACGCCGCCCGCTTCGCCGGCACGCCCGCGGCCGTGATCGGCGTGGTCGTGGAGCCGCCCGACCTCCGCCCCTCGGGCTGCGTCTACATCATTGAGGCGGAGACACTCGCGCCCATCGGAGAGCATGCCGGTTCGGTCAGCGGCCGCCTGCTCCTCCACGTGATCGGCGCCGCCGGCGCCGACGCGGGCCCGGGAGACCGGGTTCGGGCGTTCGGCCGCGTGCGCCTTCCGGAGTGCGCCCGCTCGCCGGGTGCCTTCGACTACCGCGCCTACCTGGCCACCCGTGGAATTCATGCGCTGGTCTACGCGGGAGAGCGCGGGTTCGAGTCCCTGGGGAATTCGGGTTCGCGGCGCCTGGCCGCCGCCGGCTGGCGGCTACGGCACGCCGTGGCCCAAGCGTTCGAGCGTCGCATGCCCGGTGATCGCGCCATCGTGCTGGCCGGGCTCACCGTGGGCCAGCGTCCCCGGTTTCACCCGGAGGTCCGAAGGGCGTTCGTCGAATCGGGAACGATGCATGTGCTCGTGGCGTCCGGCTCCAACGTCGGTTTTATTCTCGCGGGCTGGCTGATCCTCGCTGCCGTGTTCGGGTTTTCGCGGAAGGCGGCGCTGCTCACAGCGCTACCGGCGGTGTGGGGCTACGTTCTGGTGGTGGGTGGCGATGCGCCCATCGCGCGCGCCGGAACCATGGCCACCGTGGCCATCGCGGCCTACGCGCTCGCCCGGGAGGACCGTCCCGTGCACGCGCTGACCGTCGCGGCACTGGCGCGCCTCGCCACGAACCCGCTCAGCCTTTTCGACGTGGGCTTCCAGATGTCGTTCGTCACGGTGCTCGGCCTCATGCATCACCTGCCCCGACTTGAGCCGTGGGTGTCGCAGCGGCCAGCGTGGGCCCGCTGGCCGCTGCGCCTCCTGTTCGCGGGACTCATCGCGCATCTCTGGCTGCTTCCGATTTCCGCGGGCGTGTTTCACCGCACGCAGCTGTGGGGCCTCGCGGCCAACCTGGTCATTGTTCCACTGGCCGGGGCGGGGCTCGCGATTGGCCTCGCCTTGGCGGGCCTCGACGCTCTGGCCTCCGTCCACTTCGGTTTTGAACTTGCCGCCCGCGCCGCCGCGGCCGCGGCGAGCGCCCATGCCGGGCTTCTGACGCGCGCGGCCGAGTGGTTCGCCGCGCTGGGCCCGGCGGTGTGGCTGCCGATGCCGTCGCTCACCGGCGTCGCGGCTTATTACGGGGTGTGCCTGGCGGTTCCCTTCGCGCTTCGTTCCTGGCTCGCTCGCGGCGCGGTCGCCGGCGGACTCGCGCTCATGGTCTTTCGCGGGTGGGCGCCGCTGCCGCTCGCGGCGCGCGACTGGGGCGTCGCCTGGGTGGACGTGGGCCCTCGCTTCGCGGCGGTGTTGATCGACCACGACCGCAGCGCGGTCATCGTCAACCCTGGTCCATCCGATCCGGCCGATTCATCGGAGCGGACGCTCGCGCCCTTCCTCGCGGTCTCGCGCATTCAGCGGATCGCGGCGGTCGTGGTCACCGACCCGCGCGTCAGCGCCGCCGACGTCAGTGCGTTCACGCGTCAGATGCCGGTCGAAAGGGTCATATCGTCGACGGCGATGGCCGGGGGCGCATTTTTCACCGCCGGAGGATTCTCATTCCGGGTTCTTCCGGCGACGGCCTACGCGGGTCAAACGCCTTTGTGGGTTGAGCGCGGCGGGCGCGCGGTCCTACTCGCTCACCGGGTTGATCTCGAAACACAGGGCGCCGCCCTCAACGAGCGCGCTCCGCTCGAGGCCGTTCAGGCGAGGTTTTCTCCCGACGCCGTCTGGAGCCCGGACTTCCTGCGACGGCACCGGCCCGCGGTTGTCGTGGAGACGGCGGGAGAAAGCCGGGAATCCGTCTCGCCGTGGCGGCGGGCGCAGCTCGTTCGGCCGCATTCGAACGGCTGGGCGTGGTGGGAAGGCGCGTCAGCGACGGCGGAAAAGAAAGATGCCGAGAAAGCCGGCGACAAAGCCGCCCGCGTGGGCCCACCACGCGACGCCGCCGGTGTCGCCGCGCACGGCCTGGGCGGTCAGCGCGCCGAGGCCCGAGACGGCCTGCGACAGAAACCAGAGACCCAGAAAAAGGTAAGCCGGCACCTCGATGAAGCGGACGAAGAAGATGAAGATGAAAAGCGTGAACACCTTCGCCCTCGGATAGAGAATGAAGTAGCCGCCGAGAATCCCCGCGATCGCGCCCGACGCCCCCACCATCGGTAACTGGCTGGCCGGGCTGGCCGCGAGCTGCGCCGCCGCCGCGCCGAAGCCCATCAGGAGGTAGTAGAAAAAATAGCGCACGTGCCCCATCGCATCCTCGATGTTGTCGCCGAAGATCAGGAGGAACCACATGTTGCCGATCACATGCCCCCAGCTGCCATGGAGGAACATCGACGTGAAGATGTCGGGGAAGTAAAGTGCGGGAGAGCTGAAGAAACGGGCGGGCACCAGGCCGTAGGTCATCAGCAGCGGCTCGAGCAGGTTCACGTCGCTGAGGCGCACCTCATGGAGAAAGATGAGGACGTTGACGATCACCAGCAGGTAATTGACGAACGGAAAGCGGCGGCGCGGAACGTTATCGCGAAGCGGAAACACTGGAGACTACTTCGTCATTGCGAGGCCGAAGACCGAAGCAATCTCAGTGGCCGGCATGATGAGATTGCTTCGCTTCGCTCGCAATGACATCTAAAGCGGGCGCTTGGAAGCGACGCCGATGCGGCGCGGGTAGTGCTTCGTGGTCGGGCGAACCTTCCGCACCACGATCAGCGCGCGGGACCCGCCGATCTCGGGGATCTCGTAATGCCGGATGGTCTCGATGGCGCCGCCCAATTCCTGCAGGGCGGTGTTCACGCGCGACGCCTCGTCGGCGGCGGTGCGGCCCCGGTGCGCGATCAGGTACCCGCCCACCTTGAGGAACGGCAGGCCGTATTCGATCAGCGTCGACAGGCTCGAGAGCGCGCGGGCGAAAGCAAAATCGTACTGCTCTCGGTGGTCCATGTCGGCGGCCAGTTCTTCGGACCGCTTGTAGAACACGTCGGCATGGTTCATCTCCATCGACGCGATGACCGCGCGGAGGAACTCACACTTCTTTCCGATGGACTCAACGAGGGATAGACGCCAGTCGGGGTTCACGATCTTGAGCGGGAGGCCGGGAAATCCCGCGCCCGATCCAATGTCGATAATGCGGGCGTGCTTCGCCTCGAACACGGCGTCGAGCGTCATGGGAGCGATGGAGTCGGCGAAATGCCCGAGGGCGATGTGCCTGGGTTCTTTCAGCGCCGTGAGGTTGAACTTCTCGTTCCAGCGACCGAGCTCGTCGAGATACACACGAAAGTACTCAATGGCATCTTCGGGCAGCGACACTTCCCATCGCGCCATCGCCTTCTTGAGCGTGGGGATCCAGTCGTCGTTCGGTGCGTCGGTCACAAGGCCTCCTTAGGCGACAGCGGGGGCCGGCGGACGGAACCGCCGGAGAAAGATGAGAAGAATGCTCAGGTCCGCGGGCGTGACGCCGGGAATGCGCGAGGCCTGCCCGAGCGACGCCGGACGAACGCGCAGAAGTTTTTCGCGCGCCTCGCGCAGAAGGCCGGGCACCACGGCATAGTCGAACGTCTCCGGGATCCGTTTCGCCTCGAGGGTCTTGAAGCGGGCGATCTCGGCGCGCTGCCGCTCGAGATAGCCACCGTATTTGTGCTGCACCCAGACCTGGTAGTCCCGGCGGCAGCGCGACCACGCGCCCGAGCGGATGTCGAAGGCGGTGAGCGGATCGTCGCCCACGGGCACTTCCGCGTCATCGGCTACGAAAGCCTTCATGGGCGAGCCGAGGCTAGCCGTGTTCTCGAGCGCCGCGGCGACGGCGACGCGGTAGGCATCGAACTCCGCGAACGCGGACTCATGGATCAGACCCGCGCGGCGGCCATGGGCCATGAGGCGGATATCGGCGTTGTCCCAGCGCAGGTGCATGCGGTGCTCGGCGCGGCTCGTCAGAAGGCGGTAGGGCTCGTCGACGCCGCGCGTGACCAGGTCGTCGATCATCACGCCGATGTAGGCCTCGTCGCGGCCGAGGACGAGCGGCTCCTTGCCCAGAATTGACAGCGCGGCGTTGATGCCGGCCATGAGGCCCTGGCCCGCGGCTTCCTCGTAACCCGTGGTGCCGTTGATCTGGCCCGCGAAATAGAGACCGGGCGCGCGCTTGGTTTCCAGCGTGGCGTAAAGCTGCGTGGGCGGGCAATAGTCGTACTCGACGGCATAGCCGTAGCGGATGAACTTCGCGCCCTCGAGACCGGGCACGGTTCTCACCATCCGCTCCTGCACGTCGGGCGGCAGGCTCGTGAAGAGGCCGTTGATGTACACCTCGTCGGTGTGGTAGCCCTCGGGCTCGATGAAGACATGGTGGCGGTTGTGATGGGGAAACTTCACGATCTTGTCTTCGATCGACGGGCAGTAACGCACGCCAGTCGTCGAGATCTTTCCGGAATAAATGGGAGAGCGGTCAAGGTTATTGCGGATGATGTCGTGCGTGGCGTCGTTGGTATGCGTGAGCCAGCAGGGAATCTGCTTCTGGGGAAGGAGGCGCGTAAAGTGCGACATCGGCATCGGGTTGGCGTCGCCCGGCTGAATCTCGCAGGCCGCGTAATTGATGCTGCGCCCGTCGAGACGCATGGGCGTTCCGGTCTTGAGCCGGCCGACCTCGAAGCCGAGTCGCCGCAGCGCGCCTGAGAGGTGCGCCGCCGGCGGCTCCTCGATGCGGCCGCCCGGCGTGGATTCCATTCCACAATGAAGCAACCCATTCAGGAACGTGCCCGTGCCGACGATGACGGCCTTTGATTCGTAGCGGGCGCCTGATTTTCCGAGTACGCCATTCACCCGTCCGCTCGCTTCCAGAAAATCGATGGCTTCGTCGGCAATGACGGTCACGTTGGGCTCGGCCGCGACGGTTTCGGACATCACGTCACGGTAGCGCGCGCGGTCGCACTGCGCGCGCGGGCTCCACACCGCCGGCCCTTTTCCGCGGTTGAGCATGCGGAACTGGATGCCGGCACGGTCCGTGGCCTTCGCCATCTCGCCGCCCAGCGCGTCGATCTCGCGGACCACCTGGCCCTTGGCGGTTCCCCCCACGGCGGGATTGCAGGACATCTGCCCGATCTTGGCGGGGTCCAGGGTGACGAGCGCCACGCGCAGGCCCATGCGGGCCGGCGCCAGGGCCGCTTCGATGGCGGCATGGCCGCCGCCGATCACAACGATGTCGAAAGTTTGGGATGGATTCATGTGGAAGTGGGCTATCTTACCGGATTTCCGGCGGGCCCCAAAGCGAGCGCGGCCGCCCGACCGCGCTTCTCGTCGACCATCAGCAGCATGGCGCCTCCGACGAGAAAGAAGACGCTGACGACCACCACCGCCGAGCGGATTCCATAGGCCTGCGACGCGAGGCCGAAGACGAACGGGCCCATCAGCGACGCCGCCTTGCCGACCACCGAAAAGAGCCCGTAGAAC
>Ga0163151_10007640_pt1 | contig 12543 bp, 7 predicted proteins | sample OliLakLV19MP5IB2_FD_145596 | JGI IMG/M metagenome (GOLD analysis project Ga0163151, IMG submission 145596) | Freshwater microbial mat bacterial communities from Lake Vanda, McMurdo Dry Valleys, Antarctica - Oligotrophic Lake LV.19.MP5.IB-2 | ecosystem: Environmental > Aquatic > Freshwater > Lake...
GGCGACGTGCGCCGCCGCTGGCGAAGCGAACGCTTTCGATTCGTGAATGCGGGTGGCCACGCGGCAGGCAAGGCAGCCGACTGACGCCGCGATGGGAGTCGAGCTACGTGCCGGGCTCGGGTACGCGCGCAGGGCGCGGGGCGCGAGCGAGGACCTTGACAGACGGGCTCCCGCGCGAGAGGGTATGGGGCAACAGTAGCAACAGTAGCAACAGTAGCAACAGTAGCAACAGGGAGACCGCTGTGAAATCGAGATGCCGCCGTGGAACGTTAACGCTCGCATGCCTGCTTCTGGCGGGTGCGCCGGCTCAGGCCCAAGAGAGCGATTCGCCGCCGGGGGCGTCTCGCGGCGACACCGCAGTGCGCTACGACGGCTACCGCCGCATGTCGCAGTACCTCGTCATGCGCGACGGAATTCGTCTCGCAGTCGATGTCTATCGTCCCACGCGGAATGGGGCGCTGCACGACGGGCCCCTTCCCGTCGTGTGGACGCATCATCGGTACAACCGGGCGTTCCTCCGCGGCGACACACTCGTGGACTACGTCAACGGGTTCGGGCGAGGCGTCGATGTTCTCCTCGCCCAAGGCTACATCGTGGCAGCGGCGGACGCCCGCGGTGGCGGTGCGTCCTTCGGCACGCAGCAGGGCTTCTTCATGCCCGACGAGGCGCGGGACGCGTACGCGCTCACGGAGTGGTTCGCGGCCCAGCCATGGTCCACCGGCCGCGTGGGCATGATAGGGCGCTCGTATCTCGGCATCACGCAACTCTTCGCGGCGAGTCAGGCTCCGCCGCACCTCGTAGCCATCTTCCCGGAGATGTACGTGTTCGAGTGGTATCCCTTCATCTATCCCGGCGGGGTGTTCCGCGACGACTTCTTCACCCGGTGGCAGCAACTGACTCGGCAGCTTGACACGGGCGCGCGCTTCTCGTGGGGCGCGATGCGTTTCGATGGCGTTGCCCCGGTGGACGGCGCGGACGCGCGTGTGCTTCGCGACTCGGCGGTCGCCATGCACAGCGTCAATCGCGACATGCTGGCAATGTGGCGAGGGGTGCCCTACCGCAACAGCGTCGATTCCGTGAGCAGCAAGCAGATCCACCTTGAGCGCGGTCCGGCCACGTACCTCGAGCAGATCAACGCCTCCGGTGTGGCGGTTTACGGACTCGCCGGATGGTTCGACGCCTTCCCGCGCGACGCCTTTCTCTGGCACGCCAACCTCACGGTCCCACGCAAGCTCGTGGTAGGGCCCTGGTTCCATGGGCAGACCGATGGATTCGACTTGCCCGCCGAACGCCTGCGCTGGTTCGACTACTGGCTCAAGGGCGTCGACAACGGGATCATGCGCGAACCCCCCATTCGGTACTACGTGGTCGACGCCCCTGCGGAGCGCGCGTGGCGCACTGCCCAACGTTGGCCCGTCCCCGAGGCGGTCTCGACACCATTCCATTTCCGCGCGGGGCGCAGTGGTAGCGTCGCCTCGCCTAACGACGGGAGCCTTGCGCGCACGGCGGCGCGGGCCGCCACGGGCAGCGACACGCTGCGTGTGGACACGACCGCGTCCGTGGGGGCGGGGACGCGATGGGCCAACACCTATGGGGGAGACATCGGGTACCCGGATCTCGCCGCGAACGACGCGAAGGGGCTCACCTTCACAACCGAACCGCTCGAGTCACCGCTCGAAGTCATCGGTCATCCCGTGGTCCACCTCTGGGTGACGTCGTCGGCGCGCGACCTCGACGCGATCGTGTATCTGGAGGATGTTGCACCCGACGGTCGCTCCACGTACGTCACGGAGGGAGTGCTGCGGGCCTCGCACCGCCGACTTGCCACGCCACCGTACCGGAACTTGGGCCTCCCCTGGCACCGGAGCCACGCCGCCGACGCGACGCCCCTTCCGCGAGCGCCCGTAGAGCTGATGTTCGACCTTCTGCCGACGGCTAAGCACTTCCTGGTCGGTCACCGCGTGAGGGTCACGCTGCAGGGCGCTGATCGCGATACGTTTGTGCGCGTGACACATGGTCAGCCCACCGTCGTGGTGTACCGCGATCGACGGCACCCCTCGCGGATCGTGCTGCCAGTCGTTCGCTGACGCACGCGGGGGACTGGGTTTCGCGTTGGGCGCTGGTGGGGGCGAGCTTCACCAGCGTGCGGGACCTGCGAGAGGCCGTCGACCGCTGCGTCGTCGCGTGGACGGCGGACGCGCATCCGTTCGAGCGGACGAAGAAGGTCGTGCATCAGTTCCCGTTCATGCAACGCTACGTTGACTTACTCAAGTACATACCCAGGCGTGTCGCGGTGAGCGGCGATGAAGTCTCTCGGTGAGTTTTATATGGGCGAATGGCAAAGCCCAAGTTCCGGCGCTCGACCTGCTTCATGACTGTGGCGCTGGGGGAGATTCGAATTTGGGCGGAGACGAGGGACATCGAGGGAACACGCGCGACCTCGCGACCTCGCTACCTCGCTACCTCGCTACTTCGCTACTTCGCGACCTCGCGACCTCGCTACCGCGTCGCGCGTACCGCCACTGATTGCTGAACGGTCGCTACGAGCGCGCTGCAACATCGTCTCGAAGGCCGCGAGTGTCCCTTGATACCCGCTGGGCGCTCGCGCCTCGGTGGTCGACATGCCGGTGAGCTGTCGGAGGGCCGTACCAAACGCGGTATGCGACGAATATCCGTACTGCTTCGCGGCGTGCTCCACGGAATGGGAGACGTGCCCAAGGTCTCTCAGAATCAGCAGCACCCGAACCCATCGCAGGATGTCGCCGGCGCCGGGAGCCCTAATAGGGCGAAGCGGCGCGCCAGGGTCCGCTCCGACACCCCGGCCGAACGGGCGAGTCCATGGGCGTTCCCCTGGCCCGCTTCGCGCACACAGGCCTCGATGAGATCGAGCGTGTCGGTATCGACTGCGCCCGACAGTATCTCTCGGAACGATCGCGCCGCATTCGATTCGCGTTCTCGCAGCACCCGCATGATGCGTTCGTGCACATCATCGATGCCCAAGATGATGATATCGTCGATGCCAGCGCGCACTATCTCCGCGATATGGCTCACCTCGGGGGGTGTGGGGCGCAGGACGGCGATGACAGGTATGTCGAGAACGTCTCGCCAGTGCGCGATCAGGAGAGAGCTCAGTCGGCTTCCGATGGCGTCGACGATTTCGACCAGCACCAGCACGGCCGCGTTTCTGGTGACGGTAGCCCGTACCGCGCTTCGATTGCACAAGACCGTGACGCTCGCCCTCGTTCCGACGGAGGCGAGCACTTCGCGCTCGACGTCCGGACGCGTTAGGCAGCAGACGACGTGCGGCAGGTGTTCAGCCGATGGGTCGGGGCTGGGTGTGTACTTCATAGACATACCGCGTCCTACAAGTGCTCCGGACCGACATGCGATAACGCGACAATGCGAGGAGGTCGCGGTCGTGGGGACTGTCGCGGTCGTCGAGTTCGCACGGCGTGCCGTCTGTCCCAACTTAGACCTACGGCGTCACAAAATCGAACTTGTGTGCCCACGCCGAAATCCGCAATGTCCATGCGTCCGGCCCGATCAGCGAGCCGGCGGTCAGTAGTCCCTGTGCTAGAGCCGACACGGTATCGGCACTGTACGGCAAACGGAAGAGGTCGATATGGCAAATCAGAAGAAGAAGAGCGGGCAGGGCGAAGAGTCACGGGGACGGGCGCCGAAGTCTGACATGCCGAGTCCTGCGGCCTACGAAGGGAATGCAGGAGATGGGCCGAGTGGTCAGGAGTCCGGAATGCCAATCCCCGCCATGGGTGGCATCGCTGAGAGGGACGGCATGCCGCGGCCGGGCGGCACGTTCTCGGCGACCGCGCGCCGAGATGACGAAGCGGCGGGGGAGTTGTCACCCCGAGACATGCCCAACCCTTCGTTCGCGAATTCGATGTACGGAGACCGAGAAGCAAGTGGCACGGGCGATGGACCTGGACTTCCCCGATTTGGATCACCCGGGGGACAACAGGCTCCGCCGTCATACGAGCCCGGTGTAGTGGAGGTTCTCTTTCGAGAGGGCGTCTCACCCGGCGTGATCGCGGGCGGCACCGCGTCGCCTGGCGAGATTCGCAGCCCCTCGGCGGCCTTGGACGACGTGAATCGGATTCTGGAACGATATCATGTGAAACGCATCGAGCCCACCTTTCACCTCGACCACGAGTCCGCCACCACGGCTCAGTCGGTGGCGCGTGACCAAGGCATCGACGTGCCTCATCTGGCGCATTTCGCGACGCTTCGATTTCCCGCCGGTGCCGACGTACAGGGCATCGCACGGGAACTGAGCGATCTCGCGGATGTCGAAAAGGCGGTGCCGGTTCCGATCGCACTGCCTCCGAGTATCGCGTTGGCTCCCCCGCCCCGGATCGCCGCTGCATTCGACCTCGCGAGTGTGGAAGTGCCGGAGGCCGCAACCGCCGAGGAGGCCCTACCGGCCGGGAATCCCCTCACCGAACCACTCACGGGGAGCAGTACGACAGTGGTCGTCAATCCTGCCACCGGATTGGAGAACCAGTGGTATGTCTTCCGCTGCCGAGTGAACGGCGCGTGGGCTAGGGCGTCGGGCCGGAATGTCGTCGTCGCAGATGTGGACTGGGGATTCAAGGTGGCGCACATCGACAAGACCTACAACGCCTATGACGGCAGCACGAACGTGAACCAGGGCGGCTCGATGTCCCACGGCACGGGTGTCATGGGCCTCGTCGGCGCGGCCGCGAACGCGAGGGGCATGGGGGGCGTGGCGTACGAGGCAAGCCTCTGGCCGATCCAGGCCGATTCGGGCGCCGGTGCCCCGTTAGGCGGAAACGCCTGGGCGCGGGGCATCGACTGGGTGCGCACTACCAATAGTGGAGGCAAGCGCAAGGTTGTCATCCTCGAGGTCCAGACCGGGGCGTTCGGCAACTACGAGCAGGTTCCGTCGGTGAATGCCGCCATCAAGACCGCCATCGCCGGTGGCGTCGTCGTCTGTGTCGCCGCCGGCAATGGCAATCGCGACGCGGGCATCGACGACTCCGGCAACGCCATTCCCGAGACCGGATCCATTCTGGTCGGTGCTACGGAATACGATGCGACCCAGAACCCCAGGGCGTGGTTCAGCAACTATGGACCACGCATCACCTTGTCGGCTCCGGGCGACAGCAATCACGATGTCACCTGCAAGAGCATCTCGAACACGTCGTATCGCAACAATTTCGGCGGCACCTCCGGCGCCGCTCCCAAGGTGGCTGGTGTAGCTGCGCTCTTGTTGGCGGCCAACCCCTCGCTATTTAATAACACATGAAGAGATTCGGACGATTCTTCGCAACACCGGCGGTCCGGTGGTCACGGATGTCGGCAAACCCGTCGGCACGTTTTTGAACGCCGAGGCGGCCGTACAGCAGGCCGTCGTTGGTGCAGTGGGTCGGCTGGAAGTGTTCGCTCGAGGCTCCGACCGTGCCGTGTGGCACACGTGGCAGACCGCGCCTAACAATGGATGGAGCGGCTGGGCGTCGATGGGGGGGTGGGTCGACATCATCGAATCCGAGCGCAACGCCGACGGCCGCCTCGAACTGTTCGCGCGTGGGGCCGACCGTGCCGTGTGGCACAAATGGCAGACCGCACCGAACAGTGGCTGGAGCGGTTGGGCCTCCATGGGGGGATGGGTGGATCGCATCAGCGTGGCCAAGAATCTCGATGGTCGGCTGGAGCTGTTTGCTCGCGGCGGTGACGGGGCCGTCTGGCACAGGTGGCAGACCGCGCCGAATAGTGGCTGGAGTGGCTGGTCCTCATTGGGCGGATGGATAGACCGCCTTGCCGTCGGGCAAAACGCCGACGGCCGACTCGAGATCTTCGCCCGCGGCTCCGATGGCGCCCTGTGGCACAAGTGGCAGACCGCGCCAAACAGTGGCTGGAGTGGCTGGGCCTCGATGGGGGGCTGGATCGACCTGCTGGAGGTCGGCCGAAACGCCGACGGTCGGCTGGAGATCTTCGCGCGAGGCGCAGACGCTGCGTTGTGGCATAAGTGGCAGAGCGCGCCGAACAACGGGCTGGAGCCAATGGTCGTCAATGGGCGGCTGGATCGACCGTATCGCCGTCAAGCCAAATCCCGATGGTCGGCTCGAGGTGTTCGCTCGTGGCTCCGACCGGGCCGTATGGCACAGGTGGCAAACTGCGCCCAACAACGGCTGGAGCGGGTGGGCATCTATGGGAGGGTGGGTAGATATCCTGACCGTCAACCAGGACGCCGATGGAAGGCTGGAGCTCTTCGTTCGTGGCGCCGACGGGGCCGTGTGGCACAAGTGGCAAACGGCGCCGAACAACGGCTGGAGCGGCTGGGCGTCGATGGGAGGGTGGGTGGACATTGTAACGGTGGATCAGAACGCTGCGTAGAGTTGGTGTGTGGCAACCCTGATATAGTTTTGCATGGTTAGTGCTTAGGGCACATGTTGGCGACGATGGCTCAAGGGGAGCGAAGCGGTGCGGTATCAACTGTGTGAGGACCCAAGTACCAGCAGGATGGTAAGACGCGCATCGCCTGTACTTCTACGTTCGTAACTCGTGCAACGGAGGTTCTCGAGCCGGATATCGGGAACCTTTCGAGCGCCTAGGCTCGGCGTCGTCGACGATTGCGTCAGCGGAAAGGCTTGCCATCCGCAGAACGCCGAGCGTCGCAGAGGATAGCGTGTTGCGCAGTCGGTGAGCATTGCTCGACGTGCCTCCGTGCCTAACGGGGGCTCCTTTTGGGAACCCCCGCAGTCGACGGCACCTACTCAGCGCACTTCGCGCGCTCTCGGCGCGTTGCTTCGACGCAATCGCCGACGCCCGACCTAGTGATAGAAGGTGAACTGCACGCCGTAGTCGTTGCTCAGCTTGTCAGATATCCTTCGCGCCGGAACGTTGACCGTTGGTACTGGCGGAGCAATGGGGAGATTCGCGCCGTAGCTCGCGGTAATCCCTGTGACACGGAATGGACCGGAGGGATCTTCGGTGACGGTCGCCGTGTAGTGCCCGCCGACGGTGGTCGAGACCGACGCCAACATCACGCATATTCCCGCCGTGAGCCCGCGGGTGATCCCGTTCTGCACCACTAGGGAGGTGGCGTCGTCGACGATGCTCCACTTGTATGCGAAACCAAGTTGGGGATAGGGAACATCGGGACAGACCCAGAGCTCGCCGGGAAAGTTGTTGAAGTCAGAGAGATCCGGGCCGCCTGTATATGCAGCCAGCGGAACGGACGTGAACGCGCGCGCCGTCGGCGCGCTCGAATCGGAACAAGCGGAAAGCAAAACGATTGTCGTAAGTGCGAACGGCACCCGACACCACTGTTGGTACCTCATAGTCAACCCCTCCCGAAAAAGAAAGTGTGTTCCTTATCGTCGGTCACCCGGCGGATCAATCATTTCTGCGGCTGCACTCTTTCGATCGCTGCTGGATGTGCCCATAGTCGGCTGGCTCACCTCCTGTCGTCGGAATGGATGAGAGCGCTGGCGCGGCGAGGCGAAGGCCAAGCGACGCGTTACACAAACTGTGACGTGCTCGGGCGCGAAAAGCAGAACAGAATGAGACGTCCGCCGAGTACGCACGGAATTGTGTGATCTGTATCACGCAAGTGCGATGCCGAGCGGGCTGCGCTGCACCGCCCGTCGCACATCGCATAATGTCTCCTTGCGCGTCATCGTTAGGGGGGCGTGCAAACGATGTATGGACGCCACAATCACTCGACACATGTTGCGGGTTCGCGACGTTACCTATCCTGTTGAGTCTGTTAGAACGCTTCTCTGCGCCTGCTACGGAGAGCATGGCGGTGGTACTGCTATCCTCCGGTAGTCGCTGGCGAATGCCGACCGCCCGCTGCGCGCCCGCGATCTCGATGCGAGGAGGAACACCGAGTTTGAGCGACGAACCCCGGCAGTTGAGGAAGGCCGTGGAGCGGCTGGGGTGGATTCGCTCGCCTCGCGCGCGGTGCGTCGTCACCGGAGTGGGACTCGTTTCCTACTTCCCGACCTCTCAGCGCCGCGCTATTACTCCCTCCTCCCCCGTACCCAGCTGGGACCCGCTATGAAAGTCCCCACGCTCCTCTTCCTCCTCCTCGCCGCCTGCACCCCCGACCGCGGCGCGGTAGTCCCCGAAGCGACCATCGGCGCACCAGCGGGGCCGGCCACCGCAGGTCAGTGGACCATGCCCGCCGGCGACTATGCCAACTCCCGATACTCCGACCTCAACGATATCACGGCGCGCAACGCGGCCGATCTGCACGCCGCTTGGACCTTCTCCACCGGTGTCCTCCGCGGCCACGAAGGACAGCCTCTGGTCATCGACAACACGATGTACCTGATCACGCCCTATCCGAATGTGGCGTACGCGCTCGACCTCACGAAGCCGGGCTTCCCGCTCAAGTGGAAGTTCCGCCCCGACAACGATTTGCGCGCCACAGGAAAGGCGTGCTGCGACCTGGTGAACCGGGGCGCTTCGTTTGCCGACGGGAAGCTGGTCTACAACCTGCTCGACGGACACACGGTGGCAGTGGACGCGAACACCGGTGCGCAGGTGTGGCGCACGAAGGTGGTCGACGTTGCAACTGGCGAGACGATCACGATGGCCCCGATCATCGTCAAGGACATGGTGATCGTGGGGTCGAGCGGTGGGGAGATGGGAGTGCGGGGCTTCCTGGCCGCCCTGGACCTCACGACCGGCAGAGAACGCTGGCGCGCCTACAACCTGGGACCCGATGCCGACGTCAAGATCACCCAGCGATTCAAGCCCTTCTACGCGCACGACCGCGGGACGGACCTGGGTGCGACGTCGTGGCCTGCCAACGCCTGGAAGATCGGCGGCGGAGCGGCGTGGGGGTGGGTATCGTACGACCCCGAGCTCAACCTCCTCTACTACGGCACCAGCAATCCCGGACCGTGGAACCAGGACCAGCGCCCGGGCGACAACAAGTGGACCTGCTCCATTCTCGCCCGCGACGCGGACACGGGGGAGCTGCGATGGGTGTACCAGATCACCCCGCACGACCTGTGGGACTACGATGGAGTGAACGAAAACATCCTGGTCGACATGCCGGTGAAGGGGACGATGCGAAAGGTGCTGGTGCACTTCGATCGCAACGCCTTCGCCTACACGATCGATCGCGCGACAGGCGAAGTGCTGCTGGCGGAACCCTTCGCCCCCCTGAATTGGGCGAGCGGCATCGACCTCACGACGGGGAGACCGAATGTAAATCCCGACAAGGCGACCAAACAGGATGTGCTGGTCAAGGACATCTGTCCATCGCTGGAAGGCGGCAAGAACCAGCAGCCAGCGGCCTTTTCGCCCAAGACGGGGCTTTTCTACGTGCCGACGGTCAACCTCTGCATGGACTACAAGGGGCGTGCGGTCGCCTACTTTGCGGGATCACCCTACATCGGCGCAGATGCGCCCGAAAAGGCGGGTCCGGGCGACTACAAGGGAGAGTTCATCGCTTGGGACGCCAGCACGGGAAAGAAGATCTGGGGAATCAAGGAGCCCTTTCCCGTCTGGAGTGGCGCGCTGGTCACGGCGGGGAATGTGGTCTTCTACGGCACGCTGGACGGCTGGTTCAAGGCAGCGAATGCCACCACGGGCGACGTGCTCTGGAAGTTCAAGGTTGGCTCGGGCGTGGTAGGAAACCCTATCACCTACCGCGGGCCCGACGGGCGCCAGTATGTCGCGGTGTACTCGGGAGTCGGGGGCGATATGGGGGCGCTCATCGCGGGGGACGTTGCCTCCAATGTGCCGCACGATGTGCGCGAGCGTGGCTCGACGCTGCCCGATCTCGCCAAGTACACGAGTTGGGGTGGGATGCTCTTTGTGTTCTCGCTGGGAGGGATGTCGTGATCGCGCACCGACACGGGCTCGTTCCCGCGCTACCGGAGAAAATGTGATGCATCGAATGACGCGCATCGACGTCACCCGTCGGCTGATGGTTTTCTGCGCAGCCGGTAAGAATCCATTGAATCTGCGATCGCTGAGGGATCCGCTCATCGCCGCCGTGATCGTCATGCTCGCTGTCGTTTGGGGCGCGGCGACTGCATCGCCCGCCATCGCAGCACTCGCCCAAACGGGTCCACCAGCTCCGGCGGACCCCGCAGTATCCGAAGGCGCTCGGCTCTTCGTCGCCTATAACTGCGGCGACTGTCATGGCGCTGGAGGCTCGGGGGCGATGGGGCCCAGTCTGCAAGACAACCGGTGGCGCTTTGGCGGGTCGGCGGAGGCGATCACACGGTCGATCGCCGAGGGACGCCCCGAGGGCATGCCGGCGTGGGGGCGACTTATTCCTCCCGAACAGATGCGGAAGCTGGTCGCGTACACGCTCACGCTGGGGGAGGGGAAAGATCTGTCGACGGAGAACTTCACCGGCGAGACGGTGGAGCGGAGCGGGCGGTAGGGGGCATTTCGAATGACCCATCTCTCCGACGAGTCAACCCACGTCCGCATCGCCATCATCGGCTCCGGTTTCGCCGGCATTGGCACCGCCATCCGCCTGCTGCAACGCAGCATTCACGACTTTGTGATCCTGGAGCGCGCCGCAGCGCTGGGCGGCACCTGGCGCGACAACAGCTACCCCGGCTGCGCCTGCGACGTGCCATCGCACCTGTATTCGCTCTCCTTCGCCCTAAACCCGGAGTGGAGCCGCACATTTTCGCCGCAGGGAGAAATATGGGAGTACCTGCGGCGCATTGCGAAGGAGCAGGGGGTGCTGCCCCACGTGCGATACCAGCACGAGGTACTCGGCGCGGAGTGGGACCGCGAGACGCAACGCTGGCTTATCGAAACGACGCAGGGTGGATACTCGGCGTCGATGCTGGTCGTGGCGGCGGGACCGCTCAGCGACCCCGTAGTACCGGCGCTCCCGGGTCTGGCGTCGTTCGAGGGCACGACGTTCCACTCGGCGCGATGGGATCACAACTACGACCTAACGGGGAAGCGCGTCGCTGTGATCGGCACGGGAGCGTCGGCCATTCAATTCGTTCCGCAGATCCAGCCGACGGTCGCGGCGTTGCACCTGTTTCAGCGCACGGCGCCGTGGATACTGCCGCGTAAGGATCGCGCGATTGACGAATGGGAGCGGCGGCTCTATCGAAGCTCGACGACGCTGCAGCGACTCATGCGCGGATGGCAGTACGTCGGCCGCGAGATGCTTTTCTTCCCCTTTCGTCATCTTGGCGTGGCGCGCCTGATCGAACACATGGCGCTCAGGCATCTCGACGCGACCATCACCGATCCCGCCCTTCGTTCGAAGCTCGTTCCGAACTATCGCATCGGGTGCAAGCGCATCCTCGTCTCCGACGACTACCTCCCGTCGCTCACCAGGCCGAATGTGGAAGTGGTCACGACTGGCATCACGGAGATTCGACCGCAGGCGATACGCTCTGGCGACGGTGTGGAGCGACCAACGGACGCGATTATCCTCGCTACGGGATTCCGTCCCACCGACCCACTGCTTGCGCCGCATGTTCGCGGGCGCGACGGGCGGTCGCTCGCCGAGTGCTGGGCGGGAAGCCCGACAGCGTATATGGGAATGACGATGAGCACGTTCCCGAATCTCTTCTTCCTGCTCGGCCCCAACACGGGGCTCGGCCACACCTCGGTGCTGATCATGATCGAGGCGCAGATCGAGCACTTGATGAGGGCGATTGATTTGATGGAGCGACGCGGTGCGTCAACGGTGGAGCCGCGCGTCGAGGCGCAGGCCGCGTATGTCGCCGACATCGACCGCCGGATGCAGGGGACCGTGTGGACGGCGGGGGGCTGTCGGAGCTGGTATCTCGACGCTACGGGTCGGAACTCGTCGCTCTGGCCCGATGGCACGTGGAGCTACCGCCGCCGCGCGGCTAGGCTGGACGAACGCGACTACATCACCGATGCAGCACCGATCGTGAGGTTAACCCCAGCGTCGGCACGCGACACTCGCGTTACCGTCCATCCCCCGTTCCGCACGTGATCCGTGTGCCGCCGCTAACCCTCGCCGAGCGTCTCGAAGGAACCCTCGCTCGCGCCATCATGCGCCTCCCGGTACCACTCATTCTCCGATTGTCAGGCGAGCCAGCGGTCACCCGCGACGGTCAGACGCTCGATCCGCACGTGCAGTTGCTGCGCGCCACGGTGAGGCGGCGTGGTGCACGCGGACTCCTCGAGCCCACGGTAGAGCGAGGGCGGGTACGCTACCAGCGTGAGGCGATGATGCTCGTTGGGACACCGACGGGCGTCGGTCGGGTGCGTGATCTCGATCTTCCGGGTGGAGCGGGCACGCTCCGCGCTCGACACTACACCCCCCATGCAGCTGGCGACGGAAGGGCGCCACTGCTCCTCTACCTCCATGGCGGGGGATTCGTCATCGGCGACCTCGATTCGCATGACGAGCCGTGTCGTCTCCTGTGTCGACACGGCGCGATGCACGTGCTGAGCATCGCCTACCGATTGGCGCCTGAGCATCCCTTTCCCGCAGCGCTCGATGACGCCCGGGCGGCACTCACCTGGACGTTGGACAACGCCGACGCGTTAGGTGCGGATGCGACCCGCGTCGGAATTGGTGGCGAC
>Ga0163151_10007641_pt1 | contig 12542 bp, 6 predicted proteins | sample OliLakLV19MP5IB2_FD_145596 | JGI IMG/M metagenome (GOLD analysis project Ga0163151, IMG submission 145596) | Freshwater microbial mat bacterial communities from Lake Vanda, McMurdo Dry Valleys, Antarctica - Oligotrophic Lake LV.19.MP5.IB-2 | ecosystem: Environmental > Aquatic > Freshwater > Lake...
GTCAGAAAGCACGCCACAAACAGTACCGCCGGCTTCCAGGGCGGCGTCCATCGCCGCATGATCGATGCCTTTCGCCCCCCCCCGATACAATGCTCTGGGAGGCGGAGGCGGCCAGAGCGCCAACCGAGCGGGTAAACTGAATCAACCCATCGTCCGCATCGCGCGAACCCACGACGCCCAACCCTCCCCCGTCCAGCAAGGTGCTCGCGCCGGCTCCGTATAGAATGGCGGGCGCATACTCGCGGAGTCTCGATTTCAGGCGACGGGGATACGAGTTGTCGGCCCGGCTGGCGACCCAGATGGCGCGCGATTGCCAGTGTTCGACTACCTGGCTCAGCAGGAAGCCTCGCTCAAGAAGCGACTCCAGGCGACCGGGTTCAACGATGGCGCCACCAGCGTTTACTAGTTCGTGGGCGTTTGGCGAGAGGAGGTCGGCCGGCTCCGCGTTTTGTTCGCGCAGGAAATGCGCAAGGCGGTTGTATTCACCGAGCGAAAGCAATTTGGGGCCTTCCGCGCCCTTGCCCAGCAGCAGGGGGGCGGTGAGCAGGAGGATGGCTTTCGTGTTGGATGAAAGCGGGGTGTCCATCAGTCTTTCCCTGTTTTCGCGAGCGCGAGGGGCCAGACCTCACCGCTCCCGTTTTGGCGCAACAGCCACGAGGCCAGTGTAAACGTCCAACGCGAGTCGACCATGTCGTCGATCAACAGTACGGGGCCGGCTGGAAAGGGGATGTCCATCAGGGAGAGAGAACCATCGACGTTTCGGGCTTGCTGGGCGCTATTGGCCATCTTTTTTTGCTCGGGCCGATCATCGGTTCTTGCCAGCACCGCAAGAAACGGCAAATCGAGCTTTTTTGCCAGTCGTTGCGCGAAATCGGGCACCAGATGAGGATGGCGGTGAGACGGAATACACGTAACCCAGGTTGGTCGTGGTGCGGGATTCCAGGCACGAATCAAAGCGGCGCAGGCATCTATCAATTCCTCGGAGAACGTACCGGTTTTGTACTTCCCCTTGCGGACGAGTCCACCCCAGCCGGCGTCTCCCCACAGGCACAGGGCTTTTCCCGCTTCGGCGCGCAACGTGTCCGGGATCAGGCCGGAAACCTGGGAGTGTGGCAAGCCGCCGACAGGCCATTTCTTGCGGGGCTCGATCGGAAGGCTGGTTCTACGGAGGAAGGCGACGGCCTCGCGGGCCACGGCATCGCAGACCTCGACAGGCAACGGAGGCAACAGGGCTGTTGTGATGCCCCGGGGCCGGCCGTCCAGGGCTCGAATCAGGAAATCCATGTGGCCGGACGGCAAGTCCACATACGTTTGCATCTGCTCCTGTTCCTGCCGGCGCAACGCCGTCAGTCGTTCCGCACGCTGCCAGAACGATTCGTTTAAGTCGGCGGCAACCAGTTGCCACCTGGAACCCTGCGAAGCGATCGGGGCCGGCGACTCCAGCGAGAGCAACAGCAATGCTTTGTCGATGCGCCCCTGGGGGGCGTTTACGCGGCCCAACATCTGGGGCACGGTTAAGCCTTCAGGCGCGGCTTCAAGTGCCTTCAAAATCAGAGCGACTTCGTCGCGCGTCGGGAAGGCCTGTTCGATAAAATAGTCGGTGATATCCGTGTCTTCTTGTCCGCCCAGGAGAATGCCGTATGCCGAGGGGATGGCCCGTCCGGCGCGCCCCACCTGTTGGTAATAGGCCACAACCAACCCGGGCGCCTGATAGTGGATGACAAACGAAAGGTCGGGTTTGTCGAACCCCATGCCGAGCGCCGTGGTGGCGACGAGTGCTTTGATCCGATTATCCAACAAGGCCTGCTCTAATTCCGGCCGAAGTTCGCCGGTTTGGCCCGAGTAGGCTTCCACCGCCAACCCTTGCGAGCGCAACCAGTCAGCCACCAGGATCGTGTCGCGAACCGTCAGGGTATAGATGATGCCGCTCCCTTCCAGCCTGGGGACGTTTTCCGCCAGCCAGGCCAGACGCTCGGCCTGGCCGTGTAGTCGAATCGTTTGCAGCGTGAGCGATGAGCGATTGAGATCGCCCCGCAAGCGAAATAAATTCGGCCCCAGCACGGCCTGGAGATCTTCGATGACGCGATTATTTGCCGTCGCCGTCGTCGCCAGAACGCGGAGGTTTTCGGGGAGTGATCGGATGATACGTTCGAGTGACCGGTAGTGAGGTCGGAAGTCGTGTCCCCAGTCGGATATGCAGTGGGCTTCATCGACAACGAGCAGGGAAACTCGTCCCGCCAGGTGAGCTAAAACGTGTTCGCGGAAGCGCGGATTGGCGAGGCGCTCCGGCGAGATGAGCAGGATATCGACCTCGTCTCGCTGCAGGGTGGATTCAATCTGGCTCCACTGGTCGAGATTTTCCGAGTTTATTGTGACGGCCGAAACGCCCATCCGTTCAGCGGCAAGGAGCTGGTTACGCATGAGGGCAAGGAGGGGCGAAATCAGGATCGCCGGGCCGGCGCCTGCCTCGCGCAGCAGCTTCGATGCGATGAAATAGACGAAGCTTTTCCCCCAACCCGTTTTTTGAACCACCAACAATCGCCCGTTGCCTTCGACCACATACCGTATGGCCTCCTCCTGCCCGTCGCGAAACGCGGCGTCTGGCGTACCAGAACCAATGCGAAGTAACTCCAGTGCGCGATCGCGGTTGAAGGCCATCGTCCTCTGACCGAGGTTTGTTATGCCTTGCCTTGTGGGGACCAGGTCCGGCAGGACGATCCGCAAGATAACCGCGGATGGCGCGGACGGAGCAAGCGGCGCGCGATTTCATTTTCAACAGGAACCGTCCCGACGTATTCGGAGAGGGGGATGGTATGATGAACCGCGTCGGTTCGACCCAGACCCGAAGGGTTTCTGAGACGGTGAGGTGTTCCGGTCGCTGGGGTCTAAAACCCTTCGGGTCTCCTTGCGCAAGACGCACCCGGCGTGTAAGTTAGCACCGCCTAACCCGCCGTCGCCTTGCTGCATGACCGACCTGCCCGCCGTCCGCCCGATCCGCATCTTCATCTCCTCGCCAGGCGACGTCGCGGCCGAGCGCGACGCGTTGGAGGATTTGATCACCAACGACCTCCAGCCCCGGCTCGGCCGGCACCTCGGCGTCTACATCGAGGCGCTCCGATGGGAAACCCACGGCCGGCCCGGCCTCGGCGATATCCAGTCGAACCTCTTCGAACAACTCGGCGCGTACCACATCTACGTCGGCATCTTCTGGCGACGGTTCGGGACGCCGACAGGGAATCATGAATCGGGCTCGGAGGCGGAATTTTACGACGCGTACGAACGCTGGATGGCCGACAACCGCCGGCCGGTGATGCTGTATTTCTGTGAGCGGGAATTCACGGTCGACCCCCGAAAACTCACCCCGGAGCAGCTCCAGGAGATCAAAGCGCAGGACGAAAAGGTGGAGGCGTTCCGGAACGAAGTCTCGGGCAAGGGGCTGTTCTGGAAGTACACCGATCTGGTCGATTTTCGACAGCACGTCACGCGGCATCTCAACGATCAGATCTTCGAGATCGTGGGAACTCCCGATAGGGGTCCCGCTCCTCGGCCTCTGGTTGGCGATGTGCGTTCGCCCGAAGAATCCACCAGGGAAAAACGCCGCGAGAGCCTTCCAGAAATCGACATGCCGCCGCCGCCGGCCGCCCCGTATCGCCGGCTGCAGCGGTTTGAGCGTAACGATGCCGCCGTTTTTTTCGGACGAGACCGGGACATCGTCGAACTCTACCAGGCCATCACGAGCAAAGGACCGATCATCCTCTTCTACGGGGATAGCGGCGTCGGCAAATCCTCCCTGCTGGAAGCCGGCGTGTTGCGCTATCTGGAAACCGTGCACCAGGTTAAAATGAAGCGGCGCGACCAACCGTTGGGCCTGGCCGGCACACTGGCCAACCTCCTCGACGTGCCGGCCGAGCCGGCGGCTGTAGCAAATGCGTGGCATGCCCTGGAAGCAAAAGCGGGCAAGCCGCTGACGGTCATCCTCGATCAGGCCGAAGAATACGTCACCCTTCCCATGCCCGCCGGGGCGGATACGTCGGGGGGCGATGCGCCGTGGGTCGTGGAAATGCGCGCGCTGCTGGCGATCGTGGAGCGGCTCTTTGCCGTCAGGGCCAATCGCCCTGGGGGCCGGCTGGTGCTCTCGTTTCGCAAAGAGTGGCTGGCCGAGATAACTCGCGGCCTATCGGGGGTTGGACTTCCCTTTTTCCCCGTGTTTCTGGAGCGGCTGGACCGTGCGGGCGTGGTCGAGGTCGTGCGTGGGCCGGCGACCCGCGAGGAGCTGCGCGAGATGTATCGCCTCCAGATCGAAGAAAAGGTGCCCGAAGCCGTGGCCGATGCCATCCTGGACGACCCCAGAACGCCGGCCGCTCCCGTGCTCTCGATCCTCATGGCGCGTATGTGGGAGCGTGCGGTGGAGAAAGACCCCGTGGCCCCCACCTTTTCCACCGCCCTGTTCGAGGACATCCGCGACGGTGAAGGACTCGGGCTTGCGGAGTTTCTCTCGCGCCAGCTCGCGGCCCTGCGCGCGTGGGACGCGTCCGTGGTCGACTCGGGCCTGGCCATCGATGTCCTCGCGGCACACGTAACCGACCGCGTCACCGCCGGCGCCATGACCGACGCCGACGTGGAGCGTATCTATCCCCACGTGCGCGATCGGGTCCAGGCGCTCCGCGTGCGGTGTCAGGAAATGTACCTGCTCGTGTCGTACCGTCCCGACGGAGCGTCCGTACCCGTGACCCGGCTCGCGCATGATACGCTGGCGCCCGTGATCCTCCAGCATCACAAAGCTTCGAATGCTCCCGGGCAGCGGGCCCAGCGGTTGCTGGAGAGTCAGGCGGTGGATTGGAAGGACGGGCAGCGAGGCAACAAGCTCGATCACGTCAATCTGAAGCTGGTTGAGAAGGGCGCAATTGGAATGCGCTTCCTGACAATCGATGAGACGCGACTGGTGAAAGCTAGCTACAGAAGGCAGCTATGGCGCCGTTTGCAGCGCCTCGGTGTGGCCGCGATGATTTCCGTTTTTGCGTTGGTGGGAGTCGTCGTGTTATCGGAAATCGTTGTCCCCACGGTCGCGCAGAAGCTCCAGCACTGCGGCGCGGCCGGCGAACTCGATGTGTGGTGCAGCGCGTGTAAAGAGGCCGAGGGCACCTGGAATAAGGAGCTTCTGGCTGATCAGGGATATTGCACCGGATCAAATTGGATGGCCTTTGACGACAGTGCATTCGTTGAAATACCGGCCGGCCCGTTCACCATGGGCTCGGAGAGTGGATTCCCCGATGAGGCGCCTGTTCGGGATATTATCGTAAGTGACACGTTCTTCATGGGTAGTACCGAAGTTACGCAACGCCAGTGGTTTGCGGTGATGGGGACCGTTCCGAGCACGTATCGGGGGTTTGAGCTGCCTGTGCAGAATGTGACCTGGTTCGACACCTAGCAGTTTATTAGTCGCTTGAATGCAAGTAATTCGCTGGTTGAGCGTCCCGATGTATCCCAGGCTTCTTCCTTCGTTTTTCGACTACCAACAGAAGCCGAATGGGAATATGCTTGCAGAGCCGGATTGACGGGACAAGATTACGGATTCGCGCGCGATGAGGGTACTCTCGACGATTATGCCTGGCATGCGGGTAATTATAAGGGTGCTCCGCAGCCCGTGGGCCAGAAACTACCAAACAGGTACGGCCTTTACGACATGCATGGCAATGTATTCGAATGGGTTGCCGATGTGTTCGATACGTATGATCCTTCCTATTTAAATGACCCCGTAAACTGGGATTCTCTTAGCAGCGCGTCGCGCGTCCTGCGCGGCGGCTCGTTCTACGATAATGCTGAGAACGTCCGCTGCGCCAACCGGGTCAGCAGCCTTCCGTTCAGCGACTACAACAACAGCGGTTTTCGCGTCGTTTTCGCGCCCCCTTACAAAAGTGTTCCATGAATGGCGAAGGTGCTTAAATAAGCGAAGAGGCATGAGGTTGGCTTTACGGTCGGGCTCTGTCCTCTGGAGGAACGATGCGGGATGGCGGAGGGCGTTGGGGCTGAGCAGGGCCACGCCATGGCGCGCCCTTACGGCCCCGAATGGTGCATAATTGCCCGACAGCAAGGGCGATGTCATTCGCGGACGCCGGCCCCGCGCAGCCGGGCTATGGATCGGAGGATGACCTGCACAGGTCTATCGCGTATCGTTACGTTGTTCTTTCGCGCACCTGAAGCTTCCCGCCTATCCCAGGAGTCCATCTGGCAGCCGGCCCGAGGAGCGCGCGCCACCTGCAATCCGAACAAAACATGCCCATCCCCCATTCCGCCTTCATCGTGCGGCCTTACGAGGTCAAAGGCGACATCGACTTCGAACGGGTCGAGCGGGAGCTCATCCGGCCGGCGATGGAAAACGCGAACATCCGTGGCGGGCCGGCGAAGGATGTCCTGGTGGCCGGCAATATCCAGCGCGACATGTTCCTCTCCCTGCTCACGGCGGACATCGTCATCGCGGATATCTCGATCCACAGCCCCAACGTGTTCTACGAACTCGGCATCCGGCATGTGCTGCGGCCCCGGCACACGTTTATGATCTACGCGGCCGATAAAGGGGAAAAACATCCGTTCGACATCCAGCAGGAGCGATACCTGGCGTATGACAGCCGTAACCCGCAAGAATGCGTCGACTTGCTGAGCCGGGCCCTTGCCGATTCGCTGCGCAGCGAGCGTCCCGACAGCCCGGTTTTTGCGTGGCTCCAGGGACTCCGCGAGCAGGACGTTGCCCTGTTTTTGCGTTCGATCGAGGATAAGGACTTCGCCCGACAGGTCGCGAAACACGAAGGCGCCGCGAAGGAGAAATCCACCGAAGAGCCCGAGAAGAAGCGACACATGGCGGACCTACGCCTGCTGGCCGACGATGTCGTAGGGCGACCGTGGGCCGTCGTCGGACTGAAGCGTATCGGGGAGATCCTGTTCCAGTTGAAGCACCTCGCGTTTGCCAGGGCGGTCTGGGAACGGGTGCTGGAGCGTTTTCCGGACGATGAAGACGCGCTGGATCGGCTGAGCACCCTGTACAACCGGGCGGGGCTGATTGCCGAATCAGATCGGCTCGTGCAGAGGCTACTCAAGCTTCGTGATGATTCCAATCCACAATTTGCCGAGGCCATGGCGCTGCACGGCCGCAATGTGAAACAACTGTGGCAATCCGACTGGGCGGAAAAACCAGCTGATGGTACGCGAGAGGATACGACACGCCTGGCCATCGAAAGCCCTCGTCTCTTCGACGCCTTTAGGGCGTACGACGAAGCGTTCAGGGGCAATCTGAATCACTACTATTCGGGCGTGAATGCCCTGGCGTTGGCAGTCATCATCGATCAACTGGCCGGCAGGCATCCGGAGCCATGGGAACGCGGGTATCCTTCGAAGCAGGCCGCCGATTCCGCGTTGCGCGTGATCAGCGAACGAATCGGGCAACTGGAGCAACTCGTTCGTGCTTCGTTGGAGAGTTCCATCTATCTCAAGCGGCAGCGGGGCGGCGTAGGCACCGAAATCCGAAAACCGGAATGGGAGGAGGCGACCGAGGCGGAGGTCATCTGTCTGACATCGCCCGACCCCGACCGGGTGGCCCGTGCGTACAAAAAGGCCGCGCAGGCATCGCCCTTCGTGGTCGATTCCATGCGGAGGCAACTCCGGTTATATCAGGCGCTGGGCGTACAGGCGGCGCAGGTCGATGCCGCGTTGCGCGAGCTGGGTGAGGCCGCTTCTTCTGAAGACCACGTCACGCACGTCATTCTTTTCACCGGCCATATGATCGACAGCCTGGATAGAACAGTAGCACGTTTCCCCCCAGCATGCGAAGAGGCGGTTCGCCGGGAGATTGGCTTGGCAGTTGAAGCGATCGTCCAATGGATGGAAGCCGCCCGGGGCGCCGGCACGAGGCTGACGGTTCGCGGCCTGGCCGGCGGCGCCTGCGGCGGAGACCTCCTGTTCCACGAGGTCTGCCGCGAACGGGGCATCGCCACCGATTTCTATTCGCCGTTCCCTCCGACGGATTTCCTCCCCGGTTCTGTCTCGTTCGCCGGCGACGCGTGGGTGCGCCGCTTCTACACCCTGTACGACACGACGCCGCGGGAGGGCCGGCCGGTGTTGCAGGATACGAAGGCGATGCCGTACTGGGTCGATGGAGGGAAGGGGTACGACATCTGGGTGCGCAACAACCGGTGGATGCTTTACCACGCCCTCGCGCTGGGAGGTGGCCAGGCGACGCTGCTTGCGCTCTGGGACCGGCAGCCAGGGGATGGGGTAGGAGGGACCGAAGGGATGGTGCGGGATGCGGAGCGGAATGGCATGGAGGTCCGAGTCATGGATATGGAGGTGATTCGGGCGAGTTTGTCGTGAAAGACCGGTTCCCGTGCCGGCTTGCCTCATCGGTGCTTTCGCGCTAGCTTACGCGTTGTCTGACACGTTAAATCTGCGGAGTATCCGTTCCGGGTTCCGTGTTCAATGTTCCGGGCAGCAAGCCCATATCGCCCGATTACCCGGAACTCCGAACACGGAACGCGACGACGTTATACTGATCGGGATCCTGACCCTCGCGTTCGACTTTTTTGTCTGGATGTACTACACACGGCCGTTAGCCGGGTTGTGTTTGGGAGACTATGATGGAAGAAAAAGACTGGAACCTGTTACTCCATACAATCAACAGGGGAAACTGTGTGGTATTCCTGGGGCCGGAGATGGCGCAAGACGTTGTGGATGGTCATTCGAGGGCATTAACCGAGGTACTGGCAAGGAGGCTCGCGGATGAACTTAAGCAACGATCCCCGACGGATATTCTGATTGAATACGACCTGGCTCACGTGGCGCGGAAATACAGCGACTATAACAGCTCAATCGATCTGCAGGTCGCCGTAACCCAATTCTACGAGGAAAAAAAGGATCATACCAGCCAGCCGTACCTCGATCTGGCGGCTTTGCCGTTTCACCTGGTCGTAAAGACCACGCCGGACGCGTACTTCCTGGAAGCCCTGAGGCGTCACAAAAAACCCTGTCAGGTGGAAGGGTATCACTATCGAGGTCCTCGGCGCGATCTCGTTCCCCCGGCCACGGCGAAAAAGCCCATGGTTTACTACCTCTACGGGTATGTCGATGTGCCGGAATCGCTGGTAATCTCTGAAAACGATGTGCTCGATTTCCTCGTCAACGTGATCGCTAAAAATCCGCCGCTCCCGACCAACATCAGCAGTGAAATCCGAGACCCTTCCAAGTGTTTTCTGTTTCTCGGCTTTAGCTTCAAGAACTGGTATCTGCGTATCCTCTTCCACGTGTTGCAGGGACAAAGCCACAGCAACCGATCGTTTGCGCTGGAAGCAACCGGGCCGGAAAATGACCCGGCACACCAGGGCGCGATTCTTTTTTTTAAGGATACACACAAAATATACCACTACTGCCTCGATGTGGGCGTATTCACGGATGAACTCAGGCGCCGCTATGAAACGAAGTACGGGGTGAACCATATTCCCGCTTCGACCGGCGCAGAGGCGCAAGTTCTCGTCGAGGCGCCCATGGCATTTATCTGCCACGCTTCCGAGGACGCCGGCTATGCCGCGGAGCTCTCCCGAAAATTGAGAGAGGCCGGAATCGATACCTGGCTCGATAAAGCGGCCCTGAAGACCGGTGACGACTGGAACCGACAAATCGAGGACGCCATCGGGGACGTGGACTTTTTCCTGATCCTCCAGAGCCGGGCCATGCGGGATAAAAACATAGCCTATGTAAACAAAGAGATCAACCTGGCCTTGGAACGCAGGAGGGAGTTCCGGCCCGGTATCCGGTTCATCATGCCGCTGATTATTGAAGAAGGCGGCGAAATGGAGGATTTTGATGACCTGTCCACCTTCCAGGCGCTCGACCTGGCCCACGATCTGGCCCACGACAAGGAGCAGAGCCTGACCCAACTCGTAAACGCCATCGAACGGGACTTCGAGCGACGAAAGAGAAAATAGCCAGGGCGTACCATGGACAATTTCTCGCAATATCGTTACCCCGGCGCTCGCCCGTTCCAGAACACGGACGTTAGGGGGGCATCTGGGTGGCGTCGACCAGTGGACTCAGTCGAATCATCCCGCCGGCCTACCCCTTTACGGTGTATGAGGAGTTGCCTGATACCGGCCGGCTTTTCACCCATGCTAACGAGGCGATCGTTGAAGATCTCGATGGCGCCATATTGATTGGTCGCCCGTCGGGTTTTATCCGAATCCCGCCCGGGCCAGACGCTTTGCCCGAGCTGATAGAAGACCCATTCCTCGCCCGGGTCGGTGTTTTTGATGTTTTCTGGGTTGATCCGGATAGCAGCTTATGGATCGGGAGCAATGCCGGTCTTTTTCGATATGACAGAGCCCTCGGTCATCTGACGCACTTCGAACATCGGCCGGCAGATGAAGCCGGCATCAGTTTCGGGATGATCCGGAGTATTTACCGGGACCGGGCTGGAGACCTGTGGGTCGGGTTTTACGGGGGTGGCGCAGATCGGTATGACCCGGTAGCCGGCCGGTTTATCCACCATATGCCCGATTCCGCTGCGTCGGGCAGTGGCATCGTGCACAACGGCATTTTCAGCATCTACGAGGCGCCTTCGGAGCCGGACGCGCTCTGGTTTAGCACCATCGGAGGCCTATCGCGTCTCGATCGCCAAAGCGGTCGATTTGAAAACATCGATCTCCCCGAAGTGCAGTGGGCCACGGATGTACTGGAGGATTCAAAGCAGCGCCTGTGGGTCGCGACGCAGGAGCACGGATTGCAGCTCATTGATCGACAGACGATGCGGCCGATCGCTTATAAACGCGCAAATACGCTGCCCGGGCGAGGCGTGTACGAAATCACAGAGGACGATTTTGGGTTTCTCTGGCTGGCTACCGGAGAGGGCCTGACGCGCTTCGATCCGGAGGAGGGCGTTTTCTGGCATTTTACGCGTCGCGATGGATTGCCGGCGGTATACTCCTCGTTCACAGAACGCTCGGGCTTCAACCATTCATCGGGCCGGCTCTTTTTTTACAGCGAAGGCTCCTGGTATAGCTTCGACCCCGGGGAGTTTACCTCTCCCCCGACGCTGTTGCCTCCCGTTTTGACGGGAATCGAGGTGGATGGAGTCGAAGCCATGGTCGCGAATGGAAACGGGCAGGATACGTCGATTACCCTCGCGCGTACCTTGACGCTCAGGGCAGCGGAGAACGATATCAGCCTGTATTTCGCTGCCCTTGGATCTTCCGCCCCCGATCTCGTTCGGTATCAATATCGGCTGGAAGGGTACGATGACACGTGGGTGGACGCGGGTCGCGAAAATCGAGCGCGGTACACGCGGTTGCCGCCGGATCGTTATGTGTTTGAAGTTCGGGCGGCTAGCGAGGACGGGGTTTGGAGCGAATCACGGTCGCTCATGATAGATAAACGACCATCCTGGTGGCGGCACCCGATCGCCTACTGGCTTTACATCTTACTTGTCGCTGGCCTCGTTCTGGGCATCGACCGTTTCCAACGCGCCCGCCTCATCGCTCGGGAGCGCGAGGCGGCCCGCTTCCGTGAGACCGAGCTGATCGCGCAGGCTGCCGACGAACACGCCCGCCTCGTCGAAGACCTCGACCGCACCAAGTCCCGCTTCTTCGTCAACCTCTCCCACGAGTTCCGCACCCCGCTCACGCTCCTCCTCGGCCCCATCCGCGATGCCCTCGCCGGCGCGTACGGGGAGATCAACCCCCGCCTACTTCACCAGCTCGGCCCCATGCACCGCGCGGCCGACCGGCTCCACCGCCTCATCAACCAGCTGCTGGACCTCGCCCGGCTCGAAGCCGGCGGACTCCGCCTGGAGGCCCGCGCCGGCGACCTCGTCGCTTTCCTCCGCGCCCTCACCCTCTCCTTCGCCTCCCGTGCCGAACGGGAGGGCAAGTCGCTCCTGCTCGAGGCCGGCCCCGAGGCCATCGAGGTGTACTTCGACCGCGACAAGCTCGAGAAGATCGTCTACAACCTGCTCTCGAACGCCTTCAAGTTCACCGCCGCCGGCGGCAAGATTCGCGTGGCGGTGGAGGCCGTGGCGGGGAACGTCCGGATCACCGTCCGCGACACCGGCGAGGGCATCCCGGCCTCGGAGCTGCCTCACATCTTCAACCGCTTCCACCAGGCGGACGCCTCGCCGACGCGCCGGCATGAGGGCAGCGGCATCGGACTGGCGCTCGCGAAGGAGCTGGCGGCGCTGCACCACGGCGCGCTCGCGGCCGAGAGCCAGGTAGGCTTCGGCAGCACCTTCACGCTGACGTTGCCCCTGGGCCGCGCCCACCTGAAGGACGAGGAGGTGATCGCCGAGGAGGCGGCGGGGCCGCAATTGGACAGGGTGGACGGGTTGGACCCTGTAGGCGGGGTGGATCAGGGTGACGTACAAGGCCATGCAGATCCGTCAGCGTCCACTGCGCATTCGATTCAAGAAACACCGGCGCACGCCTCATCGGCACAGCCCATCCCCACCATCCTCCTCGTCGAGGACAACGCCGACGTCCGCGCCTACCTGAAGAGCCACTTGCTGGCCTACC
>Ga0163151_10007645_pt1 | contig 12535 bp, 16 predicted proteins | sample OliLakLV19MP5IB2_FD_145596 | JGI IMG/M metagenome (GOLD analysis project Ga0163151, IMG submission 145596) | Freshwater microbial mat bacterial communities from Lake Vanda, McMurdo Dry Valleys, Antarctica - Oligotrophic Lake LV.19.MP5.IB-2 | ecosystem: Environmental > Aquatic > Freshwater >...
ACATTGCCCATCCCGGCAGGGATCACGCGATCCCCGCCCGCTCAATGTCTGGGCGCGCTACCGTTGGCCGGTTTTCAGGTGTCCATCATTGGCCGGTTTTGGGTGTCCACCGAGGGTATCGCGCCGCGCCGCGATCACAGGTGAACCGGATGCGCTTTTCGTACAGGGTCCGTTGAGAGGATGGACCCCCGACAGTACCTCGTGATCGCCTCAGAACTGGCGGCGTGTACGCCAGTCGAGTACCGGAGGAGCTCCATCAATCGCGCCTACTACGCTGCGTACGGCGTTGCGCACCAAGCCCTGGAATCACTTGGTTGCCGGATTCCGACGCGAGGCATCGGGCATCTCGTCGTGCGCGAAATCCTACAAGACAGCACGGATGAGGGGTTTCAAGATGCTGGGCATTTCCTCTGCCAGCTCTACGCGTGGCGGCACAAGGCGGACTACCGGTACGAAAATCCACTCCCGGAAGAGCGACGATGTGCGAACGATTGTGTGCGGCTCGCCGGCTACGCCATCAATCGGGTGGACGAGGCCATGAAGGATCGCGTCGCCGCCAGGGCCGCAGTCGATGCCGCGCTGGTGGCTCGGATACTGAATCCACTACTGGCGCTGCTTGGCTCGGGGCGATAGGGGGACCACATGAGCGACGGCCCTACTGAGAAGCCTGAGCCCACCCCCTTCGAGAAGTTCCAAGAGCTGACGAAGAAGGTGATCGCGGTGCCCAAGAGCGAAGTGGACAAGCGCGAGGCTGAGTGGAAGCGGGACCGTTTGCTCCGCAAGGGGAAGCACGCCGACGTTTCTTAGCCGTTGCTCAGCGCGGCTAGGACGTTGACTCTTCCGTCGGAGGATCCTCAGTCGGCTCGGGCGCATTGGGTGACCGGCTGAGTTGTCCGAGAACTTCGGCCTCCTGTTGCTTCCAGAGATCCACGAGATCCCTGATCGGATCGACCTCTTCCTTCGGCAAGCAGCGGGTGCCCTGATGGGAGACAGAGAGAAGTTGCACGGCCCCACCGATCCCTGACGCCGCACTTCGAATCGCGTCACTCACCGTCCGAAAGCCGAGAGCGAGGGCCTTCTCCAGCGACAAACTGCTCAGGTCGTAGTGCGCCACGCAGCTCATCGCATGCGTCGCGAACACGTCGCCTGACCCGATAGCCGAATGTGAATTCACGAAGTGCCGGTCGCCTTGGATCCCAATCTCGAGAATGAAAAATTTACCCTGCGCAACCCCGACAAAAATACCGGCGACGTGTTCGGGAACCCCGGGAACTCCCGGAAGTCCCACAAACGATTGCACTGCCTCCTTCTGGAGTTGGTTCACGTGAGCAGAAAGCCGACGCGCCCCCTGTTCCTCCCCGTCGCGCTCGAAGATCTTCGCAACGCCCTGATCCTGACTGAGCTTCTCTTGCACGCGCTGAATGAGGCCACCGGATCCTGATCCGCCCCAGCCAAGATGTCCCCGGATTAGGTGGAGCTTGTCGACATCTTGGCGCGTAGCCTGCCCGCTCGTGGCAAGAGTCGCCTGGCTATCCGAAGCGAGCACTACGCCATCACGACAGCGCAGCGCCAAGATGAGCGTCACGACCGGAAAACGGAACGCGTCGCGAATTCGGGATAGAGGCGGTACACGTCGCGAAGAAGCGTGTTGAAGTCTCGCTCGATTACGTATGCACGCATGTCGTGCAACAGCCGCAACCGTTTCGGGGGCGCTATCTCGGCAATCTCGCGGGCGCGACTGCTTCCCTCGTCGGTGACTGCATAGAGGGGCGTATTCATCCAGGGCACGGACTCTGCGCGGAGGGCTCCGCCAGAGACGAGTGACCCTAGATCTGGGTAGATCTGAAAACTGAACGGCCCGTAGTTGTAGGGCTCGAAGTCGTACTTCTGATCCTCGGGCGCATTCGAGCGTTTCGCGAAAAGAAAGAGAGCCTTTTGGATGCGCACACGATCGATAGCCTTCGGCGCTTCAAGGAAGAGAAGCAGCAGCCAATCGCGGGGGCTCAGTGCGCTCATTGCCCAAAAATCTTAACAAGTTACGCGCGAATAGCCAAGGTTTTCTACGCCGTACCGTAGATCGAAGGGATCGTTAAAAAGCAGGGGAGACGACCAGCACGTCCTGCGGTTGGTGAGCATCTCTATCGCGGACGAAGCTGTTCGATACTTGTAGAGGAGACCACCCGGCGGCGGTGGCATCGCACCGTCAGTAGCTTCGACGGTCATCGCCCGATCAAAGGCTGTTTTCCCGTGTCACGCCTTTTCCTCGCTTCCCCCGCCCCTGTCGCGGAACTACGCGGGGTGTCCCTCCATCGCGCCTTCAATCCCCGTCAGTTGCTTGTAGGTGAGGCGCTTGCCCGCAACCATCGCGAGCACGGCATGGAAGCGGCTTTGGTCGGTGCCCTGGCGCGCGTTGAAGCGGAACGCCTGCTCGTCCAAGTAGCGGAACAGGTGGAACGGCTCGACGCTGATGTAGGTGCCGCGCAGCCCGCGCTTCAGCAGGCTCCAGAAATTTTCGATGTTGTTCGTGTGGATGTTGCCGTCCACGTACGCGACGGTATGGTCGATGACCTTGTGCTCGTACGCGGCCGGTGAGTACGACTCGCCGAAGATTTTGTAGGAGCCGAGTTCGTCGGTGTGGACTTCGGTCTTCGGGGCGACGTGCTTCACGATGGCCGGCAACATCGACCTGCGGCGGCGCGAGTCGACGACCTTCGTCACGACCTTCCCGCCCCGCTCCAGCATCCCCATCACGATCGCCTTCCCGGTCGCCGTGTACGCGCGATGGTGCGGCTTGCCCGAGCGCGGATCGGTCGGCGCGACCTTCGACTTCGCGCGCTGACGCGCGTTCATCGTGCGGGCCTTGCCGCCGATAAACGTCTCGTCAATCTCGACTTCTTTGCCCTCGCCGCCGAGCTTCAGAATCGACCCTTCCTGCATCGCGAGGCGGACCCGGTGCAGCACGAACCATGCGGACTTCTGCGTGATGTCCAGGTCGCGGGCCAGCTCGTAGGAGCTGATGCCGTTCTTACAATTCGCCAACAACCAGAACGCGCACAGCCACTTGTCGAGTCCGATCGGGCTGTCTTCCATCACCGTCCCGACCTTCACCGAGAACTGACGACGCACGTGCGACTCGGAGCACTGCCATACGCGGCGCGTGCTGATATAACGCACTGCGTGAGAACCGCAGGTCGGACACGCAATCTCGCCATCGGGCCACCGCATCGCAACGACGTACGCGAGGGCACGATTCGGGTCGCTGAAGTACTCGATGCACTCTTTCAGGGTCGCCGGGGCGGATTCGATGCGCGGTGATTTCTTCGGCATGGGGAGAACCTACGGGAGGCGGGCCACTGTGTCAAGTATATTAACCCCGATCAACGCCATGAAGAGTTTCACCGAGTGGGCGGGAACCCGGGCGAGCGCGGTGCTCGATCGGGTCGCCTGGAACGCGGCCCGGACGGCCGTGGATTCCGTCCGGTATCAGCCCCGGCAGATCGATCTCGTCCTCGCGTGCGGTGCGGGTCAGCCTGACATGCCGGCCCCGGTGGCACGCTGGCTGGTCGACGCCCGCAGCTGGCCGACGCTCCGCACCGCCACCACCGTCCCGCACCGCATCGTCCGGCTGGTCGCCGGCGGGGCGGCCCGCTGGCTCGGACCGACGGCCTCGGCGGTCGTGCGCTGGAGCTCCGGCGCCGTCGCCGCCGCGGCCGACTCAGCCGGGGCGACCACCCTCCAGCAACCGCTCCGGGCCCGCGCGCACCCGGGGATGCTCGTGCCGCACCCCCATCAGGTCGCCGTGCTGGCCGTCGACATGCGGGGATTCTCCAACCTCACCCGGGTGCTGCACGACACGCAGTACCTGGCGGATCTCATCGGTGAGTACCTCACCGAGATGACCGAGATCATCGAGGCGCATCGCGGCGTCGTCTTTCAGTACACCGGCGACGGCCTCCTCGCCCTCTTCTTGCCGGAGCTCGCCGGTACCGACTCGGCGGCGATGCTCGAACGCGTCGTCCACGACGCTGGGCGCGCCATGCACGCCCGCTTCGACGACCTGAACGCGCGCTGGCGCGCTCAGTGGCGCGCCGAAGGACGCGACGTCGCCACGATCGGTCTCGGCATCGGTGTCAGTTTCGGGCGCGCCACGATCGGCCTGCTCGGTCCGTCGGGCAAGAAGCAGTTCGGCGTCATCGGCGAGCCGGTGAATCAGGCCGCGTATCTCTGCTCGCAGGCGGCAGCCGGCACGTTGCTCGTCGACCGCGACGCGTTCGTGCGTGCCGGTGCGCCGATTCCCGCCGAGCGCATCATGCGGCTCCGTTCGAAGAAGCGGCATCAACGCATCGACACCGTCTCGCTCCGCTTCGGCGCCGGCACGTCGTCGCGCACCTGGCGCCGCGCCTCGACGGAGCTTCGGACCTAAATCCGCGCGGCCAGCAGCACCAGCGTCAGCAACCCCCCGACGATCCAACTCGTGCGATCGCGGATGGCGAAAAAGACCGGATCCTCGTGCAGCTCGCCGCGATGTGCGAGCATCCACATCCGGCTGATCCAATAGAGCAGCAGCGGGCAGACCAGCCACAGCAGCGCCGGAGACGCATAGATCCCGGCGGCGTGGTCGCCGTTGATGTAGAGCGCCGCGACCAGCACCGCCAGGTACCCGCTCACGGTGCCGTTGATGGTGATGAGATCGAGGTCACCCGCGTAATAGCCGCGCACTTGGAGCGACGACTCGTTGACGGCGAACGGGCGCAGCTCGGCATAGCGCTTCACGAAGGCGAGGCTCAGAAAGAAGAAGAGCGAGAAGCCGAGAATCCACGGCGACGGCACGACGGCGGTCGCGGCGCCACCCGCGATCACTCGCCCGGTGTAGAGCAGTGCCAGCACCAGCACGTCGACCAGCGGTACGTGCTTCCACCAGAACGTGTAGAGCGTCGTGACGGCCAGATACACGACGAGCACGATGCCGAAGAGTAGCGGCAGGCGCGTGGCGATCGCGAGCCCAAGGACCGTCGTGCCAACGCCGAGCACCCAGCCGAATCCAATGGAAAGCTCACCCGAGGCGAAGGGTCGTCGGGACTTGGTCGGATGACGGCGGTCGGCCTCGAGATCGGCGAAGTCGTTCATCAGGTAGACCGCCGACGCACAGAAGCTGAAGGCCAGGAACGCCCGAAACGCGTCGAGGTAGCCTTCTCGGAGCGCATTTCCACGGGACCTTTTGACGTACCATGGACGTTCTCGGCCCGAATAGCCGCAACCTGCGCGCGGTGCTCCGCCCCGACGCCAGCGTGACACGGGGGGCGCGACACCGGGTGCGAGAGCGCGCTCAGCGCAGCGTCGAGCGCCCGACGGCCCGCAGATAGGCCTGCTCGACGGCACCCGCCGCGCGCGGCCACGAGAACTCGGTCGCGCGGCGCAGACCGAGACCGCGATGGCGCGCGGCGGTCGACGCCGACCCGACGATCGCCACGAGCGCGTCGGCCAGGGCTGCCTCGGTCGGCTCGTCGAGCAACCACGCCGCGTCGCCCGTGACCTCCGGCACCGCGCTCCGCCGGAGCGCGATCACCGGGCAACCGCAGGCCATCGCCTCGACGAGCGTCAGGCCGAATCCCTCGTACAGCGAAGCATTCACCAACACCGACGCCGCGCTGTAGAAGAGCGGCAGCTCGGCATCGGGCAGCGGTCCGATCAGCCGCACCCGATCGCGCGGCAGGTTCGGCCGATAGCCGGGCCGGATGCGGCCGGCGAGCACGAGCTCCGCACCCGGCAATGCCGAGGCGACGCGGCCGAACGCCGCCGCGAGCAGCTCGACGTTCTTCCGCGGCTGCAACGTGCCGAGGTAGGCGATCAGCGGACCCGTCCCGAGACCGTGACGCGCGCGGAACGCCGCGACCTCCGCCGCGTCGGCGACGGGACGGAAGCGCTCACTCACACCATTCGGGACCGCCTCGACCTTCCCGGCGAAGCGCGGAAAGCGCGCCCGCACATCGGCGGCGGAATGCTCCGACACCGTGAGGATCGCGCGCGCGGCGCGCACCGCGTGCGGCGTGTGCGCGCGCAAGTGCCAGCGCTGCGCGAGCGCGAAGCTCTCGGGGTGATGGTAGACGGCGAGATCGTGGATCGTGACGACCGCGGGACACGGACTGGCGAGCGGCACCGCGTTCTTGGTGCCGTGGTAGAGGTCGGCGCCGCAGCGCTGCAGCGCGCGCGGCACCTGCCAATGATCCCAGACCGGCTGCGCCCAGGGACTGCGGAGCGGCAGATGCTCGATCGCGACGTCGATGCCGTCGAAGGCCTCCGGCCCGTCGGTCAGCACGACGTACTCGATGCCTGGCGTGCGCCGCGCCGCGAGCGCGCGCACGAGCTCGATGGCATAGGTCGCGGGACCGCCGAGCGTCCGGACGATCCCGCCGATGGCGACCCGCGTCGTCATGCGTCCGCGCTCCGGCTCGGCAACGTCAGGGGCGGCGGGCCGCTGCGCGCGCGGAGCCCGTCGGCGACCCCGTGCGCGAGCGCCGGCAAGATCGCCCCGGCACCGCCGCGGAGGGTGTACGCGACCGCGCTCGCCGCGAGCATGGCCGCGTACGTCGGCGCGAAGAGGGTCCAGGCGAGCGCGCCGCCGTGGCGTCGCATGAGCAGCGGCAGGTTCCGCGCCTTCAGGTAGGCCGCGAGCGGCGTGAAGCCACCGGCGAAACCGCGGAAACCGTCATGACGAACGCGGCTGGCCGGCGCCACCATCACGCGAAAGCCGGCCGCGCGCGCGCGCAGGCAATAGTCGACCTCCTCGTAGTAGGCGAAGAATCCTTCCTCGAGACCCCCGATGCGCTCCCAGCAGGCCCGCGTGACGAGGAACGCCACGCCGATCACGCTACTGACGGGATAGGGAACGTTGCCGGTGCCGCGGACCCGCAACCACGTGCGCGGCAGGCAGACCAGCGGCAGCCACACGCGCTCGCCCCGCGACACCTCCGCGCCGGTCGTCGCGTCGACGATGCGCGGCGCAACGATCCCGACGGACGGATCGGCCCGCAGCACGGCGCTCAAGTCTGCGAGCAATCGCGGCTCGACCTCGGCATCGTCGTTCAGCACGAGCACGCCCGCGGCCCCGCGCGCGAACGCGGCGGCGACACCGACGTTCACCGCACCGGCGAACCCGCGATTCTCCGGCAGCGTCATCAGCGCGACGTCCGGACGGCCGGCGAGCGACGCCGCCAACGCGTCGCGCTCCGTCGCGCGCGAGCCGTTGTCGACGACGACCGTGAAGTGCGCGAGGTCCACGAGACGCGCGACAGCCGCGACCGCCGCGGTCGCGGCGGCGGCGCGGTTCCATGTCGGCACCACGATGCCGATGGGCGCGGTCGGCGTCATCGGGGCGGCAGGCCCGCGAACGCCGGGGTCAGCGCCGAGGGCACGGGCGCGAAACGCGTGGCGAGATCGGGAAACGCTGCCGCGAGCACCGTCCGCATCCGCGCGCCTTGGGCCGCCGGATCGAGATGCTCGACGAGGAGTCGGCCCGCCGCGCTGCCGATCCGCGGCGCCAGCGCCGGATCGTCGCGCAGCCGGCGCAGCATCGCCGCGAGCGCGCGCGGATCGCCTGCGCGCACCGTCAGCACGTCGACCTCGGGCGTGAAGACCTCACGCAGTGCCGGCGTGTCCATCGTCACCACCGCCCGCCCCGCGGCGGCCGCCTGGTACACCTTCGTCGGGATCACCATGCGGGCCTTCGACGTCGGCCCAAAGATTCCGAGCGCGACGTCGCACGCGGCCAAGCGCGCCGGCAGCTGCTCGTAGGCCTCCCAGTCCTCGAAGCGGAGACTCGCGACGTGTCGCATCGTCGCGAGCCGCGTCGCGAGCGCACGCTCGGGCCCGGTGCCGATCATCGTGATCTCGATCCCGGCCTCGCGTGCGAGCAGGGCCGCCGCCTCGACGATCACGTACGTGCCGTGCAACGGCACGTACTGGCCATAGAAGAGCACCCGCAGCGGCTCGTCCGCACGGCGCGTCCGCGGCGCGGTCGGACGGAAGAACGGTTCGGCCCCGAGATAGACCGTCGCCGTCCGCGCCGCCGGGTCGAGGCGATCCGCGATCCACCGGCGGTGCGCCTCGGTATCCGTCAGGACGAGGTCGGAAAGGCGGAGCGTCCAACGATCGAGCGCACGCGCCGCGCGTCCTTTCAGCCCGCCCCGCGCGTACACCTGGCGATCGTCGACGAGCGTTTCGGTGAGCGTGACGAGCGGCGCGAACACGAGGCGCGCGCGGCGGCCGGCGACGAGCCGCGCGAGCGGCACGTCGAGCTGACCGTTGAAGCCGGTGACGACGAGATCCGGGCGCGGTGCCGCGCGGAAACGCCGGCGCAAGCGCTGCGCCGCGCCGAGATACGCGAGGCCGAGTCGCGCGAGGCTGCGGGCGCCGAAGAACGTCGCCGTCTTGTCGCGCGTGCGTTCCCAGAGGGGCTCGTGGCAGAGGGTGACGTCGAGTCCGGCCGCCTGGAGCTGGGCGGCGAGGAGGCGATTGGCGGGGTGAGTGGCGGTGTAGGTTCCGAAGAGGACCGCGCGGATCATCGCGGCCGGCGGTCCGCCCGCCATCGCTGTGGTGGCGCGGCGTCATCGGTCGGCGACGCTTCCGGGCGCCGAGCATCCGGACCGGCCCCGACGAAGAGCTCGAGCCGCCGCATGCGCAGCAGGATCTCCTCCGACAGCTGGCGATTGCGGCCGACCAGATCCGCGAGCACGCCGAAGAGCCACGTCACGACGCCCGTCACCAGCAGCGCGCCCGCCAGGATCAACGACTGAATGTGACCGGCACCGCCGTCGTGCAGGTACTCCCAGAGGAAGCGCAGCCCGATCGCGCTCGCGCCCAGAATCAGGACGCTGCCGAGCAGGAAGAAGACCTTGAACGGCTCGTAAAACGCGTACATGCGGAAGAGCGTCGCCGCCGAGCGCCGCACGTAGTGCGACGTGCCCGAGAAGAGCCGCGACGGCCGCAGGGTCTGACGCGCCCGCACCGGCACGTGCGCGATCGCGATCTGCTTCTTCCCCGCCTGGATGATGGTCTCGAGCGTGTACGTGAAGTCGGAAAGCACGTTCAGCTTGAGCGCCGCGCTCCGGCTGACGGCGCGGAAACCGCTTGTCGCGTCGGGGATCTTGGTGCCGGAGAGCTGTCGCACCGCCCAGCTGCCGAGGCCCTGGAGCACGCGCTTGGCCGGACTGAAGTGCTGAAGCCGCGCCGCATCGCGATCGCCGATCACCATGTCGGCTTCGCCGCGCAGGATCGGCTGCACCAAGGCTTCGATGTCGCGCGCGTCGTACTGATTGTCGGCGTCGGTGTTGACGATCACGTCGGCGCCGCGTTGCAGGGCGTGGTCGAGGCCGGCCGCGAATGCGCGCGCGAGGCCCTGATGATTCGGGAATCGCACCACCTCGTGGACGCCGTGCGCGAGTGCCACCGCCGCGGTCGCATCGGTGCTGCCGTCATCGATGATGATCACTTCGATCTCGTCGATGCCGCGAACCTGGCGCGGCAGAGCCGCGAGCGTCTGCGGGAGTGACTCCTCCTCGTCCAGACAGGGGATCTGAATGACCAGCTTCATGGTCGACGTCCGATCATTGAAGGTGACACAGGGTCTGTAAAGGTGTCAAAGCTGGTTTTTCGCGGTGCCGTCACACCGCATTCGCCCAGAGCGCGAGCAGCGTGGGCAACGCGGTCAGGTCCTGCAGCACCCAGGTCGCGCCCGCGCCGAACAAGCGTTCCTCGCTGCCCTCCCCGCCGAGCACCCCGACGGTCAGGATGTCCGCGGCGACGGCGGCACGTACGTCGTTCGGGCTGTCACCGATCGCGAGCGCCGACCCGGGCGCGATTGCGAAGCGCCGCAGCACTTCGCAATGCATGTCCGGCGCCGGCTTCGGCGGAAAGAGCGGCGACCGTCCGAGGATGGCCGTGAACCGTTCGACGGCGCCGAGGCGCTCCAGCGCAGCGCGGATCGGGGCCTCGCCGTTGGCACTCACGATCGCGAGCCCGAAATCACGCTCCGCGGCGAGATCGAGGAGCGCGGGCACGCCGGGAAGCCAGCTCGCGCGTCCGGCGCCGCCGTGCTCGAAGCGGTCGAGCGCGGCGAGGGCCCGATCACGCACGACGTCGGCGTCCGGCCGCGACGTGCGGACCGCGAGCGCCTCGTCGAGCGCGGCGAAGAGCCCGAAGGCGTAGGCTTTCTTCGTCAGGCTGTCGGGCGAGACGCCGGCGGCTTCGTAAAGCGCCACGACCGCGGCACGCGCGCCCTGCCAATCGACCCAGCGCCCGAAGTCCGTGAGCGTGTGGTCGAAGTCGAAGATCAACGCCCGGAGCGGCCGCGGCTCGGGCGTTCTCATGCCGCCCGGCTCCGTCCGAGCGTGGCGAGCAGATCCTCGTGCAGCTCGAACCAGATTTGATGAAGCGCGTCGACGCGCGGGCTCGCGACGAAACGCGCGTCGCCGGTCGCGATCGCGCCCGCCGCCACCGCGATGCGGCCGGGATACGGCGCGAAGCGCGGCGCGACGGCGGCAATCGCCGCAGCGACGCCGCCGGCCGTCGCCGCGACCGTGAGGACGGCGTCGCGCGCCGCGTCTTTGCGCCCGTCGGCGGCGAGCTGCCACGCCGTGATCGCACGCTTCAGCTCGCGATCGGCCACGACGAACGTCTCGTAGACCTCGGCGACCCTGCCGGCGTCGCGCCGCTCGCCCGCGAGCAGCAGCGCGAGGCGCACCCGACCCTGGTCGGTGAGCGTCACCGTGGCGGCCGACGGCGCGGGCGCGACGGCCCCGGCCGCACGCAACGCGGCGAGCGTCGCCGCTGCCGCGCCCGCATCGACACCCGCCGTCCGCGCCACCGCCACCGCGTCGGCACGACCGTGCACGCGCACGGCCATCAACACCGCGAGCTCGTGCGCCGCGTCCATGGGGCCGTTGTCACGTCAGCCACGCGCACTGTCAATCGCGGTCGGCAGATAGGGCCACATCCACCACTGATCGGGAAAGTCGCCGATGAACGGCGCGAGCGCATGCAGCACCGCCGGGAGATCGACCTCGTCCGGCGCGAGCCGCGGCCCCGGCCGTACGACGAAGCCGCGCGGCTCACGCGTGATCGCCAGCGTCTGGACCGCGCTGCCCGAGATGCGCACCAACGTCGCAAGGCCGGCCGCGAGGCGCACCGTCTCGCCGAAGAGCGTGCAGACGGCGGAGCGGCCGACGGCATCCCCCGGCACGTCGGCCAGGAGATAGAGCGGCTTCCCCGCGCGGAGATGCGCGCGCACGCCGAGCATCGACGCCGCATCCGTCTTGAAGAACGGCCGACCGGCCGTGGCCTCGACCCACGCGACCTTGCGCTCGGCGAAGCGCCGCTTGTCGGCGGGCATCGGATTGTCGGGGTCGATCGCCCGCGCGATCAACGCCAAGTCGGGTGCAAGCCGGCGGCAGAGATGGAGATAGCCGAGGACCGGGCTCCCGAGATGCAGGCCCGCATAGATCACCGAGCCCGTCGGCGGCGGCAATGCGACCGCGGCGCCGACCGCGTCGTCGAACGCTTTGTCGAGCGCGTCGGGGTGCCGCATGAAGAACGCGGCGTCGGCTTCCTCGCGAGCCTCCGACCAGAGGCACTGCCAGTGCAGCCGGCTCGCACGCAGGGCGGAAACACCGAGCCAACCCTGGACGCGACGGCACGCGGCGATGCGCCGCGCCCGATCGCGCCGCCACTCGATCGTGGCCACCAGCCGCGCGTAGGTGGCGCCGCGCCCGAGACTGCGCGCCGCCGCCGGCAGCAAGCGCGCATAGCGCCACTGGTCCCAGATCACGCCGCCCGCCACCTGGCACGCCCCGCGAGCGCGCCGGCCGCTCACTTCTCGACCTTGCGGGCCCCCGAGCGCTCGCGCATGACCTCGCTCGTGCGCGCCATCTCGGCGTGCTCGCCGCGCGCGAGGGCCGTGCTGAAATGGGCGGCGACGGCGCGCATCGCCGCCGCCTCGGCGGGATCGAGCGCGCCCGCGATGTCGGCGAGGGTCTGCATGGCGCCGGCGATCGCGCGCGTCGCGGCCGGCACGTCACCCGCGGCGCGGAGGGCGAGCGCGCGCGTCAGGCCTTCGCGCACGGCGCCGAGGCGCGGCGCCGCTGCCGGCCCGACCACGACCTTCAGCTCGTCGAGACGGGTGAGCAGCATTTCCAGAACGGGCGGCGCTTCGAGTTCGTGGGCCATGTGCTATCAGCCGCCCATGCCACTTTTCGTGATGATCGGCCACGACGCCCCGGACTCGAAGGAGAAGCGTCCCCTCCACCGTCCGGCCCATCTCGCCCACCTCGAGCCGCTGTCGCGCGCGGGCCGCGTGCCGCTCGCGGGCCCGTTCACGGACGGCAGCGGCAGCATGATCGTCCTCGAAGCCGAGTCGCTCGGCGCCGCGTGGGCGATCGTGTCGCGCGATCCGTTCGTGGTGAACGGCATCTACAACCGGGTCGAGCTGAAACCGTTCTTGCAGGTCTTTCCGGCGAGCCAGTAGCGCTCGGCCTCGACCGTG
>Ga0163151_10007647_pt1 | contig 12532 bp, 12 predicted proteins | sample OliLakLV19MP5IB2_FD_145596 | JGI IMG/M metagenome (GOLD analysis project Ga0163151, IMG submission 145596) | Freshwater microbial mat bacterial communities from Lake Vanda, McMurdo Dry Valleys, Antarctica - Oligotrophic Lake LV.19.MP5.IB-2 | ecosystem: Environmental > Aquatic > Freshwater >...
AAGCCCCCCCCCCCCGGAAGTTCCGCTTATCCATAGTGTTACTGAGTTATATAAAGCGATTTATATCCTAGCCAGTCAGCTCCCGAAACGTGACCGATACGGTATCTGGTCAAAAATCGAATCTCTTTCCATTGAGGTGCTCGCCCGCGTGATTGAAGCAGCTTTTGCGGAAAAGAAAGACAAAAGTTCGCCCCTCAAATCGGCACGAACTCATATTGAAATCCTCAAACGCCTTATCCGCCTCGCCCACCAGCTTAAGATTATTACCGATACAGCGTATCTGCAATTAGAGACGCTTGTCATTAGTATCTCTAAACAGGTGAGCAGGTGGATTATTTCTGTCGCATAACCCCAAGTCTTCGGAACGGGAACTGCCATTGCGGTTATCGTTAGCCGGATTCGTCCAGTTGACGTTCACCTTGCCGTCGTTGGCGTTGACGTTCACGCCATTGCCATTGACGTTGCGGGAGCTCCTTATTACTAAACCCCTTCTCCTTCACCGATGATCGGCGTACCGAACATCTGCGTTTGCCCGCTCACAGCGGATTTCTTTTTGCGCCGATAGACGAGTAGGTCTCGCCTATTTTTCACAACCAGAGTTTAGTAAGCAGTCTTGGTGCTACACATGGCAAACCGGTGTCCGCCAATTGACGAACCGATTGTATTAGCCAAAAACAGAAGGATAAAGATTAGTGAAAGCGAGCAAGGCGATTTTGATAGCTTGTCCTGAGCCCGCCGAAGGGTCGCCCAGGGTAGCAAAAAAGGCCCATTCGCCTCTTCATAATTTCTGCCGGCGCCAGTGTGGCCAATGCCCGCTTCATCAAGCTGCGTAAAAGTGTCCGACAAAGCTTCGCTGCCCCAATCCAAAATATGATTGTTTGCACTGCTCACTACATCAAAACCGGCATAGGTAAGCGCATTAATCGTACCCACTGGCTCAAACCGAAAAGAATAAATACTCCCCTGATTGGTGCCACGCGAAGAAACGGGACCTTCGAGGTTGCCAAACGTGAGATCGGCAGCTCGCAGCGTGTCGGCAATGCGAACGAAGGGATAGAGCGGATCCTGCGCCTTCTCGATCTGCCTCCTCACTGAGCGGTCGAGCATGATGTCGCCGACAAAAAGCATGGTGTATGCTCTGTCATTCTGAGCCTGCGAAGAATATGACGGAATAGATCCTTCACTATCGTTCAGGATGACAGAAGTGACCTGCGGATGTGCAAGAAAAAAAGCGGCAGTGCCAAGGATGACGATACCAAGAAAAAAACCAAAAGCTGCTTTCGTTTACGAGATACTAAATAGAGGCGAGAACGTGATTCACGAGCGTCGTCACATACCCCCACTCGTTGTCGTACCAGGCGAGCACCTTAACCAAGTCACCGTCAACAACCTTCGTGTATTCAAGATCAGCAAGCGAGGCGTACGACATACCGATGATATCCGTCGAAACAAGTTGGCTCGGGGAGATCCCGAGAATCCCCTTCCAGCGCTTCTCTTGGCTCGCCGCGACCAAGATTGCATTGACCTCCTCCACAGTCGTTTTTCGCTTCGCAACAAACGTGAGATCGATAAGCGAGCCGGTGACAACCGGAACACGTATAGCGATGCCGTCGAACTTATTCGCCAGCTCCGGCAAAGCGCGGGTTACGGAGACGGCAGCACCGGTTGTAGAAGGCGTGATATTCTGCGCAGCAGCGCGGCCGCGGCGGAAGTCTTTTCCCCGAACTGGGCTGTCCGTAAGCGACTGGGTCGCCGTGTAGGCGTGGACGGTACTCATGAGCGCCTTCGCGATGCCGAGCTTTTCGTTAAGCACCGCCACCACCGGAGCGATCGCGTTGGTCGTGCACGAGCCGTTAGAAGAGATGGCGCAGGTCGCGAGCTTGTCATCGTTGATGCCCATCAGCGCAGTCATGCCACCCTGTACGCCCTCACCGTCTTTGGCCGGAGCACTGATAACGACGTGCTTCGCCTTGCCCGCGTTAACGTGGACCGCCGCCTTTTCAAATGACTCAAAGATGCCAGTCGCTTCGACAACGACATCTACTTTCATCGCTCCCCACGGAAGCTTCGTCGGCTCCTTTTCCTGAAGCACGGTTATCTTCTTACCATCAACGATAAGCGTGCCGCCAATGCCATCAGCGTTACGAGTGAAGTCCACATCAAGGTCATAGGCGCGATAGACCGAGTCATACCTGAGCAGATATGCCAAGTTCTCAATATCGCCCAAATCATTGATAGCTACGATATCTATCTTTTTAGTACCGAACGCCTGCCGAAAGAAAAGACGACCTATCCGACCGAAACCATTTATTGCGATTTTTGCCATGATGAGTTTTATATAAATGTTACTATGTTTATCCATAAAACCATCGCCCCTGCCTACCGGCAGGCAGGGGCGTGGGTATTCATCTTATAGATATCTATTTTTCTATTATACCTTTTCTCCCCGAGGTTTAAAACCGGGCAGTAGAAATGCGGACATGAGTTATACCTTGGCTTCGCCAACCGGATTTTCCTTGCCCGCCTCTGGCGGGACTACCGGCAGAAACATGAGTAGCACAAAGCCAGCCAGCATAAGAGCCGCGGCGGAGAGGAGTGCGATAGATGGCGAGAGCCGCGTCCAGGCGAGGCCACCGAGCGTTCCCGCAAGAAGCGAACCGATACCGATGGTCGCCTGCAAATAGCCGTGGCCACTGGCTATCTGATTTTCGAGCAGCATCGTACCGGCTAGGGCGCGCTGCACCCCATCGGTGAGCGCCGAGTAGATGCCGATGAGTAGCAGGGCGATGATAAGCGCTACGCTCGATGCGGCAAAGGCGAGGACGACATAAGCGATGATTGCCACCAGGAATCCGGCAGAGATGACACTCTTTTTTGAAACTCGATCAGCAAGCCTTCCGAAAGGAATCGCGAAGAAGGAGTACGAAAGGGCGTAGATAAGGTAGAGTATCGGAATGAAAGAGTCCGCGAGGTTTAAACTTTGCGCGCGCAATAAGATAAGTGATATTGGCAAGAATCCAAGGCTGAACACAAAGACCGATAGCAGGAAGTAGCGAAACTTCGGACTAAACGCCATTGGCGTCAGGGAAAACTTGCGCCTCTTCGGCGCGGCCGCCCCCGGGTGGCGCATATCCTTAATAAAGAGCAGTGAGAAGATAGCGAAAAGTCCTAAAATGCCCGAAACCAAGAAGAACTTCCGATAATCCTGAACCACGATCGAAAGAGTGATGAGCGCGGCAATCGGTCCTGCTACGCCACCGAGCGCATCCATGAAGCGGTGAAAGCCGAACGACTTACCGAGCTCCTCTTTCGCAACTGATTCAGTAATGAGAGCGTCACGGGGGCTATCGCGCAATCCCTTACCGAGCCGATCAACCACCCGCAGCGCAAAGACCACGCCAAGGCTTGAGACCACGACAAGCAGCCAACGCGTAAGCACCGATAAGGCGTACCCCCAGAAGACGATCTTCTTGCGCCTATTGATCCGGTCAGAGAGCCAGCCAGAGAAGATGCGCAGGAAGCTCGCCATGGCATCAGCTGCACCATCGAGGAAACCAACGAAGGCGGCGCTCGCACCGAGGGTAACGGTCAAAAATACCGGCAATACCGCTTTGACCATCTCATTGCTGAAGTCATTGAAGAAGCTGACGAGCCCCAGCCAAAAAACGTTCGGTGCGAAACCGAACACTTTCTTAGGAGCAACTTCCGGGATGTTATCCATGGTATTCGATGGTAATCGTGTCACCGATCTTCAGGCCGTCTCTATCAGCCGTACCGGCAGCTAGTTCCAATACGGTGTCCGCAGGCTCCACAGGGCGATACGCCATAGCAACAAGCCCCGTGTCAGGAGCCAAATTCCTGGAGACATCAACGATCTTGCCGTCAGCTATCCAGATGATATCAAGCGGAAAGCGCATTCCCTTCATTGTGAACGAGAGACGGCTCTTGCTCCCGAACGGGAACAGCATGCCGTGACCGGTGGTAAGCGAGTCGCGGCCAGCGAGACCATGCACCTTCTGCTCGAACGTACTCGCGATCTCCACCGGATAGGTGTGCGTTCCGATAGTGACCATGGAGCTCGCCGCTTGCGGCGTGTTCTTAAAGAAAAAGATCTTCCATAAGAAATAGACACCGGTACAAAATAGAACGACAGCGATTAATAAAATGAGGGATTTTATCATAGTATTTTTCGTCATCCTGAACGCAGTGAAGGATCTAGCCTTTTAGATTCTTCGTCTTGCTCAGAATGACACCCTGGGTACCGTGACAAATAAGATGAAAAACAGCGATGCCGAAGGCGACCGAGACATTAAGAGATTCTTTAGTGCCTCGCATTGGTATTTCTATCATTGTATCGCATTTTGCCAGAAGAGCCTTTGAGAGGCCGCGTACCTCCTCGCCGAGGACAAGCGCCGTCTTTGCAAGTTCCGCCGAGGTAAGTAGCAAGGCGGTGTACGGGATAGCTTTCACATCTTGCTCAAGAGCAATAATCCGATAACCCTCCTTCTTTAGTTTTTTGATCGCCACGAGAGTCGTCTCACATTTTTCCCAGGCGACTGCCCTCTCTGCGCCAAGCGCCGTCTTTGCAATTTCAGGGACAACTTCTTTAAATCTGTTGAGCGGGCTCGGCGTAATGCCGCATAAGTAGAGCCTCGAAACACCCGCCCCGTCGGCCGTGCGGAAGATAGAACCCACGTTGTGAAGTGAGCGAATATTGTCTAAAAGGACGACCATACCCGGTAGATTAACCTCGATTATTATTAATTCGGCTTGTCATGTAATATCTCGATTAAGTTAAGCCCGACGATTATCTACCATCATCAATTATCACTTCCCGCGACCGATCGAGGTTGTTCTCACCGGGCATATACGCCAATCGTACCAGGTCTTTCCAAAAATCGGAAAATATATTATTATCTCCACATCGCCACAGAACGCTCCTATAGCTTAGTGGTAAAGCTACGGACTCTTAATCCGCAGATCCTGGTTCGATTCCAGGTGGGAGCACCCCCGGAACTAGAGTTGCCTTTAGGCAACACAGTTCGGGGTAGGTCCAAAGTGTGTTTTGTACACAAAACTCTACTTCGTGACCACCCTGGATTCGTGAGTCAAAATTGTACTCAACACGGTTCAGGGTAGGCGTGAAGTGTGTTTCGTATCCGAAACTCTACTTCATGTCCACCCTGAGTCTTTACAAGTCAGATATGTACTACGTCTATCTACTGAAAAGCATAAAAAGAGACTGGCGATACGTTGGGTACACAAACAATTTACGGGCTCGTTTTATAGAGCATCAAAAGGGATTTTCGCTAGCGACAAGGCCTTATCGCCCGTTTGATTTAGTTTTTTACGAAGCCTATAAATCTTCAGCGAACGCCAAACGTCGCGAGGGTTATTTTAAGACAAATCCGGGTAAGCGGACTCTGAAGTTAATGCTCGCCGAGAGCCTCCGGTAACATGCCAAATCTCATCACGCTTGAAACGAAGTTAAGTCAGATCCAAGGCGTTCTTCCTAAGTTTCTCGCCAAGCTCCAGAAGCTTGGACTTGAAACCGTGCGCGATCTGCTTTGGCACTTCCCTACTCGTTACGAAGACTACTCTCGCGTCAGTAAAATCGCCGACCTCAAGCCGGGCGAGCAGGTCACCATCCGTGGAGAAATAAAAAAAGTAAACTTCCGCCGTGCTTGGAACAAGCACATGGTCGTTGTCGAAGCACTTATCGTCGACGAGACCGGGGGCATCCAGATGGTCTGGTTTAATCAACCCTTCATCGCTAAGGCGCTCAGGGTCGGCAGCCGGGCGAACTTCGCCGGCAAGGTCTTCGCTCCGCCCAAAGGGGGCATCTCAATCGCCAATCCAAGTTTTGAAGTGCTCAAAGGAACCTCAGAAGCGACTCATACCGCCGGCATCGTCCCGGTCTATCCTGAAACGCGCGGCCTTACGAGTAAAGGCTTCCGCTATCTTATTAAAACCCTCCTCGAAGTCATCACGCGACCAGAGGACTTCATCCCTGAACACATCCTCGAGGAGAATCACCTCCCCGACCTCTCCCTCGCCCTGCACAAGATTCACTTCCCGCGCCTACTCGAGCAAATTGACCGGGCCAAGCGCCGCTTTGCATTTGAATACCTCTTCCTCCTCCAGCTCAACAGCATCAAGACGCGCGAGCAACTCGCGAAAGAGAAGGCGGTAGCCCTCAATATCACTGAAACCGAGCTCACCGCAGCGCTCAAAAAGCTTCCGTTCACGCTCACTGAAAGTCAGCGCCGCAGTCTCGAAGAGCTCATTACCGACATGAACAGGGGTTACCCGATGAACCGCCTCCTCCAAGGAGATGTCGGCAGTGGTAAGACGGTCGTGGTCGCCGTCGCCGCCGTCCTTGCCGCCAGCAAGGGGAAACAAGTCGTCTTTATGGCGCCGACCGAAGTACTCGCTAGGCAGCACTATCACACCGTCACCACGACCTTCAGCCACCTCACCTGCGGCGTCGGCATGATCACTGGCAGCGAGGCGCGCGTCTTTTATGAAAAAGGACTCGAGGAAAAACGGACGAAGTCCCAACTGATGAAGGACATCGAAACCGGAAAGATAAAAATAATCATCGGCACCCACGCGCTCATTGCATCGAAGAAGACTGCGAAGGGGCAAGAGAGTAAGCCAATAGCATTTAACGATTTAGCACTCGTCATTATCGACGAGCAGCACCGCTTTGGCGTAAGGCAGCGCGCTGCCCTTGTCACCCGCAAGCACAACCGTGAGGACCACCCGCCGCTCCCCCACTTCCTCTCGATGAGCGCGACGCCAATCCCGCGTACTCTGAGCCTCGCCGCCTTCGGCGATCTCGACGTCTCGACGATCAACGAGCTCCCGAAGGGGCGCAAACCGATTATCACCAAAGTGGTTGATCCTGAAAATCGCCCTAAGGCGTATGGCTTTATCCGCGACCAAATCGTCGCCGGCAGGCAGGCGTTCTTTATTTATCCACGAATTGAGAACTCAGTAACCGAAGTTGTGGAAAGCGACGACGAACAGGCGGAAGCTCCGAAGCCGAGTGCTCCGTGGAACGAGGTAAAAGCTGTAAAAGCCGAGTACGAGAAACTCTCAAAGGTAATATTCCCGAAGTTCAAAGTCGCCATGCTTCACGGCAAGATGAAGGCGGCGGAGAAGCAAAAAACGATGACGGACTTCAAGGCCGGTAAAATAAATATCCTCGTTTCGACCTCGGTTATCGAGGTCGGCGTGGACGTTCCGAACGCGACCATTATGGTTATTGAGAGCGCCGACCGCTTCGGACTCGCCCAGCTTTATCAGTTCCGCGGCCGCGTTGGCCGGGGGCAGCACCAGTCGTTCTGCCTCCTCTTCACCGACTCGAATTCGCAGACAACCGCCGACCGCCTCAACGCACTCCTCACCGCTAAGAACGGCTTTGAGCTCGCCGAGATGGACCTCGCCCTTCGTGGCCCAGGTGAGTTCCTCGGTAGCCGCCAGACCGGACTCCCGGATGCGGCGATGAACGCGATGAATAACGCCGAGCTCATTAAAGCCGCTCAAGACAGCGCTCGTGAACTCCTCGCCGAAGACCCCAGCATCTCAAAGTACCCGCTGCTCGAAGCAAAGCTCGAAGAAGTGATGCGCAAGGTGCACCTGGAGTAACCTGATTTATTTCCAGAGAGCGAATTTCTTGGTCAATGTTTTCAGTAGGGCGTTCTCGCCGAATATGCCGATGCCGAGATACTCAACGTCTTTCGCCTCTTTATTGCCCAAAGAAGCATTGAGCTCAACGTCGTCCTCAAAATCTATGTTCTCCCGCATAAAGGCAATGTGCATCGCATTCTCCTTTCTTGTCTGCGCAAGCAAGTCGGCTAACTCCTGAGCGCTCTTTGCTGAAAGTACGATGATGGGATATTGCGAGTTGCGCGGATGAGGGACTTTGTCTTTGGTAAAAAAATGCTCGCCGGAATCAAACCCATCCTTTAACTTATTGCCCAAATGTGCCGCGCAGTGCGCAACCGTGTTCATAATCTGCCACGGCTCAATGTCTTTGCGAGCCACAGTCACCATCCGCCGATTAAAATCTTGTTCCATAGTTAATAGCTTGAGGGTCGACGAGTTAAAAGATAGCCACCGCGCTCGTAGTAGAGCGTATAGTTCCGCTTGTCGCGATCTTCGAATTCGGCATACCCTTTGTCATACGCCTGATCGAAGAATGGCTTGCACTCCTCCCAGCTTAAGACGTCTAGGAGATAATCAACGCCGTAGCGGCACGTCTCCCGATCATACTTCATGTACCAGTCGCCCACTTTAACCTCTTTAAGTTCCATAATGACAATATATTGCCAGTATACCAAAAATGCGTTATTTTAGGTAAGCTACAGTAATAGGTCCCATCGTCTAGTGGTTAGGACTCAGGATTTTCATTCCTGCAACACGAGTTCGATTCTCGTTGGGACTACTGATGGTCTGATATAATAAAGAGCATATGAAACCTCGTTTTATCCCAGGGTTTGTTTTATGCACGCTCGTGCTCATCACAGCCGCCGGAGCTGCCGGCGCCCGTTATTTTTACGCCTATCAAAAAGCGGCTGAGGCGCACGAGAGCCTCACGCAGGAGCTCCTGCGAGACCAGGAACGGGCAATCGTCCGCTCGAGCATCCAGATCGCGGCGCTGCTTGCCGCCAATCAGTCGGTCGCAACCGAGCTTAAGTCCGAGGCTGAGAAGCGGCTTGCCGCCGAGCAGGCTAACCGCACCGCTCAAAATAAGCTGACCCAGCTGGAACAGACGGTTGAGAGCAATAAGGCGCCGAGCGCCAGCGCGGTGATCAAAGAGTGGCGACCGCGAGTCGCGGCTGTCAGGTGTGTGTGGCCAGTCAAAGACGGAAAGCAAGCGGCAAAGCTGGGCACGGCCGTCCTGATGCCGAGCCAAACCTCTGCATCCCCCGTGTTACTCACTAGTAAGCACGTGCTTACAAGCCTCAATGAGTTGCCCGAAAGCTGCGCGCTCACCTTCCCGGACCACGAAGAAAAGGTAGAGGTAAGGGCGGAGGGCCTCGCTGTCTCCGACACGAAATACGACTGGGGTAAGATCACGCTTTCCAACCCGCCCACGTACGCGACCGTGCTGGCGGCTACACCGGCGACGCGCTGCACCGCCGCTCCCCTGACCGGCGATAGCGTCATTATCCTTGGCTATCCGAAGATCGGCATCAAAGCAGATATTACCGCGACCGAAGGCATCGTCTCGGGTTTCGAAAGCGACTACTACATCACTTCCGCCAAAGTTGAACGTGGGAACTCCGGAGGTGCTGCCATTCTTACGAAGCAGAACTGCTACCTCGGGATCCCGACCTTTGTAGATGTCGGAGAAGCCGAGTCGCTCGCCCGCATCCTCGATCAAAGCGTCATTCCGAATTAATGAATAAAAACACCCGCATCGCGGGTGTTTTTATGGTTCCGAATTTAGTTTCTACTTTTTCGCCTTCGCGAGAATGCGAGCCCGGGCGATCTTGAGCGCCGCCTGGCGCGGAATAACGGTTCCCTCGCTCCTGCTGATCACTTCAGAGACATTCGGCACTATCTTCTCTTCAATAAGCTTGAACATTTTCTTCGCGTCGAACCCTTTGTACTCCGCATAGGAAGAGATGACCCCACCGGCATTGGCGATGATATCCGGAATAATGAGCACATCCTTCTTGTGAAGCTGCTGCTCGAACTCCTCCTGCATCGGAATGTTCGCGCCTTCAACAATAATCTTCGCCATTACGCGGCCCACATTTTTCTCATTGATAACATCCGGAGTCGCCGCTGGGATAAGAATGTCGCAGGTCAGCTCATAGATAACGTCACGTGAAAGCTTCTTCGCGCCCGGATAGCTACTAATCGAACCGGTCTTCGTCTTTACCGCGAGCAACGTCTCATAATCAATTCCCTTGCGGTCATAAATAGTGCCACTACTGTCGGACACTGCGATGATCTTCGCTCCTCGCCCTTGGAGGAACTTGTGAGCGAATACCCCAACGTTTCCGTAGCCCGCGATAGCGATGCTCGCACCCTCCATCTTGATATCGCGCGCCTGAGCCGCAACTACAGCCGCGAGCGTTACCCCGTAGCCAGTACTTCCGAGCTCGTGCGGAAGACCCGCGCGCTTCTTGCCACCCTTGCTAGACGTATAGGTCGCCGGCTTTCCGGTCGCAGACTCCCACTCGCCGTGAGCGCGAGCGAACTGCTCCATCTCTTTCTCGGTGGTGTTGATGTCCGGCCCAGCGATATACTTCCCTGGGATAAGCGGACGAAGGCTATTCGCAAAGCTCTCCATAATCGCGCGCTTCTTCTGAGGTGTTATCGTCTTTGGGTCAACCATAATCCCCGCCTTCGCTCCGCCGAACGGCAGTCCGGCGAGCGCATTCTTATAGCTCATCGCGCGGGCGAGGCGCCACACCTCGAGCGTCGTCACCTCTCCCGTCATGCGGATTCCGCCCTTCCCCATGCCTAAATTAGTGTTATCAATGACTAAAACACCCCGAAAATCGAGCTTTGGATCGTACGTTTCGATAATGTATTCCGGCCCGATATCGTCGTATAAGATGCCCTCTTTGTGAAGTTCTTCCATAAAATAGAGAGGAGAGATAATGCTAATTACTCTCAGTATAGCAAACGGGCACTGAAATAGCCCTACGCAAGCTTATACACATCCCCAGCTCCCATGAGTACGACGACGTTCCCACTCTTAGCGAAACGTTTCACAAACTTCTTGCCGGCAGCGGCATCTTTGATATACGTCAGATTGTGGTGATACTTCTTCGCACGAGTAGCAAGGTCTTTTCCCGAAACTGGACCAGAGGACTCGCGCGCCGAGGCGAAAATCTCGGTGATGCCAACGACGTCAGCGTCGGAGAACGAGCGCGCAAACGCGTCGAGTAAGGCGGCGGTGCGGCTATACATATGCGGCTGAAAGACGACGACTATTTTCTTTTCTGAATACATACGACGGATGCCGTTTAAGGTCACCCGGATAGCGGTCGGGTGGTGAGCATAGTCGTCAATGACAATCCCCGGCTTCTTTTTAATAATCTCAAGACGGCGGGTCGTCCCTGGGAACTTCGCAATCGCCTTAATGCAGTCAGCTGGCTTCGCGCCCAGTTGGAGAGCGGCGATAAAGGCGGCTCCGCTGTTTAAAATATACTGCTGGCCAGGGAAGCTTATTTTTGCTTTCCACTCGTTTTGCGAAGCCCCGTACCGTGTCGCAGGGCGACTCTGGTACTGGGGTTTACCGGCAAACATTTTTAAGCCGCCTGCCCTGAGCGAAGCCGAAGGGTGAAACACAATGTGAAACATTTGTTGAGGCACCCTAGAACCCAGCCCACCTCGGCCGCGTTCGGGCAAAGCGATACCCCAATCCGAAACCTGCACGTCGTTTGATTTAGAAAAGCCGTAGCTGATAGTCCGTATCTTCTGCTTTTTAGCATAAGCGAGCAACTTGCGCATAGTTGGGTCACCGCCACAGGCGACGAGCCAACCTTTGGCGTCGATATTATCAATAAGGTGACGGAACGCCGCTTCATAACTCGAACGGGTCTTAAAGTAGTCTGGGTGGTCATAATCAACGCTTGTGATAATAGCGCCAAACGGCTGATAGTTTAAAAACGCCTCGCGATACTCATCCGCCTCAACAACAAGAAGCGCCTTATCGTGAGCATTCGAGCCATAGGCGTGCACGCTTACGCGTGCATTAGCCTTCCACTTCTTTACCTCCGTGCCCACCATCACCGTTGGGTCGAGCCCTGCGCTCTCCAAAATCCAACCAAGGAGAGCGGTGGTCGTACTCTTGCCGTGACTGCCCGCGACGGCGATCACTTTATATTCTGGAGCGAGCTGACCAATCGCCTGCGGATAGGTCATCACGACAATTTTGCGTTTAAGCGAACCGCGGATATCTGCATTGTCGTTTACCGCCTTACCTTTGAAGAAATACGCAGCGGACGAAATAACATAGTTCACGTTCGGCTTCACGTTGTTAACTGAAAAGCCCTTGGCAACCGGAATCCTGAGCCGCGCCAAAACAGCGTCGGTGAAAAACTCCTGCTCAGTATCCGAGCCAGTGACGATGCATCCTCGGCTCTGCAAAATAGCCGCCAGAGCGGTCATCCCAACACCTTTTATTCCAACGAGGTGGATTTTTGTGCCTTTCGTGAACATGAGAAGTTAACGTCGTGCAATCCGCACAAACCGGCGTGAACCAACTTGGACGATCATCCCCTCCTCAATCGCTATCATCTCGGTTGGGGTGGTCTTCTTCATCTCATTAATCTTCACCCCGCCCTGTTCGATAAGCCGGCGCGCCTCGCTCTTGCTTGTCACTAAGTCAGCTTCGATAAGAAGTTCGACAAGGGTGATACCATGACTGCTGATGGTCACCGTCGGGATATCTTTTGGTACCCCTTTATTACTGAATACCTCGATAAAGTTCTGCTTCGCTCCTTCAGCAAGCTTCGCACCGTGATAGAGCGTGACTATCTCAACAGCAAGACGCATCTTG
>Ga0163151_10007658_pt1 | contig 12519 bp, 5 predicted proteins | sample OliLakLV19MP5IB2_FD_145596 | JGI IMG/M metagenome (GOLD analysis project Ga0163151, IMG submission 145596) | Freshwater microbial mat bacterial communities from Lake Vanda, McMurdo Dry Valleys, Antarctica - Oligotrophic Lake LV.19.MP5.IB-2 | ecosystem: Environmental > Aquatic > Freshwater > Lake...
GCATTGTCTTGGGCCTTGGCGTCCTGCGAATGCAGCGCCGCAGGCAATCGGCGACCGTGGCGCTGGCCACGAGCGAAGCCCGGCTCCGGACGATCATCGACGCCGAGCCCGAGTGCGTTAAGGTGGTCGGGACCGACGGGACCCTGCTGGAGATCAACGCCGCCGGGCTGCGGTTGCTGGAAGCCGAGACCATCGAGCAGGTCAGGGAGCACGGCGTGGAGATGTTCGTCGCCCCGCACGATCGGGCCGCGTTCCATGGCCTCAACGAGCGGGTGCTGGGCGGCGAGGCCGGTTCGCTGACGTTCGAACTCGTCGGGCTACGCGGCACACGTCGGTGGGTCAACTTGAACGCCGTTGCGCTGCGCGACGGCGGCGGCCCGGTGACGGCGGTGGTGAGTGTGGCCCGTGACATCACCGAGCAGGTCGAGGCGGGGAACAAACTGAAGGAGGCCGCCGTGCGCTCCGAGCGCCTGGCGGAGATCGCCCGGCGGACCAGCAACGCCGTGATCATCACCGATGCGCAGCGGCGCATCACCTGGGTCAACGAAGGTTTCTCGCGAATCACCAATTATTCATCGAAGGAAGTCGTTGGAAAAAAGCCGGGTGAATTTCTGCAATTTGATAAGACCGACAAGGACACCATCGCCCGTCTGCGTGCCGCATTGGATGCCGGGCAGGGCTTTCGGGGCGAGATTCTGAATCGATCCAAGGATGGGCAGGAATACTGGCTCGATTTGGACATACAGCCATTATTGGATGGTAAAGGGGTGTTGACGGGATTCATGGCGATCGAGTCGGACATCACCAGACACAAACTCGCCGAAGCAACGCTTGAAAAGACACGTGACCGCCTGCAGGCTGCCGCCACGGGAACCAGCGACGGGCTGTGGGACTGGCAGGTGGGAACCGAGGACGTTTGGTTTTCCAATCGGTTCTGGACACTCTTGGGCTTCACCGATCCGGCGGAGTTTCCTCCTCCGCGTTTTGACAGTTGGTCGGACCGGCTTCACCCCGAGGATTGGCAAGCGACTTTGCGTGCCGTGCAGCGCCATCAGACGCACAAGGAACCCTACGACGTGGAGTATCGCCTTCGCATGGTTAGTGGGGAGTATCGGTGGTTCCGCGCCCGTGGCGCCGCGCAGTTTGACGCTAATGACAAGCCCATTCGCATCGCCGGATCGCTTCAGGATATCAATGATCGCAAGTTCATTGAGGAGCAACTCAGGGCGTTGGCATTGATCGACAAACTGACTGGCCTGCCCAACCGCACACTGCTTCTGGATCGACTGCAACAGGCGATTGAACGCCGTAAGCGTTTCAACGAATCGAATTACGCAGTGCTCTTTCTCGACTTTGATCGATTCAAAATGGTCAATGACAGCATGGGGCATGGAGTCGGCGATCAATTGCTCCGGGAGATCGCCCGCCGACTGGAATCCACAGTACGATCCCTTGATTCTGTCACTCGGCCAACGCAGAAGGGTACGGCAAGCAGGCTTGGCGGCGATGAGTTTATCATATTGCTCGATGGGCTTGCTTCAGTTGAGGATGCCCCGAAGGTGGCCGACCGCATCCTGCGAGTTTTGAGTATGCCCTACAAGCTGGCTGGGCATGAAGTAGTCAGCACTGCCAGCATCGGCATCGTGACCAGTGCCTATGGTCATGCCCATGCAGAGGAAGTGCTTCGGGATGCGGATACCGCAATGTATGAAGCGAAGGTCGGGGGGAAGGGGCGGGCTGTAATGTTCGATGAATCAATGCGGGCGCGTGTGCAGCGGAAGGTTGATCTGGAAGCCGGGCTTCGCCGGGCGCTGGAGGCGGACGAGTTCCGGTTGTTCTATCAGCCCATCGTGTCGCTGGAAACCCGGAGGGTCGAGGGGTTTGAGGCACTGGTCAGATGGCAACACCCAACGCACGGGATGATTTCACCAGGAGAGTTCATACCAGTGGCGGAAGAAACCGGGTTAATCATTCGCTTGGGCGAGTGGGTGTTTGAGGAGGCGTGCAGGCAACTGGCTGAATGGTGGAAGGTTTTGGGGCGCGAATCGGTGCCTTCGATTAGTGTCAATCTTTCCCGTCTGCAGCTTTCATTGACTGACCTACCGACAACCTTGGCCCAAATCGCAGATAGAGAAGGTGTGGATCGGTCGGCCATCCACCTGGAAATTACTGAAAGTGCGATCATGTCCAACCCCGAGCATGCCACGGCCGTGCTCGGCCAAATCAAGGGGCTTGGTTTTAAAGTCTACATGGACGATTTTGGTACGGGATATTCATCGCTTGCCAGTTTGCATCAGTTCCCCATTGATGTGCTGAAGATCGATCGCTCTTTCATAGTCAATCTGTCTCGCGGTCGCGAGTTTGCCGCTCTGGTGAATGCAATCTGCACCCTGGCCCGCAACCTGAACATCAAAGTGGTGGCCGAGGGAGTGGAGACCGATGAGCATGTGATTCTGCTGCAAGCTCTCGATTGCCAGCTCGCCCAGGGGTACCATTTCTCTCGTCCAATGCCCGCAGATGACGTCGTCAAATATTTGGAAATCCAACTCGACGATGCGACGACTGCGGAAGGCGCGGAGAATTCAAAGCGGCTGTGACGAAAGTCAAGTCATTTGGAGAAGAAAGCGGGACAGCGGCTGGGTTAGTTGTCAAGCGTTTTTTGCCAGGCACGGCGGGCTCCAGGGTTGATTGTTTTTGAGCATGACGTTGAGGATGGTCAGCAGCTTGCGGATGCACGCGATGGCGATGAATTTGCGCTTGCGCTCTCCCTCCCTCCCTCCGCGCTCTCCGGCTCTCCGGGGCTCTCCGAGACAGTCACCATTTTCCGCTCTCCGCGCTCTCCCTCCGCGACAGTCACCATTTTCAAGATTAAATGGTAAAAGGTAATTGGATCGTGCGTTCACGGGCCTCCAATCGGGATATCCGGATATCCAGGACAGTCACCATTTTCAAGATTAAATGGTAAAAGGTAATTGGATCGTGCGTTCACGGGCCTCCAATCGGCAAAGTGCGATCGATGGTGCATCGCTTCTTTCGCCCGTTCCGGGCTGGTGTTCGTTTCATCCAACCCAGGGCTTACGCCGCTGGGCTATCTTCTGCCGTCGCTTCGCGACTGACTCGTAGTGCGCGGCGAAATCGAGAACCAAACCCCTTGCCGACGCCGGGATGCGGCCGAACATGCGTAAGGGATCGAACGCGTGCCCGGAGCTTGGTGAAGCCGCGAAGTGGCGACAAATCCCCGCCGCGCAGCGGCGCACGGTTGTAGCTACGGGTGAAGCCAGGGCAATCGCATGTGCCCCGATTTACGAGCCGCGAGCGTCAGCGACCGGAGTAGTTCTGCGGGAATCGGTCGAGACGTGCTGCTGAAATCGGGTCGCTGAAGCTCGCCGCTCGTTACATGCAATTGCCCTGCGGGTGAAGCCGTGGCGCAACCCGTTAAAGCCGATCGAGCATCAACCCGCCGCGGAGCAGCGCACGGTTGTAGCCACGGGTGAAGCCTTGGCGCAACCCGTGGAAGCCGATCGAGCATCAACCCGCCGCGCAGCGGCGGACGAAGCGGCGAGGGTCGAACAGCATCGATCCTCGTCGCACCGATCGATTCAAGACAATTCGATGTTCGCGATTGAGTCCGACAGACCAGTTTGATGAATGCGAAGCCTCTGTCGGCGAAGCAGCCTCGTCCGCCGCTGCGCGGCGGGAGACGCGATCGATCGCTTTCCACGGGTTCCGCTGCGCTTCACCCGTGGCTACAGCCGTGCGCCGCTGCGCGGCAAAGAGGGATCGCATGCGTTATCGTGCGCGCGTTCCGCTGCGCTTCACCCGTGGCTACAGCCGTGCGCCGCTGCGCGGCGAAGAGGGATCGCATGCGTTATCGTGCGCGGGTTCCGCTGCGCTTCACCCGTGGTTACAGCCGTGCGCTGCTGCGCGGCGAAGAGGGATCGCATGCATTATCGTGCATGGGTTCCGCTGCGCTTCACCCGTGGCTACTGGATATTCACCACAACGACACGATGGACACGACGGAAGCGAATAGTCATTAGTTTACGAGCCTTCGAAAGCCATCCTTCAACTGGATCACGTTGGTGCGAATTCAAATTCGTTGCGCCCCCGTTTCCATCCCGGTGCACTAAAATCAGATCCTTGCGTCACTAAACTCTTCAGACTTTCTTCTCTACATTCAGCGAATCCAGCGCGTCGATGGCGGCGGTGTCGAAGCCGTTGCCGCCGAACACTGTGTCTGCGGACGAATCTTTGTTGAAAAAGCGGTCGTCGCCGTCGCCTCCGTCGAGGTTGTCGTTGCCGGTTCCGCCGGTGAGTGTGTCGTTTCCGGCGAGGCCGAAGATCGTATCGTTGCCTGCTCGGCCGTCGATGTTGTTGGTCAGGGCGTTGCCGGTGAGGCGGTCGTTTTTGGTTCCGCCGATGATGTTTTCAAAGTCCGCGCCGACGTTGTCGGTGCCGCCGGGTCCGCCGTCGTTGGCGACGCCGTCGAGTGTGACGATGAGGTTGACGATTCGGTCGGCCCAATCGGAAGTATCAATTCCACCGCCGGCCAGCATGGCGTCGTTGCCCTGTCCGCCGTCGATGGTGTCGTTGCCGTCGCCGCCGTGGATGATTTCGTCGCCGTCTTCGCCGCGCAGGTTGTCATTGCCGGCCGATCCGAGAATGCCCGAGCGCGTGTTGACCAGGTCGGGGATGTCGAACGGATCAACGATGTTTCCGGCGCTGACGTCGACGCTGGTGAAGATTCCGTCGCCGCCGTCGCCGGCGATGATGTCTCTTCCGCCGCCGGCTTTTACGGTGTCGTTGCCGCTTCCACCGATGATAATGTCATTGCTGGAGGTTCCGGTGATCGAGTCATTTCCGAGTCCGCCGCCGAGATAGGCCGGTTCCGATGCTTTGATGATGTCATTGCCGGCATCGCCGTAGATGCCGACGAACGATTGGTTGTTGCCCGGCGCACCCACGGCGGCACCGACGCCGGAATTGATGGTAATTGTGTCATTGCCGGCGCCGCCGCGCACTTCGATGCCCAGTAAGACCTGACCTTCGCCCAGTTGCGTAAGGCGGGCGATGGAATCGACGCGGGTCTGCCCGTTCATGGTGATGAACAACAGCCCGCCGGATGCATCGACGGTGATCGCGTCGTTTCCGCTGGTGCCGCTGACCTCGGCGTATGAACCATTGAGATTCTGCGCGTTGACGATGCTGTTCTGGGTTTCAACGTTGGTCTTGATGTCTGCCGAATCGGGCGCGCAGGTATCGATTCCTGCTCCGCCGTTGATGCTGTCGGCTGCGCCGTCAATGTTGCTGAAGATATCGTTGTCGTTGTCGCCGTTGAGGGTATCGGCCTTGCCTTCGCCGATGATAAAGTCCAGGCCGTTTCCGCCGTTGATGCGGTCCGAGCCGTCTTCGGTGTAGTTAAAGTTGCGGTTGTCGCCGTAGAGGATGTCGCCGTCGTCGCCGCCGCCGATGAGATCATTACCGATCCCGCCGAGAATAGTGTCTGACCCCTTTCCGCCGGCAGCGGTGTCGTTCCCGGCGCCGCCGTCGATAAAATCGTTGCCGCTGCCTGCGTCGAAATTATCGTTGCCGTCATTGCCCAAGAGGCTGTCGGCGTTCTTGCTGCCGGTAACGGTATCGTTGCCCGCGCCGCCGTTAACGGTGATTTTGGCGTTGACGTTACCGTCGGTGCTGAACTTGTCATTGCCAGCCGACAGGTTGACCAAAACCTTGTCGATCCCGCTCTTTGAACTGGTCTGCCCGGCCGCAAGCGAAGCGCCGTTAACCTTGATCGCCGCCGTTCCGCCATTCACGACCTGTACATTGCCAGTGGACAGCAGCTTGAGTGTGATATTATCGGGCTTGGCGGCATCGGTGATGCCGTCAATGGTTAGCTGCGCGAGCAGACGACGGACTTCGAGTGATTCAATCATGGCATGTTCTCCTAAATACCTATGGACGTGAAAGTGCCATCATATAACCAAACCTTGATTTTGGATATTCAAAAGTAGTAATTCATCGACTGAAGAACTCCGGCACAACCGAATCAAATTGCCTAACTTCACGCAGGCAGCGTTGGAAACCGCAGAGCCTGAAAATTTCGCTTGACCGGCACGATTCAACCTGCGAAAATAGGGGAGTTCGAAGCATTTCTGTTGAGAGATTGCATTAAAAACTGAGCTTTCGTCTCGCGGCCAAGCATTGAGCGTTCGGCCGACTTGACACATTGTGACACATTTCAGGTTCGTTTTCGGCCCGATGGCCGGACACATCATTTTCCAAGGTTCTCCGCCCGCCGATTTCTCGGTGGTGGGAGTTGACAGGGAGCAAATGCCCATGCGTAACGTTACTTTTGGCTTAATTTCGATGGCGGCGCTGGCCAGCGCCGCATCGGCCGCCGTGGTTGATCTCGGCTGGCATGTCCAAGACGGCCCGACCGGAACCGTCCGCCCGTATAACGGCGAAAACGGCGGATGGGAACTCGGCGCCGGCCCTGAAGCCCTCGCCACTTCCTATCGCAATTGGACCGGCGCCCCCGCCGGCGGCGCCGACGGCGCGCTTCAGGCGATCGCCGATACCATCGTCAACGCGGGAGACTTGACCGGCGACGACGTCAACTTCATTCCAAACGGCGCTAATGTGCTGTCGGGCATGGGTTTCAACTTCGCCAACCTCAACGCGGCGGGCCAGCGGCTCACGTTTGCTTCAGGCGCTGTGCAGTTCTTTGACGCCGCAACGCTGCTCAGCGTGGGTGGATTCACGTACAACAGCAACCTGGCTGGCCTTGCCGGCGGCGGTCTGGATGGCGGCACGTCAATCCGCATCTCTTTCGCCGACAACTCACTGAACGGGCTGCTTATTGCACTGCCAAGCATTCCGCTGCTGGTTACTTGGAATTATGATCCGGCGACCACGGTTTTAACCGGCGGCGGAACAACGCTGAACCTCGGCCAGCAGGTGCGAAACCCGATTGGCGTCGGCACGTCGGGCGATCAGTGGGTGTCGGGCAACACGGTCGTCGCCGGGCCGATTGGCGCGTTCCTGGCCAACACGACGATCTTCCTGCGGCTGGAAAGCACACCGATCCCCGAACCCACTTCGCTGGCGGTTCTGGGCTTGGGCGCCGCGACGATGTTGCGCCGGCGTCGCTAAGTTGCAGGGTTTTCAGTACTCATAGGGAATGAGTCCTGCGATTTGATTGCCGTGGGATGAACCTTTTGAAAACTAACGCCCGCGCCGAACATCGCAAGATGCCGGCGCGGGCGATTGATTTGACAGGGGCCACCGCATACGAAAATCACTCTGGAGTCACTTCCGACTCGCTGAAAACAATCGCCAGCAAGCCCAACCGTGTCGTCATGAGCATCGGTTTGTTCAGCGAGGCCGGAAGCGGCGGGCGCGGCAGGTCGGCCGGCGCCGCAAGGCTGGTGCCGAAACGGCTGGCCAGCAGCGTGAAGTCGTTTAAATCGACGATGCCGCTATAGTTGAAGTCGCCCTGGCCGAACGTGCCCACGTCGCCAAAGCCGGCGGCTAAGGCGGTGAAATCGTTGAGGTTCACGTTGCGGTCGTGGTCGGCGTCGCCGGCGAAGTGGAAGAAATCGACCAGCGCATCGGCGAGCATGGCGTTGCCGGCGGAATCCTGCACGCCGGCGGCGATCACACGCACGCGGTAGTTGCCGTCAATCACCGTGCCGCCGAAGTTCAGCGTGGCGATGTTGGTGGCGACGTTGTACGTCATCGTTGCGACAACGTTTGCATTCGTGTCGAGGTTTTTCACTTCGAAGTCGGCGGCACCCAGACTCGCGCTCACGTTTTCGCTGAAATTAACGTTCACGCGATGCGGCGCGGTTTGATAGAGGAATTCGCCGTCGGTCACGCCGGGCGGCGTTGTGTCGGGCGCGCCCACCGTGCCGGTGATGGCGAAGTTAAACGGGTTGGCGGTGGTGTCGTTGGTGCCGAATGAAATCTGCCCACTCTTGACCCCCGCCGCTACCGAATCGAGCCGCACGGTGAACGTGTCCATCGCGCCGGCCAGCAGGCTGGTGGAAAGCCCTTCGGTGATGGTGTAGCCGGCGGGAATGCTCACGGCGCCGAGCGTGAGTTTCTGCTGGCCGTCATTGCGAGCCGTAAACGTGATGCTGGATGTCGCGCCGCCGGGCGTCACGGTGCCGAAATCAATCGGCGTGGCCGCGCCGTCGTTGATCGCCACGGCATTCCGCAGCACGGTGATATCCGGCGCTTTGATGACAAAGTTGCTGGTGAACGCGGCAAGGTCACCGTTGTACACGTCGAAGTCGACGTTGCCGCTGATGCCCGGCACGGCTCCGCTGGCGGTGTATTGCCAAATGTTCCACGTCGGCCACGGCGTGGTGCTGCCGGGAACATCGGTCTGCGGGTTGACCGTTCCGCCGGGGTAGCGGGCGATCCAAAGCGGCCATTGGGTCACGCTGCTGTTGAAATTGCTCGAAGCGAAAAACTGTCCGGTGTAAACCAACGGCGTGATGCCAGTAACGGTTTTCACGCGGTTGCAAAAGTCGTTCACCCAGGTGGACATGAAGGCGACGGTGCCCGCATCGGTTTCGATATCGAGCACGGGCCGCACATAGCCGGCGGTCAGGTATGGGTTGATGACGCTGATAAAGTGGTCGGCCTCGGCAACGGCGGGGTTGTTGTCGGGCCGGCCGTAGTGATAGGCGCCGATCAGCACGCCCGCCGTTTTGGCGCGGGTGATGTTGGCGGTGAAGGTGCCGGCATCAAAGGTGACGCCTTCGGTGGCCTTGCTGAAAGCGAAATCTTTCCCCGAAGCCTTGATCTGCTGCCATTCGGCGACGGTGATATCGCCCTGAAAATCGCTGATATCGATGCCGAGCGATCGCACGAACAAAAGCCGGCGATCGAGCGCTTCAATGAACCCGAAAGGCGGGCGAGATGAGAATTTACGGCGGTACATCGGTGTGCGTTCTCCGGGCCTGCGGGCCAATGGGTGCGGGACGTACGTTTTCAAGCGACTATACTAAGTGTGGTGCAGGATTGATCGGATGGCAACGAATAATCCGAGCCGCAACGTAATACGCGTCGCCGCGCCACGGTTTTGTGACCGACTTCACCATTTTCTCCAAGCGACTTGACCCTCACAGGCCGTTCCACCGCCGTCCGTCACGCAGAGGGCGACCGCATTTGACCCGAATAACGAGCGGCGAGCGTAAGCGACCCAATTTCAGCAGCACTGCGACCGATTCCCGCAAAAATACATCCGGTCGCTGACGCTCGCGGCTCGTAAATTGGGGCACATGCCATTGCCCTGAAATTTTACGAGAAATTAGCGCTTCTTTGTACTCAAGGTATACAGACTGTGTTACAGTACACGTCCGGCAAGTTGGCAAATACCCGTTTGGCCAGCAGCCTACTGGAAGGGAGCTGAGAGTGCATCGGGACAACGTGCGCCCGTCTCTGGCCCCGCCATGCTCTGAACGCCCTAATTTGTTGGAGAGAGAATATGAATCGGAACATCCGTCTCGGTCGTCGTACGTCTATGCTCGTCGCCGTTCGCACTGCCGTCGAAACGCTGGAAAACCGGCGGATGATGGATGCGACGTATCAAACCATTTCGCCCACCGCGTTTACGCAGGATTGGACGAACACCGCTGCGGCGCTGGCAGTGAATGACGACTGGTCGGGCGTGGCCGGCATCATTGGCTACCGGGGCGATGACATTGTCGGAGCGAGTCCTATAGGGGTTGACCCGCAAACCGTCCTCACCCCTCGAATCGATGCCGGCGACACGCCTGCCGGCGTCGTTGATTTGATCGTCGATCCGGCGACCCCAAACAACCCCAACACGTTTATCAGCGGCGGCGTTGCCGAATTTTCGTCGCTCACCGATCCGGTCGTCGGATTCCAGGGTTCGGGCACCGCCGACGCGCCGTTTCTGCTTTTCCATATTAATTCCACCGGCGTGCCGGTGGTTCGTGTGCAGTACAGGCTTCGCGACATCGACGGCTCGGCAGACAACGCCATTCAGGCCGTCGCCCTGCAGTACCGGGTGGGCAACACCGGCGATTTCACCAACGTGGCGAGCGCCTTCGTGGCAGATGCCTCGACCGGGCCGACCTTGGCCGACGCCGTGTTCAACGTCAACGCCGTGCTACCGGCCAACGCCGGCAACCAGGCGCAGTTGCAAATTCGCGTGATCACCACCAACGCCGGGGGCAGTGACGAATGGATCGGTGTTGACAACATCAACGTCAGCGCCGGCAGCACCGCCGGCACGTTTAACTTTGCCAGCAACGGCTTGTTCACCACGCTCGAAAGCGCCGGCAGCCGCACGATCACCATCAACCGAGACGACGGCTCCACCGGCGCGGCAAGCGTTCGCGCTCGCACCATTCTCGGCGGCAGCGCCACCGCCGACAGCGACTACACCGTCGTCGATACCATCGTGCCGTTCATTAACGGCCAGACTTCGGCCACGTTCGACATCCCGATCCTGCAGGACACCGAAGTTGAAGGCGCCGAAAGCGTCTTCCTCTCGCTGTCTGATCCGACCGGCGGCGCTCAGCTCGGCGGGCTTTCCAGCGCTACGCTGCTCATTGGCGACGATGACAGCACCGCGCCCGCAGGCGTGCTGGTGAACGAACTGAACATCAATCCCCCCACCGCTGCCGACGCCCCATTCGAATACGCCGAAATCCGCGGCGGCAACGCGCAGCAGCTTCGCAGCGTGTACTTCGTGAGCATCGAAGGCGAAGCCGACCTGGGCGCTAACCCCGGCAACGTCAGCTTCATTCAGGATCTATCGAGCTTCGCGCTGGGCAGCAACGGCCTGCTGGTCATCAAAGCCCAGACCGGCGGCCACGCGATTCCGGCGGCGACGACGCTTGTCACCAGCGCCACGCTCAGCACAATCTCGGCGTTGCAGAACGGGTCAAACACGTACGCCATCATTTTCAGCCCCCTTCCGATCGTTATCGGCAGCGACCTTGACAGCAACAACGACGGCACGCTCGACCTCGGCCCCGGAGCCAGCGTGCTCGACGGCATCGGCTGGATCGATGGAACCAATCTGGACGACTTAAACCCCGACCGCGTTTATGCCCCGCGGCTTACGCTTAACACCGTCGGCCTTCCCACGCTCCCGTTCGCGCGGGATGAGGCCCCGGACATCGCCACCCGCTTCCCCGATGCCCTGGCCGCCAACAACGCCGATGCCTGGTATTACGGCGAGCCGAATCAGGCCACCGGCACGAATGCCGACATTACCTATGTGGTCACGCAGACCACCAACCCCGCCGGCATCCCCGCCGGCACGCCGGTGTTGACGCCGGGCGCGCCCAACTACCCGCAGCCGGTCGATACGATCGCCCCGACGCTGGACGTTCGCACCTTTGTTTTTGATGCCGCGCCCACGCCGCAAACCGTGCAGTTGACGTTCAGCGAGAACGTGGCCGCCAGCCTCTCGGTGAGCGACCTCACGCTCAACAACCTCACCACGGCGAGTACGATTGCTCCGGCGAACATCGCGTTGAGCTACAACGCCGGCACGAACGTGGCGAGCATTACGTTCCCGGGTTTTGCAAACGGCATTCTTCCGGACGGCATCTATGAACTGACCATCACCGGTGTGGTTGAAGATGCCGCCGGAAATGATGTGGTCGCGGCGACGCCGTTCAACTTCTTCGCGCTGGGCGGCGATGCCAATCGCGATCGCACCGTCAACCTTGATGATTTCACGGCGCTGGCATCCAGCTTCGGCACCGGTGGCCGCACGGTGTCGACGGGCGACTTCACCTACGACGGTACCGTCAACCTCGACGACTTCACGATTCTCGCCGCCAATTTCGGCACCACCCTGCCGCCGACGCCAGCAAGTCTTCCGCGCGTCTCGACGACGGCGTTGGCCAGCCCGTTCTCGGCGAGCCGCATTGAGAAAGATTTTGAATTCGAACCGATCCGCAACGACATCATGGCCTGAGCGGGCAACTGTTGTCGGTCTGAGGTTCGAATAACATCTGGTTCTTGAGCATCGACCGGTTGTTCGGCGGGTTTCCGCTGGCGACCGGTCGATTTTTCTTTCGGGTTTTCGAAACGATTGCGCGGCGGGCGCCTGGCAAATCTTGTATGTGCCGCCGACGATGAGCTGATCGCCTGATTCCATCGGAACGCGTCACGACCAACCGCACAAGATGGGCCACTTGTGCGTCTTGTGCGGTTTAATGGTTGTTCGGTCTCGCACGTCGGTTGGCGGAGATTTTTCTGTGTTGCGAAACGGGAAAATTCGGTAACATTGCCGGGCTATGCACGTCGCCCGTCGCGGTTTTCTTTGGATCAACGGCTTAGCAACGTCACGCGCTGCCGGATCGCAGTCGTCGTTGCGCTGTTGAACCGCCGTTGCGGTGGGAACCTGTGCGGTTTTAGAAAGTGCAGTCGGGCCGTCGTACACGGCGGGTCGATTCGTCGTGGCCGCCGGCCGGTTCTTCGAACAACGAAGCCGACGGCAGCCGCGAAGTGTCTTTCGGTCGG
>Ga0163151_10007659_pt1 | contig 12519 bp, 10 predicted proteins | sample OliLakLV19MP5IB2_FD_145596 | JGI IMG/M metagenome (GOLD analysis project Ga0163151, IMG submission 145596) | Freshwater microbial mat bacterial communities from Lake Vanda, McMurdo Dry Valleys, Antarctica - Oligotrophic Lake LV.19.MP5.IB-2 | ecosystem: Environmental > Aquatic > Freshwater >...
TTGCTGATCGTCGGCAACAAGCACGCTCGCGCGGTTCTCATCTTCGATGAGTTCGATGTCCATCACCTGCGCCGGCTTCAGCGCTTCTTTTACAAAGTCTCCGGCGTTCTCCGACCATTCGACAACGTCGATTTTCTCGCCACCAAGCTCCGATGTAACGACAGCAACACGAACACCGCGCTGACCGACTAATGCGCCGACCGGATCGACATGGTCGTCGGTTGAGTGGACCGCAATTTTAGCGCGGCTGCCAGGCTCACGTACGACGCCTTTTACTTCAAGAACTTTGTTAGCAAGTTCCGGCACTTCCGTTTCGAACAGCTTGGTGAGGAAACGAGGGTGCGAGCGGGAAAGTCGGATGAAGGTTCCGCGGATACCCTCATCAACGCGCAAAAGAAGTGCGCGGACGCGCTCGCCCTGGCGATAGCGCTCGCCGGGAATCTGTTCGTCGTAGGGAAGAACTGCGGTTGCGCGACCGAGGTCGATGTAGAGATTACCGCGTTCGAATCGCTGGACATGTCCGGTGACGATTTCGCCTTCGCGTTCGCCGTACTCACTGATGATAGATGCGCGTTCTGCTTCGCGGATTTTTTGCATGATGACCTGCTTCGCGGCTTGCGCGGCGATGCGGCCGAATTCTTCTTGCGTCTCGAGTGGGAAGGAGATTTCTTCGTCGAGCGTAGCGTCTTTCTTGATGCGTCGTGCGTCCTCAATCATGATGTGCTGCTCCGGATTGAAGCGCGAACGATGATCTTCTTCGCTCGTTGGCTCTTCGTCTTCCTTGCGCACCAGCGTGTCATCGACGACGATTTTGGCCTGACGGAATTCCAAATCACCCATCTCCGGATTAAACGTCGCGCGGATGATTTGTCCGCGCTTGCCGTACTCGCGGCGATACGCGGCAGCGAGCGCGGTTGCAATTGCTTCCACGACGCTTTCGCGCGAAATGCCTTTTTCTGCCTGCAGCTCATCGAGCGCGGCGTTAAGGGTCTTGAGATCAAAGAGGGCCATATGAATAGGTGATAGGTTTTAGGGAATAGGGTTTAGTAAATCCACAGCAGTTTTATTAAAAACGTCCGGCTTTCGGCCGGACTGGATACATCGCTGTATTCAGCTGTCCCAATAGTATACTCCCTCCGATGCGGACGTCAACCCTTTTCGGGCTTCGCCGTTTCGTGCATTTATCCTCATGTCTGTAGTTTCAGCCGTGACGAGTGGGATACAATAATCTCGATGTGGCTTGTTAAAAGTATCTTTCTTTTCGGCATCTCTTTTAGCGTCGCATTCGCCGCGGTGAGTATCGCGGATGCGCAGGAAGTCGGATTCGTATCAAACCCCGTCTGGCTTTCCACTGAAAAAACAACGGAAGGTGAAACGGTAATAGCCTCGACGGTGATTACGAAAAAAGGCGCCGACGCCGTGAGCGGCACGGTGGAATTTTTTTCGAACGATACATCGATTGGCACGGCGGATTTCTCTCTGCCAGCAGATGTTGGCGGCGCGGTGGCATCAGTTACCTTCGTCCCCACGAAAGGCACGCATGCCGTTTCCGTCCAGATAACGCGCGCTGTCACCGTGAGCGGCGATATAGAAAAAGAAGTTCGCGTAACCGCCGAGGCAAAAGCTGCTAACGCGCTGACCGTGGAACCCGACAATGATCGCGATGGAATTTCTGATGCGAAGGATGCTGACGATGATAACGACGGAGTTTCGGATGCTGATGAAAAAGTACAGGGCACAGATTCGAAAAAGAAAGAAGCGGTAACGCCGACCGTTGCCGGCACCTCCACGTCATCGCTCGACGGCGCGACCGAAACGGCAAAGGATATTACCGCGACGGTTTTTTCACACTCGGAAACGCTGCGGCATTCGATGGCGAATTATTTCGATCGCAAAAAAGATGAGGCGGCGAAGGAGAGGGCCGCGAAACAGGCCGCGGCAAAAGACTTGCCGGACATCGAGGAGAAGCTCGTGAATCCCAAGCCTCTCACGGAACAGATTCAGGACACGAGTGGTTTCTTCGAAGGATTCAAAATTCAGTTCTATACCATCGGCAGTTTCTTCACCGATTCAGTCTTAGTGTTCTATGGCGTCGCGGTTTTCATCCTCCTCGTAGTTTTGCGCAAGCTTTGGCGACGGCATTCGTTGGATTGATTTTTGTCTTGAAGCGGTGTAACACTTCGGTAGGCCAACCAGTACAAAGGAGGTTGCTTTGAGTGTCTTACAGAAAATAGATGAGTGGCTGCTGTCAGAAGTATTCGAACCAGTAGCCTGGTACATCGAATGTCATACGTCAGCATTGCATCTGACACATGTAACGCTCGCACGCGGGAGCTACTGGATCTTTACAGGGCTCGTCGCAATCCCCGGTCTCTACATCTATTCAGGGATCATCGGTATCGTGTATGTCGTCGGCCTCATCGTCGCATCGGATTTCATTATCCGACCGGCATGGATCCGGCACGGGCAACGAACGTTTGGTACGAGAAACAAATTGTGGGACGATGTCGCCAAGCGTTTGCTCTGCTGCATCTTGTTCGTAATCGTGGCGCTCGTGAGTCAACAGATGCTGCACGATGTGGCGCACGCGACGCGGATATTCGTATTCGTGTCGGCGGTGTTTTTTGGCGTTTCATTCGCGTACTTCCTGTCATGCGAATGCATGCCTCCGGGATATACAGAAGACGAGAGAGGACTGGTTCCTGCGTCGACATAATGACAGCCGCGCCCTCCGGGCGCGGCTGTTTTCTTTTGATATACTTCGCCTATTCAGTGTAGGGAAACACTATGTACATCAGCGATACTCATTTGAAATCATTCCTCGCCGACGCGAACCTCGTCTCCAACAAGGATTTCGACGAGGCAGATCTTGAAGCGAAGAAACGCGGCCGACCAATCGGCGAGATCCTCATCGGCGAGAACAAAATCGGCGAGGATGAGCTGCGCCGCACGTATGCCTATATCCTCGGCATTCCGTTCATCTCGCTCTCCGGCCAACAGATTCCGTTTGAAACCCTGTCGCTCATTCCTGAGCCAGTCGCACGTCGCAACTCGATCATCGCGTACAACCACCGTGGCGATGAGCTCGAGGTCGCGATGCTCGACACCGACGATCTTGCGGCGATCGATTTCATCAAGAAGAAAACCCACTTGAAAATTCTGCCGCGCCTCACCGACGCTGCATCGATCAAAGCGGCGATGAAACAGTATCAACGCGGCCTCAAAGATAATCTCGGCGATGTCATTAAGCGCGAGACCGAAGCATTGCAGGGAAGCGTGACTGAGACCAAGGACGGCAACTTGCGACAAGTGGCCGAAGGCGTCCCCGCGGTGCGCATTGTCGACACATTGCTGCGCCACGCGAGCGCACAGGGCGCATCCGACATTCACATCGAACCCGCAGAAACGGCGCTCCTCATACGTTATCGTATCGACGGACTTCTGCACGATGCGATGGAGTTGCCGAAACATGCCGCCCCCGCGATTACCGCGCGCATCAAAGTGCTCTCGAATATGCGGCTCGATGAAAAGCGCCTTCCACAAGACGGTCGTTTCGGTGTCGAAGCTGGTGGCGAGAAAATCTCATTCCGTGTCTCCATTCTGCCGGTCTACTACGGTGAGAAAATCGTGATGCGCCTCTTGCGTGAAAACGTAACCGGCTTCTCGCTCGAAGCACTGGGCTTCCATGGAAAAGGTTTGGAGGCGATGCACGAGGCAATGCGTATGACGACCGGACTCATTCTCACAACCGGTCCGACCGGTGCCGGAAAATCGACGACGCTCTACACGCTCTTAGATCTTTTGAATACACCGGATGTGAACATCTCGACGGTCGAAGATCCTATCGAGTATCAGATGAAACGCATCAATCAGACGCAGGTGCGTCCCGACATCGGCTTCACCTTTGCCAACGGCTTGCGCGCACTCGTGCGACAGGATCCGGACATCATCATGGTCGGCGAAATTCGCGATAAAGAAACAGCGAGCCTCGCGATCAATGCCGCACTCACCGGTCACCTCGTTCTCTCAACCTTGCACACGAATTCCGCCGCGGGGGCGATTCCGCGCCTTCTCGACATGGGCGTCGAGCCGTTTCTTTTGGTTTCAACGCTTCGCGTCGTCATCGGTCAGCGCCTCGTGCGCGTCCTTACGGGATCAAAAGAAAAGCACGAGCTTTCGCGCGATGAACAAACGCATCTTGAGGAAGCGCTCGATGCGGGCAAGGTTTTGAAGGCGCTTAAAGAAGAATCGATTATTCCACCAGAAGCGACGTGGAAGAATGTTCCGTTTTGGAAGCCGACAGTGTCGCCAGAGAGTCCGGAAGGATTCCAAGGCCGCAAAGGAATCTACGAAGTCATGGAAGTTACGGAAACCATCAAGGAACTCATCATGAAAAACGCGACTGCCGACGAGATGGCGGAACGAGCGCGGACCGAAGGCATGCTCACCATGATCGAGGACGGTATTTTCAAATCAGTACAAGGAGTGACCACGATCGAGGAAGTCTTGCGCGTGATTACGGAATAGAAAAGGACCGCTCTCTCGATGAGAGCGGTCCTACGGTTACTCGGCGGCTGCCAGGGCTTCCACTGGCAGTGTTTCGGAAACGTCATCAGCTATTGAAAGCCGGATCTCTCCCTGCGGCCACGAGAACATCTGCGCCCATTCAATAGAGCGGCCGTTCTTGGTCCGATGGGCGAACTTGTCGCTGCCCGTGAATTGCTCTTCAATGTACGGACGGTGCGGTCTGCGTAGGTTGACGCCTTCGACGCGAACGCGGTGTACGTGGTCACTGACCTCTTCGACTCGGAATTGCAGTTCTGTATACGGTCCGAAAAGATATTCAAAGAACTCCCGATATTCGGATTCGGGTGTGTACGTCGGGGAGTAACCGAGTGGTAGCGTGATTTCCTTCCGCATCTTGCTCCCTTTCTTTTCTCTTTCTCGTACTGTCGTCTGCCACATCCTTGCATATTCACTTTCTTCAGGCAAATGTCATATATAATTGTATGGTGGCTCGTTTTACATACACCGCTGAGAAAAGCGACGGGGAAGTGTATAAAGGCATCGCGCAAGCACGCGATCGCTTCGAACTGTACGATGTGGTGCGACGCGAAGGCGGGAAGATAATCTCACTCGAAGAGAATGGTCGACGCGGGTTCTGGAGTATCGCCTATTGGAATGCGAAATTCTCGACGGTGCCGGAATACGAGAAGGTCCTTTTTGCGCGCAACTTGGGCTCGATGCTCTCTGCCGGCCTTTCGCTCGCGCGGGCACTCGCTGTATTGGAGCGGCAAACCAAGAACGCGCGCCTCTCATCGATAATCGCGGAACTCTCGAGCGCCGTGCGTCGCGGCGAGACGCTACATAGCGCGCTGGCGCTTTTCCCGCGCAATTTCCCGCCGCTCTTTATCGCGATGGTGCGCGCCGGCGAGGAAGGGGGCGAATTGCCGCAAGGCCTCATCACGATCGCCGAGCAGATGGAACGCATGTACCAGCTGAAGAAGAAGATCAAAGGCGCCATGCTCTATCCGTGCGTCATCGTCGTTGCCATCATCGGCATCGGCATCTTCATGATGATCAACGTCGTGCCGACTTTGGCGCAGACGTTTGCCGAGATGGATGCAGAGCTTCCAGGAGCGACGCAAGCCATCATCAACGTCAGCAATTTCCTCGTCCAATACACAGTGGTGGCGATCGGTGGCGTGCTCCTCCTCATCGGCGGGATCTACACTGGGCTGAAGACGGTCGTCGGCAGTCGGATGAAGGATTTCCTCATGCTGCACCTTCCGCTCATCAGTACGATAGTGAAAGAGGTGAATGCGGCGCGTACCGCGCGGACACTCTCTTCGCTTCTCTCGTCGGGCGTCGATGTCATAACGTCGATTGAAATTACCCGCGACGTCGTGCAAAACAGTTACTTTAAGGCGGTCATCATGACGGCACGTGAGAACGTCGCGAAAGGCGAGCCGCTTTCGAGTGCTTTCGTGCGCGCTGAAAAGCTCTATCCGCCGTTTGTTGGCGAAATGATTTCCGTGGGCGAGGAAACAGGAGCGCTGACCGAGATGATGAAGAAGCTTGCGATTTTCTACGAGGACGAGGTGGACCGCAAGACGAAAGACATGTCGACCATCATCGAGCCGTTCCTTATGGTGGCGATCGGCGGCGCGGTCGGCTTCTTCGCGATCGCGATGATTTCACCTATCTATCAGTTGTCGGAGAATATCTAGAGTTCCGCTCGCGGCAGCGTCTTCTGCTGACATGCTCCAGATTTCCGCTCGCGGCGCTACGCCGCATTGCTTTAACGGGGTCGCTGTCTGGGCGTGCTCGCCCAGCGCTCACTCTCGGCCCGTCGGCCTGCGAGAGACCCCGTTAAAGCAACGCGACGCATCGCCGTCTCGCTACCTTGGGTAGCGAGACGGCTGGGGGAGCTTTGCTTCGAGAGAACCTTGCGCAGCAGATTGTTCGCACGGAGAGGCATTCAATAAAAGATGTGACACACAAGCTACGCATTACTCCGTGTTCGGTGCGAAGGAAAGCTCCCACAGCCGCGAGCGGAGAAATTTTCACGTTACAATATATAGATGCACCACCGCGTAAGGGAGCGTGGCGTGACGATGCTTGATACCGTCGTCGGGACGGCGCTCATGCTCGTCGTATTCGTCGGAATCTCGAGCGCATTCCAGCTCGCGATTCAGGCCGTCGGCAACAATGCCGCTCGTGCGGGCGCGATCGCGCTCGCCAATGAACGGATCGAATATATCCGCAGTCTCTCGTACGATGCGATCGGCACCGCGGGCGGCATCCCCTCGGGAGCGCTCCCGCAGATCGCGACGACCACGCTCAATAACATCCCCTACACGCAACGCATCTTCGTGGGATACGAAGATGACCCTAACGACGGCACCGGCGTCGATGATACAAACGACATCGTTGTGGACTACAAGGCAGTAAAAGTGACTATTTCGTGGGAGTCGCGCCAAGGGACACGCACTATCACCATGGTCGGGCGGATTTCTCCGCCCAACGGCATCGAGGCGGATGTCCCCGGCGGCACTCTCGTCGTCCATGTCGTGGACGCGGCATTCCAGCCCATTCAGAACGCACAGGTCACCGTGGAGAATCCTGGCGTAAGTCCGGCAGTCGATCTCACGATCTACACCGACGAGACGGGGACGGCGACACTGCTCGGTGTACCACCCGCGGGTGGTTACATCCTTACCGCTACCAAGGCAGGGTATTCGACGGCGCAGACCTATGAAGTATCGGCTCAGAATACGAATCCGATACCGGCGCATCTGGGAGTCGCGGCATATCAGACGACCGCTGCGACCTTCGAAATCGATCTCCTTTCGACGTTACGAATAGAAGCGTATGAGGAGATCGTAGAGGATTCTTGGAGCGACGGATTTGCGAATGATGTGCAGTTGGCGACGACGTCGAATATCGACATTGTGGGCCGCGTGCAGCTCGCGGGCGGGGAAGGTGCGTATGCGACGGAAGGGTTCGTGCAGTCGGCGGATGTTACTGCCTCGCCACTTTTCAGGTGGGGAACAGTATCGTGGAGCGACGAGAGGCCCGCCGGGACGGGAATCATATATCGCGTCTACGATACCGATGGCGACGCGCTTCCGAACGGCGTCCTCGCAGGGAACTCCTCCGGATTCAGTTCGCCGCCGATCGACCTCTCTGGCGTATCGACGTCGACACACGGCGCTCTTCGCATCGGTGCGTCGCTCTCAAGTACCGATGCAAACGTGACGCCGTCAATCGACGATTGGTCGGTTACCTACGAAATCGGGCCGACGCCGCTCGCGGACATCGACTTTAATTTGCGTGGTGCGAAGACTATCGGTACTAACGCGGGCGGGGCACTCATCTATAAGTACGACGCCGACCATACGACTTCGGCACAAGGACTCGTTACGCTTTCCGACGTGGAATGGGACCTCTACACGCTCTCCGTTCCTTCGTCGACCGGATACGATATCGTCTCATCGTGTCCGCCACAGCCTGTCGGTGTCCTCCCCAGCACCGAATCAGTCATCCAGATCTACCTCGCCGACCACACGACGAACTCGCTTCTCGTCGATGTCCGCAGCAGCGATGGCGCCATCGTGCCAAATGCATCGGTCCAGCTACAGCGCGGTGTATACGACGCAACCGAGGAAACCGACCTGTGCGGGCACGTGCTCTACCGCAATCTCTCATCCGGCACCGTCGGGAGCGGCAATCCCTACACCATCAACGTCTCGGCGAGCGGATACACTGCGTATACTTCGAGCGAAGTAAATGTAACCGGGACCTCGCGGCTTTCCATTATCCTCTATTGATATGCAGTCTACTCGTGGCATGACCTTGGTTGAAGCAGTGATCTGGGTGACGATGACGTCGCTCATCATGCTCTCCCTCATGCAAAGCGTGCTGTATTTCTACCGCACGAACTCATACGCGATAGAACAGGGGCTCGCCGTCACTTCTGGTCAGCGCGGCGTAGATAACATGATGAAGATCATTCGTGAAGCGGCGTTTTCGTCGAATGGCGCGTGGCCCATCATTTCGATGTCGCCGACGAGCTTCTCGTTCTATGCCGATATCGATGCCGACCCCTTTATCGAACAGGTGACGTTCTATCTCACGGGAAATTCGCTCATCCGCGCTGTCGTGGACCCGACAGGGGATCCGCCGACATACGCTAATCCGGAAGTGACAAACGTGATCTCGGACAACGTGCGTAACACCGAACAGGGTTTTGCGGTATTCGAGTATTATGACGTGAACGGTAATCGCATGACGGACCTCTCGAAGATCGCCGAAGTGCGTTTTGTCGAGACGACGATCGTCGTCAATATCAATCCGAACCGCCTGCCGAACCAGTTCACGCTGCGCTCCAGCGCGATGCTGCGCAACCTCAAATAATATGCAGAACGCAGAAAGTATACAGAACAAGTCGGAGGCTTCTCACCGCATGCGGCAGCGCGGCGTCACCGTCATGCTGGTCCTCGTCTTCATGGGTATCTTCCTCTTCCTCCTCGGCACCATCCTGAGCTACACGCTCATGCAAGGCCGCTATGGCCGAGCCCTTTATGCGCGCGAGCAGGCGCTGAACATCGCCGAGAGCGGGCTCGAATACTATCGCTGGTTCCTGGCGCATAATCCCGACATCCTCGTCGACGGCACGGGACTTGTCTCGCCTTACACGTATGTTGTTAATGACCCGGAAGGCGGTCGCATCGGGGAGGCGGAGGTGACCGCGACGGTGCAGGCTGCGTGCGGCAAAGTGCAATGGGTCGATCTTGAATCCGAAGGGCGAGCCGACATGAGTCCGACATACGTGCGGCGAATCGCTGCGCGCTATATGCGTCCTTCGGTCGCGGAGTATTCCAACATCATCAACGCCAACGTATGGGCGGGTGCCGACCGCAACATCACCGGTGCATACCATTCCAACGGCGGCATCCGCATGGACGGCACGAACAACTCGCTGGTGACGAGCGCCGTTTCGTCGTGGACCTGTGACCCCTCATTCGGGTGCTCGCCATCACAAGCGCGAGACGGGGTCTTCGGGGGCGGTAGCGGATCGGCACTCTGGAGCTATCCGGTCTCGTCGTTCGATTTCGCGGGCATCGGCACGGAGTTCACGGAGCTCGAGGGGTATGCGGACGCAGACGGCATAATCTTGAACCCCACCAACGTGCGGGTGAACGGTGTGCAACAAGGGAACTCCTTTCCGTCGGTCGGCGGCACCGACCAGCGCGGCTTCCTCATACGATTCAACGCGAATGATACTGTCGAGATCCGGCGCGTGATGGGTACCGGAAAGAGTCAGAGCCAGCACATCGACAATCTTGGGACGTGGGTGAGCGATTATCATACGGTCAACAACAGCCCGCTTATCGGGACATTCGCGATTCCACCGGATTGCCCGCTCATTTATTCCGAAGCGAAGATATGGATCGAGGGGGTCGTCGGGAGCAAGGTGACGGTCGTTGCGGCTGACACCGGCTCGTATGCGCCGGACATCATCATCAACGACAATATCACCTATGCCTCGAATACCGGTGCGTCTGGCCTCACAGCGATTGCGGAAAAAAGCGTCCTGATTCCACTCTTTTCGCCCGATAACCTGACGATTCGCGGTGTTTTCGTCGCGCAGGGCGGATATGTCGGTCGCAATTACTATCAGACGGGTGGCTCGAATGGTGTCGGGCAAGGAGGCACGCCGTTCGTCCAGCGATCGTCGCTCACGACAATCGGCTCGATCATCTCTAATCAGCGCATCGGCACGCAATGGACCTGCGGAGGCACACTTTGCTCCGGTTATGCGACGCGCAACGACCAATACGACCGCCTCTTGGCATTCAGTCCACCACCGTTTACGCCGGCTGCGTCCCCTGACTACAAATTGGTGCTTTGGAGGGAGGAGTAGTGGCGTGCCACTTCGTCGGAAGTATGTACTATGTTCCGCAGAGTAAATCTAGTTTAGGAGGGATTACATCTTTGCCCCCTATGCTACAATCGCCGCAATGAAAGCGCTCATCGTGGCGAACTGGAAAATGAACCCGCCAAGCTTGAAGGCGGCCAAGGCGCTGCTTTCAGCTACGAAACGAGCTGCTTTGAGCGCTCGTGACGTCACGCTCATCGTTGCTCCGCCGGCAATCTTCCTTCAACCGCTCGCCGCTGGCGCGCAGGGACGCACTGCCTTTGCCATCCAGAATGCGCACGCAGCAGAAGGCGGTGCACATACTGGCGAGATCTCTCTGCAGCAGGCAAATGATGCGAAAGCATCGTATGTAATTATCGGACACGCGGAGCGTCGCGCAGCCGGCGAGACCGATGCGGTGGTTCGCGAAAAGGTTGCGGCTGCGTTTGCACTCAGCTTGACGCCGATTCTCTGTATTGGCGAGCAAAGTCGCGGTGCTGGCGCCGAGCATTTCTCCGTCGTTCGCGAACAATTGCACAGCGCGCTCGATGGGCTTCCTGCGAATAAGATTTCCAAGCTCATCGTGGCCTATGAACCGGTATGGGCGATCGGCGCCACGAAGGCGATGCAGCCGCCGCAAATGCATGAGATGAGCATTTTCATACGAAAAGCAGTCGTTGAGAAATTCGGTGAGTCGGGGCATGGCGTGAAAGTGCTCTATGGTGGCTCGATCGATGCTTCGAATGCCGCGACGATGCTCAAGGATGGCGATGTACGCGGGCTCCTCGTCGGTCGCGCTTCGACCGACGCGACCGTGTTTGCCGAACTGCTGCGCGCCGTACATACTGGTTGATATGCGAAGTATCGACACTGTCCCGCGCGAAGAATTGCGCGGCAAAAAAGTTATCGTGCGTGCCGGATTAGACCTTCCGGTTGATAAAGGAGAAGTCACTGATCTTTTCCGCCTCAAGAAGGCGCTTCCGACGTTGCAGCTTTTGCGGGATGCGGGCGCGAAAATTATTCTCATTTCAAAAATAGGTCGTGAGCCCGAAGAGACGAACGAGCCCGTCGCGCATGCGCTCAAACGCTCCATTCCCGTCACCTACGTGCCGGACCTGTTCGGCCACCTCGCACAAAGTTCGCTTTCGGCAATGCGCGATGGAGAAATCCTCCTGCTTGAAAATTTGCAATCCGACCCCGGCGAGAAAGCGAATGATCCGGAATTCTGCAAGAAAATCGCGGCACTCGGCGACATCTACGTGAATGATTGTTTCCCGAGCGCGCATCGTGCGAGTGCAGGAATGGTGGGAGTGCCGAAACTCATGCCGTCATATGCAGGTATCCAGTTTTGCGCGGAAGTGGTGGAGCTTTCCAAAGCTTTGAACCCGCCACATCCGGCACTCGCAATCATCGGCGGTGCGAAATTCGAGACGAAAGTGCCGCTCATCAAGAAACTGCTCGAGATGTATGACCATACGTTCGTGACGGGGGCACTCGCGAACGATGTGTACCGCGCGCAAGGACTTCCGGTAGGACGCTCGAAGATTTCCGACGAGATTCCGAGCATGGCAATCGTTGGTCATCCGCGCTTCATCGCACCGAATGATGTGACCGCGCAACGCAGCGATGGTCATGCATATGTGAAGCTTCCGAAAGACGTCGTGAGCGATGACAAGATCGTCGACATCGGGCCGGATTCGGTCGCGCTTATTGCGCCGTATATCGGTCGCGCCGAGTTTATCATTTGGAACGGACCGACCGGCCTCTACGAAGAAGGGTTCACGGCGTACACGCACGCAATAGCAGAAATCATTGCGCGTAGAGTCGCGGAAGGGGCGAAGTGTGTCATTGGCGGGGGAGATACTATCGCCGCCCTCGAGGAGAGCGGCATCGCCATCGAGAGTCTGGGCTTCCTGTCGACGGGCGGCGGCGCTACGCTCGAATTCCTTGCGCAAGGGACGTTGCCCGGAATTGAAGCGCTGGAATAGGTGTTAGGTTCTGGAAATGCCCTCATTCGTTATTCCTACTAGCACCTTACTCTTAAAACCTGTAACCTATTCACATGAAAGCTGTTATCCTCGCCGCCGCCCGTCGAC
>Ga0163151_10007661_pt1 | contig 12518 bp, 10 predicted proteins | sample OliLakLV19MP5IB2_FD_145596 | JGI IMG/M metagenome (GOLD analysis project Ga0163151, IMG submission 145596) | Freshwater microbial mat bacterial communities from Lake Vanda, McMurdo Dry Valleys, Antarctica - Oligotrophic Lake LV.19.MP5.IB-2 | ecosystem: Environmental > Aquatic > Freshwater >...
CGGGTTCGGAGTGTTGCGTTTTGTCTGGGGATGGGCGCTCGTAGTCTTGCTGCTCTTAACCGCTTTCCCTGCGTTTTCGTTCAACAACGACGGCAAACCCGACATTCTTTGGCGGCATACGGACAATAATAACACGGTTTGGAATATGAACGGCGGGTATAGGAGCAGTACTACTGCTCTTCTCGCGGTGACTGACGCCAACTGGAGAATTGGTGGCATCGGAGATTTTAACAATGACGGGCAGCTCGACATATTCTGGCATCATCAGCTTTATGGCTACAATCATGTCTGGTTTATGAACGGCGCGACCCGCACCAGTTTCCTGGATCTTCCTTCCTTTTCAAATTCGAACTGGGTATCTGTGACCATCGGGTATTTCGGTGGCTTAACGGATAAAAATGTGGATACCGTCTGGCGTGATAAGCTCTATGGGTCGATGAATATCTGGAACATGACCGGCACCACATTTTCCAGCCTTACTTCGCTCCCCACCCAATCCGATTTGAACTGGGTGGTGATCGGTGCGGCGGACATGAACAATGATGGTCACACCGATATTGTCTGGCATCACCGTGTCTGGGGTCAGGTGGGGGTCAGGTGGCATTCTGGTTGATGAATGGGAACACCTACCAAAGCACGGTATTCACTTCGACCGAAGTCGATCCGAACTGGGAAGGCCGGGGTGTGGCGGACTTCAATGGTGATGGGAATGAGGATATTTTCTTGAGAAACAAAGTCACCGGAGAAACGCGTTTCTGGCTGCACAACGGAATGAGCCATTACAGCACCCTGACGCCAGGCGACACGATGACGACAGGATGGACTCCGACAGGCACCGGAGATTCCAAATACGACGGGGACGCCGACAGCCTTCCCGACCTCTGGGAGCAGATCAACTTTGGCAATCGATCCCAAACCGGCGGAGGTGATTTTGACGGGGACGGTTTCACCAACCTTCAGGAGTATCAGAACGGCACGGACCCGACGGTGGGCCCTCCTTCCGGTTCCGTTTGGTTGACCGTGTTTACCCCGCTCCAGTAGGCGGTTGGGGCGGGTCGTTCCGTGACCGCCGGTCAGGCGGGTTTTGTTCGGAGAAGCGGCGCGCACGGAGTGACGCTCCCTACCTGTCGCATGGTGCGATTTGCCGAAATTTGAGGCAAATGGCACTCACGGAGTTTTTTAGAATCTCCCTCTCCGCGCCTCTGCGCCTCGGCGCGATGAACTTTTCACCGGCCTGATCCCGAATATTTCGCGCGGAGACGCGGAGGCGCGGAGAATGAGAGGGTCGAATGACGGCACCTCGGCCCTTAACAAAAGGAGACGAAGCGGCGCGCACGGAGTGACGCTCCCTACCTTGCCGCCTTGTGAACCTCTACGCCAAAAGCTGCCATTTTGTTCGGGCTTCGCTACTTCGTTCGCGGGCTCGCCGTCATCTCTCATCTCCGGCCGAGTCGATTTCACAGTTGAACCGGACGCGGTGTTTTTTGGTGCAAAACCTTGAAGGCTTCGCCCATCTGACCGGGATGACTCAGAGTTCGAATTTGTGAGGTTAGCGGCCCGAGCGCGACGGCGCATGCGGGAACTTTTATTGCTTCCAGCAGCTCGCGGCTCAACCATCGAGACTGGGTGGTCAAACTTTCGGTGATCAATCCCGCTTTTTCGCCGGCTTGGGTCAACCGGGTGAAGTTGACATCCGCAGTCAGATCCTGGTTTCCTGGCTGTTCGAGCAAATCGAGGCTGGGCCGATGTTTGAAGTAGCCTCGGATGGTCTGTGCAGTTTTTCCCGCCGCCAAACGATCCTCTTCCAGGTAACCGTAATCGAAGGTCAGCAGATGTCCTGAGTTCAGTTTGTTTGCCGCTCGGGACCACCAGTCGAGTGAAAGCGGTGAAATCTCCCAACACATCTGGTCCGGTAAACTTTTCCAAAAGCTTTCGGGTATCGGCGGGATGAGGCCCGGATCTGAAATTTTCCCGGGGATCCATTCCAGACCGGACCCATTCCAGCCGACCCGTTTTTCCATCCAACAGTTTTGGGCTGCCTGCCAGACCAGGACATGCACGGGGAATGAATCGAGCAGTTCGTTGGAAAAAATGATCCCGCACAAGCTCCGGTCCGGTAATTCAGCTAGGTCGTTGATCCATTTTACCTTGTCCGGATGTTCGACTAGGGCGGCCCGCTGCCAGTCGCGATGCATTGGGGAAGGTTCGGCGATGATGTATTTCAGGGAGGCATGGAGTCGGGGGGAAAAACGGGCCATTTCATCCAGGAAATCGCGACAAAACCGCCCCTGATGAGCGCCGATTTCCATGAACTGCCAATGTTCGAGAGTAGCTTTTTCTCGTTGGAGCAGGAGACGTCCGGCCGCCCACGCCAGAATTTTCCCGAAGGCTGGTCCGACGGAAACGCTGGTCATAAAATCCCCTTTTCGACCGATCTCCGGCTGCCGGTTGTAATAGCCCAGCTCAGGGTCATGCAGGCTAAGTTCCATAAACCGGGCAAAAGTCACCGGTCCAAACCGCTTAATTTCGTTGGAAATCTTTCCGATAAGAGGATGCATGACACTTGCAGTGTGTGCCTTGATAAGTAAAATCGGCAAGCGCTACAGTTCGAAAACCTATGGCCAAGATCGACGCCTTCTTTAATCTGATGTTCGAGCAGAAAGCCTCGGACCTGCATATGTCGTCAGGGAATCCTCCGATTTTGAGGATTAATGGTGAGTTGCATCGTGTGGAATATCCCCCGCTGGACAGCGATACGCTTAAGGCGATGCTTTACGAGATCACCCCGGAGTACAAGGTGAAGATTTTCGAAGAGACCGGGGATGTCGATTTTGGTTACGAGATTCCGCATGTGTCCCGGTTCCGTGCCAATTTTTTCAACCAAAAGTATGGGATCGCCGCAGTTTTCCGGCAGATTCCTTCCAAGGTTCTTTCTTTTGAAGATTTTGAAAAACTTGACGCGCCCTTGCCTGCTGTGCTGAAAAAGTTTTGCATGATGCACAAGGGGTTGGTGGTGGTGACCGGTCCCACAGGTTCGGGAAAATCGACCACCCTGGCGGCGATGGTTGATTATGTGAACAAAAACCGCCGAGACCATATCATCACCGTGGAAGATCCGATTGAATTCGTCCATGAAAGCAAAAGTTGCCTGGTGAATCACCGGGAGGTGGGAATTCACACCAAATCATTTTCTGCGGCTCTAAGAGGTGCCCTCCGTGAAGATCCTGATATCATTCTTATCGGAGAATTGCGGGATTTGGAAACTATTGAACTGGCGCTGACTGCCGCCAGCACCGGGCATCTGGTTTTTGGCACGCTCCATACACAGAGCGCGGCCAAGACCGTGGACCGTATCATTGACGTTTTTCCCGCCGAGCAACAAAATAAAATCCGGGCGACCCTTTCCGAAGCGTTAAAAGGGGTGATTGCCCAAAATCTTTTCAAGCGAATTGATAAAAAAGGGCGGGTGGCTGCACTCGAGGTGCTGGTTTTCACCACCGCAGTGGCCAACTTGGTTCGCGAAGGAAAAACCCACCAGATTCCTGGTATGATCCAGGTTGGTAAAAAGCTTGGAAATATGCCGTTGGATGACGCCATCATGGAACATCTGCGCATGAAACGTATTTCACCGGAGGAAGCTTACGACAAATGCCTTGATAAAAAGAAGTTCCGGGTCTTTTTGCCTCATCCTCCGGATGAAGATGAGGTATGATCCGTCAGTAAACCACGGTTTTCGCTATGCGTAGAAACGAACTCGATTATCTCCTGTCCACCATGCTGGACAGCTCCACCATGGTGGATGGCAATACATTGCTTGATACCAAGGGGGATGTGTCTGACTTGAACTTCACCGTGAACAAGACCTTGCAGGTCGAGTATTCTGGTCGGCTCATTCCAACCATCAGCAATCCGCCCATCGACAGTCTGACCCCTTTTCAAACTGAGATGGTCGCCTTGAACATCATCGACGGACGGCATCGACTGACCGAAGAGTTGTTGCGGACCGGGTCGTGTGATTCATCTTACAACCTTCCTGACGTGGCCCGTTTTCGTGTGAACGTTTTCGCGCAGATGGGAAATTATGCAGTCGTCCTCCGGAAGCTGAACACAGTCATTCCTTCGCTCAGCGACCTGAAACTGCCCGACATCTTTTTGCAGGTTGCCGAGGAAAAGACCGGCTTGGTCCTGGTGACCGGAGCCACCGGTTCTGGTAAATCGACCACCTTGGCCGCGTTGTTGAACCAAGTGAATGAATCCAAATCGATTCACGTGATCACGCTTGAAGATCCCATTGAATTTGTGCATCCGCAAAAGCAGGGGACTTTTAACCAGAGGGAGATGGGTTCGGATTTTCAAAGTTTCTCCTCCGGATTGAGGGCTGCGTTGCGGCAGGCGCCCAAAATCATCCTGGTGGGTGAAATGCGGGATCGTGAGACGGTGGAAATTGCCCTGAGCGCCGCAGAAACGGGTCATTTGGTGATGAGCACTTTGCACACCATTGATGCGGGCCAAACCATCAACCGCATCCTCGGTCTTTTCGAAAGCGAAGAGCAGGAACAGGTGCGGCACCGTCTAGCTGACACGCTTCGATGGATTGTGGGTCAAAGGCTGGCGCCGAGAATCACCGGTGGCCGCCACGCCCTCCTGGAAATCATGGGTTCAAACCTCCGGACCAAAGAAAGCATCGTGCAGGGGGAGAGCGAAGGGAAAAGTTTCTACGACATCATCGATTCCAGCCAGACTTTCGGATGGAAGACATTCGACACCGCCTGTCTGGACGCCTATGAAAAGGGCATCATTAGCGAGGAAACGGCAATTGTTTATTCCAGCAAAAAGGGGCATGTAGCCCGTGGGATCGACAATCTCAAGAAGTCAAGGGGCGATGTCATGAATTTCTCAAGTGACCTTAAAATGAAAACAGGATCGAACGGGAAAAAGGATGGCCCGCCCCCAGTTCCCTTCCTCAAACTCAAAAACTAATGCTTCATGTCCTTCGAATTTGAGTTTTTAAGTCCCACGGACAAGCCGGCCCTGGTGGCTGTGAGTACCCCGGAACACCAGACGGCGGCGCGCAATGCCTTGTTGGAACTTGGTTACAAAGTTCACATCGTGGACAGCCACCCCGAATTCCCGCCGCGCTACAATCAGATTCAATACCAGGTGGTGGTGATTGAAGAAACTTTTGGCGGCACCCCGTTCATTGAAAATGCCAGCCTGCACATGCTGCAGCACCTGCCGATGGCTCAACGACGCCACGCAACCATCATTCTAATCGGGGAATCCTACGGAACACTCAACGCGCTTTCCGCATTTCAGCAGAGTGTCCACGCGGTCATCAACTATTCAGAAATGGCCGTGCTTGGCCAGTTGATTCAGAAGGTTGTGGCTGACAATAATCTTTTCCTCATGACCTACCGCGAGATGGAAAGACGCGTGGCGCAGAGCAAGGTCTGAACCCGGCATCAAATCGACACCTGCGTCTCCTCGTCCTGCACATGGAGATATTCCAGAATCCTGGCCACTGATTCAGAAGGCCCCTGCCGGTCGGTCCGCAATTCGATTTCAGGTGCGTCGGGGGCTTCGTATGGGGCGCTGATTCCGGTGAAGTTGCTTATCTCCTGCGCGCGCGCCTTGGCATACAGCCCTTTTAGATCGCGTTTTTCGCATGTTTCCAGCGGGGCATTGATGTAAACCTCGATGAACTGTCCCGCCGGCACCAGACTTCGGACCAGGGTCCGGTCTGATTTATAGGGGGAAATAAAAGCGGTGATGACAATGACTCCTGCGTCTGCAAACAATTTGGCAACTTCTCCAACACGCCGAATGTTTTCACGGCGGTCCTCCTCGGAGAATGCCAGGTCGGAACATAATCCATGACGGATGTTATCTCCATCCAGGACGTACGTGTGTTTGCCCATGTTGAAGAGTTCCCGTTCCAGTTCGGTTGCGATGGTCGATTTTCCAGAGCCTGACAATCCGGTGAGCCAGACTATGGTTCCGGCGTGGTTGTTGCGCACCGCCCTTTGTTCCGGGGTCACCTTGCCCTGCGACCAGTAGATGTTCGAACTTTTGTGCAGGCCATCACTGCTTCGTTTGGGATAGTTGCTCTGGGCGATGATCCCTCCGCCCGAAACCTCCACGCCGTCCACGATGACGAAACGACCGGTGTTCACGATGTCCGCATGGACGTCAAATGCGACAGGCCTTCTGGTTTTGATTGTCAATTCGGCGACTTCGTTGCGACCGACGAACATCTCCTTTTCTTTGCGCGAAATCGTTTCGAGCGTGGAAGAATCGATCACGCGTTCAATCGTCTCGATTTCACATTCCACCTCCTGGGTGGCCAGTTTGAGTTTGTACTTCTTTCCTTTGGTGAAAGGGGAGCGGCCAAGCCAGAAAAGCCGGGCCTTGAATTGGGTCAGTTCATAACCGGGAGAATGTTCATGGACCGCGACGGCGCCGCGCTCGACAAAAACCTGTTCAGTGAGGGTGATGCCGATGGATTCACCCGCTCCGGCGGAGGTTTGCACCGGGGCGTTCCAGCGTTCGATCGTCTTGACCGTGCTGACCTTGTTGGTCGGGCTGAAGAGCAGCCTGTCGCCGACCTTGATGATTCCCGACTCAACCCGGCCCGCGAGGATGCGGCGGTCATCAAACCGGTAAACATCCTGGATCGGAAAGCGGAGCGCCTGATGGTCGGGCATGTCCGCCACTTTAAACTGGTCCAGCGTATCCACCACGGTCGAGCCGCCATACCATTTCATCAGCGGACTGTGGGTGGCGATGTTGTCCCCGTGTTTGGCGGCGATCGGGATGAAACATTTCGGTTGGACACCGAGGCTGGAAAGGAATGCGCGGTACTCGCGTTCAATCTGGTTGAATCGTTCCTGGGAATAACCTTGCAGGTCCATTTTGTTGACCAATACGGCGATCTGGCGGATGCCTAGAAGGTTCAGGAGATATCCGTGCCGACGCGATTGTTCCTGCACCCCTTCGTTGGCATCGATCAAGAGCAAAGCCGCCTCGGCGTTGGCGGCGCCAGTCACCATGTTTTTCAAAAACTCCTTGTGACCGGGGGCGTCGATGATCACGTACTGGCGCTTCTTCGTGTTGAACCAGATCTGCGCGGTGTCGATGGTGATGTTTTGATCACGCTCAGACTGAAGCGCATCCATGAGGTTGGCCCATTCGAAAGGAACCCCCCGCTTCTCAGCAATGCGCTGGAGTTGCTCGAGTTTTCCTTCCGGCAGCGAGTCGGTGTCGTGGAATAGGCGGCCGACGAAGGTGGATTTTCCGTGATCCACATGGCCAACGATGACGATCTTGAGTTGCTCGGTCATTTTTTGAGGAGAATTGAAAAGGAGATTAAAATTACATGTATCCGTCACGGCGCAGCTTTTCAAAGGCGTCTTCGCTTTCCTTGTCCTGAGCGCGTCCGGCTCTTTCGCTTGTTTTGATGTGGCGCAATTCTTCGACGATCTCGGCCACATTGCTGGCGCTGGACTTGATCGGGAAGGTGCAGGGAGCACAGCCAAGGCTGCGGTAACGTTCCCCTTTTTCATTGGAAAAATAGAGGGGAATCACCGGAATTGATTCACGCAGGATGTATTCCCAGATGTTGAGTTCGGTCCAGTGGAGCAAGGGATGAATGCGGATATGCGTCCCTTGGTCGAAATCGGTTTTGAATTGATCCCACAATTCGGGCGGCTGATCCTCGACATTCCACTCCATGTTTTTGTCGCGCGGACTGAAATACCGTTCCTTGGCGCGAGTTGGTTCCTCGTCCCTGCGGACCCCGACGATGACACCGGTGAATTGATGTTTGTCCAACACCTGCTTCAAGCCGTCCTTTTTCAAGGTGCCGCAGCATTCCACCCGTGTGGCTTTGCCGTTGGGATAGGTGACGCCGCTCTTCAGAACCTCCTCATTTTTTCCAACCACCAGCTGGAGATTCCATTCCTTCACCACGCGGTCCCGGTATTCGATCATGGAAGCAATCTTATAGGTGGTATCGACGTGAACCAGGGGGAACGGCACGTGGCCGAAAAAAGCCTTCCTAGCGAGCCAGAGCAGAACTGTGGAATCTTTTCCAATGCTCCAGAGCATGGCCATGTTTTCAAACTTGTTGAAGGCCTCCCGCATGATGTAGATGCTTTGGTTCTCAAGTTTCGACAAATAATCCATAGAAGAAAAATAGGTTCAGTGACGTCTCGGTTTGGTTAAATCTGAAAGTCGGCTTTTTTTGAGAGGAATGTGTGGATCCCGCACTCCACCTTGTTAAATCCTATCCAGCGTCCCGCCCGTTCGTTTTCACCTGCGGCAGATTTTTGTGTGCAGGGCCGGCATCCGATGGAACGATATCCCTGATCATGAAGCGGATTGTAGGGAATGTTCTGTTTCTTGATATAGTCCCAGACCGCCTCACGGCTCCAGTTGGCCATTGGATTTAACTTCACGATCTCCGTTCCGGTGTTTTGATCAAAGACGTAAACTTCAAGAATTCCGACCTGGGCGCGGTTCGAAGACTGATCTTTTCGCAGCCCGGTGATCCAGCAATCCAAATCGGCAAGTTTGCTTTGCAGTGGAAGGACCTTGCGGATGGTGCAGCAAAGATCAGGCTGCCGCAGCCAAAGTTCTGGGCCTTGCGCCTCCGCCTGCTGTTCCACCGTGAGATCCGGCACCACTGATTCAATCTTGATTTCGAAAAATGATTCCAATCTCTGTTTCAGCTCCAGCGTCTCGGGAAAAAGCAATCCGGTGTCCAGGGTGAATACTGGAAAGCGAAGGTTTTTCTGGATGGCTTGGTGGATCATGACCAGGCCCGCGCCCTGAAAGCTGGTGCCAATTCCGGCGCGAGCGCCGAAAGTTTCCCAGGCCCAACCCAGAATCTCCCCAGTGGAAGCGCTCTGAAACCGCCCGTTCAGGGCGGCAACAGAATCTGGGTTGAGCGTGTTCATCTGGATGGTTGCGGCACGTTGACCGGCTTACGGTTTCGCCGTGGCTTCAGCCGGGATCGGTTCCTTCAAGAGCACCCGCTCACACCAGTCGCCGAAGCGCTCTCCGGAATTTCTCTCACGGGCGAAACGGCCCAATAGCGGACGCAGTTCATTGACTATTTCGTCGTTTTTCACGTTTTCCTTGTACAAACGGTTCAAGCGCGTGCTGCCTTCGTTCCCACCCAGATAGAGCTGGTATTTGTTCGGAGCGCGTCCCACAAAACCGATTTCCGCCATGTACGGACGGGCACATCCGTTCGGGCAGCCGGTCATACGAATGATCAGTTCCTCCTCTTTGAGGCCGATCTCCCCCAGCAATGTGTCAATACGGTCGATGATTCCCGGCAAAACGCGTTCGCTCTCCGCCAGGGCCAGTCCGCAGGTCGGCAATGCCGGACAGGCCATGGACGCGAGTTTGAGTTTTCCGGCCTGATTTTCCGAACGCACCCCGTGAGTGGCGAGCAATTGATTGATCGCTTCACGGTTCGTTTCATCCACGTCCGCCAGGATCATATTCTGCGAAGGGGTGAGCCGGATTTCCGTGCGATATTTTTCCACCACCTGGCGCAGTGCGGTTTTCAGTTTGATGGAATCGGTATCCTGGATACGACCGGTTTCCACATAGAGGCCCAGGAAATATTTTCCATTAAACTGTTTGTGCCACCCGAAAACGTCGCCCTGTTTGGTAAACTTGAACGGGCGCTGCTCCTCAAACTTGAATCCAAGCCTCGATTCAAGTTCCTGGCGGAACCACGCGGCTCCTTTTTCTTCGAGCACATACTTGAGCCGCGCGTGTTTGCGGTTGGTCCGATCCCCAAAATCCCGGTGAATGGTCAACACTCCCTTCGCCACGGCTTCAATTTTTTCCGGCGTGAAAAATCCGATGACGTCGGCCACCCGCGGATAGGTGGCTTCATTTCCGTGGCTCATTCCAAGACCGCCGCCGACAGTCAAATTGTAGCCCAAGAGGTTGTCACCTTCATTGATGGCGACGAAGCCAAGGCAGTTGGTCAGGACATCGATATCGTTCAGAGGCGGGATGGCGAAAGCTGTCTTAAATTTTCTTGGGAGATAGGTTTTGCCGTAGAGTGGATCGACGAAGGTGCTGTTGGCCGGATCGTTCAGCTCGATTTCTTTTCCCTCGACCCAGATCTGGTGGTAGGCCTTGGTTTTGGGAAGCAGGGCGGTGTTCAACAGCCGGGCATCTTCCAAAACCCTTTCAATCAATATGCTGGTTGAGGGAGTGGAAGGGGCCATGACGTTGCGGTTGACATCACCGCAGGCCGCCACGGTGGTGGCTAGGGCGTCGTTGATCCCTTTGATCACGTGTCCGAGACCCGACTTGATCACTCCATGAAATTGAAAACCCTGCCTGGAAGTGATGCGCAACGTGTTGTTTCCATGCTTCGCCGCGAGTTCGTCGAAAGCTAGGTATTGATCTGGAGCCACCACACCTCCGGGGTGACGTCCCCGCACCATGAAAATAAACTGTTTGCCAACCTTGCGTTTGTCACGATCGTCCTGTTGATAAACGCCGTGAAATTTCAGGAATTCGTAATCATCCTCCGAAAAACGTTCGGCTTCAGAATTGCGCAAGGTTTGAGCAATCGTCCCTGAGAGAACAGGGTTGGCTTCTTTAAGCCCCTCGTTCCGAGACAATTTGGCGGCACCGGTCACTGCGGAAGTAATCATAAGTTAACTAGTTAAGATACTTAGTTTAAGGGTAAACCCTGCGTTGTCAACCGGGCTTCCCCGACCGACGAAAGGGTTCAGTTTGCCGCAAACCATCTTCTCTGCAATATCTTTTCTATTGTCTTTTCTATTGTCGTGCTCTTGTTTTGCTGCGAGTTTGCGAATGGAGCCCATTCGGCCCGTTCGCAAGCCGCGCTCCAAGACTTTTATGAATCAGCCCAAAACGTATTATTTTGATAACAACGCCACGACCCGCGTTGCTCCAGAAGTGGTCGAAGCGATGGTCCCGTTTCTCAGCGAGTTTTGGGGGAATCCTTCCAGTGCCTATTTTTTTGGAAACCAGGTTTCCAACCATGTGGAAAAAGCCCGGGAAGAAGTTGCAGCCCTGATCAATGCCGACCCTAAAGAGGTGATTTTCACGAGTTGTGGCACTGAAAGTAACAATTCCGCTATCCACAGCGCGATTGTGACCTCGGGAAAACGCCATGTGATCACCACCGCCGTCGAACATTCGGCCAACATCAACTACGGAGAATATCTCCGGAAACAAGGGTATCAGGTCACTTTTCTTCCGGTGGAGCCGGATGGCAGCCTCGATTTACATCTGTTGCAACAATCGATCCGGCCAGACACCGCGATCGTCTCCGTGATGCTTGCGAACAATGAAACCGGAGTGGTTTTCCCGATTCAGGAGATCGCCGCGTTTTGCCGGGAAAAAGGGGTTCTCTGCCACACTGACGCTGTCCAGGTTCCGGGCAAGATCAAGCTGGACGTAAAAGCTTTGGGAGTCGATTTTCTCTCGCTTTCCGCCCACAAACTGCATGCGCCCAAGGGAATTGGAATGCTTTATGTGAAGCGCCGGACCAAATACCAGCCGCTGGTGATCGGCGGCCATCAGGAACGGGGAAAACGGGGAGGAACAGAAAACGTGGCCAGCATCATAGGTTTTGGCCGTGCCGCCCGGCTGGTGATGGATCATCTTGAGGACGAAAACACCAGGGTGCGCGGGCTTCGCGACAGGCTGGAAAAAACCGTTCTGAGCACGATCCCCAACACCTACCGGAACGGAGGAAAGGAATCTCGTCTTCCCAACACCACCAACATGGCATTCGAGTTTGTCGAGGCCGAGGCTGTTTTGCTTTTGCTGGATCAACTGGGAATCTGCGCCTCCAGCGGTTCCGCCTGCACCACCGGATCTTTGGATCCTTCCCACGTTTTGACCGCCATGGGCTTGACGCCGATGCGTGCCCGCGGGTCAGTGCGTTTTAGCCTGGGGATTTATAACACGGACGAAGATGTCGATTATCTCTTGAAACATTTGCCTCCCATCATACAGAAACTACGCAGCATTTCTCCCTTAAATCCGGAGCATCCGGACAATGATGCTTATGATATTGATGCCGCCCGGGTGAAACACGAACAAGATCTGGCCGAAGCTTTGAGCGAAAAGAATTAATTTTTTCCTCTTCATCCTCTCCATACAAAAGCCGGCCCGGTCCATGGGATGGCTTTTTTGGTTTTTTGCTCCCTGCGGACGGTTCCGCTTCTATTTTCCGGCAGATTTTCCCAGTTCAGACAGATATCGGACTAGATCCCGGAATTCTTCAGAGCTCAATCCTTCGACCAATCCTGCCGGCATGATCGAGCCGTTTTCCTTGCGGGAAGCAACTTTCGATCTGGCCAGGCGGATTTCCTGATTTTGTAGGACGTCCTTTAACATCAGCTCTTCGGACGTCTGCCGGACGAGGTAACCTTGATATTCGTTCCCGTCTTTTGTGAGCACTGATGTGGACAAGAAACCTTCCTTAACCTCGCGTTGTGGATCAAGGA
>Ga0163151_10007663_pt1 | contig 12516 bp, 13 predicted proteins | sample OliLakLV19MP5IB2_FD_145596 | JGI IMG/M metagenome (GOLD analysis project Ga0163151, IMG submission 145596) | Freshwater microbial mat bacterial communities from Lake Vanda, McMurdo Dry Valleys, Antarctica - Oligotrophic Lake LV.19.MP5.IB-2 | ecosystem: Environmental > Aquatic > Freshwater >...
CGAATGCTTTCAGATCGCGGTTCGTGGCAGCGATGACCCGTACATTGACCGCGATCGATTCCATGGCGCCGACGCGCTCGATGACCCGTTCCTGGAGCACGCGCAGTAGCAGCACCTGGGTTTCCGAGGGGATCTCCGCAATCTCGTCGAGAAAGATACTGCCTTGCTGAGCCAGTTCGAATCGCCCCAGTCGCCGCTTCGTCGCACCCGTGAAGGCCCCCTGCTCGTGACCGAATAGCTCGCTGGTGATGACACCCGGCGCCATCGCGGCACAATTCACTTTGACCAAGAGATGATTGCGGCGTGGGCTGAGCTCGTGAATGGCGCGTGCGATCAGCTCTTTGCCTGTACCCGTTTCTCCGAGGATGAGTACGGTGCTGTCTGTGGTCGCCACCTGTTCGATTGCTTTGCGGACTTCCAGCATCGCGCGACCTTCGCCCACCAGATTCGAGAAATCATGCTCGGTCTTGATTTCATCGCGCAGGTAGACGTTCTCTTCCTCGAGTTGCGCCTTGAGCTGAGCGATCTGCGTGTAGGCCGAGGCGTTGTCTAGCGCGGTGGCCAACACATTGCTCAGCTCGTTGAGCAACTGAAGGTCCCACAGCTCCAGTTGGTTCTCCTTCCGGTTAGCCAGACCCAAGATGCCGACGCTCTGGTTGCGGCAGATCAGCGGCAGGTAGACGTAGGCTCGATAACCTTGTTCGAAGAGTTGTCGATCTTCCACAAAGGGACGGGCTTGGGCCAAGTCACGGGCAATCCGGGGTTGGCGGTGCTCGATCACCCACTGCGCTGCCGAGTCGGACAGGCTCTGGGTGGGAATCTCAACCCACTTGGCGTCCTGCGCAAATTCCAGGGCGAATCCGCGGCGTGAATTGTCCTCTGAGGAAACCAGGATCAGGCTGACCCGGTCACATCCGACAAGCTTGTGAATCTCTTCAGCCGCATGCTGGAACACCTGCCGCAGGTCCAAACTGGAGTTGATGATTTGGCCCAGGCCGACGAGCAATCGATACCGCTCCTCTGACCTCTTCAGTTCCATAGTTTGGCGGTGAACCTCTTGCTCCAGCTTTTGAAGGAACTGTGCCTTTTCGATGCTGATCGCGATGTGACCGGCCAAACGCTTGAGCAGTCGAGCATGCTGTTCGTTATAGGTTCCTGTTTCGCGGCTCGAAAAAAAGACCACGCCGATCGGCTTTCCACCTGCGACCAAGGGCAACGTGAGGTTGGAGCGCATCCCTTCCTTCACGATCAGCATGGTCGAGACCGAATGCGGCTTTTTGGCGAGATAGTCGGGCAAATCATTGATGATCCGCGGCTGTCCGGTCAGCAGCAGTTCACGCAACGTCGATCCTTCGACAGGAGCCGAGTAGCCTACTTTCAGGGACTCTGGTCCGTCGCTGTGGCACGAGATGAGCGTCAACCCATCGCCGGGCGGCTCCAACAGCGCGACGGCAATCCGGTTGTACGGGACCACACCGCGCAGGCGGTCGTAGAGGGAGTCAAACAACTCCTCGTAGCTGCGACCCATGTTGATCTGTTCGATCAGTTCCTCGACGACTTCGTCGTAGGCGGTCTTCGCAAGAGAAGCTGTTGACATGCTCTGATCTCCCAGTCGCACGTTGAAAAAGTCTGACCCTACCGGATTGCGGATGCGGTGGGAAAAGCCGCTGGGAAGCTGAAAAGCCGGGGTTCCCTGCGGCGGGCATTTGGCTCATTCTTCTTCTGTCGAGGAGGAATCGAGCATGGATGCTCCGCAGCGAACTCGGCAGGTGAATCGTGACCGCTGCCAGGCGAATGTGCAAGTCCCGCGTGGGACGAAACAGATCGTCATTCCCATGTCACGCGAAGAATACCAGCAATGCTGGCAGGATGCCGCACGAACGAAGGAACTGCTCGATCGCACGCTGGCGGAGTATCCCGAACTGTTTCCGCCCGCCATGCAAAAAGGGTACACCCTGCCCGGCTTCGGCCGCGCGTCGAAACAACTCGATGGCCTCCGACTGCGAAAAGTGCGGCTATCGGACGGTGCGGCGTTTCATCTGCGGCCGAGTTTCGTCATGCCGTACATGGCTGGCACGGCGGACGAGTTGGAGTTTCCGCTGCTGTTGGCATCGCTTGGTGTTCCCTGTTGGGTGCTGACACAAGGGTTCGGCCACAGCGACATGTTCTGACAACGTCAGTTCGAACGGCTCAGACGCAACAGCCTGGTGGGAACCACGTTTCGCGTCGCCGAACGCCTACCCGAGCATCTGGCGGCCGACGAACACCACGTCGACTGGGCCGGCGACAAACGTTATGTCGCCACGGTCGCCGCGGAAGGCTGCCTACTCGGCTTGGCGTTAACCAAGGGAGCGGATGAAGAACACCTGGCGCTAGCCTACGGCGTCTTCGCGACCGAAGCACGCGACGTCGATCCCGACTACGCCCCCTAGACCGTGAACACCAACGGGTGGGCCGCGGCTTGCACGGCCATCAGGTTCATTGGGAACGGCAGCTACGTGGTTGGGCACTGTTGTTGAACTTCCGCCCGTTCGCCCACCGTAGCGAACAACTTCGGCACATTCGTCATGACAGGCCTCCTTCCGCGGCTTTGCCGCTGGAAGACCTGTAGGTCCGAATGCTCCGTGAAGATAGAGCCGGGGGTCGGGCGCCGATCACTGGCCGGTTATGCGCGCCGACTGACAATCCCGTAGAGTTAGGCTTTTTCAACGGCTTGCCAGCCGCAGCGACAACCAAATGTGGTTTTTGAGCCGAGATCATCCTACCCGGAACGTATACCCCGAACAATCGTGGACCGCAGATGACCAACCATATTTGGATGAGTATCAACATTTAGTTGTTCCGTCGGCTCCGTGGCGAAGCCGACTAATCGTTCACTTCAGAACACAACTTGTTTCACTGCCAGATATTGTGTCGATAGATTTGCCGATTTTCGGATTACGGCACGCTATTTGCTACGTCACCGGTAGAGCGTTAGTGCCCCGTCCGACCTGAATTTGACAAGTAGGCCGGCCCTTCCGGGTCGACGATGCAGCCTGGAAAGGCCGTCGTACGACCTGGCAATTCAGGTCGGGTGAGGCCCTGGGCGTGCGTCTTATGTTCTTTCGATGGAGATACCATGCCGACCTCGAACAGCACGGTCCAAGAGCTTGCAAACCGCGAGTACAAGTACGGATTCGTCACAGAAATCGACGCTGACACCGCGCCTCGTGGACTCAGCGAGGATGTCGTTCGCCTGATCTCGGCCAAGAAAAATGATCCGGACTGGATGTCGGAGTGGCGACTGAAGGCATACCGGTATTGGCTAACGCTGGAAAAGGCGGACAGACAACCGGATTGGGCGAACATTCATTACGGGCCAATCGACTATCAGGACATGATCTACTACTCGGCGCCGAAGCCGAAGGGGGAGCCGAAGACCGCGGAAGAGATTGACCCGGAACTACTCGCCACGTTTGAGAAGTTGGGCATCCCGCTGGCGGAACGAAATATCCTTGCCGGTGTCGCGGTTGACGCCGTCTTCGACAGCGTCTCGGTGGCAACCACGTGTAGAGACGTCCTGGAGAAGGTTGGGGTCATCTTCTGCTCCATGTCGGAGGCCGTGCAGCGATACCCCGAGCTTGTCCAGAAGTACCTCGGGTCGGTGGTCCCCTACACGGATAACTTCTTCGCGGCGCTGAACTCGGCAGTCTACAGCGACGGGACGTTTGCCTTTATCCCGAAAGGAGTGCGCTGCCCCCTGGAGCTGTCTACCTATTTCCGTATCAACGCCGAGGACACCGGCCAGTTTGAGCGCACACTGATCATTGCGGAGGAAGGCAGCTACGTGAGCTACATGGAGGGATGCACCGCGCCCAAGCGCAGCTCGCATCAACTGCACGCTGCCGTGGTGGAGCTGATCGCGCTGGAGGGTGCCCAGATCAAGTACTCGACCATCCAGAACTGGTATCCGGGCGATAAGGAGGGCAAGGGCGGCATCTACAACTTCGTCACCAAGCGGGGAAAGTGCCTGGGAGACAACTCGAAGATCTCGTGGACGCAGGTCGAGACGGGCGCGGCAATCACCTGGAAGTACCCCAGCGTCATCCTCCAGGGGGACAACTCTGTCGGTGAGTTCTACTCGGTAGCCGTCACGAATAACTACCAACAGGCCGATACCGGCACGAAGATGATTCACATCGGCAAGAACACCAAGAGCACCATCGTGTCGAAGGGCATTTCGGCCGGTCGCGGCCAGAACACTTACCGCGGGCAGGTGAAGATCCTCGGCGGTGCCGAGAATTCCCGCAACTTTTCGCAGTGTGACTCGTTGCTCCTGGGTGATCGCTGCGGGGCGCATACCTTCCCGTACATCGAGGTCAAGAACCCCACGGCGCGGGTGGAACACGAGGCCTCGACCTCGAAGGTTGACGAGGATCAGATCTTCTACTGCAAGCAGCGCGGGCTCTCGGCCGAGGATGCGGTCTCGATGATCGTCAACGGTTTCTGCAAGCAGGTCTTCAAAGAGCTGCCGATGGAGTTTGCCGTGGAAGCTCAGAAGCTGTTGAGCGTGAGTCTCGAAGGGAGCGTCGGCTAAGACCAGGCGCAGAAAGAAAGGCGAGTCATTTTTAACCAAGGTGAAGGAACCATGCTCGAAATCAGAAACTTACACGCAAGCGTTGGTGGCAAGGGCATCTTGCAGGGGATTGATCTCACGGTGAGGGCCGGGGAGGTCCACGCGGTGATGGGCCCAAACGGCTCAGGCAAGAGCACCCTGGCGCAGGTCATCGCCGGACGCGAGGCTTACGAAGTCACGGCCGGCGAGGTGATCTACGACGGCAAGAACCTGCTGGAAATGTCTCCCGAAGACAGGGCACGCGAGGGGGTGTTCATGGCCTTCCAGTATCCGGTCGAGATTCCGGGGATCGCCAACAACGCCTTTCTGAGAGCCTCGGTTAACGCCATCCGGAAGTATCGCGGGCTGCCGGAACTCCCCTTCAAGGAATTCCGGGCTTTACTCAAGGAGAAGGCGAAATTGCTGGAGATGGACGAAGACCTCCTGAAGCGTTCGGTGAACGAGGGGTTCTCTGGTGGTGAGAAGAAGCGCAACGAGATCTTCCAAATGGCGGTATTGGAGCCGAAGCTGGCCATCTTGGACGAGACCGACTCTGGCTTGGACATCGACGCGTTGAAGATCGTGGCCAACGGCGTGAACGCCCTACGAAGCACCGAGCGGGCCATACTTCTGGTCACTCATTACCAGCGGCTCCTGAGCTACATCGTCCCTGATTTCGTACACGTTCTGGCCAATGGTCGCATCGTGAAGTCAGGCGGCAAGGAGTTGGCTCTGGAACTTGAAGACAAGGGCTATGGCTGGATCGATAAAAAGACCGAGACGGCCGAGTTGGCAAATGCTTAGGAAAGGGTCTGCCCGATGACTGAAGTGCTTGAGGAAAAAGATACCCATCTCTCCAACTTCGCGCGACTCGAAAGGGACTTCGCCGGGAAGCCCCGGCCGTGGGTCCACCGCATTCGAACGGCGGCGATTTCTCGGTTTGCTGAATTGGGATTCCCCAGCAATCGTGATGAAGAATGGCGATTCACCAACGTGGCCCCCATTGCGAAGACCCGCTTCCGGCCAGCGAATGGATACGAACTCGACGGGCTGACGACCAAGCACATCCGCCGCTTCACCCTGGCCGAGTTCGACTCGATTGGAGTCGTTCTGGTTTTCGTCAACGGCCGTCTGTCGGAGGAGTTATCGTCATACCGGCATCTGCCAGACGGCGTGAAGGTTGGCAGTCTCGCTGCCGCGCTCGAGAGCAATCGGGACCAAGTCGAGCCGTATCTGGCCCGCTTTGCCGACTACAAGGACCACGGGTTTGTCGCCCTCAACACAGCCTTCATCGAGGACGGGGCGTTCGTCTACGTGCCAATGGGGAAAGTTGTCGAGCAGCCGATCCATCTGCTGTTCGTTTCGACCTCATCTGGGGAACCCACCGTTTCGCATCCGCGGAACCTGATCGTGGCGGGCGACAACAGTCAGCTTACGATCGTCGAAAGCTACATCGGGTTGGATGGCGGCGTGTATTTCACCAACGCAGTCACAGAGATCTCGATGGGTCAGAACGCGGTCATCGACCACTACAAGGTGCAGCATGAAAGTCTGGAAGCGTTCCACGTCGCCACGCTTGCGGTTCATCAGGACCACGACAGCAACTTCAGATCCCACGCGATATCGCTGGGCGGCGCAATAGCCCGAAACGACATATATGCCACGCTGGATGCGGAAGGGATCGAGTGTACTTTGAACGGCCTGTTCATGACGACCGCTCGGCAGCTCATGGACCACCACACCACGATCGACCATGCCAAGCCACACTGCAACAGTCATGAGGTCTACAAGGGTGTCCTCGACGGGAAGTCGAGAGGAGTCTTCAGCGGGAAGATCATCGTGCGGCAGGATGCCCAGAAGACCAATGCCAAGCAGACGAACAAGAATCTGCTGCTCTCAGCAGACGCGATGGTGGACACCAAGCCGCAGCTCCAAATCTACGCCGACGATGTGAAATGCACTCACGGGGCAACTATCGGACAGCTCGACGCGGACTCAATCTTCTATCTCCGTTCACGGGGCATCGGGCACGAGGACGCTCGTCATTTGCTGACTTGTGCATTTGCGAGCGAGATCATTGCGCAGATCAGGATCGCTCCGCTCCGCGATCGGCTTGAGGAGTTGATGCTCACTCGTTTGCAAAACAGTGCAGCGCTTAGGGAAAGATCATGAATAAGGTCTGTGATGTGATTGCTCCTGACATTCGGCACACCCTGCCGGATACGTTCGACGTGCGCACGGTCCGCAGGGACTTTCCCATTCTCCAACAGGGAATCCGGGGCAGGCGTCTCGTTTATCTCGACAGCGCGGCTACGAGCCAGAAACCACAGGTGGTCGTGGACGCGGTCCAGCGTTTCTACATGGAAGACTGCGCGAACATCCACCGCGGCGTACACTCACTGAGCCAACGGGCGACAGAACAGTACGAACAGGCCCGAGTGAAGGTCCAACACTTTCTCCATGCCGGGGAGTCGCGGGAGATCGTGTTCGTGCGAGGCGCCACCGAAGGCATCAACCTGGTGGCGCAGAGCTATGGCAGAAAGCACCTCCAGGCCGGGGATGAGATCATCATCTCCACGATGGAACACCACTCCAACATCGTGCCTTGGCAGATGCTGTGTGAGGAAAAGGATGTCGTCCTGCGTGTGGTGCCCATCAACGACAAGGGCGAGCTCCTGATCGATGAGTACGAGAAGCTGTTGGGGCCAAGGACCAGATTCGTGTCGATAGTTCATGTCTCCAACGCCCTGGGCACCATCAATCCGCTGCGCGAGATCATCGAACTGGCGCACCGGTGGAACGTGCCCGTCCTTGTCGATGGGGCGCAGGGCGTGCCGCATCTGAACGTGGATGTATGTGAACTCGATTGCGACTTCTATGTCTTCTCGGGTCACAAACTGTATGGACCAACCGGTGTCGGCGTCCTGTACGGCAAGGCACGTCTGCTGGAAGCCATGCCTCCTTACCAGGGAGGGGGTGACATGATCAGCTCGGTCACCTTCGAGAAGACCACCTATAAGGGTCTGCCCCACAAGTTCGAAGCAGGAACGCCCAATATCGCGGGGGCGATCGGACTGGGGGCCGCGATCGACTATCTGTGCGGGATCGGCCGGGAGCGGATCGCGGCATACGAACAGGAACTGCTGACGTATGCGACCGAGGCTGTTTCTGCGATCCCCGGCCTGCGCATCATTGGAACGGCTCAGACGAAGGCGAGCGTCCTGTCTTTCGTTCTGGACGGCGTACACCCTCACGACATCGGTACAATCTTGGACGAGGAGGGTATCGCCATCCGCGCGGGCCATCACTGTGCCATGCCGTTGATGCAGCGCTTCGGCGTGCCCGGCACCGCGCGGGCGTCGCTGGCCTTCTATAATACCAAGCGAGAGATCGACGCCCTTGTCAGCGCGCTCCATAAGGTCAAGGAGATATTTGGCTAATGTCGAATCTTCGTGAACTGTATCAGGAGGTGATCCTCGACCACAACAAAAGCCCGTGCAACTTCCGCAAGCTGGACGGTGCCAATCGCGTGGCCGAGGGACTCAACCCGCTTTGTGGGGATCGCGTCACCATCTACCTCCACGTGCAGGACGACGTGATCCAGGATATCGGCTTTCAAGGATCGGGTTGCGCGATTTCAAAAGCTGCCGCGTCTGTCATGACTGACATTGTGAAGGGAAAAAGTAAGGCCGAAGCGCAAGCCCTGTCCGAGAGCTTCCGTCGCCTGGTCACCGGACGTGGCAGCGCGGGCGCGGATTGCTCGGAACTGGAGGAGTTCGATGCCTTTCGAGGTGTGTGCGAATTCCCGGCTCGCGTGAAGTGCGCCACTCTGGCATGGCACACGTTGCGGGAGGCGTTGGAAACGACAACGGGGGCTGTTGCGACGGAGTAATGAGCAAGAACGTTCGAATGCGATGTAACACCTTCGACTGATACAGAGGTCGGTCCAAGCAGAAAGGGCAGTGGTTCGTAGCCATGGCTGTTCTAGCACGCCGTTACGCCCTCAACGTGGCGGGATCCTTGTACGTGGATGACAGTTGCATCGACTGCAACATGTGTCGGGTCACAGCGCCGGAGAATTTCCAACGCAGCGAGATGGGACGGTACAGCTATTTATCGAAACAACCGGAGAACGAAGCGCAGTGGGCGGCATGCTTGGTAGCCCTGGAGGATTGCCCGGCCAACGCGATTGGCTGTGCCTAATGACCTACTGGAGTTGGCCCGGGGCCAGGAGTGTAAGTGATGCTGGTTCTGCGTCGCACAAAGGGGGAGGAGATTGTCATTCTGGCGCTGGACATGACCATTCGGTTGCTCGAGATTCATGGTGACAAGGCAAGGATTGGTATCGCGGCCTTAGCACATCGCGGTGCTAGGCTGGAGGTTGGGAGGCGGATTGAGCAGTCCGTCGACCGACACGAGCTCGACTTTCTTTCAGCCAAGGAGAACGACAGATGGCTTTGACACTGACTGAGAAGGCTGCCGGCGAAGTGAAGCGGATCATGGGGGAGCAGAATCTGCCGAGCACAAGCGTGCTCCGCGTGGGTGTGAAGGGTGGAGGTTGCAGCGGGTTCGAGTACTCGCTCGGTTTTGACAAAGCGGCCGATGACTTGGCCGACGCTGTCAGTGAGTGGCATGGGGTTCGAGTGGCCGTTGATCAGAAGAGTGTGATGTACTTGGATGGCATGGAAGTCGATTTCTACGAGGGGCTGGAGAAGCGCGGTTTCGTGTTCAACAACCCCAACGCGACCAAGACCTGCGGTTGTGGCACCTCGTTCACCGTCTAGCACCGTCATCAACGTCACTGTTTCGCTCGTAGGTATTAAGAATATGGTCGAGCAACTCGTTGACACCTTCGGCAGGGTCCACAACAACCTGCGAATCAGCGTCACCGACCGCTGCAATATCCGCTGCTTCTACTGCATGCCGGAAGACAACCCGGTGTTCATGGAGCGGCGCGAGATCCTGTCTTTCGAGGAAATCGAGCGGTTCGTGCGTGTGGCCGTGCGGCTGGGGATTAACAAGGTCCGGCTCACGGGCGGCGAACCGTTGGTCCGCCGCGATTTGGCGGTACTCGTCGGCAAGCTAGCAGCGATTCCCGAGATCACCGATCTGGCACTCACGACGAATGGCATTCTCCTGCCGGAGCAGGCTGGCCAGCTCTACGACGCCGGCCTGCGGCGAATCAACATTCACCTGGACACACTCGACCCGGCTAAGTTTAGGCAGATTGTGCGCCGCGACATGTTCGCGCGCGTTTTGGACGGAATCTTCGCTTGCAAGCGCCTGGGCTACGGCTCGATCAAGCTGAACGCCGTGGCGGTGCGCGGGTTGATCGAGGAGGATCTGGTGCCGCTGGCCCAGTTCGGCCGCAGGCACGGGATCGAGGTGCGGTTCATTGAGTTCATGCCGCTGGACGCTGATGGTCAGTGGCAGCGCGACAAGGTGCTGTTCGCCGCCGACATATTGGAAACTTTGTCTTACGAGATAGCCCCGCTGGTGACAGTGCCGGACCAGGACACGCGGGCTCCGGCTAGCGAGTTCATGTTCAGCGACGGTGTGGGGCGGATTGGAATCATTGCTTCAGTGAGCCGCCCCTTCTGCATGAGTTGCAACCGCATCCGGCTCACCGCGGATGGCAAGCTGCGAAATTGCCTGTTCGCTCTGGACGAACTGGACGTGAAAGCGGTCATGCGCGGTGGCGGGAGCGATGACGAGATCATCCAACTCATCCGCCGCAGCGTGCATGACAAGTGGGAGGGGCACGAGATCAATACAGCACGTTTCGTTCAGCCGCTGCGGCTCATGTACGCCATCGGCGGCTAACAGGAGACGTGGTGCAGAGGATGTCAGGAGTCTCCCATGGTGGTACACGCAGGCAAAGCACGCAAGAAGCTGCCCAAGGAGTTGGCGGTTGTCAATGCCGACAACTGCACTGGCTGTGAAGCCTGCATCGAAGTCTGTCCGGTGGACTGCATCGTGAAGGTTTCCGGCGAGGATTTCGCAGGGTTACAAAGCTGGGTCCAGATTGATCTGGAGCGCTGTGTTGGTTGCCAACTGTGTGTGAATTTGCCGCACAAGAAGGGCGACCCCTACCGGCTGACCGTTTGCCCCTGGGACGCCATCGAAATGGTCCCCACTCGGCGTGTCGCTGAATGGGTTGCCGTGACAGGCGGGCCGCCTGAGTACGTGCAGCACAACTGGGACAGCCTGGTGGATCAGGCTTATCGCCTCCAAACGATGGCCCTACAAGAAAACTAACCCGTTCTGTGTTCTGAGAGGAATTGCCATGACTCATGTGGTTGCGGAACCGTGCTTCGATTGCAAATACACTGATTGTGTGGTGGTCTGCCCAGTCGAGTGCTTCTACAAAGGCGAGCAGATGCTATACATCCATCCGGATGAGTGCATCGACTGCGAAGCGTGCGTACCGGAGTGCCCCGTGGAGGCGATCTTCCATGAAGACAACTTGCCTGAGCAGTGGAAGGAATACACCACACTTAATGCCGACATGGCCCTGCTGAGCCCGGTCATCACGGACAAGCTCGAAGCCCTGGAAGGTGAGCAGTGCTCCGGTAGAACAAGATGAGCACAGACCTTGGTATAGCCCGGAGTGGGAGGACAGCGCATGCCTGTTAGTGTGGACGAATCTCGCCGTGTCATGGGCCAGCAAGCTGAGAGCAGAGACCAGCCCGGTTTGCGCCAGGGCGTGATCTTGACCCATGACCTGATCTTTTCCACGAAGGTGACGAGTACTGCTCGTGCTCTGGGGTTGGAGGTGAGCGTTGCCGCCGATCTGGTGCGGGCTGCCGAACTGTGCCGCGACAAGCGGCCCGGCTGTGTCTTCATTGACCTCGGCGTACCGGACCTGGACATCACTGCGGCGGTATTCCAGCTACGCAGTACGATGGGTACCGTGCCGACCGTGGCGTATGGCTCTCACGTGGACAAGGCCCGTCTCGACGCGGCGCGTGCGGCCGGTTGCGATGAGGTGTTGCCCCGGAGCAGGTTCAGCGCCGAGCTGTCGGCTTTGCTACGTCGCTACCTCGACACTGCGGAGCAAGGGGGGCGCAATCATGGCTACTTGGACCCGAAGAATTAGCTATGCGAGTTTTTTGGGGGACGAGTGTGACGACAGCGCTATTCACCAACCGTCTGGTCAACGGGACAAGTCCGTACCTGTTGCAGCACACGCAGAATTAAACAAGGAGATTACTTTATGAGCATGTCCACTCCGCCGGGCGGCGGTTCGCAGAAACTTGTTCTCCCCGGCGTAAAACAAACGATCGCGGTGGCCAGTGGCAAGGGAGGCGTCGGCAAATCGACTGTCGCCGCGAACTTGGCATTGGCGTTACGCATGCAGGGGCATCAGGTCGGGCTGATGGATGCCGACATCTATGGGCCGAGCGTGCCCATCATGATGGGCCTGGGGATGATAGACCAGAAAACGACCGCACTCCCCATCGAAAAGTACGGTCTCAAGCTCGTGTCGATGGGCTTCGTTGTCGCCCCCGACCAAGCCATGATCTGGCGTGGCCCGATGGTCCACAAGGCGATCACGCAGTTTCTCACAGGCATCGACTGGGGGGAGCTTGATTATCTGGTCATCGACCTGCCTCCCGGTACTGGCGACGCACAGCTCACGCTGACACAGACGGCCCCACTGAGCGGGGCCGTCGTGGTCACCACACCGCAGGATGTCAGCCTAATCGACGCCCGCAAGGGGCTGAAGATGTTCCAGCAGGTCCGAGTGCCGGTCCTGGGACTCGTGGAGAACATGAGCTACTTTATCTGCCATCGTTGCGGCGAAAGGCATGAGATCTTCCGCCACGGGGGAGGTGAACGCTGCGCCGAGGAACTCGGTATCCCGTTCCTCGGCGCCATCCCGCTCGACCCAACAGTGGCCCTTCAAGGCGATCTCGGCG
>Ga0163151_10007666_pt1 | contig 12514 bp, 5 predicted proteins | sample OliLakLV19MP5IB2_FD_145596 | JGI IMG/M metagenome (GOLD analysis project Ga0163151, IMG submission 145596) | Freshwater microbial mat bacterial communities from Lake Vanda, McMurdo Dry Valleys, Antarctica - Oligotrophic Lake LV.19.MP5.IB-2 | ecosystem: Environmental > Aquatic > Freshwater > Lake...
ACGCTATTGGTAATATCGCTTATTAGTCCATTTTTTTTATTTAATATATAGGAGATGTTTCCCTGAATGTCTGTTATAATTACTCCATTTTGTAAAGTAGAAAATGCATATCGCTCATTTTTTAAAGCAACACCCGCATAAACTTGGTCGTTTATTAAATTTGAATTTGCCGCAACATCCCAAAAGTTTAATGGATCGTTTGCTAAAGCTTTTTCGTCCAGAAGAAAAAATCCTTTTTCACGAGTTGTAATAAGAATTTTATCACCAGGGTAAGGTAACATGCTGTATATGCGAAGACCAACGAAAGAGCTTCCACCGTTTATTAAAACAAGTTTGTCATTTATGATGTTTTTTAATCCTTGTCCTCTTTCATTGATATAAAGTTTATTATTGACAAAAAAGCTAAAGTGAAAAGCCGTTTCAGGTTTCCAGATTGTAACGGAATTATTTGAAATCCGGATTAATTTGTTAAAAGTTTGAAAATAAATTCCTTGAGGGGTAACGTATGTTTTCCATACATCGGCAAAATCACGTTCGGTTTCAGGTAATTTATCTAAAAGGGAATGATATACTAGTTTGCCTTTTTTATCGGGAGCTAAAAAGCCAAATTCTCCAACAGCACCAATATAAACTATTCCGTTGCTGTCGATGGCAATTGAACGAACTAAAGAGCTATTAGTAACTGGAATTAACTTCCAATTGATACCATCATATTCGAGAATACCACTTGCATTTCCAAAATACATAATACCTTTTTTATCCTGTGCAATGGCCCAATTGTCAGGAGAGGCATTGTATTCCTTAGGGGAGTAGTTTTTGACAAAAGGAAGACCTTCCGGTTTTTGAGAAAATGCAAAAACAGGAATTAAAAGCAGAAAATATAAAAAAGGAATAAATATTTTATATATACGTTTCAATTGAAAAAAATTATTGTTAAAGCTGTGACCAAAACAAAAATAACATATTAAAACAAAACCCATAAGATAAAATCCTATGGGTTTTGATAATTCTAATTTGTATATGATCTATTTTGCTATGATCAATTTACGAACCAAGGATCTCTCACCTTCTCTCACATGTATGAAATAAATTCCATTGCTATAATGCTCAGTATTTACTGTGGTTATAAACTGACCTTTGGATGAAGCGCTAATACTCTTCTCAACCAGTTTTCCTGTTGCATCTTTTATTTCAACACTGAAATTTTCAGAACCTGAAAGCAAATAAGAAATGGTAAAATTGTCTTGTGCAGGGTTTGGATACACGTTGAAATTGTTAGTGATGTGCTCAATTAGAGTAGCATTCCCGGTTATAAGGCCGCCAGATCCACCAAAATTTCTTCCATGTCCACCTGATCCAACAATATGTCCTTTTCCATTCGTAACGATGATCTCCTTTTGGTCATCTGTATAACCAACAGAATATCTGATCCAGGTAGCTCCGTCATTAGCTGTAGTATAAACAATACCACCTGTGCCGCAAGCCCATGCCGAATCTGTTCCGGATACTTCAATACTATTGAAATCAACATCCAGCACACCGCTAAGTGCGGTCGTCCAGGTAGTTCCTCCGTCTATAGTTTTGATGATAAACCCATTCGTTCCTGTAGCATATCCTTCAAGAGCGGATGAAAATTGTATTCCTTTTACATCAAAGCTGACAGGTGATGTTTGCGGTAACCACGATACTCCATTATATTTAAGTATCGTTTGATTATCACCTACTGCTATAGCATTTGATGTGTTGAAAGTATACACATGATTCAAGTTTTCTATAACACCGGAACTTTCAGGAGTCCAGGAAGAACCGTCATACTTCTGGATCGTTCCGTTTGTTCCTACAGCAAATCCATTGCTTGCTGAAGAGAAGTACGACCCGTTAAATTTTTCGGTAGTTCCTGTTACAAAAGGAGTCCAGCTTGTTCCATTGTTAGTTGAAAGAAGAATGGTTCCGTTGTTTCCGGTTACAAACCAGTTACCGGGAATAACAAAGGCTCCTGTTAGAGGTTCTATGTTCCCTGTTGGTAAAGGACTCCATGTGTTTCCACTATCGGCACTAATCAAACAATTTCCATCGGTCAAACTCATGATTCCCGTTTGTGCATCAATAAAGGAGACACCGGTAAGGTCAAGAGTTGTTCCTGTTACCATTGCAGTACTTGGAAATAATTGTTCTACTTGAATGTAACTTGGTTTTGTAATCGTTTGTGAACAACCTGTACTGTCAGTCACCGTTAATGAAACCGTTTTATATCCTATGGTAGCATAAGTATGTGCCGGTGAAGATAGGATAGACGATGTAGTATCTCCAAAGTTCCAGAGATACGTATATGGTGGAATACCACTTGTGGTCGCACTGAAATTTACTGTTGCTGTTGGAATAAATACAAGCATTGTGTCGGCAACAAAATCTGCAAGCGGAGTATTCACATTCACCGTTGTTAAAGCAGATAAAGTTCCGCATCCAAAACTATTGTAATTGGTTACGCTGTATGTTCCTGCTGCAGTAACAATAATGGAATCAGAAGTTGCTCCTGTACTCCATAAATAACTGGTAGCGATATCTGATGTTAATATTACTGTATCACCCACACATAAATTGGTGGAACCATTTGCAGAAATAATTGGTGTTGCCGGATTTGCATTAACGGTTACCACAATTGACGCTGACGGAGAGAAACAGCCGTTAAGATCTGAAACAGAAACAGTATAAGTTCCAGATAACATCACAGTAATAGCTTGTGTAGTTGCCGTTGTAGACCAGCTGTATCCAATTCCGATGTTGGCAGTTAAAGTTACGCTATCACCCTGGCAAAAAGTAGTAGCTCCGCTTGGAGTGATACTGGCCGTACCCAAAGGATTTACAGTAACTGTTACTAAATCAGTAGAAGTACAACCGAAAGCATTGGTAACTGTTACCGTATAATTTGTAGTAACAGAAGGTGTAGCAACCGGATTTGCAATGGTTGTAGAACTCAATCCTGTAGCCGGAGTCCAGCTATAACCTGGTCCGCCTGTTGCAGACAATGTTGTAGATGATCCATCACAGATCGTAGCATCCGTTCCTGCATTGGCTGTAGGAGTTGGGTTTACAGTTACTATCACAACATCTGTAGCAGTACATCCGCCAGAAGTTAAAGTCACAGTATAATTTGTAGTTGTTACAGGACTTGCAGTTGGATTTGAAATACTTGAAGAACTTAATCCTGTAACAGGTAACCAGCTATACAATCCGAAACCGATAGCAGACAAAGGAGTTGATGAACCGTTGCATATGGCTACATCACTTCCTGCATTAACAGTAGGAACAGGATTAACAGTTACGATCACAACATCCGTTGCAGTACAACCACTGTTGGTAACAGTTACAGTATAGTTTATAGTTGTTGTTGGATTTGCAACAGGATTTGCAATAGTTGTAGAACTTAATCCTGTAGCAGGTAGCCAGCTGTATGCAGTTCCTCCACTTGCACCAAGTGTTGTAGAAGAACCATTACAAATTGAAACATCCGTTCCCGCATTTGCTGAAGGCAAAGGAGTTACAGCTACTATTACAACATCTGTATTCGTACAACCAAATGCATTGGTTACCGTGACAGTATAATTTGTTGTAGTAGAAGGCGTAGCGACCGGATTAGCAATTGTTGTGGAACTCAATCCTGTAGCCGGACTCCAGCTATAACCTGGTCCGCCTGTTGCAGACAATGTTGTGGATGATCCATTACAAATTGTAGCATCCGTTCCTGCATTTGCTGTAGGAATTGGGTTTACTGTTACTATCACAGCATCAGTAGCAGTACATCCTGCAACAGTTACGGTAACTGTATAGGTTGTAGTAACAGTCGGACTCGCAATAGGGTTTGAAATAACTGTAGAACTCAATCCTGCAAAAGCCGGTGACCAGCTATATGTTCCTCCACCACTTGCAGACAATGCAGTTGATGAGCCACTACAAAAACTTGCATCACTTCCTGCATTTGCAGTTGGTAAAGGGTTTACAGTAACAATCACAATATCCGTTGCAGTACATCCAAGAGAAGTAACGGTAACAGTATAGTTTGTAGTTGTTGTTGGATTTGCAATAGGATTTGCAATAGTTGTAGAACTTAATCCTGTAGCAGGTAACCAGCTATAGGCTGTTCCACCACTCGCACCTAAAGTTGTGGATGAACCATTACAAATTGAAACATCTGTTCCCGCATTTGCTGAAGGTAAAGGTGTAACAGTAAAAATTACAACATCTGTATTCGTACAACCAAAAGCATTGGTGACAGTTACAGTGTAATTAGTTGTAGAAGTAGGGTTTGCAATAGGGTTAGCAATAGTTGTAGAACTCAATCCTGTAGCAGGTAACCAGCTGTATGATGGTCCGCCTGTTGCTGATAAAGTTGTAGAAGTTCCGTTACAAATTGTTACATCTGTTCCTGCATTAGCTGTAGGATTAGGATTAACAGTAACGAGTACAGGATCGGTTGCAGTACACCCTGCTAAAGTCACAGTAACTGTATATGTTGTTGTAACAGTTGGGTTTGCGATCGGATTGGAAACCGTTGTAGAACTCAATCCTGTAGCAGGTAGCCAGCTATATGTTCCTCCTCCGGTTGCAGCCAATGTTGTAGAAGCACCATTACAAATTGCAGCGTCACTTCCGGCATTAGCTGTTGGAATTGGGTTTACAGTAACAGTAACAACATCTGTTGCAGTACATCCACTGCTTGTAACAGTAACTGTATAGTTTGTTGTTGTAGTTGGATTTGCAACAGGATTTGCAATAGTTGTAGAACTTAATCCTGCAGCAGGTAACCAGCTATAGGAAGTTCCTCCGCTTGCAGATAATGTAGTGGAAGAGCCATTACAAATAGTAGCGTTAATCCCGGCATTCGCAACCGGAAGCGCAATCACAGTAATGTACCCCGTCATGGTGAGAGTATTCGCACCATATATGTTTGTTGCAGTAAGTGTTACGTTGTAAGTTCCAACTGTATTGTAAACCACACTTGGGTTCTGAACTGTTGATGATGCAGGTGTTCCTCCAGGGAATGTCCATGCCCACGCAACGGGTGAATTGGTTGTAAGATCGGTGAACACCGCTGTGGATCCCACGCAGACTGTTGTCGGACTCGCAGAAAAATTTGCGACTGGTGGAATAGCCGGACAGTTGATCAGTTCACCTGGTCCAAAGCCATCAGCACTACCGCCAAAGTAGGCATAGAATTGTGATGGAGGTGTAGCACAAGCTGTTAAAGTAAGTAAGTCAACTCCTGCTCCATCATTCATGCCGCCCATGTATGCAAAAAATTGTGATGGTGGAGTTGCACATGCTGTTAAAGTGAGAAGATTCGTAATTGCGCCATCCGCGATTCCTCCCATATATGCAAAGTCCTGTGGAGGCGTTCCACATGCTGTATAATTAACCTGATTTGTTATTCCGCCATCTCCGGTTCCACCAAAATAAGCATAAAAACTGCTGGGTGGAGTTGAGCATGAAGTTAAAGTCAATACATTGGTAATGGCGCCATCGCCTATGCCTCCGTTGTATTGGGCATAACTATTTGTCCGGGCCAATATCAGGGTTAAGAATACAACTATATAATATTTAGTTGTTTTTATCATCTAATGTGTTTTTAATATTGTAAATATTTTTAATAAGCATACATGCTGATGCATTAGTAATGTGTACAAATACATTCGTAAAGTATTCTATACTTTTTAATAATATTATTATAGATTTATCTTACTCCTCTGCCACCATTTAAATATGTTCTTGCCGCATCCACAACTGCCGTTTGTGATCTGTCTGAGGTGCGAACCAAAGTTGCTGCACTTACCCACTGACCACCTCTTTGTCCTATTCCTATTGCTGTTGTAACACTTGGCCATGTTGCAGCATTTGCATCACCATTTGTCAATAATGTTCCATCTCCCAGGGTTCCTGTAAAAGCTACTCCTGAAGCATTTCCTGTTATAACAGTTCTCTCATAACAATTTCCACCCATTTCCATTATTCCATAATAAGTCGCACCAGCTGATTCACGTCCTGAACTTCCTGTTGCAAAAATACCTGCTCTTACTGGACCGTATATTGTTGAAGCAGTTCCTGTTCCATAAGCACACATTCCGTTTGAAACCGGTGAATATGATTCAGTCGCTGTAAGGTCATTTATTAAACCGGCCATTTGATTATGAACATAAGTAAGGTTTATACTTCCCCATGGATACTCATTAGCAATACGAGGCATAGTTCCTCTGCATATCTTTTCAAATTCAAGTTCTGACATAGGACGTAAAGCTGACCAATCCAAATAAGCAGCAAGATCGCCCCAACTTAAAAAGGTACAAGGAACATTTTGTCCGTCATCCGAATTGTTTTCAATTCCTGATGTGGCATCACAAGCATATATTGCAGGTAATGCACTGTTATTTCCGGGAACAGAAATTCGGATACCATTACGATGTTGAAAAGCAGCTGCAAAAGCATAAGTTCCTGCAGGACTTATCGGATCATTTACAGTTCTTGCTGCCTGTTGTGTATAGGTTAATGCGTTTAGAAATTCTACATATTGTTCTTGAGTAATTTCATATTTCATGCAATAGATCGCATTGTAACCAACCGGGAATGTACTTGGAACAGTTACAGAAGCACCACCCAATGTTGCAGCAGATATTCCTGCTGATTGAGAGGTGGCATTAACAACAATACTATTATATGTGGATGTACTAGCTCCGTCACCAAGATCAAAGTTGTTTTGTGGCACATTCACCATTTCAACACCAAAAACTTTATAGTTATATGTTCCTGCCGGGATCGTCATTTTTAATGTTACAGAAGTACTGGCAATGTTACCGCCACCCAATGCACTTCTACGAATGAAAACACCTTTACCATCTGTATTGGGGTCAACTTGTAATGGAGCTACAGTAGAGTGATCAGCACCAATTGTGCTCAATCCTGCATGTGCCCATAAACGTGTTGCACAATCCTGATATTTAACAAATACCCAAACAGCATCCCAATTATTAGGTGCTAAATTCGTATTCCAGCTATTGTCCCAGCTGATACTGAATGTAACGTTGGAACCCACCACAGTTGTTCCAGTTATTGCAACGTTGTTTGCATTCGAATTTAAAAAGATGGTCAACATCAAAGTGATGGCAACGGCAATTTTGTTAATTAATTTTTTTGTTTTCATGATTTTGTTTTTTTATGATTGAAGATTTTAAAATTTGGTTGCTATAATTTTTGATTTTTTTATTGGTTGAATAATATTTGTGATTGATCTTTATGAACTAGTGTTTATATTTTACTTTTGAATGATTATTTTTTGTGCACTTAAATTGTTGTTGTGAATTAAGTAAATGCCATTTTGTAAGTGGCTAAGGTCAAGGGTATATTCATCAATGCCTGAAAGCAGTTCTCTGGAATAAACTATCCGTCCTAAAATATCCGTTACTTTTAATTGAATCGATTCTATTGAAGGTTTAAGCAATGATAGTTGAAAAATTCCTTCCGAAGGATTTGGGTAAACAGAAACTTGTAATTGTTCTGTAATTTCATTGACTCCGATTATCATCTGACACAATCCGGTTACTTGCGAAGGAACACTACTGTTTACAGTGGTCCCAATTCCAAGCTGTCCATTATTATTGTTTCCCCATGCCCATTCTGTACCATCATTCTTTATTGCAATTGAATGTTGCCATCCTCCTGAAATGGCTGTAACGCCTGTAAGTAAATTTGTTTGAACAGGTGTGCTACTGTCTACAATTGTTCCATTTCCAATCTGTCCAAAAGCGTTAACTCCGAAAGCCCATACAGTTCCGTCATTTTTCAATGTCAACGAAAAGTATCCTCCTGCTGAAACAGCAGTCATACCTGTAAGTGAAGTTGCCTGCAAAGGAACATTGCTGGCTGTAACGGTTCCGTTACCAAGCGCACCATATTGATTGTATCCCCATGCCCATACCGTTCCGTCATTTTTCAATGCAAGTGTATGATATGCTCCACAAGAAATTGCTGTGATGCCTGTAAGAAAACTAGTTTGAACAGGAACACTGCTATTCAACGAGCTGCCATTTCCAAGTTGCCCGCCATAATCATTTGCTCCCCATGCCCAAACCGTGCCATCACTTTTAAGAGCAACTGAATGATAAACTCCGGCAGAAATGGCTATGACATTTGTCAAAGAAAGTACCGGAGCAGCAGTAGCAGTGATCGCAGTTGTTCCATCACCAAGCTGACCCTTGTTGTTGTATCCGGAGGCCCATACTGTTCCGTCATTTTTTAAAAAAAGAGAATGAGCACCCCCCCCGGCAATGGCAGTAATGCCTGTAAGAGGAGTTACTTGGACAGGAATGTTACTTAATCCATAAAATCCATTTCCGAATTGACCGCTGTATCCGTTTCCCCATACCCATACTGTACCATCGTTTTTCAATGCAAGTGAATGATAATCTCCTGCATTAACAGTTGTGATACCTGTTAAAGAGCTTATCGAAACAGGAGTATTGCTGGAAGTGTTAGTTCCATCACCGAGAGCACCTTCAAAATTATTTCCCCATGCTTTGACAGTATTGTCGTTACAAATAGCAAGTGAATGAGAAACACCACCCGAAATGGTTTGAGCATTAATAACATTGCTCAAGCCAATAAAGGCGAACAAAGTAAATAGGATTGGTAAGATTTTTTTCATGTTTTATTATTTTAACTGTTAATAAATATTTGGTAGCAAGATTAGAGCATTATAATTAGTGAGTCAATCCCTTCCGGAAGGTATTTTTAGTTCATTTGTTAAGTAAGTTTGTTTTTATGAGCATAATTTACCAAAGCAATAATGCTTTTGGCCTGTAGCTTTTCAAATATGTTCCTTCTGTGAGATTGAACAGTATGGAAGCTGATACTCAGGTTCTCGGCAATTTCCTTACTATCCAATTCCCGGACAATAAGCCGGAGTATTTCTTTTTCTCTTTTTGTAAGTTCAATTTTTTGCATAAAATTATAAATACAAAATACGTCTATAAAAAAAGGCAAAACAATCCCTTCCGGAAGGTATTTTATTCAGATAGTGAAAAAATCAGGGAATTATTTAGATGAGGAGTTAAACAAGCTTATTCTCATAAGCATATTTTATAAGTCCGACAATGCTTTTAGCATTCGTTTTGCGGAAAATGTTTTTTCTATGACTTTCAACTGTATGTTCACTGATAAATAGTTTTTCAGCGATCATGCTATTCGTGTTTTCTTCAGCGATCAATTTAATGATTTCTTTTTCTCTTTTAGTAAGAAGATCTTTTTCTGTTATGCACTTCATTAGAATACCGGCAATACTGCTGCTATAATAATATTGTCCTGAAGCAACTTTTTTGATCGCAGTAAGCAATTCGCTTTTTTCTATGTCTTTTAATAAATACCCCTCTGCGCCACAAGAGATCAGTTCCTGAACAATCTCTTTTTTATCGAACATCGAAAGTGCAATTATTCTTACATGCGGAAATTCTTCTTTTATTTTTTGACTAAGCTCAATTCCACTCATGCCGGGCATTTGAATGTCTGTTAGGACAATGTCGATAGAGTTTTCTCTTAGAAACTCGATCGCACTTATACCATCATAGGTCCAGCCGATAATGGTTAGGTCCGACTGATCCGATAGCAGATTAGCAACTCCCTCAACAAATATTTTATGGTCATCTACAAGAAATATTTTTATTTTATCCATTGGAAATTTGTTTTAAAGGAAGTTGAATAGTAAAACTTGTTCCTGTTTTCGGATTGCTGGAAATAGTTATTTTCCCTTTCATGAAATCTACTCTTGAGCAAATGTTATTTAAACCATTACCGGATATCTCAGACAGTTTGCTGCTGTCGAATCCTTTTCCATCATCGATTATTGTTAACAATAAATTCTGATCTTGTTGTTCAAGTTTTATTTTTACATTGCTCGCATCGGAATGTTTTAAAATATTGTTTACTGATTCCTGTATAATACGATATATGTTTACTTCTGCTTCGGGATTAAGTTTGATCGAAATCGTATGATCTAATTGAACTTTCAATTTTCCTGCATTAATTTGTTCTGCCAACTCAGTTAGTGCTGCTTGTAACCCCGATTTTACCAAGAGGCTGGGCATAAGGCTGTGTGAAATGTTTCGGACCTCTTTTATGCTTTCACTTGCAAGTTCTTTTGTTTTTGAAATTATTTTTTCATTTGATGAATTTGTATCTAAGCTCGAAATATTCAGTTTTATAAGTGAGAGAAGCGGGCCAACTCCGTCATGTAATTCTTTTGATATTCTTATTTTTTCTTCTTCCTGAGCCTGAAATACTGCAATCGTTCTGGATTCTCTTTCCTGAAGAATCTTGTTCTTGTTTTTTAACCTATAATGGTTGTATGAAACGCCTACTAAAAGAAGGATCAAAGCAAAAGAACCGAGCATGATATTTCGTTGCTGTTCTTTTTGAGTTAGTTCTAATGTTTTAATTTCATTCTCTTGGATCAACAGCGTATTTTCTTTTTCCTTTTTTTCAGTATCGTATTTAGTTTGCATCTCAGCTATTTGTTTAGAACTTTCTTCGGAGAAGATGGAGTCTTTAAGCACATCATACTCCTGATAAAATTGAAAGGCCTGTGGATCTTTACTTTTTATATAAAGTGTCGTAAGAGATTTATATGCCAACCGTTCCACTGACCGGATATGATTTCGTTTCGCTATCTCCAGCCCTTTTAATAGGTAAGATTCTGCCAATGTATAATTACCAAGATCAATATAGACGAGTCCGATGTTGCAGGAATATTTTGCTTCACCGTGAGCATCGTCATATTTGATACTCATCTCCAGAGCTTTTTGATACGCTTCCAGTCCTTTTTTTGTATCGCCTAAACTGCGGTAGATCTGTCCTATATTATTTAGACAGGCACCATAATCATCGTAATCGTCAATTTCAAGAAATATGGCTGCGCCTTTTGTGAGGTTTTCGATCGCAAGAGCATATTTTTTTTGTTTTTCAAATACAACTGCTTTGTTTGAATAGGTTATTCCAAAGGAATATTTGTCTCCGATCTTTTTATTTAACTCTAAAGATTTATCCCAATATTCCATTGCCTTATCATAATCATTCTGTTGATTGTATAACTCACCTATATTATTATAAGTAAAGAGCATGTATTTTTCGTTTCCCAGATCTTGATATGTTTTAAGGATCTTCAACTGATTTTCAAGTGCTTTAGCGTAATTACCCATGTTGTGATAAATGAGCGCTATTTTGCTCATGGAAGATGCGATCAAAGTCGGATCTTTTAGCTTTTCTCTGATAGCCAAAGACCTTTCGTACGCATTTAACGCTTCAGGTAAGTTTCCTCTCTGATAATAAATAATGCCCACATCGTTATATCCCTGAGCTATTGCTTTTTGGTCGTTGAGTTTTACAGCAAGATCAAGTTCTTGCTGAGCGTATTCCAGTGCTTTTGACTTATCGACATTTTTTAACTCCCAGGAAAGATCACTTAGTATCTTAAGCTTAGTTGTGTCAGGTGAAGCGAGAAGCACTTTTTGTAAACTGTCTATCAGAGCCTGATTTTGTGCAGGCATAAGCTTGAAAAAAATGCTTAGGATAAATAATATCGGATAAAAATTGTTTTTTTTCATTTTACTTGGTTTGTGCATAATTTAAAATGCCTTTAAAATAAGCATCTGCAACTTGTTGTACGCGCGTATTTTTTGTTTTATCAGTTTCTATACTTAATAATTTACATTCATTTATATTGTCTTGGTACAAAGTTTCTCCATAAACAATTGGTGAATGAACATACCTTGTCAATTGCAGATTTCTACAATACACACCATTTACGGTGGTTGGCAAGCATCCTTCAGTGATATATTTTGCATCTCTTGGACTTGCAGTCGGAACTTTTAATTCATTTTCAAAACTTTTAATAACCGAGGAACTAATTGCAATTGATTTTTCTAAATCATCTGTAATTAGCAAACGTAAAAATTCAAAACGTTTTTCTTTAGTAGATAAATCATTTTTCATAAATGCTCCGCCAACAAAACACATATTAAAATTTTTATTTGTCGTTTTATTCCAATCCTGATTTGTTTCATCTACATTGTAATGAATCACAACAGTATAATCAGGCTTAAAGTTGTTGATAAGCTCAACTCGTTTTGCTAATTCTAAGTCACGGAAAATAACGCGGAAAATATCTCTGTCTTTTACTTTAGAACTTAAAAAATGCTCTTTTTGCCACGACTTGAGTTCTCCAATTTTATATAAACTGTCCACTGCAGATTTTAAGTCATCTTTTTTCCACTGTTCATAGGTTTTTCCAAACGCACATTTGTCCGCTGTACGTGTTAAAAAAACAATTGCACCTTCTGCTTCTAGTTTTTCCTTTAGAAGAATTGCTGTTGCATACGTTAGCATTCCTTCTGCAATTTCAATGGAATCTGTAATTCCGTTGATGCTATCTCCTTTGATAATGATGTGCTTTTTTTCCAAATCACCCATTGTAAAATTG
>Ga0163151_10007667_pt1 | contig 12514 bp, 7 predicted proteins | sample OliLakLV19MP5IB2_FD_145596 | JGI IMG/M metagenome (GOLD analysis project Ga0163151, IMG submission 145596) | Freshwater microbial mat bacterial communities from Lake Vanda, McMurdo Dry Valleys, Antarctica - Oligotrophic Lake LV.19.MP5.IB-2 | ecosystem: Environmental > Aquatic > Freshwater > Lake...
GGTCGGCGAACTTCAGAAACAACGGGTAGCCGATCGTGCGGGTCTGGTTCAACATCCCCGCGAACGAATCGAACGGCACCTGCTCGTAACCGGCCGTGTCGTTTGCGACCACCGGCGCGAGCTTGCCCAATGCCCCCAGCAGCAACCAGCCGGCCGCGGCCTGCACGAGCAACCAGCACAGCGGAGATCGCCAGAGTCTCATGCGGCCGGCTTGTTCGCCCACGCTTACGGTTCCGCCTTCGGGAAGCCTGCCTTGAGCAGATCTTCATAGCCGGGCTTGAGCGGACGGACTTCATAGCCCAGCTTGGTCAACCGATCCGCGGCCTCCAGGCATCGTCCGCCGGCTTTGCAGTGCGCGTAGACGACTTTGCCCTTCGCCAGCGTCTTGGCCAACTCGTCCGCCGGGACGCCCTTCCGGAGCTTGCTGACCGACAGCAGCTTCGCGTCCTTGAGGTGCCCGTCGTCCCATTCGGCTTGTTCCCGCACGTCGATCAGCACCGCCTTGCCGTCGGCGAGCTGCTGCTTGACTTTGTCGAGCGAATCCGTGGTGTGCTCGGCGGCGAACGTCGTCGCAGACCAGCCGACGATGAATAGAAGGGCGATCAGAGCGTGGCGCATGATGTCGTCCTCAGCGGTGAGAATTGTCTTCAACCATCATATCCGGCGGATTCCCGTGAAGATACGAGGGTGTGCGTCTCGCTTCTGGGTGGCTTCCCCCTCCGGCCCCCTCGCCCCCGTCTTCGGGGGAGAGGGTCGGGGTGAGGGGGCGAGCGTTTCCTGCCGCGTCCAACGCCAACCCGAAGCGTGAGCGAGGGCGAGCTCTCGCCCTCGCTCACGCTTCGGGTCGGTATTGCTGGCGGTCGTCGTCCGGTGAAGCACTCGGCCCCCTCACCCTAACCCTCTCCCCCGAAGACGGGGGCGAGGGGACCGGACATCAAGGCCACCGAGAATCAATACGCACACCCAAGATACGAATCCCCACAACACCGCTTGCTTTCCGGCGGGGACATAACCACCCATAATGGGTGCGTCACAAACCACCCGGCGACGTCTTCGCGGAAGGGAAGGCATGGCGACCAAACAATACGTGATGACGGTGATGGCGGCCAACCGCGTCGGCATCCTCGCCGCGCTCGCAACCGCGCTGGACGAGCTCGGCGGGGGGTTCGTCGATCTCAGTCAGGCCATCATGCGCAACTATTTCACGATCATCGTGGCCGTCGAATTCCCGGAGAACCGGCATCCCGACGTGATCGTCGACCATATCCGCGCGGTGTGCCGGCCGTTCGGATTGGACGTCATGCTCCGCGATCCGGCTGCTGAGCCGCAGTTGGAATCGACCGTGGACGCTCCCGAAGCCCAGGATTACCTGCTGCGGGTGAAGGGACAGGACCGGCCCGGCGTGTTGCGGCGGATTTCGCTGCGGCTGGCGCAGGAGGGGATCGACATCGCCGATCTGTATGGCGAACGGAACGATCGAACCGCGACGTTCGAGACCTGTCTGGCGCTGAAGGTGCCCGTCGGCGTCGACGTCACCCGGCTGCAGGCCGACCTCGAACAGCAGCTCCGCAGCGACGGCTTGTCCGTCGCGATCTTCCGGTGCGATGTGTTGCAAGCGGTCTCTGAACCGCGACCGCTGGTGCGGCCCGTGCGGCCCTGTGCAGGAGCGGTCCGATGAACACGCACCGCCTGTCGAACGCCTACGTCGCCGAACTGCCGCCGATGGAAGTGCGGACGGTGACGCTGGTGGTCGACACCGGCGATCTCGCCGACCGCACGCTGCACAAACTGTGCGACTCGATGTACCAGCGCGTGCATGCCCGCGCGGGGGCGCTGGTGTCGGCCTGTGCGGCGGTGTCGTCGGAGTACGGCATCCCCATTCTGCAGCGCCGCGTCTGCGTCACGCCGCTCGAACGGGTCGCCGAGGGCTTCGGCCCGGAAGATCTGGTCAACATCGCGCGGACGCTCGACGGCGCGGCAGCGAACGCGCGGCTCGATTTCATCGGCGGTTACTTCGTCCGCGCGGCGCATGCGTTGTCGACGACGTCGCGGCAGATGATCGCCGCCTTGCCCGCCATTCTGTCGCAGACGGAACGGGTGCAGACGGCGGTCGAGGCGGCGAGCAGTCAGGCCGGCGTGAATCTCGATGTCGTCGAGCTGCTCGGCTACAAGGTCAAGGAGGCCGCCGAGGCGACCGCCGACCGGAACGGCATCGGCGCATCCCAACTGGCGGTGATGGCCAACGTGCCGACGGACGGCCCACCGGTCGCCGGCGCGTGTCCCGTCGAAGGCTGGGGCGACCTGACGGTCCACGTCAGCGTGTCCGCAATGGGTCCGATTCAGCACGCCGTGCGACAACGTCTGGCGGAGAATCCGCAAGCGTCGCTGTCGGTGCTCTCCGGGGACATCAAGACGGCCACGTTTCAGGCGACCCGCGTGGCGGAGTTGATCGGCAAGGCGATCGCCGAGCGGATCGGGGCCGACTTCGGCCGCATCGACCTGTCGCTCGCGCCGACGATCCGCTCCGGCCAGACGGTGTCCGAATTGCTGCAACAGTTGGGCGTGAGCAACTTCGGAGCGCCGGGAACCGCGGCCGCGTTGTTGCTCGTGCTGTCGGCGATCCGCGCCGGCGGAGCGTTCGCCTCGGCGGAATGCGCGTCGGAGGCGTCCATCCTGCTGCCCGTGCTGCGCGACAGCGGGCTGGTCTCAGCAACCGAGGCGGGCTCGCTCGCCGTCGAGCATCTGGCCCGGCTGTCCGCCGTCGGCGCGCAGGGACTCGATCTGGTCCCCGTCGAGGGATGCGTGACGGCGGCGACGTTGTCGGCGGTGATGGCCGATCAACTCGCCACCGCGGTCGTCAACGGCCGCATGACCGTCGTGCGGCTGATCCCCGTCCCCGGCAAATCCGCGGGCGACCGAGTCTCCTTCGGTCGCGGCCTGGGCGACGGCGTGGTGCTGGCGTTGCCCTCCAGCGGCGACGCGGGGCTGATTCACCGCACCGGCCGCATCCCGCCGTTGGGGTGAGCCCAGAAGAAAGACCGCGAAACCGCAAGCGACGTTCGGTCCCACGCTTGCGGTTTCGCGGTCTTAAAAAGGCACCCTCACTCCCGGCCCCTCTCCCAGCGAAGCGCCGGGCGAGGGGAGTGAAGAACTCAATCGTTCCGCAGCTTCAAGCCGTGTTCGGCGAGTTGCTGGCGGATTTCGTTGAGCGACGTCACGCCGAAGTTCTTGGTGGCGAGCAGCTCGTCCGGCGTCCGCTGCACGAGTTCGCCCAGCGTGTTGATGCCCAGCCGGGTCATGCACTTGCGGGCCCGAACCGACAGGTTGAGGTCGGCGGACGACCGGGCGAGCAGCGCCTGTTCCTGCGGCGACAGGTCGGGCGTCGCCAGGAATGCCAGCCCGCCCGTCCAGGCGGCTTCGCGAACCGGTTGCTTGGACGCCGCCAGACTTTGGCCGATGCGCAGGCCGTGCTGCCCCATCAGTTCGCGGATCTCGACGAGCGACGTCTCGCCGAAGTTCTTGCCGGCGAGCAGGTCGGCCTCGGAGATCTGCGTGAGATCGCCGAGCGTCATGATGTTCATGCTCGCCAGACAGTTACGGCTGCGGACCGACAGTTCGAAGTCGGTGACCGGGCGGCTGAGCAACTGCGACAACCGGGCCTCGTTGCGGGCCATGTCGTCGTCGAAGAACATCTCCTGCGTGGCTTCGATGTCCTTCATGTACATCAGCGCGCGTTCGTGGGCGGGCTCGAAGGCCAGCACGCGGCGGAAGCAGAACGCCGCAGCGGTGTAGCTCCCCTTGTCCTCGTACAGGAGGCCCAGATTGATGAGCGCCCCGAGATGATACGGCGGCTTGCTGAGACACTGCTCGTACAGCCGGATGGCTTCGTTGTCGTTGCCGTGCAGCGCGTTCTCGCCAGCGAGGCGGAACAATGCCTGTGGATGATGCGGGTCCATGTCGACGGCCCGCTCGAAATATTCGATCGCGCCGTAGGTGTCCCCCTTGTCCGAGAGGATGCAGCCCATCTGATACGAGTATTCCGCGCGGCGGGCGCCTTCCGTCCCCGTGCTGCGGAGCACCTGCTCGGCGTCGTCCAGCCGGCCCTGCGACCGCACGGCTCCCGCGCGGCGCAACGTGGCGTCGATGGAGTCGTACCCGGCCTTCGCCGCCGCGGCGAACTTGGCTTCCGCCTCCTTGGTCCGTTCCAGCGATTGCAGCACCGTGGCATGCACGAACAACGCCACCGGGTCGTTCGTCACCTGCGACAGCAGCCGGTCGGCGATCTTGTGCTGACCCAGGAGATACGCGCCGATGCCGGCCCGGGAGATCTGTCCCAGCGGCGTGCCGCTCGCTTCGGATTCGCGGATCAACGCATCGATCTCGACGCGGGTCGCGGCGACCTGATCGCCGCCGATGGCGCGGCGGAGCTGGGTGTACTCGTCCAACTGCATCGGATTGCGGTTCTTCAGCAGCGATTTCACGTCGATTTGGTCCAAAGTATTCAACACTTTCTCCGGCCTGTTCCGAGACCCTGTCCGTTCCCGCGCGCAGTGCGATTCGGCGGCGGCAGCAAGTCCCGTAGTATAACGGACGAAAGCCGATTCACAATCTTGCCTCAATGAACAAATGTGCGCAGTGGGTGCCATGCCGTGGGGGAACGCTCATGGCGGCAGGGGTGCCACACAATTGCGTGCACGATTTCGTTCGAGAATTGGAAGAGTTTGTCCACAGATTTCGCAGATTTCACAGATTGAAAGTCCAAGGGCAAGAGGGAAACTCGAGTCATCCTCAATTAGTCTGGCCTTTAATCTGCGACATCGGCGTAATCTGTGGACGAAAACTCTCGTCTCAAAGCCGCGCCTGTGCCACGCGAGGTGACGGACATTTGCCCCCGATTTCCCCAGATCTCGCTCTTCCCCGCCGAACCGCGGTTTTTTTCATGGCGACAACGGTTTATGCTGACGGAAAGCGCTGTGGATCGGACGAGATTTCCCCTCGGGGTCATGACTCGATGCGTACCGTGTTGTCTCGAATGGCTCTGGCGACGGTGATCGGCGCTCTCGCAGCCGCTCGCGGCTTAGCCGTCGATCCGGTTGACCCGACCGCCGTCCAATTCTTCGAGAAAGAAATCCGCCCGCTGCTCGCCGAACGCTGCTGGAAGTGTCACGGTGAGGGGAAACAACAGGGGGGCTTGCGGCTCGATATCCATGCGAACCTCATCGCGGGAGGCGAGTCCGGCCCGACGGTCATCCCCGGCCAACCCGATGACAGCCCGCTGATCCAGGCCGTGCGGCACGAATCGTTCGAGATGCCGCCCGATGGCAAGCTGACCGACAAGCAAATCGCGGCCCTCGTCAAATGGGTGGAAACGGGCGCCGTCTGGCCCGGCGACAACCGCCCGGCGGGGCGCGTCCGCCGACCGGGTCAGATCACGGAACAGGACCGGCAATGGTGGGCGTTCCAACCGGTGCAGCGTCCGCAGCCGCCGGTATCAGCCGACCAGCAGTGGGGCTTGAACGACATCGACCGCTTCATCGCCCAGAAGCTGACCGCCGCCGATCTGCAACCGGCCCCGCGAGCCGACAAGGCCACGCTCATCCGGCGCGTGACGTTCGACCTCACCGGATTGCCCCCGACGCCGCAGGCCGTCACGGAATTCGTCAACGATGCCTCGCCGGAGGCGTTCGAGCAGCTCGTTGATCACCTGCTCGACAGCCCCGAGTACGGCGAGCGGATGGCCCGCTTCTGGCTGGACCTCGTCCGCTATGCCGACAGCGACGGCTACCGCGCCGACGATTACCGGCCGAATGCGTGGCGGTATCGCGATTACGTCATCCAGTCCTTCAACGACGACAAGCCGTACGACCGCTTCGTGCAGGAACAGCTCGCCGGCGACGAGCTGTTCCCCGGCGACCCGGAGGCCTTGACCGCGACCGGTTATCTGCGGCAGGGCATCTACGAGTACAACGCCCGCGACGCCCGCGGTCAGTGGCAGGTGATTCTCGACGACATCACCGACACCACCAGCGACGTCTTCCTGGGCCTCGGCCTGCAATGCGCGAAGTGTCACGATCACAAGTTCGACCCGCTGTTGCAGGTCGACTATTTCCGATTGCAGGCGTTCTTCGCCGGTCTGTTGCCCCGCGACGATTTGACGGCAACGACGGCCGCCGAACGCGAGGCTCATGCCGAGGCGATGCGGGACTGGAATGAGAAGACCGCGGACCTGCGGGCGCAGCTTGCGGAGATTGAGGCTAAGCCGCGAGCGGCTGCCGCCGAGGACGCGATCATCAAATTCCCCGACGACGTGCTGGCGATGATCCGCAAGCCGGTGGCCGAGCGGACGCCGTACGAGCATCAGATCGCCGAGCTGTCGTACCGCCAGGTGACGTACGAGTGGGACCGCATCGAACGCAAACTCAAAGCCGACGAGAAGGACCGCTATCTCGCCTTGAAGAAGGAGCTGAGCGCGTTCGACAAGATCAAGCCTCCGGCGTTGCCCACAATCGACGCGGCGACCGACCTCGGCCCGCACGCCGCGGAAACGCTGATTCCGAAACGCGACAACGAACCGGTGGAGCCGGGGTATCTCACGATTCTCGATCCCGAACCGGCCGCGATCGCGCCGATTGACGGCAACCCAAACACCACCGGCCGCCGGGCCACGCTCGCCCGCTGGTTGACGAATCCCGACAACCCGCTCACCGGGCGGGTGATCGTCAATCGCCTCTGGCAGCAACATTTCGGCCGCGGTCTCGCCGCCAACGCCAGCGACTTCGGCCGGCTCGGCGAACAACCGACGCATCCCGAACTGCTCGACTGGCTGACCAGCGAGTTCGTCAACCGCGGCTGGAGCCTCAAGCAACTGCACCGGTTGATTGTGCTGTCGGAGACGTACCAGCAAGCGGCCGATCATCCGCACGCCGATATGGGCCGCCTCAAAGATCCCGAGAACCGCCTGTACTGGCGCGGCTCGCTGCGCCGGCTCGACGCCGAGCAACTCCGCGACTCGTTCTACGCGGTCTCTGGCAAGTTGCAGTTGGAACCGCACGACGGTGAGGGAATCGCCGGCGAGCAGCCGCGGCGGTCGATCTATCTCCGCACGATGCGCAACACCCGCAACGCCATGCTGGAAGCGTTCGACGCCCCGTACTGGCTGGCGAGCGCCGCCTCCCGGCACGTGACGACCACGCCCATTCAATCGCTGCTGCTCATCAACAGTCAGTTCCTGCTGAAGCAGGCGGAGAATCTCGAAGGCCGAGTGCGCGAAACCGCAAGCGACGACAGCGAGCGGGTTGACCTGGCTTATCAGTTGCTGTTCGGACGGTCGCCGACCTCCGTTGAGTTGCACGGCGCGCTCGCGTTCCTGCAAGCGCAGGCGTCGCGGATCGACATCGAACAGGCCGAGTCCGCCGCCGCCCAGTTCGAGTACGACCGCATCCCGCGCCGCGACGGTCAGGCCGCACTGATCACGCCCGCGCATCTTCCGATGCGCGTCCCCCGGACCGACGCCTTCCCCAGCGGCGACTTCACCGTCGAGGCGTTCATCGTCATCCGATCCGTCTACGACTCCGGCGGCGTCCGCGTCATCGCCTCCGTCTGGAGCGGCAACGAAAAGGAGCCCGGCTGGTCGCTCGGCATCACCGGCAAACAGTCCCGCCGCAAACCGCAGACGCTGGTCATGCAACTCGTCGGCCAGAAGGCCAACGGCGAGCTCGGCTACGACCCCGTGTTCTCCGATCACACCGTGCAGCTCAACAAGCCGTACTACGTCGCCGCCGCGGTGCGGCTCGCCAAGCCCGACGGCACGCCGGGCGATGTCACGTTCTCGGTGAAGGATCTCGGCAACGACGACGAACCGTTGCTGACCGCGGCGGTCCCGCATCAGATCGTCAGCGGCGTCTCCGGCAATTTCCCGTTGACAATCGGCGGACGGACCTCGAAATCCGATGCGCGGTTCGACGGCCTGATCGACGACGTGCGGCTGTCGCAGTCGGCGCTCGCCCCCAGCGAATTGCTGTTCACCGCGGAGGCCGCCCAGGACCGCACCGTCGGCTTCTGGCGATTCGAGCCCGAGCCGGACGTCTTCGCCGACGTCTCCGGCCACGGCCTCAACATCGCCCCCACGGCCGCCAAGCCGACGACGAAACTCGACACCCGCCGCCAGGCGTGGATCGATTTGTGTCACGTGCTGCTCAATGCGAATGAGTTTTTGTACGTGAGGTGACGCGATGTTCGGTCCCCTCGCCCCCGTCTTCGGGGGAGAGGGCTAGGGTGAGGGGGCCGAACGCTCCCCAGCGTGTCCGAAGGGTGCAAGAGTCGATATTACTGGCGGCTGCCGGAACGAAACAAACTGAGAACGTGCGCGATACGAGGCGTTCGCCCCCTCATCCCGACCCTCTCCCCCCGAAGCGAGGGCGAGGGGGTCGGAGTGAACCGTTGAATCTGAACTCGGAATGTTTTGCCTGCGAGGCGTCTGCGATGTCTGCCCCCAATGCTCTCACCCGCCGCGACCTGCTCCTCCAGGGCGGCGCGGGCTTCGGCGCGTTGCCGCTCGCATGGTTGCTGTCTCAATCGACCGCCGCCGCGAAGGAATCGCCGCTCGCGGCTAAGCGCGCCTTCCAACGCCCGCGCGCCAAGAGCGTGATCTTCCTCTTCATGGAGGGCGGCCCCAGCCACATCGACACCTTCGATCCCAAGCCCGAACTGCAACGGCTCGCCGGTCAGCCGTTGCCGGAGAGCTTCGGCACCGTCATCACCGCGATGGGGGAACTCCGCTCGCCGCTGCTGGAATCCAAGCGCCAGTGGAAGCAGCACGGCGAATCGGGGCTGTGGATCTCCGACTGGCTCCCCTACACCGCGCAGATGGCCGACGAACTGGCCGTCGTCCGCAGTTGCTGGAGCAACGGCATCAACCACTCCGCCGGCGTCTGCCAGATGAATACCGGCTCGATCCTCGGCGGCCGGCCGTCGCTCGGCAGTTGGGTCACCTACGGCCTGGGGACCGAGAACACCGACCTCCCCGCGTTCGTCGTCATGCAGGACAACCAGGCCTCGGTGACCAACGGCCCCCGCAACTGGTCCGCCGGCTTCATGCCCGCGTCGTACCAGGGCATCCGCATCGAAGGGGGAACCGAACCGATCCCCAACCTCAACACGCCGACCGGCGTCACCGCCGCCCAGCAGCGCGGCAAGCTCGACTTCCTGAACGAAGCCAACCAGCAGTTCGCCGCCGCGCATCCCGACCAGACCGAACTCGAAGCGCGGATTCTCAGCTACGAGCTCGGCTTCCGCATGCAGGCCGCCGCGCCGGTGGCGATCAACCTCGAAGAGGAAACCCAGGCCACGCAGTCGCTGTACGGGATGGACGAAAAAGAGACCGCGTCCATGGGCCGCATGTGCCTCTTATCCCGCCGGCTGGTCGAACGCGGCGTGCGCTTCGTCCAGCTCTACCACGGCGCGGGCAGCAAGTGGGACGCGCACGCCAAGATCGAATCGAACCACACCACGATGTGCCGCCAGATGGACAAGCCCGTCGCGGGCCTCCTGTGCGACCTCAAAGCCCGCGGTCTGCTCGACGACACGCTGGTCATCTGGGGCGGCGAATTCGGCCGCACCCCGATGAGCGAAAAGGGGGACGGCCGCGACCACAACCCCACCGGCTTCACCATGTGGTTCGCCGGCGGCGGCGTGAAGGGGGGCCAGACCATCGGCACGACGGACGACCTCGGCCTGCACGCCGTCGAAGACCGCCTCCACGTCCACGACCTGCACGCGACAATCCTCGCCGCCCTCGGCCTGGACCACATGGACCTCGTCTACAACTACAAAGGCCGCCCCGAACGCCCGACGATCAACGAAGGCCACGTGGCGGCGAAGCTGTTCGCGTGACGTCGCCCTCACAGCCCGGAGCGCCAGCGACGGCGGCTCAGTGATCGCACGGGAGATGCCTTCACCAGCCCTTGCCGGCGCAGCGGGCTGGTGAAGGCTTGCCCACGCACCCTGGTCACTGCAGCGCCATGATGATCAGCACGTAGATCATCACCATCGCCAGCTCCTTCAGCAGCCAGACCAGCCACGTCCGTTTGCGGGATGGCGTCGGCTCCTTCACCGGCGTCGCCACCCGGTGATATTCGACGCGGTTCCACAGAGGATGCTCGATCCGAATACACCCCCGCAGACACACCGGCCGGTCGTTCGACGGATTCTTTTTCGACATGATCCAGACTCCCCTCCACGCGTCCGGTCGCAGCGGGGTGCTGGCGACGTCGGCGTGATGGGAGTCAGGGTCAGCGGAGGATCGGAATCAATAGGTTGTTCCGCAGGGTGACGGCCATAATTCCTGACAGATTTCCATTTTCTGCCTGAAAGACAGATGTGAAAACTCGTTATTCCTGACTGCGGACTAATGTCAGTCATCGGCCTCCGGGGATTTATTCCGTCGCGACAAATTCACCTCAGCGGCGCGGATGATCGTTTCCAGGTCTCTCTCCGACCAACCGTGTAACTCCAATTGCTTCTTCTGGAACTGCTGAATCGTTGGTTCCGACTGTGATTGCTTAACGAATTCACGCCATTTGCTGGCAATCCATTTCCGATAGTCCTGTGCGGTTTTGATTTCTTCGACGATCTCTTCGAGCTCCGCATCCGGTCGATGCTTTTCGGCATAGGCCACATGCGTCATCGTCGACCCCGCCTTGTGGCGCAAATAGTCCTGAAGCGTCTTTTCCCGATCGATTCGAACTTTTGTTGGAATCAATCGTGTGCGACCGAGTTTTGCCGTTTTCTTGCGATGAACGGTTTGACTGTCAACGGTCTCGATATCTTTCGTCGCCTGCCCGATCCCCACCGGCACCGCCGGTTCATTGACCACCTTCACCCCCTGAATGCGGTCTTCGATTTCGTGCCGCACTGTGTCCAGCAGAAACGGCCACTGCTTGGGATCGCCGGCGGGGTCGTAGCGGATTTCGATCCGCCCTTCATCCGGGAAGCCAACCACCGCGGCGAGCGTGCCGGGGTGCCGGGGGGATTCGATCACCACACAGTTCCGGCCGTGTTGATACCGCCCTTCCTGCTGGACCACGTACCCGGACCGGTGCAACTCCACGATCAACCGCAGAAAGTTGGCTTCCGGCAGGAAGTTCCACTGCAGATGCGATTTCGACCAATCCTCGGAATGTAAGGGTGTGAACTCTGGCAGCCCGCTGGGGAACAGATACCGTTCGCCGGTCTGGTCGTGCCAGCACAGGCCGACGTGCTCGAGGGCTTCGCGGATAATGCCGGCGTTCACTTTGTGCAGCGACGGTTGCGGCGACGCTTCGCGCAGCGTGAATTCCTGGTGCGCCCGATGCACCACTTGTTCGATGTCGGCAATGCGGAACCAGCCGTCGTGGGGCCGAATGCTGGTGTCCTGGCTGGTCCGAATGATCTCGTACACGCACCACTTGAACCACCGCGGGTTCAGCACCTGGTCTTGCAGCGACTCCGGCGCGCGGCTGCGACGAGAGGTGTGCGGACCGGAAAACGCCTCGTCCTCGTGGTCGCGCTGTCGCACGCCGAAATACGTCACCGTTCCGAAATAATGCAGCGTCGTCAGCAACCCGCGCTGTCGGCTTTCATCGGTCACTCCGATCTCGACGCACCACGTTGCAAATTCGGACCAGGGGACAACCGTCCGCCCGCGGATGCGATCCTCGACCAGTTCTTTGAGCCGCGGCAACTCCGGCTGGACCTTTCCCTCCTTGACCGCGCTCAATTGACCGATTGCCGACTGAATCGCGGCTTGCAACGGCTCGATCGGCATGGCCCGTTCGTGGGCCGAGCAGTTGTCGACAATCGCCGTCACCGAGACCCCATGCACTGTCGAAACGAGGTCGGGTTCGACCTCGGCGATGCGCAAGCCCTGCCAACTGTGGTCACCGGCCAGTGGTACATCGATCGGGCGGTCGGCACACCGCGGCGGTTTGTCGCAGCGCGTGATCGCCACAATCACCGGCGCGGCAGGGTCGGTGAAATGGTGCAGCGTCTGCAGCCAGTAGGTCAGCCGGTTCCATTCCCGCTCGTTGACCGAGCCAGGGGGCTTTTCGGGCACGCGGTCGGCGGCCAGCGTCAACACGTAGACCGTCCGCCGGTCGTTCTCCAGGAACGCCTCATGCACGCCGTGCGTGACGAGTTGCCCGGCGAAATCCCAGACCGGCGTCTCGACCTTCTTTTCTCCGTCGGCCGTGTTGATGACTGGCTTCCATTTGCAGTCCCCCGGGCGGATCAGCTCGACATCGTGGGTGGAATCGTGCGGATCGTTCTCGCCGACGCATTCGCCCCGAAAGCACCGCTTGGCCAGTGCCGACTTCCCCACCGCCCCCATGCCGACGAACATCACCCGCGCATGCGGCAGCGTCCGGCCGTCTAGGTACGTGTCGAAGATCACCTGTGCGTTACCGGTCTCCAGCACGGCGGCATCGACAACGGTGATGTTGTTGTCGTTGAGGTACAGACGTTGCAAGTTTCCGCCGCG
>Ga0163151_10007668_pt1 | contig 12513 bp, 7 predicted proteins | sample OliLakLV19MP5IB2_FD_145596 | JGI IMG/M metagenome (GOLD analysis project Ga0163151, IMG submission 145596) | Freshwater microbial mat bacterial communities from Lake Vanda, McMurdo Dry Valleys, Antarctica - Oligotrophic Lake LV.19.MP5.IB-2 | ecosystem: Environmental > Aquatic > Freshwater > Lake...
GTATGCGTCCGTGTCGCTGTCAAAGAACGAGGCGCTCCCCACCAGCCCGCGCATGTCGCGAAAGAAAGCGCAGTCCAAAAAGAAAGCGGCCGAAGCCGCCAATCGTCAACGGCTGATTCTGGGCGTCTCCGCCACCGCGGCCGTCGTGGTGATCGGATTGATGGTCTGGCTGTTCACCAGCGGTCGGGGCAAGACCACAGCATCGGACGCGGCTGCGGTGGCCGCGAATGTCATCCCGGAACCCAAAGCACAACCCGACCCGGTCGTTGCTCCGGTCACAAATACGACGGAGGTGCCGACGGCCATCCCGCCGGTCGCCGCCGACTTCGATGTCACCGGCGAGTATCTGTCGACCATCGCCGGCGAGACGTGGGGGTTCCAGGTCCGCCGGCGAGCCGACGAGACTTTTGCCATCCGGTTGTTGCAGGGCGGATTGCCGGGGGACGGCTGGGATCAACGCACGGCGTACGAACTTTCGGCGTCAAAGAGCGACGGCCGGATCGCGTTCGACAAGAACCCGCGGATGGCGGCGGCGTTCGAGCCGGATCGGATCGCAGGAACGAACGCCGTGGGTGAGACCTTCGTCGCCGAGCGAACGACGCGCCGCAGCATCCTGCTCGACAAGCCGGCCCCGCCGGGCGCGACCGTGTTGTTTGATGGACACAATGCCGATCAATGGACCGCGGGTCAGGTCACGCCCGAAGGTCTGTTGCTGGCCGGAACCACCACGACGCAGTCGTTCCGCGATTTCGCGCTGCATCTGGAATATCGGCTGCCGACCGATTCGGTTCCGTCCGCCGTCGCTGGCGGGCTGCTGTTGCAGGGGCGGTATGAGATCGTGATCGCCGACTCCTTCGGCGATGAGGCCACCGCGACCAGTTGCGCGGCGGTCAAAGGGCAATCGGCTCCGAGCGTCAACGTGAGTTTTCCCCGTGACCAATGGCAAACGCTCGACGTCTCGTTCGCCGCGCCGCGGTTCGACTCCAGCGGCATCAAGGCGACCAACGCCCGCGGCACGATCCGGCACAACGGCGTCGTCGTTCACGACAACGTCGAACTCCAACTGAACACGGCCGGAGCGGAAATGTCCGACAGCGGCCCGATCGTACTGGGACCGACGGCGGAATCCGGCGTCGCCTTCCGCAACCTCTGGATCGTCGAAACCCGACCGGCCGGTTTGCTGGCCGGCAATCCCAAAAGCTGGCCGGAACCGAGTGACGCCTTACGGAAGCGGATGGCCTCGGTCTCCGGCCTCATCCACGAAGAGTTCGCGCTCGTCCATACGCTGCCGCTGGATGGCTTCGAGAAGCTCGCCGAACAGTTTCAAGAGTCGGGCTACCGCCCCGTGCGACTGCGCCCGTATGCGACGAACAAGGCCGTGCAGACGGCCGCGCTGTGGCAGCGCGACGGCTATGAATGGCAACTGGCGACGGGGAGCGCCGCCGAATTGCAGAAGCAGGCCCAGCAACTTCAGGCCGAGGGGTTGTGGCCCGTCGACGTCGCCGGTTACGCCGCCAAGAATGGCGAGGAGTACCTGTCGCTCTGGGCCCGCCTGCCGGAGAAGCCGGCGGAAGAGGCGCGGATTTATCCGGGGGTCCGGCACGTGTCGCTCGCCCCGACGTTCGCCGACTTTCCGAATCAGGGGTTTTCCGAACGGGTCGATCAGGCGTTCGTCGTGGGCCGCGCGGGGATCATGCACAGCACGCTGTGGTGGAAGTCCCCCGCAAAGACGGAAGGCTGGTGGGGCGACCTGCCGTATTTCGAGGGCCACCGCAAGGGCTTCATCCTCGATCTGTGCATCGCCCGCGGCCCGCTGACGGGCGCCCCGGCGTACGCGTGGTGTTCGCTGACCGACCCGCCGCCCGGCGTCGAGTTCACCGAGTTGCACGGTCTGGCCCCCGACGTGCATCTCAAGCGCTGCGCCGAACTGCTCGAACAAGGTTACAAGCCGGTCTCCATCGGCGCGGCGCAGGTTAATGCGTCAGTTCCGTTGCAGACGTGTTCGTTGTGGCACCGAAAGATTGCACCGAGTCGCACCGAGCAGTGATGACAAAGAAGCGGTTTCAGACCTCAATCCGATTGTCGCCCCTGGTAGCGAACGATTGATCGGAAGTCAATTACGCCGAAGGCGTTCGATCACACAGCCCAGGGTCGCGAGTCTGCGAGCGCACCCTGGGGAAATGGCTTACAGGGTATGGGATTCCTTATCGATCGCCACCCAGGGTGCGCTCGCAGACTCGCGACCCTGGGCTTTGCGATGCTACGCCTTCGGCGTAAAGATTTTGTCGCCTTGAAACTGCTTCTCATGGGCGACTGCTTGGCGATGAATCACTCCGGCACGCGGCTGGCCTCTTCGGCGCGGCGGGCGGACAGCAGTTCGAGGATCGCGGGGACCGCTGACGCGACGGGAAGCTTCTTCGCGTCCGGTTCCCAGCGCCATTTGGCCTCGATCACGCCCTCCTTCAGCCCCTTGCCGCCGATGACGATCCGCAGCGGGATGCCGATCAGGTCGGCGTCCTTGAACTTCACGCCGGCCCGTTGGTCGCGGTCGTCCAGCAGCACGTCCACGCCCGCGGCTTTGAGCTGCTCGTAGACGAGATTGGTCATCTTCATCGTCTCCTCGTCGGCGACGGCGAGCGGGCACAGGATGACGGAGTAGGGCGCGACGGCGAGCGGCCAGATGATGCCGTTCGCGTCGTGCTTCGTCTCCGCCAGGCCCGCGACGATGCGGTTCACGCCGATGCCATAGCAGCCCATGATGATCGGCTGGCGGAATTCCTTCTCGTCGTCGAACGCCGCGCCGAGCGCCACCGAATACTTCGTCCCCAGCTTGAAGACGTGGCCGACTTCGATGCCGCGGACCAGCTCCAGCGTCCCCTCGCCACGGGGGCTGGGATCGCCGGCGACCGCGTTGCGGAGGTCGTAGGTGGTGTCGAGCTGGTAATCGCGGCCGATGTTCACACCGGTCAGATGCTGGTCCGCTTCGTTCGCGCCGGTGATGGCGTCCTTGACCAGCGGCACGTCGTGATCGGCGATCACACGGCACTTGATCCCCACCGGTCCGGCAAAGCCGACGGGTGCGCCGGTGACCTTGAAGATCGTCCCCGGATCGGCCAGTTCGACCGACTTTACCCCCAGCGCGCGGCGGAGCTTGTTCTCGTTGGCTTCGTGATCGCCCCGGATCAGCACCGCGACCGGTTGACCGTCGGCCTGATAGATGAGCGTCTTCAGCATCTGCTGCGGCTGGCATTTCAGCAGCTTGCAGACGGCGTCGATGCTGCCGACGTCCGGCGTGGAGACCTTCACCATCGCCGCCGCACCGGATGGTGTCGTCAGTGGCGGCGTCTTGCGGCCGGTCTCCGCCCGTTCGAGGTTCGCCGCGTAACCGGTCTGCTTGCAGAACACGACCTGATCTTCGCCGTTGTCGGCGGGGATCATGAACTCGTGCGAGGCGTCGCCGCCGATCGGCCCGCTTTCGGCTTCAACCGGCAGGTAATCCAGCCCGCAGCGCGCGAAGATGCGGCAGTAGGCGCGGTACATTTTCTGATAGGTGTCGTTCAGCGACTCGACCGACGTGTGGAAGCTGTAGGCATCCTTCATCAGGAATTCGCTGGTCCGAAGCACGCCGAACCGCGGGCGTTCCTCGTTCCGGAATTTGGTCTGAATCTGATACATCGTCAGCGGGAGCTGCCGGTAGCTGCTGATGTGCTTCGACACCAGGTCGGTGATGACCTCCTCGTGCGTCGGGCCGAGGGCCAGGTGCAGCGTGCGATCGCCGCGGCGGACGTGGAAGTTGATCAGTACGTTGCCGAAGGCGTCCTTGCGGCCGGTCCGCTCGAACAGGTCGATCGGCTGCAACGCGGGCATGAGGATTTCGATGCCGCCCGCGGCGTCCATTTCCTCGCGGACGACGGCCTCGGCCTTGTGCAGCACCCGCAGGCCCAGCGGCAGATACGTGTACGCGCCGGCCATCAGTTGCCGGATCATCCCCGCCCGCAGCATCAATTGATGGCTGGGGACTTCGGCATCGGACGGGATTTCCTTCATCGTCGGAATGAACGTCTGTGACCAGCGCACGCAGCGACTCCTTTCGGGGGAACGGCAACCGGGGGATTGTAGCGGCGAAGGGGTTCGTCCGAGAAGCGTCGGCGGCGTCTTTAAGAGCCGGGGCGTGTCGCCCCGGTCTTCGACTTTCAAAGAGAAGACCGGGGCGACACGCCCCGGCTCTGATCACTGCTCGCTCGCATGCCCGTTGGTCTGTGCCCGATACTGCTGCAACTGCTCTTCCAGCTCGCGGCGGGCTTGCCGCAGCCGCACGTTGGCGACGCGGTGGTACGCCCGGGCGCTGGCGAAGTCGGCGATGGCCAGCAGGCCGATCCAGCAGGTCAGCAGGAGCACGGCCCCCCAATAGAACACGAACGCCGCGGGGGCCTGCTTGAAGAACGGCAGGTGATCGCCCAGCGGAATCAGCACGCCGATCAGTGCGAGCAATCCGCTGACCTGCAATCGTCGTCGCAATTGCCGATGGGAATGCTGCCGGCCGAGGTCGTCCATCTGCGCGTCCGGCCGGCGGTAGCGCCACTGATGCCAGCCGGAGCCGACGCCGATGCCGACCAGCACGGCTCCAATGATCAACGCGGGCAACGAATCGGCCACGCAGCGGTCTCCACAAGGCAGCACGGGCGACAGAATGGAGTGACCCGGACGCTTGGAGCGTCCGGGTCACTGGCGACTATTCCAGCAAACTGCGGCGCAGCACGTCCTGGGCCTTGGCGAAGTACGGCTGCCAGACGATCTCCGGCCGGCCGTATTTCAGGCAGTCCCGCACTTTCGGCAGCGTGTTGCGGGCCATGTGCGGGCAGCGGTTGCACGCGCACGTCTCGCCCGTGGAGGTCATGATGCCCGGCACCGGAATGTACGTGTGCTGCGGGGCCGTCTTCTGCAGCGGATGGATCATGTTGGCTTCGGTGGCGACGAGGAACGTCGTCGGCTCGCTCAGCGCCGCGACGTGCTTCCGCATCTTTTCGGTGCCGCCGATGACGTCCGCGTGCTCTAGGATGTTCGCCGGGCATTCGGGATGCGCGAGGACCACCGATCCCGGATGGTTCCGCTTCGCCCGCAACAGATCCTGAATGCTGAACACCTCGTGGACCATGCACGAACCGGGCCACAAGATCATCGGCCGGCCGGTGACCGAACTCAAGAACCGGCCGAGATGCTGGTCCGGGACGAACAGGATCTCCTTGTCCTTCGGCACGCGGTCGATGATGTCTCGCGCATTGCCGCTGGTGACGATCCAGTCGCACAGCGCCTTCACCGCCGCGGTCGTGTTGATGTACGCAACCGTCTGAAAGTCGCGGCCTTCGCTGCGGAGTTGCTGTTGAAACGCCGCCAGCTTGTCCGCCGGGCAGCTTTCCGCCAGCGAGCAACCGGCCAGCAGGTCGGGCATCAGCACGGTCTTTTCCGGACTGAGGATCTTCGCCGACTCGCCCATGAAATGGACGCCGCAGAACACGATCGTCGGCGTGGTGACCTTGATGGCATCGCGGGCCAGTTTGAGGCTGTCGCCGGTGAAGTCGGCGATGTCCTGCAAATCGCCGTCGACGTAGAAGTGGGCCAGAATCGTGGCGTTCCGCTCCCGTTTCAGGCGGTCGATCTCGTCCATCACGTCGAGCGGGTCTTCGTAGACCTCGGTCGCGGGGGCCAGGGACAACACGGGCAGGTCCATTGCGGGGCTTTCTGTCGGGCCACGTCGGCGATCATGTCTTCTGTCGGGTGACGTCGAGTCTTCGAGGCTCACCCCCCTTCGTTGGAGTCCAGCCTTTAGGCTGTCTTCTGGTGAAGCGTCCGAAGACAGCCTAAAGGCTGGACTCCAACGGGTGAGCCTCGCAAAGCCTCGACTGCACCCTACGAAATCGCGGACCACGTCGGCGTCTGCTTTCCATTTTCGCCCGCAGCCGCCAGAATTCAATGCGGAATCGGCACCCTCATCTCGGAGTCCGTCTGTTTTGGGTGCCATGCTCACAGCTTTGAGTGAGCATGTGCCTTTTGAGGAGCGATTCGCCGAAGACATGCTTGCCCAAAGCTGCAAGCATGGCACCCAATGCCGTCCACGAAGTGGCGAGAAGACCAAGAGCGTTTATCCACAGATTTCACAGATTCCGCAGATTCAAGACACGGGCATTTGCCGGGGCATCGTTCCTTCAGAGTTGTCCTCTGCCGGACTTCAATCTGCGGAATCTGTGAAATCTGTGGATAGAATCTTAACCTGCCAATCTAATCCCTGAACGACGTTGGATGGCACCGGCAAGTTCGCCGTTCGATAACCCGATATCTCCCGTTGAAACCACATCCATGCCGACACCGCTCCGCATTCTCGTGATTACCGCCCATCCCGATGACTGCGAACTCAAGGCCGGCGGCGTGACCGCGCTGTATCGGGCCGCGGGGCATCGCGTGAAATTCGTCTCGGTGACGAATGGCGAATCGGGGCATCACCGGCATCTGCCGGGGCAACTGGCCGCCATCCGCCGGGCGGAGTGCGACGCCGTCGCCGAGTTGATGGGCATCGAGTACGACGTCCTCGACAACCGCGACGGCCGATTGCAGCCAACGGTGGAGCCCCGCTTTGAGATCATCGCCCTCATCCGGCGGTATCAGCCCGATCTGATCCTGACGCACCGGCCGAACGACTATCATCCCGATCATCGCGCCACGTCCACGCTGGTCTGCGACGCGGCGTACATGGTGATCGTGCCGCACATCGTCCCGGAAGCTCCGGCCCTGCGGGTGAACCCGGTGATTGCGTATCTCTCCGATCATTTCCAGAAGCCGGTGCCGTTCGCGCCGACGGTGGTGATCGACGTCGAGCCGGTGCTGGAGAAGATCGTCGACCAGTTGGAATGCCACAAGTCGCAATTCCACGAATGGATGCCGTGGACCATGTGCCTGGAAAACTCCATGCCCCGCGACGCGGCCGGGCTGCGAAAGGCCACGCACGATCTGTACTGCCGCTTCAACGGCCCGCTCGCCGACAGCCACCGCGACCTGGTGATCGCCACCTACGGCCCGGACCGGGGGGCGAAGATCCGCTACATCGAAGCCTTCGAGCCGTGCGAGTACGGTTCGCCGCTGACAGAGGCGAACCGCAAGACGCTGTTTCCGATGCTGCCGTGAGGCGCTGGCAAAGTGACCCGGACGCTCCAAGTGTCCGGGTCACTGTCTTTGAGGCTCACCCGACCAGCGGCTCACCATACGTCGCGTAAGACGTCCCCGTCTCCCACAGCGAGACTTCGACGACGGGGAGTTCCTGCTCCCGCGCATAGCGGTAGATCATCCGGGCGATCGTCTCCGCCGTCGGGTTCTCGGGGATGGTGACGATCGGCTCGTGCAGCGAACGCAGATAATCGACCACCGGGTCTTTCTCGTTCAAGATCATGCGGTGGTCGAGCGTGGCGTCGATCCACGTGGAAATCGTCCGCTTGATGTCCGAGAAATCGCGGAGCATCCCGCGATGGTCGAGGCTCTCGCCGGCCAGCACGATGACGGCCTTGCCGTTGTGACCGTGCAGATACCGGCACTTGCCGTCGTAGTCGAGCAGCCGGTGCCCGTAGCAGAACTCGATTTCCTTGGCGACGCGAAACATGGGCGATCCTGCAACGGAGGACGTTCTCATCCACCATTGATTTTAGTCGCCACCCCGCGTCATAGACAACACGTGGCCCGTTAGCCGCGACCCGGAGGCTTTGCGCAGGGGAGCGCGGTGTGGAGCGCGCCCGCCGTGTCGCGCGCTCCGAAAACGCGCTCCCCTGCGCAAAGCCTCCGGGTCGCGGCTAACGGATGGCTCAATATCAATCGATTGATTGACTATTATCGCGCCACCGCGCGCACCGTCGCCGCCTCCGGCAATTGATGCAACTCCATCGCCCCCGCGGGTTGCGGCCTGCGCACGCGGGCGTCGAAGCCCAGCGGCAGCGTGTACTGCAAGCCCCCCTGGGCCGCCGAGGCCTGCCACAACAACGGAGTCAACGGACGATACTCGTGCGTGCGGCCCGGTTCGAGACGAAACACTTCGCTCCACGGCGAACCCGTCGACTGCACCTGGTACTCGACCACGGCGTCCAGCGGGTTGTAGATGCGAATGGCCGGCCGCTGCGTCCGCACGACCAGATGCGTCGGCGTCCCCCCGCAGTCTTCTGCGCGGAGGGACAGCGAACCCAGCTTGAAATCCGGCAACGGGGCCGACCGGGCGATGTTGCCAAAGCTCTGCGTCCAGCCCTCGTGAAATTGCCGGCCGATTTCGGGGGCGTCGATGGGTTCCCACTCGCCAGCGGCCGTGCGGACTTTGGTGACGAGCCGCGGCGGCTCGACCGGTTCGATGCTCATCGACAAGCTCCGCTGCGCGAAGCCGGGCTTCTCGATGGCGACCGTCAGATCCTGATCGAGGGCCATGTCCGCCTGCAGATGCTCGCGCCAGGCGGTCTCACCCGGCGGTCGGACCGACAACTGCAGTTGCAGGCTCGGCAGCTCCATCCGAATCCGTTCGCACAACGACAACGTGTGGCCCGGTTGACAGCCCGGAGCCGTCACGCGAAATGGCGCTGCGAGGACGAATTCCGTGTTGTCGTCCCAGCCTTCGGGAATGCGGTGCGGTTCGTCGAGTACGCTGTTCCAGAATTCGCGCTGGCCGAGCTTGCGGAACCCCTCGCTTTGCAAATCCAGCACGTGAAAGCGGGCCACGTCGCTCTTCGTCAGCAGCGTGCTCCACGCATTCAGCAGCCGCTGCGAGACGGCGAGGTCCATGCCGTCCGCGGCGAACGCCGGATCGGCTTCCCCGTCAGCCGGGAAGGGAATCACGGGCATCGTGGACGACTTTGGCGCCAGCGCCGCGACCGTCGCCCCGAGGTGCATCGTCAGGCCGCGATCGTCGATGCTCACCGATTCGGGATAGAACCGGAAACGCGGCTGCCACAGCGGCATCGGCCAGCGGCTGTACGTCATCGTTTTGTTGCAGAACTGCGCGACCTGCTGCTCCATCTGCGACAGCATCGGCAGCACGCCGTTGCGGATCTCCTGCTCGATCTCCCCCTTCTTCTCTGCGAAGCCGTCCACCAGACGATCCGCAAACTGGCCTTCGAGGAACGGCAAGCCGCGGACGTTGACCTCCGGCCGCGAAATGCTGAAGTCGTGCGGCGGGATAAAGAAGCTGACCTGCGACAACCCGAGCCGCAATTGCCTCCCTTCGACGCGGGGGACGATGTCGATCGTCAGCCAGACCGGCTGCTGATAGCCGATGAAGACCGTCATCGGCCCAGCCTCGGCGCGGAGAATGCGGCCCCGCAACTGGGTGGACGGAATGGTCATCGTCATCTGCCGCAGGCCGAGCTGCACGCGCAGTGTGTTGTCGGGCAAGGGGGTGATCCAGGCCCGTTCCAGCCGCCCGCTGTAGTGGATGCCCGACAGCGAGACCTCGAACGACGTGATGCCCGCATTCGTCGTTTCCACGCGGCCCGGCTTCCAGCCGTTGAACGCATCGGTCGGCACGCGGTCGGCCAGCACGAACGACAGCGATTCCAGAATGTCCTTGTTGACCCGCACCGACACCGCCCGGCTGACATCCGCCCCGGCGACGAACGGCAACTCGCTGATGAGGTTCGCCATCACCGCCTGCTGCGACCAGTCGATGTCGGTGACCGGCTCGCGCTCGGGGTGCTGCATCCACGCGAAGACTTCGTCGCGGGCGAAGACCGACGCCCCGATGTTGTGCCCGCCCGTCGGCACGACCGACACGAACGCGCGACCGCCGGCCGCATTGATCGCGGCGACCAGGTCGGTCGACGCCGTCTGCGGGACCAGTTGATCGTCGGCGGCATGGAAGGCCCAGACCGGCACTTTCGCCAGATTCGGCACGAACTCCGGCTCCCCGCCGCCGGAGACGGGGATGACCGCCTTCCACCGCTCGGGTGTTTCGGCTCCGAGGCTCCACGCGCCGAACGCGCCCATCGACACGCCGGCGAGCACCACGTGCTGCTTGTCGACGGGATATTTCTGTTCGACTTCATCGAGAATCTTGATCGCCCGGTCGAGCTCGTTCGAGCCGTCGTTCCAGCCCCCCAGCAACCGGCTGCGCAGGTTTTCGTTCTGCGGGAAGACGACGAGGAACGGCAGCGTCGCCGCGCGGGCTTTCACGGCCGGACCGAGGCCGACGATGAGCTGCGCCCGGCCGTCGGTGCCGCGACCGCTGGCCCCGTGCAGATAGAAAATCGTCGGCCATTTCCGGGACGGCGTGTAGCCGGCCGGCTCGAAGACGACGTACTTGTGCTCGCCGTCGGCGTCTTTGTAGACGCGGTCCACAAACCGGCCGCCGCCGGGCGGAATGGGTTCCGAGTCCGCGGACGTGGCCCACGCCGTACCGGCAAACAGCAGCCCGCCCAGCAGTGCGGCGAGAATTGGTGCAAAAGTCCGCATGGGTCGGTTCGACTCCGGTTCGGGGCACGATCGCCCAATTGGCGCGAACCGCGAGCGCAACGCGGTCCGTATCCGACGCTATCGGCCGGAGCCTCCGCGGGAAACCAGCACGGTCCGTCCCGGTGCGGCTGAGTCGGCCAGATCGCTCAGCGCGTCCACCCCTCCCTCAGACCCAGCGCCACCGGCAAAGTCCCCGCAGTCCGCAGCCGCACTCCGAGCGGCATGGACGACCACGAGTCTACAGCCCAGTGATGGACATCTCAGGCGACACGGGCGCTGGAGACTCCGTTGGATGCGGGTTAGAGCCGGGGGCTTCCTGCCAGATTGCCATCAGTTCGCCGAGGCGGTTGTTGCGTCCCTGGCAGACGTCGCAGCGATACACGACATCCTCGATCTCGACGGGGTTGGGATAACCGCAGTGCGCACAGACGTGGTCGCACGGCCGAATGTGTGCCGTCGCGTTGTGCGCGGCGTTCGACACGCCCTGCGCGAGCCACGCCCCTCCGTGACAGCACACCAGAATGAGCAAACCGGGTTCAACACATCCACGAATCATGGCCAGCTCCAAAGACGAGGAGCATTGATGCGGACACGATCGAAGGGAACGGCAGATTATGCAATGTCGCGGAGCCAATGCGAAGGCGAATTGAAAATTTTCCCAGCCCCGAGCGCCAGCGAGGGCGTCTTTCGGACGAAGAGTTCTTTGGCCACAAGAGGCACACACGACACAAAGGAAGCGAGGGCTGGCAACCCCTCTTTGTGACTTGTGTGTCACTTGTGGCGGAATCTCCTGGCAATCCTCATGAGCCCCTGACTCCACTGGAAATGAGAGAGATGCATCCCTCGCTGGCGCTCGGGGCTTTGACGGATCTATTTCGCCGCGGCTTGTCGCGCGCGGTCCATCACCGACTTCAACGTCACCGGCACGCCCCCTTGGCGCTTGCTTTCGTCGGCGGCTTCCATGAAGGCGTAGATTTCCAGCGTCTCGGCTTCGGTCACAGGGACTTCGCCGGTCTTGAAGAACTTGACGATCTCGACGACCAGCGGGCGATAACCGGCGTAAGTGCCGAGGTCTTCCTGCCCGGTCTCGCCGAAAGCCCGGCCGCCGTAGCCGGCTTTGCCCGCGCGGAGGCCGCGGAACGTGCCGATGCGGCCGCCGTCCCACGTGCCGACGACGACGTCCTGCCCCGCGCTGTGCGCCCGCGTGACCGATTCGCAGCCGGTCCCCATCGCGGTGAACAGCATTTCGACGCCGTGAATGCCGTACCAGAACAAGTCGGGATGCGTGGCCTCCAGCGAACACGGGCTGAAGGCGTCGCAGCCGAGCACCTTGCCGATCTTGCCCCCCCGCACGGCGAGCGCACCGGGCACAAATCGCAACGACGACGACGAGAACAGCGGCGTCCCGGTCTTCTTCGACAGCTCGAAGATCGCGATGGCGTCTGCAAGGCTGCCGGCGATCGGCTTGTCGATAAAGCACCGCTTGCCCGCCGCGAGCACCGGCCGGACCTGCTCCAGATGCGGCCGGCCATCGTTGGTCTCCAGCAGCACGCAGTCCACCTTCTCCAGCAGCGCGGGGATGGAATCGACGATCTCGATGCCGAGTTTCTTGAACTGTTCCGTATATTCCGGCACGCGCTCGGTGCTGGACGGGATGTCTGGGCTGCCCTTGGGATACGCCGCCACGACTTTGCAACCCGCGATGTCCTCCTTGGCGTCGGGATCGTTGAGCAATTTGGCAAACGCCGGCGCGTGCGACGTGTCGAGGCCGATCACGCCGATGCGAATCACCTTCGGTTCGGCGGCGGCGGCCACAGTCGTAGTCGCCGCGACGACGGACGGTTGCAGGAACGCCACGTCCCACAGGTAGACCATCTGGTCCTGCCCGCCGGTGGCCGCGAGCTTGCCGTCGGGATTGACGGCGACCGACAGGACTTTGCCCTCGTGGACTTCGCCGACGGCGAACTCGGCCCCGTCTTCCGGCCGCCAGACGCGGAACGTGTTCCCCCCCATCGCGCGACCGCCGCCGACGCTCAGAACCGCTTT
>Ga0163151_10007669_pt1 | contig 12512 bp, 13 predicted proteins | sample OliLakLV19MP5IB2_FD_145596 | JGI IMG/M metagenome (GOLD analysis project Ga0163151, IMG submission 145596) | Freshwater microbial mat bacterial communities from Lake Vanda, McMurdo Dry Valleys, Antarctica - Oligotrophic Lake LV.19.MP5.IB-2 | ecosystem: Environmental > Aquatic > Freshwater >...
CAATAAGTAATGGACCATTGAGTGGGGCGTCTTTAAATATCTCACCTCTCTCCAGACTAAATGATCATAAATTGACGGTTTCAGTTTATAAAATGTCCAAGTTTCAATTAGTGAACTTTCTCTTTAGTACTCTCTCTAAGCAGTTTTTAATACATCCGCAAATTTCATCTTTCCAGGCAACAAAAGTGAGGATTGAAACTAAGCCTAAAATAAGAATACATGCCGACAGCAGATTTTTTTCTCAAACACCGGTTGAATTCCAAATTCTACCAAGTGCTTTGAGCGTTATTAGTGGATTTCCAAAAGAAGAGGATTCATCGTTACTTAAGAGAACTCCTCTTGATCCCTAAAGAAAATTATTGGTAAACAGTTGAGCGATGGCCTGCGGATAGGACCTGAATTACTCTGTCTTTTTTGTTGATCCGATAGATTATACGATATGTACCTACTTTGTAGCTGAACTGCCCTGTGCGTTCTCTAGCTAGTGATTTTCCGATTAGTGGGTTTTCCTGGATTTCCATCAAAGTTAGAATAATAGTTTGCTGGTAGCGCTTAGGTAAAATTTTAAGAACATTCCTGGCTCTGTTGGATATTATGAGTTTATATCCTGCAGGCGATTTTTTCATAAGCCCAGATCTTTTTTAAGATCTTCCAAAGTTACATAATTACCTGCTGCAATGTCCTCTTCACCCTGCCTAATTGACTCCACCAATTCCGAATTAGACAGAATTTCGTTTGTTTCTTTCCAGGATTCATATTCTCTGGCTGACATTAGTATAGCCGCAGGAGTTCCGTTAACAGTAATTATGTACTCGTCTAAAAGTTTACTCGCTTTATCTACTAATGTGGGTAGTTCTATTCTCGCTTGGGAAATAGGTAAAGTTTTTATCATGATTTTATAGTACATAATTATGTACGTAGCGTCAACGTTGAAAAAGTAAATGAAATACTAATAGCGATACGGCACCCTCAATGCAAATGCGATCGAATCAAATCTAGCTTGGAACTTATAAGATATTATTTTTTGGGTATGCGATAGCGGACGCTTCTTCCTAAACCTAATCGTTCTATTTTTTTAAATTGAGTAGCTTTGTTAGTATTTGAAACATTGTTGGTCTGACAATATCAGTTTTTTCTTCAAACGATATTTGATTAGTCAATTTTAGCCTCGAAATATATTAATCTTAGACAAGTATTAGACTGTCTATATATGGACAGACGCGTACACTTAGTATTTGATATCAATAATGTCAGTAGACTGGTTGATTTTGAAAATTCTCCAGCCTTCTATTTGTTTATGGAGAGTTATGTCGGGGGCGTTACCTTCCCAGATTCCTGGGTAGAACTCGTAGATTTTATTTTGCCCTCTGTCGTCTGAGACTGGTTGGGGGAGGATTATCCAGTCAGAGTGGGTAGAATAATCACCGATAACTTTTAGATAATCGATGTCAGAAGTTATTATGAAACGTTCCGGGTTTTTGGCAAAAAGAGGAATGGCAAATCCTTTGTCAGTGTCGATGATTACTTTTCCTGGAACTGTGTCCATAAAAGCGGCAACTGCTTTTTGATCGATATAGGTTCTGGAGAAATCCAGTTGTGAATTATTATCTCCTAGTTTTTGAAAGAAGGAGATTTCTTCTCTTCCGAGATCTCTATCACTTATTGCGTAAAGTGTTGTATACATTCCGAGAATCATAAATGAAGCGGCAAGAACGCCCAATATCAAATGTCGTCTTACTAAATACATGGCAACAAGGGCGCTCATTGGGATGGCATAGATAAAGAATCTTAACCAGCCGAACGATTCGCCTTTAAAAAGTTGATAGCTATGGAACAAAAGAATTGTTAAGTAAGGAAAAGTTATAAATCCTAGAAGCAAAAGATTTTTAGGATGATGACTGATTTTTTTGCTTAAGGGGATACCGATTAAAGGGATTAACCAAATTACAGGTGCTAAGTATAAACTGCGGTTAATAGTGTATCTGATGCTGTTAATTAAAGAATTATAGGAGCCTTCTAAGAGTCCGGGAGTGGATTTAAAAGAGGTGGTGAATGAGGCATTGGAGTAGGGGCTATTAATAAAGTAGAAGGGGTCTTTCATGATTAACCAGTTCGCTAAGATCCAAAGTCCAACTGAGTAAATGAAGGGAAGAGTGTATTGGAATAGGGTTGATTCAATTTTCCTCAAATTTGAACGGGCAAAAATTAAATACAAAACTATTATTAAGATAGATCCGGCAAAAGCCGGTAAGGCTTCGTATCTTGACCAAAAGGAGAAGGCTATGGCGCTTGAGGCCATTAAAATATCTGATTGTTTTTGGGAATAAAAATACTTAACCAGAAAGAAAGAAGATAAAACTAAACAAGCCATAAAGATCATTTCACTGGTGCCAATAGCTGAGTACAAAATAATGAGAGGGTTAAGGCCGAAGAATATTGAGATAAGTAAGGGTAAGATATTTTTAGGTTCGTTAACTATCAATTGACCGATTTTGTAAATTATTACGGTTGAGAGAGCTCCGAATAGCGAGGTTACTAATGGCCCGGACATTAACATTAATCCGAAAGGTTTTAGGAGAATTAAAAAAGGGATTTGGGCAAAGCTGGGGAAAGGTTGCCAAACAAAACCGATGGCTGCAAGATGGGGATCGCGGCCGAAGGTGGTAAAGAAAGCTAAAGCAGTGCGGGAGAGGGCGTCATTATGGAATATTTCTAAAATGTAGGTGAAGTAGTAGCCTGTGAAGGCATAGAAGAGCAGGAATCCTAAGAATAAAGAGCGGCTGGTATTTAACAATCTCATAGTTAATAAAGGAAGTATATATTACTATAAGACTATTGACAAGGGTAACTTAAGTTGGGTTTATCCCCCTTAGGACGGTTACATATATAATGAGTGTCAGATGGTTATTATAGGTATTGATCCAGGGATTGGCAGAATGGGATGGGGTGTTATTCGGGAAGAAAATGGTGCTCAGAGTATGACTGATTGCGGATGTTTTGAGACGGACGCGAAATTAGCTGAGGAAAAAAGACTTGAGAAAATTCATGACTTTATTAAAGAATTGGTTAATAAGTATAGTCCGGATGTTGTGGCAGTAGAATCACTTTTTTTTGCTGCGAATTCGAAAACGGCTTTTAGTGTTGGTCAGGCCAGAGGGGTAATTTTGTTAACTATTTCTCAGGCCGAAGTTAAATTAGTTTCTTATACTCCCCTCCAGGTTAAATTATCGATTAGCGGATATGGAAAAGCTGATAAAAATCAGGTTCAGCAAATGGTAAAATCACTTTTGAAATTAAAACAAATCCCTAAACCCGATGATGCAGCAGATGCATTGGCTATTGCATTGACTTATGCCTACAGCTATAAAGTAAACAATAAAATTTTATGATCGGATTTCTTACAGGTTCGGTACACTCCAAGAATAATGATTCAATAATTTTGCTGACCCACGGTGTTGGTTATTTAGTCTTTATACCAGTTTCAGAATTATCAAAGTTGGTAATTAATCAGTCTTTGGAGGTATATATTTACACGCATGTTCGTGAAGAAAATTTAGATTTATTTGGTTTTAAAACGAGCGAGGAATTGGTGCTTTTTAAAATATTGTTAAATGTTTCCGGAATCGGGGCCAAAACTGCGTTAAATATTATTGACAGAGGGGTCAAACCAGTTAAAAGCGCAGTTGCAAATGCTGACGTAGATTTCTTTCAGACTATTCCCAGATTAGGTAAGAAAAATTCGCAGCGGATAATTATTGAGCTAAAAAATAAGATCGGCGGAATTGTTGAATTGGATTTATCGGGCGAAAATTCTGATTCCCGCCAAATTATAGAAGCGATTGGGGCAATGGGATACAGTAAAGCTGAAGTGACTCAGGCTTTGAAAGATATGCCGGACGAGTTGCTGAAAATTGAAGACAAGATTCGTTTTGTTTTAAAGACATTAGGAAAGTAGAGAGACTAAATTAATAAAATGGCAGATAAAATTAAAAATACAAAAAAACCGGAAATAATTGACAGCCCTGAAGAGGAGAAAATGTTTAAGTCATTACGAGCTGGAGATTGGGATGAATTTATCGGTCAGGAGAAAGTCAGAGCATCTTTGAAAATTGCTATATCAGCTTCCGAAAAAAGGGATGAACCGATGGAGCATACTTTGTTGTATGGACCGCCTGGACTAGGGAAAACAACCTTAGCTCATTTAATAGCTAAAGGCATAGGTAGTCAGATCAGGATTACATCAGGGCCAGCCATTGAAAGAGCGGGGGATTTAGCCTCAATATTAACTAATTTAGGGGATAAAGATATACTTTTTATTGATGAAATTCATCGTTTGAGTAAAGTTGTTGAAGAGACTCTCTATCCGGTTATGGAGGACTTTGCTATTGATATTATTATCGGTAAAGGCCCCTCTGCCAGAACTGTTAGATTGGATTTACCTCATATCACCATAGTTGGCGCAACAACCCGGATTGGTATGATAGCAGCTCCTTTGAGAGACAGGTTTGGATTGACACAGAGGTTATCATTTTATTTACCGGAAGAATTGGGAGACATAATTGCAACTGGCGCCAAAAAACTGGAGTTGCCGATTGATAGAGAATCGATTCTTCAGATTGCCAGGAGAGCGAGGGGAACACCTCGAATTGCTTTGAAACTATTAAAGCGGGTCCGTGATTACGCCCAGGTTCATGGGACTGGGTCTGTCACTCCGGAACTACTAAGCCGGGCGCTTGAATTAATGGAAGTTGATCCGGTTGGGCTGGATGATTCCGACAGAAGGATGATAGTGTCAATTATTCAGAAATTTAAAGGGGGTCCGGTTGGGCTTGAGACCGTAGCGGCGACAATTTCAGAAGATATAGGTACGGTTGAGGATGTTATTGAGCCGTATTTGTTGCAAATAGGGTTTTTAAAAAGAACGCCAAGAGGGAGAGTGGTGACAGAGGCAGCTTACAGACATCTGGATATTCCTTATCCCGACGAAAATCAGCGGACATGACGTAATTATTTTAGATCTGCGTCAATTGTTATGTTTACTTATTGTACAAAATTATGTAATATATTTTTATGACAAGAACCTTACCTATAACTAAAGCCAGGGAAGAACTAGCTACTCTGGTTGATAATGCCAATAAGCGTTTGGATGATTACATTATTACGGTGAATGGAGTTCCGGCTGCGGTGTTGATGTCAGCTGCAGAATACGAATCCTGGAAGGAGACGACAGAAATTCTTAGTGATCATGATCTTGTGAGAACGATTAAACAAAGCGAAAAGGAAATTAGAGAAGGTAAAGGGATTGAGTGGGCGGATGCTATAAAAGAACTTGGCTGGAGCTAAATGTACAAATTAATTATTTCTCCTAAAGCTCTTAAACAACTCAGAGAAATAAAACAGTCCCACCAAATGGCCGTGAGGTTGGCTTTTGAAGATATAAGAGATGATCCGACAATAGGGAAAGCATTGACGAGGGAATTAATAGACAGGTTTTCCTATCGGGTGAGTGTTTATAGAATTATTTATAAAATCAATAAGAAAGATAGAATTGTTAATATACTTACAGCCGGACACAGGGCGTCAATTTACAGTAAGTAATTAAGATTTTAGAAAGTGTTTTTCCACCAGAGTTTTAGGTTGTAGATGAGGCCGGAGGATTTTGGATCTAGGGTGAAGTTGGCGGTTTCGATATTGCCGCTTTTAGTGATTGAAAAGTTTTTTGATTGGGGAGCGTATTGGTTGTCTTCTAATACTAGTTGGTATTCTCCCTGAGGCAGGGTTAGGTTGTAGTTGCCGTTATTGTCGGTTTTAGTTTTACTAAAGTTGTCGTTAGTTTTTACTGTGATGTTTTGAAGATTTTCGCCTAAGGAATTTTTTATGTTTCCCTGGATTAAACCAGGAGAGAAGTATTTTTTTAATACCTCGTAGGCGGGTTTTAAATTGCTGCTATCGCTGACTAGGGAGGTAGTTCCTAAGGACAGCACCCAGTAGTTTAAGCCTTCGACGGAATCGCGGTTTTGGTAGAGGATTTTTAATATTCCTTCTATAAATTCAGCTTGCTCATTACCCGACATTGGGCCGTTCATGTCGGGGATGGGGGCGCCAAATTCGCTGACCAGGGTTTTAGTTTGGAAGTTGTTTTTGAAATATTTGATGTAAGAATCCATTCCTTCAGCATCTTTGACGTAATGATCTATGGCAACTATATTTCCTAAAATGTTGTAAGTTTGCTTGTCTGTTACAACGTCTTTAGCACGGCCGCCGATTATTGACTGGTGGACTTTAACCCATTTTTTAATTTTTCTGAAGCTGGCTTCGGTTTGTTCCTGTTGAGTTCTGATGAATTGTTGGTAATCTTTATCCGCTTCAGGTTGTGGCCAGAATCCAGCATTTTCGCATTCGGGACAGGGGTCGAAGATGTCACCCGACTCGAATAGATCAGTATTGTTAACTATGAATTCGTTAGTTTTTTCGAGATGTTGGGACGAACTCATGTTTTTTGGATATTCAAACCAGCCTTCCCAGTTTGACCAATTTCCCCTAAACCAGACTTTTAGATTCGCTTCGCGGGAATATTTAACCCATCTTCTTAAGTAGGGCAGGAATTCGGCATCGTAAGGGGTGTCTATCGCAACGTAATTGGCGCCGGTTTCTTTGATTATCCTTAATTCCTCTTTAATGTTGGCATCATAAGCTAAGTTATATAAATTCTCCCGGGCTTTATCGCGTGAAGTTTTCATGGTGTCGATTGAGCAAATTTCCCAGATGCAGGGTACTGATTGGGTTTTTGGAGACTGGAGGTAATCGGAGGAGATTGAGAAAAATTTGGGGATGACGCTTAATACGGAAATAATAAACGCCAGAAGCAGCAGCTTTTTTTTCATGGGCACAGGGCTATTCTTACCAGTTTTTTTCCGCTTAGTTTTAAGGGGCGGATTTTTAAATTGGTTTTTTATTTTTTGTTTAATCGGTCCTTTGGTAGATCGCGAATTTTTCATAGTTGTGTATCAATTTATATTTAGTTTTGAAGGTTGGATTTTCGCCTATCGCTTTATAAACCGAATCAGGGGGGAAAGACAAGACGGCAATATATTCAACATTTTCGCCCGGGTTTTTTAGGGCGTTAAACCAATACTCGCGGGTACCTTCGTGGATGTAGTTTTTCATTGGTAACCCGGTTCGGGCAACGAAGGCGTCGTGAGATGCCAGACTGGTTAAGATTAGACCTCCCTGGTAATTTTCTTTGAGCCACGAGCTTGCTTCAACTGTATAGTAAGTATTTTTAAGACCAGCAGCACCATCGGCTAGAGAGATTGGGGTACCTTCTTTCCAAAACATGAATAGTTGGGTTATCAGTAGTAGTGGTATGACAACCATACCTATTCTAAATGAGGCAAAAAGGCCCAATGTTAAAGCTATAAAAGGAATTGCCATCATGCCGTAACGGGTATTAAACATTCCGGGATTATCAGAAGCTTGAGGAACGTTCATGGCTGATTGTCCAGCGTAAAGGGCAACTATATTAAAAAGGATGGGGGAGAAAGCAGCCGCAAAAATTAAGAGCATTTTTTTGTGTTTGATAAAAAAGGGAATAAAGATTGTTAATATTGCGGAAGTTATGAAAATGACCAGCCCGTTATTGCTGATGGCGGCCCACATATAATAAGTTACTGCATTGTAGATATTGCCTTCGGTAGGTAATTGGCCAACCTCTTTTAGTATTTTTTGTTGGGCGCGGGCAGAATAAGGGCCGGTGGCGAAATATAGAGCATCGCCGAAAATGGCAAGATTCCAAAGCAACCAGAGGACAATACCGATTCCTCCCATAAAGACGAACAAAATAACCGAGCTTTCCGCTTCTTTTCGATTCTTAAATCCCCAAATCCAAAAAGGTAAAAGTCCGCTTAAAGTTACGAATAAAAACCAGCCGTCGTAACGGATTAAGGTGGCACTGGCGACAAAAAAGCTGCAAATTAATAAAGATTGAATTTCCCAGGTTACTAAATATCGGGCGAGGAAATAAACAGACAAAACGAAAGTTGCTATTAAAAGTGGTTCGGTCATCGGGGTAGTTTGTAGATATAAAAAGTTAGGATTTAAAGCCATAACTCCGGCACCAATTATTCCACCAGTTACACTGCGAGTTAAAAGAACAATGGTTTTATATAAGAAGAAAACGCTGGCGATGTATGAAGCCATTGAAACAATACTCCCGGCAAATCCGGTGTGCCATAAATAATCATTCCAGGCGAAGGGGATCATCAAAAAATGGGGAAGCGGTAGCCAGACGGTACCGATCTGGGCGATTCCGGGAGTTAGGTTGTCTATGACTCGTCTGGCGATGTTTAGATGCGAGGCGGCATCGTTGTAGGTGAGGATGAAGTTATTTTGGTAGGAGAGGTAAAGAGCAGAGCACGAAAGTATTGTTGCAAGTAATAAAACTGTTTTATTGAAGAGTCCGGAATGGGTAGTCATTAGTTATTTATTTATAATGATGTCAGGTTTAGTTTTGATTTTGTAAATCCACATACCGTCATTATCATATACTCGATTATAGAACAAATCTAAGTTGGGGGAATCCTTCAAGAATTTTGTGACCTGATCGTCTTTGTTATATGAATCGAGTATAAGCCAAGTCGCGTATCTTTGAGGATCTTTAGTGGATTCCTTCCAGTACCTATCAGTTCCTTCATGAATATAGGTTTTATAGTCGACTCCCATTTGAAGCATTTGTGGGTCGTGTTTAAGAGCGCTGATCATAATTAAGCCGTCGTTATTATAATTTTGCTTCATCCATTCCATCATTGCTTTTTCTTTGGCAGTACCTTGAGTAATATTTCCAGAAACGTTTAGGGGAAGTTGAAAAATCAATACTATCCCAGGATACATATAGGTGAAAAACTGTATACATAATAATCCCAGCACGAGCATCTTCACCGCAAAGAATCGAATGTTAAACAAATATGAAATCAGGAGCGTGATCATAGGCAACATAAGTAGACCGTAGCGCATGTTAAATTCAGGAAATGCAAAAGTTGCTGGGTTCATTATGTTGGCGATCGTTAGATCAGGTTGATCAATTGGAGTATTTCTTTGGAGAGTCATAAGCATAAAGGCAAACATAGAAAAAGACAGTAGCACAGGCAAGAAGTAGAATGATTTTTCTTTCAGAGACTTGTACAAGACAATAGGTAGTGCGGCGGTCGCTAGTATGGTAGGTATTAATCCATTCATCCACACAATAGCAGTCGTATACTTGACCAAAGCTTGGATAAAAGTAATATGCTGCATGAATACATGTAATTGTGTTTTATCGTCACCAACAACATGAGAAGCTGTATAGTAGTTCTTCCAATACAAGGGGTCACCGAATATTGCGGTGAGGTAAATGGTCCAGAATAAAAAACCCAAAGAGCCTACCGCGGCGTAGATTACTGTGTTTCCTTCTGCAGAATGATACTTCTTAGTCCTAATCAACATATAAACAAAAACGATTGGAATAGATGACAGAAGAACCGCAAGCCCTTCATACCGGATTAGTGTGATGCAAGTGACTGCAATACCAGCCAAAATTAAGTGCTGTGTTCTATGACCGAATTTCATCCATTTTAGGAGATAGTATATTGAGGCAGATAAAGAGCAAAGAAATATAGATTCCGACATGGCAGTTGTTTGTAAGTAAAGGATATTTGTGTTTAAAGCGTATACGCTTATTGATAGTGCTGAGGCTATAAAGGAATTAGTTAGTATTTTTGCAGACTTAAATAGATAAAGTCCTCCTAGGACAAATGCTGTCATGGAGACAATAGATCCTGCTATTCCAGAATGCCATAGATTGTCGTTCCATATAAATAAAAGCATTAATAACTGGGGTAAGGGAAGCCAAACGTTTCCTAGTTGAGCTACTCCAGGAGTAAGATTGTCAATTATTTTTCTAGAAATATTCATCCTAGAAAGTGAGTCACCGTATAAAAGAAGTTGATCGCGCTGATAGAAATAAACTAGAGATACAAAACTTATATATAGTAAAATTACTACAATAGTGACTGTCTCATATTTCTTTAAAAAATACATGGTTAAATCCTTCCATTGTGAAATGAAGAGAGTCGAATTATACAGGTCAATCGATTTGAAAGTAAGGGTCTGAACTTTTTTTGAACACTTTTAATTGTCTTTCCTGGTAAACGAGTTCGTATTCCCTTTCCAGAATGTCTTTTCTATTCATATGCATAGCGATGGCATCCGAGCTATGTCCATAATCAATGACCACCCACTTAGCATATCTTGAAGGATTATCCAAAGATTCCTTCCAGTATTTTCCGGTTCCCTCGTGGATAAACGAGCTGTAGTTTAGTCCCGTCTGAAACATCTGGTCCTCCATTGAGCCCGCACTTATTAGTATTTTTCCTCCTTCGTAGTTTTGTTGAATCCACATCGTGAATTCGCTGTAAGGTTTTTTATTAATTTTGTCGGGAATTTTATAAATGACTGTGTAGTCTGGTGACCAGTAGGTATGAAATTGAATGAGCATAAGCATAAAAACAAGCAGACTCAATGCAGGAAGTCTTAATTTAAATACGTAGACTGAGAGTATTGATGCCCAAGGTAAAAGTAGCAATCCATACCTCACATTAAAACCAGTGCCTAAACTTGTTTGTCCTGATAAAATATTGTGCCAGGTTAAATCTGGTTGAACTATGGGAGTGTTCCGTTGAAGTGTTAAGACCATGAATAGAAATATTGAGAGAGGCAGGAGTAAAGGTAAAAATATCCAATTGCGTTTATAGTAGCTACTTATTAGCATTATGATTGTACCCACTAGTGCAAAGAGCGAGGGAATAATACCAACCATCCAAATAAACGAAGTCGTATATTGCCAAAATGCAGCACTAAAAGATTTGGCTTGAGTGAATGCGGCTTCTGCGCCTCCAGTAGCCTGAGGTGTTGCATAATAATTTTTCCAATATAAAGGATCTCCAAAAATTACGGTTAAATACAGGGTCCAAAGCGCGAAGCCTAAACAAGCCAGGGTAGTATATAGGAAAGTATTTCCTTCGGCATGATGATAATTTCTTTCTTTTAAATAGGAATAAAAGAAAACCATTGGGATCGATGGAATTAAGAGGGCAAGACCCTCGTAGCGGATTAAAGTCATAGCGCTTATAGAGAGGGCGGCCAAGATTAGTGATGAGGCGTCTCGGTTAGTAAACCACTTTAAGAAAAAGTAAATTGTAGAGGCAAGAGAGCACATGAATATTGATTCAGACATCGCAGTGGTTTGTAGGTAAAGAAGATTAATATTTAATGCATATACTCCAAGACTGAAAAAAGAAGCAATGATGGATTTGCTAAGTAACTTAGCAGATTTATAAACGAATACCCCTCCGATAATATACATAGTTCCAGACATTAAATATCCTGCAATTCCAGAATGCCATAAATAATTATTCCAGATGAAAGGAAGCATAAGTATTTGAGGTAATGGGAGCCACACATTACCTACCTGTGTTAACCCAGGAGTAACATTGTCAATTACTTTGCGGGCAATATTTAGTCTTGATATTGCATCGGCGTATGGTAAATTCTGAAGATCTAGGAAATAAAAATAGTACACAAAGGTTAGAATGCTCACACAAAATAATAAAAAAGCCACAATATAGTTGTCTTTATTTTTGATATAAAAGTCAATTTTTGTTCTCATAGACAGATGACTAAACTTACATAGAGAGCTATTTTAGAATCACATCAAGAAATCGTTGTTTGATTTTTTCGGGGAAGAATTGCTCTACTATAAATTCATGAGCTTTTTTGATATCAATATCATATGTTTGGTTGGATATATACTCTCCGATTTTTTTTCGGAACTGTTCTAGATTATGGGATTCTACATATTCGATATTATTTTTAAATACTGATTTTATCTCATCCAAATCAAAGCTAATAACCGGCTTATTAAGTAGAAGTGCTTCAGCGATGGGTAGGCAGAAGCCCTCAAATTTGGAGCAACTTATTAATAAGTCCATACTCTTTATTTTATCTCTAATTTCCAAGTCGTTCAAGCCAACTATGAAATTTATTTTCCTATATGTTGATGTGATCTCAGCAGTTGCTTTGTAGCAAAACCAATTGAAGGATGTCTTAGGGAAAAACCCTGCCAAAGTATCAAATTCTAAGATACCTTTAGCTTCAGTTGGTGCTCCTACAAAATAAATTCTTTTCATTTTATAAATACTGGATTACCCAAGTAAATCTTGTTCACTGAATTATCAAAGTGTCTCATGGTATATTCGTTTGTGAAAAAGACATTGTTGACACGACGTACCAAAAATATTCTGGTAGAGCAAACTATTCTTGTAAATATTGATTTATATCTCACACGGTCGTCTGGTAGGACACAGTAAACATCTCTGCTTCTTAGTTTTAAGAACCAGGCTGCGAGAAGCTCAGGAATCTCACAGTTTGCAACAATAATACTTTTGTCATCATAGGATAAAGCTGTACGTATAAAATAG
>Ga0163151_10007670_pt1 | contig 12511 bp, 10 predicted proteins | sample OliLakLV19MP5IB2_FD_145596 | JGI IMG/M metagenome (GOLD analysis project Ga0163151, IMG submission 145596) | Freshwater microbial mat bacterial communities from Lake Vanda, McMurdo Dry Valleys, Antarctica - Oligotrophic Lake LV.19.MP5.IB-2 | ecosystem: Environmental > Aquatic > Freshwater >...
CCCCAGCCCGGTGAACCCGGCCGCATAGGCTACTCGCCCGCCACGGGCCACGCCGAAGAAGGCGCAGAAGCGCGTGCTGGTGTCGATCGCGCCAGCCCAGCGGTGGCTGAAGTTGAGGCCTTCGAGCTGCGGGAGGGTCGTGAAGAAGTGGCTCGCAAGTTTGGCGAAGCTCTCGGGTCGGTCCTCATACTGCTCGCGGATACGACCGCCGTAGTAGTAGATCGCGTCGTAGCCGCCGAACAGGATGCGATTGTCGGCCGAGAGCCGGTAGTAGTGAAACTGGTTGGCAAGATCGGCGATACCCTGCCGATTACCCCAGCCGATCGAGGCGAGTTGGGCGGTGGAGAGGGGCTCGGTCATGAGCACGTAGTCGTACACGGGCACCGTCATGAGCTTGTTGCGCTTCAGCAGGGACGGGAACGCATTGGTGGCGAGTGCGACCTTCGCGGCACGTACCCGGCCGTGCTCAAGGTGCAGGATCATGGCATCCGTGTCACCTTCTATTGACCGTACGGGGGAGTGCTCGAGGATCTCGACGCCCAATTCGGTTGCGACCCGGGCGAGCTCTGCGGCGAACCGACCGGGGTGCACCATCGCGGTCGAGCGCTTGTCCCAGCGGCCGGCGAGGTACGTGGGGGAGTTCAGCTCGGCGCGCACTTGAGCGGTGTCGAGGCCGACACTGTCATCCGAGTCGGGGCCAGACTCGTCGACCCATGCGACTTGGTGCGGTTCGATCGCCACGCTCAAAGTGCCGGTACGCTCGAAGTCGGCCTTGATGCCGTAGCGCCCAACGGCCTCCTCGATCGCGTCGAGGTTGGCGTGGCCGAGTCGCTCGAGTTGCTCGAGCTCTTCGGGCCAACGGCGCTCACCGTTCGATTCGCCGTGCGTGAGGCTCGCCTCGACAAAGCCGCCGTTGCGACCGGATGCCGCCCAACCGACCGTGCGCCCCTCGAGCACGACCACGCGCAAGTTTGGGTTGCGCTCCTTGGCGCGGATGGCCGTCCACAGCCCGGTGTAGCCGCCGCCCACGATAGCGAGGTCGACGTCACGTGGGCCGGCGAGCGATGCGAAACCTGCGGCCGCGGCATCCTCGGTCCAAAATACTGACGCTCTCGTCTCGGCGAGCGAGTGCGCGATAAGTGACTCGGCGGGGGCCGATCGCTCGAAGACTGTGTCGTGCATCGGTACTCCTCGGTCGGTGCGCTTGTCCCACGTCGAGTGTAGGTCGACCGCCAGCCCATCAACGTCCACCAAGAAGTATCCACAGATCTGATGTAGCTCTTGTTCTACACATCCCCTAGCATGGCGTCATGGAGTCCGTGGGCATACGAGAACTGAAGCAGAATGCCAGCGAGGTCGTTGCGCGCGCCGAGAAGGGCGAGACCATCACGATCACGGTGCAGGGTCGGCCGGTCGCCAAGATCGTTCCGATGGCGCCGATGAAACGCATGTGGGTGCCGCCGGCGGAGTTTGCGGCGGCATTGGCCGAGATTGGTCCCGACACGACTGGATGGTACGACGAGTGGTACGAGTCCCGTAACGATGGCCCATTCGTAGATCCGTGGGAGGCGGCTGGCAAGTGATCCTCGTGGATACGAGCGTCTTGATCGACCCTCCTGAATCGTGGCCTGGCGATGCACTCGGCGCCAGCATGATCTCGCTCGCGGAATTGCGGTTCGGAGTTCACATGGCTCGGAGTGCCGCATCGCGATCGACGCGCCTTCAAAAGATCCTCAACCTTGATCAGACGCTCGTATGGGTTCCCTTCGACGCCGACGCGGCCGAAGCATACGGCGTGCTCGCGGCTCGCGTTGCACCGACCCGTCCAGCACATGCGAGGAGCAAGGACATCATGATCGCGGCGAGCGCACTGGCGCGCGGTGCAGCATTCATGACACGCAATGCTCGAGACTTTGCCCTCGTGAGCGACCTCGTCGAAATTCGAGAGGTCACGTAGCCCCACCCCGATAGAATCGGCGCGCGGGGTCGTCGCAACCCGAGTCTCGAAGCGCAGAGAGCAGGAACCGTGGCCGACATCAAGATCACCGGGCAAAAGAGGCTCGTGATCGTCACCGGGCGCGCGCATCCGCAATTGGCGATCGACATCGCCGACGAGCTTGATGCCGACATCGTGCACACCGATGCGCGCACTTTCGCCAACGGTGAGATCTATGCGCGCTACGACGAGAGTGTTCGGGGATGCGACGCGTTCGTCATTCAGAGCCACACGAGTCCGATCAACGAGTGGCTCATGGAGCAGTTGATTATGGTGGATGCCCTCAAGCGCGCATCCGCCAAGCGCATTACGGTCGTGAGCCCGTTCTACCCGTATGCCAGGCAGGACAAAAAGGGTCGCGGTCGCGAACCGATCTCGGCTCGCCTCGTCGCCGACCTGTACAAGGCGGCCGGCGCAGACCGCATCATGAGCGTGGATCTGCACGCGGCGCAGATTCAGGGATTCTTCGACGGACCGGTCGACCACTTGTTCGCGATGCCCGTATTGCTCGCGCACTTTCAGAAGCAGCTCGACCCTTCGACCCTCACCGTCGTCTCGCCCGACATGGGCCGAGTGCGCGTCGCCGACATCTGGAGCGACAAGCTCGGCGTTCCGCTTGCCATCATTCACAAGCGCCGCGATCCGCTGGTACCAAACCAAGTCACGGTGCACGAGATTATCGGACCGGTCGATGGCCGCGTCTGCCTCATCGTCGACGACATCATCGACACCGGCCGCACGATCGTCAAGGCTGCCGAAGCGCTCAAGGCAAACGGCGCAACCGGGGTTGTTGTCGCGGCGACCCACGCAGTGTTCTCTCCGCCCGCGATCGAACTGCTCCAGAACGAGTGCATCGACTCAGTGGTTGTCACCGACACCCTGCCGATTCCGCAAGAGAAGCGCTGGGATCGTCTCACGGTGCTCCCGATCGCCCCGCTCATCGCCCGCGCCATTCACGAAGTCTTCGACGATGGCTCGGTCACGAGCATGTTCGACGGGGCCGCATAGCGCAGTCGCGGCCCAACGCGGTTCCGCCCTCGCGAGCTACGTGCGCTCGACCGGCCCGCTCCGCAGCCGAGGCTACGTGCGCTCGACCGGCCCGCTCGGTAGTCGCGGCTGCCCAGGGATGATGCCGAGCGTTGCCAGCAGAAGTTCCGCGCCGTCAAAAGTCACCGCGTAGCAGTTCCACCCGGTGCCTGCGGCGCTGAACAGTTCGAAGCGGGCGACGACGGATGCGGAATCCGGCGCATAGAAAGCGGCGTAGCTTGCGCAACTGCGCTCGGCAGTGCCGTTGGCGGTAATCGCCGTCACGAGGATGCCCGGCAGAACAAGCCCGATGATGCCGAGTACGACGAACACTCGCATGATGGTCATCAGGTGCGGACTGCGGAGCGGCTTCTCGTCATCCTGAGAATCGTTCGGCACGTAGCCGGCAAGTTCTGGCTCGTCGTCGTCTCGCATGGCCCCATTATTCTCGCACGGTCACTGATGAAGGGCTGCTGGCGACCGGGGTTATCTCCGGCCGATTGAGTTCAGCAAGGGACCGATAACATATGCACTGTCAGTACACCGCCACCGGGCGCAAGGGAAAGAGAGCATCGCGTGTTCTCCGCTGACAATCCGCAGACTGCCCCCATCCCAATTGCGTCGCCAGTTCGGAACATCCGTGACTCCTTCCGGTCACTGACTCACCTCAACTACCGACGTTTTCAGTTCGCTCACTTCGTTCTGCATACGGGTGCTTGGATGTTCCGAATCGCAGTTGACTGGCTCGCTCTGGAAATCACCGGTGACATTGCCGCAGTCGGCTTGCTGGTGTTCATCCAATGGGCGCCGATGATCTTTCTTGGGCCATACGGTGCCATGATCGCTGATCGATTTTCGAAGCGCATCACGGTCGCCGTCGCGTACGCGTGCTTCGCCATCCTCGCCGCAGTGCTCGGTGTCGTGACGCTAACCGGGGCAGTGCAGCTGTGGCACATTGTCGCCATCGCCTTCGCAATGGGCCTTATCTATACCGTTGAGGTACCGGCGCGAGTCGTTCTCCTGAGCGAGATGGTGCCACCGGAGCACCTCCAGAATGCGATCAGTGTCTACGCGATCGTGTTCTGGTCGGGCGGTGTCGTCGGCCCTGTGGTGAGCGGGATTTTGATCGCGACAGCCGGTACCGCTTGGTCGATCCTGACCTTCTCGATCGCCTGCGCGGGAGTGGCAATAACTGTCTGGCTGCTGCGAGTGGCCGAGTTGCGGATCGTGCCGCCGACTGCCTCGATCAGGCCGGAATTCAGGGCAACACTGCGGTACGCGCGTTCAAAGCCCACGATCTTCTGGCCGCTCGTGCTCCTTGCTTTCTTCGCGGTCTTTACTCTGCCGGTCGGCGTGGTGCTGAGCGGAATGGCAAAGTTTGTCTACGAGTCTGGCTCGGCTGGCTTCGGACTATACAGCTCACTTCTTGCGGCGGGAGCACTCGCCGGTGCGGTGCTCTCAACCCGTGTGCGCATTCTCAGACTGCGCACCGTCATCATCCTCGGCGCGTCCTTCGCCGCGGCGCAACTGACGCTCGGGCTCGTGCCGTCTGCGCCGGCCTTTTTGGTGCTCTTAGTTGGGGTTGGTTGCGTGAGGTTGGTGTACGAAGTGGTGTCCGACTCGCTCGTGCAACTGTCGTGCAACCCGCTCGTGCGCGGACGGATTGTCTCCCTGTACGTAGCAGTGCTTGCCGGTGGGCAGGCTGTGGGCGGGCCGCTGCTCGGTGCACTTTCGGACCTGCTCGGTCCGCGATCCGCGTTGATCGTCTCCGCTGCGGTGGCCATGATCGCGACAATCGTGATTGGCATTCTTGTCGCGAAGCGGTCGAGTCTCACTCTGGCTTTTCGCAGGGGCCGCGGCCTGTCGATGCTGAGTATCGTTTCGCGCGAGCCGAATTGATGCAGTTTGGCCCGGCTCGATAACTCAGTGGCTGTCGGCCGCGCTGACCTCGCTGCGGTCGCCGCTCCATAGCGTGTGGAAGGTGCCGTTCTGGTCCACGCGCTGGTAGGTGTGTGCTCCGAAGAAGTCGCGCTGGCCTTGCACGAGGGCGGCTGGCAGACGGTCGGCGCGCAGGCCGTCATAGTAGGCCAGCGAACTCGAGAACGCTGGCGTCGGGATGCCGGCGGCCGCGGCATCCGCCACCACTGCCCGCCAGGCAGATTGGGTCTTGGCCATCACGTCCACGAAGAACGGCGCCGTGACGAGAGCGACAAGCCCGGGGTTCTCGGCGTAGGCCTCGGTGATGCGGTTCAGAAAACGCGCGCGAATGATGCAGCCGCCGCGCCAGATTCTCGCGATCTCACCTTTCTTGATGTCCCAGCCGTACTGTTCTGCACCGGCCACGATCGCGTCGAAGCCCTGGCTGTACGCGATGACCTTGGAGGCGTAGAGCGCGAGGCGCACGTTCTCGATGAACGCATCGGCGCTTACCTCCGATCCATCGCCTGGCTTCCAGCTATCCTCGGCCGGCCCTGGCAGGGATGCCGCGGCGGCACGTTGCGCGGGCTTCGACGACAGCGACCGCGCGAACACCGCCTCCGCGATCCCGGAGACCGGGATGCCCAAGTCGAGCGCGGTCTGCACCGTCCACACGCCAGTACCCTTGGAGCCGGCCTGGTCGAGGATGACGTCGACGAGCGGCTTGCCGGTCGGGGCATCCACCTGCTTGAGTACCTCCGCCGTGATCTCGATCAAGTAGCTCTCGAGTTCACCCTTGTTCCATTCAACGAAGATGTCTGCGATCTCGGCCGGGCTCTTGCCGGTGCCGCGGCGGATGAGGTCGTAGGCCTCGGCGATGAGCTGCATGTCTGCGTACTCAATGCCGTTGTGGATCATCTTGACGAAATGACCTGCGCCGTCGTGGCCGATGTGGGTGACACACGGCTCGCCGTCGACGACCGCAGCGATCGACTCGAGGATCGGCCCGAGCGTGACCCACGACTCATCCGAGCCGCCCGGCATGATCGACGGGCCGAGGAGTGCGCCCTCCTCGCCACCGGAAATGCCAGCGCCGACGAAGTTGATGCCGCTCTCGCGCACCGCCTTCTCGCGGCGAATCGTATCGGTGAAGAGCGCGTTGCCACCGTCGACGATGATGTCGCCCGGCTCGAAGACCGCCACGAGTTGATCGATGACGGCGTCTGTGCCCTTGCCCGCCTGCACCATGACGAGCGCGGTGCGGGGCTTTGAGAGGGATGCCGCAAACTCCTCGATTGTCTTTGATGCGACGAAGCCGGCCTCCGGGTGCTCGTTGATGAGCGTCTCGGTGCGAGCCCACGTGCGGTTGTAGACCGCGACCGTGTTGCCCTCCCGGCTGGCCAGGTTGCGGGCGAGGTTCGAGCCCATCACCGCGAGTCCAACGACACCGATATTTGCCTGCGCCACAAGTTGCTCCCTGTTGTCCAATAGCCGCTATCAGGCTAGTAGCTTTGGTGGATGCCGCGACCATCGCTCCTCGTCGTCATGGGGGTCAGCGGCTCGGGCAAGTCAGTCATCGGCGCCCGCTTGGCGGACGAGCTCGGCCTGCCGTTCGTCGACGCGGACGACCTTCATCCAGCGTCGAATGTCGCCAAGATGGCCAGCGGCGTACCGCTCAACGACGACGACCGATGGCCGTGGCTCGCGATCGTTGGGGAGAGGCTCGCCGCGGCATCCGCCACCGGGCTCATCGTTGCCTGCTCGGCGCTCAAGCGCAGCTACCGCGATGCGATCCTCGCCAAGGCACCGAGCGCGCAGTTCGTGCACCTACACGGACCTCGCGAACTGCTCGCCGCCCGCAGTGGCGGCCGAACCGGTCACTTCATGCCCGCAAGCCTCCTCGATTCTCAATTGGCAACCCTCGAACCGCTTGGTGTCGACGAGCCGGGCTTCGTCGTCGGAGTCGAAGGCGTCCCCGGCGAGATCGTGACTGAAATCGCTGGTAGACTCACCTACTGAACTTCGGCGAGGGATGCTGCGGCATCCGTAATCGACGCGGTGGGTGATTCCATCGTGCACTCGCCATCACCCACAGGAGACATCATCATGGCCGAGAAGGCAGTCAGTAATCACCTCGTCACCGAGCTGCGTGAGTCGTTCGGCAAGGGCGCAGCGCGCAAGATTCGCGCGACCGGCAAGATCCCCGCGGTCATCTACGGCCACGGCACCGACCCGCAGCACGTGACTCTGCCGGGCCACGAGACCGCCCTCATTCTGCGCAAGTCGAATCAGGTGCTCGAGCTCGACATTCAGGGCAAGACCCAGCTTGCGCTTGTCAAAGATGTGCAGAAGGATCCGGTGCGCCAGATCATCGAGCACATCGACCTCGTGGTCGTGCGTAAGGGCGAGAAGGTCATCGTTGATATTCCAGTGCACATTGAGGGTGAGTCCGCTCCGGGCACAAGTGTGAATCAGAATGCCAACACCCTGTCGCTCGAGGTTGAGGCGACCCACATTCCCGAGAGCCTCGTCGTCTCGATCGAGGGCCTCGAGGATGGCGCCCAGATTCTTGCCGGTGCTGTCACACTTCCAAGCGGCGCCATATTGATGACGGATCCCGAGGCTCTTGTGGTCGGCATCGTCGGCGAAACCGAGCAGGACCTCGGCGATGAGCCGGAGGCTGCGCCAGCGACCGAAGTTACTGACGAGTCGCCCGACTCCTCCGCTGACGCCGCAGCTGACGCCGCAGAGTAGGCAACGGGGTCAGCCCAATCGGACCTTTCCGTCGCACGGCGCCAGTGGACGACAACCGGTGGTTGGTAGTCGGGCTCGGTAACCCCGGGCCCGGCTATTCAGGGAACCGCCACAACGTCGGGCACATGGCGCTGGCCGTGCTGGCTGATCGGGCATCCGCGCGCTTCAAGAATCACAAGACCAGCGCCGCCGTCGCTGAGGGTCGAAGTTTTGCTGCCGGCCCAAAGCTGGTGTTCGCCAAGCCGAGCACGTTCATGAACCTTTCGGGCGGCCCGGTGGCTGAGTTACTTCGGTTCTACAAGATCGAGCCTGCGCGGCTCATCGTGCTGCATGACGAACTCGACATTCCGTTTGACAGCGTGCGGCTGAAGTTCGGTGGCGGCCACGGCGGCCACAACGGACTTCGCGACATCATCGCGCGCATCGGCACCGGCGACTTCACGCGCGTGCGCATCGGCATCGGACGGCCCCCTGGCCGGCAGCCCGCGGCCGACTACGTGTTGCGCGATTTCTCCGGCGAGGAGCGCGAGTTGCTCTCGAACGTCCTAGTCGATGCGGCGGATGCCACCGAGCTCATCGCCTCGGAGGGGCTCACCGTCGCCCAGCTCAAGTTCCACTCGCCGCGCTGACCCGAGGCGCCCGCCCCGCCCGCGAAGCGTCATGCGCGCGGCCGTTCGTTGACCGCGCGCCCGCTGTAGCGGCCGCGCACTCCCCAAACGGGCGCGCCGTCGGCTACTGCGTTCACGCGGGCGGGCGGCTCGGCGTACCGTTGGATCATGGCGATCGATCCCGTTGTGAGCAACCCCACGCTCTACTCTGTGCTCTTCGAGAACGAGCGGGTGCGGGTGCTCGAGTACCTCGACCATCCCGGTGCGGAGTCGGTTCCGCACGATCATCCGGACAGTGTCATGGTCACGCTCAGCTCGTTCGAACGCGAGCTCGCGTCGGGTGACAGGCGGGTCAATGTCGAGTTGCCGTCCAACGCCGCCCGCTGGCTGGGCGCCCAGAACCACAGTGGCCACAACACCGGCAGCACTGACACGCACTGCATCTTCGTCGAACTCAAGGAGCCGCCGCTCGTGCCGCGCCATGGTGAGTCCGCGCTCGGGCCAACGGCGGTGTAAGTTTCGCGCGGTCGTACCCTCCTGGCCCGGGCCGCACAGCGTACCTGCACGGTCCTGGCCCCCGCCTGATAGCGCGGGGCGAGTGGAGTGCGCGGCCGTTTGTTGAGTGCGCGGCCGCAACTGGGCGGCCCCCGGCCCGGATCCCCCCCGCCGTGAACGAGTGCGCGGCCGTTTGTTGAGTGGGCGGCCGTTGCAGCGGGCGCGCGCTCAACAACCCCCCGCGCCGTCGGCCGCGAGGGCGGCGGATCGCGGGCGCGGCGGGGGGCGGTCGCCGGAGCCGCCGCGGCCGCTAGGCCGCCGCCGTCGCTGAGGCGGCCCGCGTCGGAGCGGGAACGTAGACTCGGAGCGTGTCACTCGATGGATTGATTCCGGCCCTCGCGCGCGCCCAATCGGTCGACAAAGCCCTCTCGTCCGCCAACCGCAGCGCCGACTTCTCACTCGTTGACGGCCTCAACGCGCCGCTGCTAGCCTCCCTCCTCACGCGCAGCAACACCCCGCGCGCCGCGCTCGCCATCACCGCCACGAGTCGAGAGTCCGAATCCCTTCGCCGCGCCATGGCGAGCTACCTCCCGAATGCCACGATCGTCGAGTTCCCCGCGTGGGAGACCCTCCCGCACGAGCGGCTGAGCCCGAGCGCCGAGACCGTCGGCAAGCGGATTGCGGCGCTGCGTGGCATCCGCCGCTGGAATGTCGAGCGTGACACACACTTTGTGCTCGTCGCGAGTGTGCGTGCAGCGCTGCAACCGCTTGCCGACAATCTGATGTCGATCGAGCCGGTCGTGCTCGAGCAGGGCGCGCGCGGCCACGACCTCGCCAAGCTGAGCGCGCGGCTCGTTGACCTCGCGTACTCGCGCGTCGACATGGTCACTCGCCGCGGCGAGTTCGCGGTGCGCGGCGGGATCCTCGATGTGTTTGCGCCGACCGACGAGCATCCGCTCAGGCTCGAGTTTTTCGGTGACGAGCTCGAGCAACTTCGCGCGTTCTCAGTCGCCGACCAGCGCTCGCTGCCCGAGCCGATCGCCCGCGCCGAGCTCGCCCCGAGCCGAGAACTGCTCTTGAGCGAACCGGTGCGACAGCGCGCGCGCGAGATGCAGCACGAGTTCCCGAGCCTGTCGACGATGCTCGCCAAGATCGGCGAGGGCATCCCGGTCGAGGGCATGGAGTCGCTCGCACCGGCTCTGCTCGATCGGCTCGTGCCGCTCACGCATTACCTGCCAGCGGATGCCGCGATCGCCGTGATCTCGCCCGAGAAAGTTGCGACGCGCGCCGTCAACCTCGCCAACACCAACCGCGAGTTTCTCGCAGCGGCGTGGAACGCGGCGACCGCGGGGGCGGAGGCTCCGATTGACCTCGACGCCGGGGACTTTGTCACCATGGCGGGGCTGCGCGCAGCTGCAGGCGATCGACCGTGGTGGACGTTCAGCGCGTTCGACAGTGCCGACGAATCCGACGACTACGTGCGCATCGACGCCCGCCAGGTCCCGAGTTTCGCTGGCCAGCCGGACGGTGCGCTCGAGCACGTCGCCGAGTTGCTCGGGCAGGGCTTCACCGTGGTGGTCGCGGCTCAGGGTCACGGAATGGTGGAGCGAGCCGCCGATGTGCTCGCCGAGCGCGGGCTCGCGGCGCGGGTTGTTGAGGCGCTGCCGAGCGACGCCGAGGCGGGCGTTGCTTACGTGCTGATGGCATCCATCGATGCCGGATTCGAAATCGCAGAGCCGAAACTGGCCGTGCTGAGCGAGAGCGAGTTCTTCGGGCGCGCGGTCGGCTACGACTCCCGCCAGGTCAAGCGGCTCGCGAGCCGTCGCAAGAATGTCGTCGACCCTCTGCAATTGAAGGCGGGCGACTTCGTAGTGCACCAAACCCACGGCATCGGCCGCTTCGTTGAGCTCGTGCAGCGCGAAGTTTCGACCGGCGGCCGCAACGCCGTCAAGACGCAGCGCGAGTTTCTCGTCGTTGAGTACGCGCCCAATAAGCGCGGCTACCCGACCGACAAGCTGTACGTTCCGACCGACCAGCTCGACCTGCTCACCCGCTACGTCGGCGGTGAAGCGCCAGCGCTCAGCAAGATGGGTGGCAGCGACTGGGCGGCGGCGAAGGGCAAGGCGCGCAAGGCGGTGCGCGACATCGCCGTCGAACTCGTCAAGCTGTACAGTGCGCGCATGGCAAGCCGGGGTCACGCCTTCGGGCCGGATACCCCGTGGCAGCGCGAGCTCGAAGACGCCTTCGCCTTCGCCGAAACCCCTGACCAGCTGACGACCATCGAGGAGGTCAAGGCCGACATGGAGCGGCCGATTCCGATGGACCGGCTGCTGAGCGGCGACGTCGGCTACGGCAAAACCGAGGTGGCGGTACGCGCGGCGTTCAAGGCCGTGCAGGACGGCAAGCAAGTCGCGATGATCGTGCCGACGACGCTGCTCGTGCGCCAGCACATCGAGACATTCGCAGAACGCTTCGCTGGCTTTCCCATTCACCTACGCGCGCTCAGCAGATTCCAGAGCGATAAAGAGGCGCGCGAAACGATTGCCGGTTTGGCGGATGGCACGGTCGACGTTGTCATCGGAACACACCGCCTGCTCAGCCAAGGCATCGCGTTCAAGGATCTGGGTCTGGTGGTCATCGACGAGGAGCAACGCTTCGGGGTTGAGCACAAGGACGCGCTCAAGAAGCTGAAGACCAACGTGGACATCCTCGCGATGACGGCAACCCCGATACCGCGCACCCTCGAGATGGCGGTCACGGGCATCCGCGAAATGTCGACGCTCGCGACGCCGCCAGAGGACCGGCATCCGATCCTGAGCTTTGTCGGGCCGTACTCGGAGAAGCAGGTTGGTGCGGCGATCCGTCGGGAGTTGCTGCGCGAGGGCCAGATCTTTTTCGTGCACAACCGGGTGTCGTCGATCAATCGGGTCGCCGCCCAACTCGCCGAGCTCGTGCCCGAGGCGCGCATCGCCGTCGCGCACGGGCAGTTGCCGGAGGCGGTGCTCGAGCAGGTGATGGTTGACTTCTGGGAGCGCAAGTTCGACATCCTCGTGAGCACCACCATCATCGAGACGGGCCTCGACATCGCGAACGCAAACACGCTCATCATCGACCGCGCCGATAAGTACGGGCTCAGCCAGCTGCACCAGTTGCGCGGGCGGGTCGGACGCGGTCGCGAGCGGGCATACGCCTACTTCCTCTACGACGAACTCAAGCCGTTGAGCGAAACCGCGCACGACCGCCTCAACACGATCGCCGCCAACAACGAACTCGGCGCCGGCATGCAGATCGCGCTCAAGGACCTCGAGATTCGCGGTGCTGGAAACCTGCTCGGTGGCGAGCAATCCGGGCACATCGCCGGGGTCGGCTTCGACCTCTATCTGCGGATGATCGGCGAAGCGGTCTCGCTGTTCAGAGGTGATATCGCAGAAGGTCAGACCGAGCTGCGGCTCGAACTGCCGGTGGATGCGCATCTGCCGGAGGAGTACATCGAGAGCGAGCGGCTGCGCCTCGAGGCGTACCAGAAGCTCTCGACCGCAAGCGCGCCGACGGCGACGGATGACGCGATCGACCGCGTGCTCGAAGAGCTCACCGACCGGTACGGTGACCCGCCGGAGCAAGTGCTCAACCTCGTGGCGGTCTCGCGGCTGCGGCGGATGGCACAGAAGGCCGGCTTGAGCGAGGTCGTTGTCATGGGTGAGAAGCTGCGGGTGGC
>Ga0163151_10007673_pt1 | contig 12506 bp, 12 predicted proteins | sample OliLakLV19MP5IB2_FD_145596 | JGI IMG/M metagenome (GOLD analysis project Ga0163151, IMG submission 145596) | Freshwater microbial mat bacterial communities from Lake Vanda, McMurdo Dry Valleys, Antarctica - Oligotrophic Lake LV.19.MP5.IB-2 | ecosystem: Environmental > Aquatic > Freshwater >...
ATATTTTTGCATCGCGAGTGCCTTGTGTGGCCCTTAACTCTGATTTTGCAGACTAAAAAGTATGCTAAAATTAATGGATTTGTTGATATTTAGCAACCTTTTACTTAATACAAAAAAACGAAAATTCCAAATTGTTTTATGAACAATTAAGCATTGTCGTGTTAATAATTCAACCCTTAAATTATTCTCTTAATTATCTCGTTGTATTGAAAAAAGATTTATATTTGCAATGAAATGATTTAAATAACTATACCATGAGGGCAAACAAGACACCAGACACAGAGTTAAGAGACCTTGTGTTAAAGACAATCGCTTATCACAAAAGCGAACTTAGTAAATATGAAGGAATTTTAAACGCAATTAATGGAGTATCAACGATTGCGAAAATTGTTGCAAACAGTGTAAAAAATAGTTCGACAAGACCAATTATGCCAAACTCCTTCGCTGGACAAGTTTTGTCTTGTTTAAAGGACACACCTTCTACCAGTAGGGAGTTGCACGACATGTATAACAAAGCAACGGGTAAAAATAGTCCATTTAATAGTTTTTCTAGTCAACTATCAACTCTTGCCAATAAGTCAGGGAGATTAAAGAAACATGTCTTTGATTTAAATCCAATGGAGTACAAATACTACTATGGTAAGCCGGAATGGTTTGATGGAGATGATTTGAAGCAAGAGTACCTTGAAAGGGTTAAGTTAAAGCTAAAGCACTTAGACCTTTCAGTATTGACAATGTTGTTATAATAAAAAAGAGCCATAAGGCTCTAAATCATATAGGTTGGAAGACCACTCTCCGTTCTGAAATGAACCACCTTTGATTCACAGTCAAAGGGTATCGTAGGTAAAATTCCTGCGGGAGAGGATACATTAAAATATTCCGTTACTTCTCAAGGGTTTCGGAAAGTAAAACAACTTCGACTTTAACTAAGATGTGGCTAATACATAACCTCATAAGTTACCAATGTTAGTCTTGTGTTTTACGGAAGGTGGGCAACATTAGCTCACCTTCTTTCATTAGCAAATATAAAGATTTTTTATTGAATAGAGCAAATGCCAAATATTGGTAGTACATTTTTTATTTTTTGAAAAGATTAGGAGTTATAAATATACAATGTCTTTTTGACCAATTCCAATAAAATCCCTACATTTACATTCTACAATTGAAAGATACCACCAAATTACACCACAGATAGATGAAGAATTTAGAAATGGATTATAATACTAGTCTGCCGAAAATGATTATCCCCGAATACGGCAGAAACATTCAAAAAATGATTGACTTTGCGATGACAGTGAAAGATCGTGAAGAACGCAACAAAGTAGCTCGTGCTATTATTGATGTAATGGGACAATTAAACCCGCACTTGCGTGATGTAACAGATTTTAAGCACAAGCTTTGGGATCATATTTTTATTATTTCTGATTTTAAATTGGATGTGGATTCTCCCTATCCAATGCCTACTGCAGAAACGTTTCAAACCAAACCCGATAGAGTAGCTTATCCAAGTAACGATATTCGTTATAAACATTATGGTAAGACGGTAGAACGTATTATCGCAAAAGGAAAAGAATATCCTGATGGAGCAGAAAAAGATGCTTTGGTGGAGCAAATTGCTAACTTGATGAAACGTTCTTATTTGACCTGGAATCGTGATTCGGTGAACGATGAGGTGATTTTAAAGCAATTGGAAGAGCTTTCGAAAGGACAATTAAAATTAGCAGATATTTCATTGTTGAGAAGCACTCAAACTTTTGTTCCTCGTCCTACAAGTAATCAAAATGCTGCCGGCAGAGACAATAAGAAAAAACAAAATAACAACGGTGGTAAAAATAATGGTCACCGCCATCACAAGAGTAATAACCAGAACTTTAAGAGAAAACCTTTTTAATAGGAACGCGGATTTGGCTGAAAACAAAAATTTTCGCTGATTTTCTTTCTAAACTTATATAACCACTTTATTTTAAAAGCATCTTTCGTAATTTGAAAGGTGCTTTTTGTTTAGGTCATTCTAAGGAAAGAAGATGTTGTATAGAGTCGTCATTGCGAGGAACGAAGCAATCTTGCCCAATGGAGACTATTCTCATTATTATGAAAGATTGCTTCGTTCCTCGCAATGACGCTCCGTAACATTCCCTCCTCGCTATTAACAATCCCTAGTTGGTAAAAACCCCTTTAATCTTTACTGATTTCCTTCATTAAACACTTACTTCGTATTAGTTATTAAGCCCTTTTAACTTATTTAACTTACTAACCTATTTAACTTAATAATATGAGCGTATTCGAAATCATTGGTGGACAAAAATTAAAAGGCGAAATTACCCCACAAGGCGCCAAAAATGAGGCATTGCAGATACTTTGCGCTGTTTTATTAACTCCAGAAAAGGTAGTTATACAAAATATTCCAGATATTATTGATGTAAATAAACTCATTGACTTGCTTCAAGATTTAGGAGTAAAAATTGAGAAAACAGGACACGAAGAATATACCTTTCAGGCAGATAATGTGGATGTGGATTATTTGAATTCGGCTGAATTTAAAAAGAAAGGCGGAAGCTTAAGAGGGTCTATTATGATTGTTGGTCCATTGTTGTCAAGATTTGGAAAAGGATATATTCCAAAGCCGGGTGGTGATAAAATCGGACGAAGAAGATTGGATACACACTTTATAGGTTTTCAAAACTTAGGGGCTAAATTTATTTATGATGAAGCTAACGACTTTTATAAAGTAGAAGCAAAAAATTTAAAAGGGTGTTACATGCTATTAGATGAAGCATCTGTAACGGGAACAGCTAATATATTGATGGCAGCTGTTTTGGCAAAAGGAACGACTACCATTTATAATGCAGCTTGTGAGCCATACATTCAGCAATTGTGTAAAATGTTGAATAGGATGGGAGCAAAAATCAAAGGAATTGGCTCTAATTTATTGGTTATTGACGGAGTAGAGTATTTGGGTGGAACAACGCATAGAATGTTGCCGGATATGATTGAAGTAGGAAGTTTCATTGGTTTAGCAGCAATGACACAATCGGAAATTACTATTAAAGATGTGCAATTTGATGAGTTGGGAGTGATTCCTAGTGTATTTCAGCGACTAGGGATTAAATTGGAGCGAAGAGGGGATGATATTTACATTCCTTCGCAGGAAAATTACGAGATTGATACCTTTATTGATGGTTCCATTTTAACCATTTCCGATGCCATTTGGCCAGGTTTTACTCCGGATTTGTTGAGTATAATATTAGTTGTAGCCACTCAAGCAAAGGGAGCAGTAATGATTCATCAAAAGATGTTTGAAAGCCGTTTGTTTTTCGTAGATAAGCTAATAGACATGGGAGCTCAAATCATTCTTTGCGATCCACACCGTGCCACAGTAATCGGTTTAAACCGCGAACACCAGCTAAAAGGCATTTCCATGACATCTCCTGATATTCGTGCAGGTGTTTCCTTGTTGATAGCAGCACTTTCGGCTAACGGGAAAAGTACAATTCACAATATAGAACAGATTGACAGAGGTTACCAGAACATTGATATCCGTTTACAAAAACTTGGTGCGCAAATTGTAAGGAAGTAGCCAAATTAATTTGTAATATTGTAATCATGAAAAAATTAAACATTGTACTCATCCTTGCAGCCGTATCGGTTATAGCATTCGGATTTATTAAAAATACTTCTGCTCCTGTGCAGGAAGTTATCGGAACTAACGTAGGAAATAAGGCGCCTGAACTGGCCTTTATGAGCCCCGAAGGTAAAGAGATTCCTCTTTCTTCCTTAAAAGGGAAGATTGTATTAATCGATTTTTGGGCCTCTTGGTGTGGACCTTGTCGCAAAGAAAATCCTAATGTTGTAGCGACTTACAACAAATACAAAGACCAAAAATTTAGTAAAAAAGCAAAAGGATTTACCGTTTATAGCGTTTCATTGGATCAACAAAAACAAGCTTGGATCAATGCTATTGCAAAAGATGGTTTGATTTGGGAAAATCATGTTAGTGATTTAGGTGGATGGCAATCAAAAGGCGCTGCCATTTATGGTGTAAACTCAATTCCTGCAGGATATCTGATTGATGAAAATGGAATTATCCTTGCTAAATCAGATGTTTTGAGAGGAGCAGGATTAGAAAATGAACTTAAAAAGCTTATAAAGTAAATTTATATTAATAGGATGAAAGACAGAATTCGATTGGGTTCTGTCTTTTTATTTTAAAGCTAATTGAAATATAAAATATTCAATACCTCCTCTCTTTCTTCTCCGAAGGAGTCCCTTGGACAAGGAGAGGAAAGAGGTGAGGTTTTAAGAAAAGGTGTTTTTATGTTTCAATTGGTATTAGCTAATTGATTTTTTTTAGCTTTGGTAAATATTTTCATGAATAGTATGACAATGCAATTAAGATATTTTTTATTTTTCATTTCTTTTCTGACAACAGCTTCTCTTTTTTCACAAAGTGATGTAGAGGTTCGTTTAGGCGGTTTTGGTAGCGGAGATTATGCTTCCGTTGAAGACATTCTAAAATATCCTACCATGACTGTCATCAACAGAAATGCTGCCAAAAGCAATACCAAGTTGGTTTCTTACGACTGTGAGTTTTCTAATATGGATAAAAAAAGAAATCCATCCGGTACCACTGTCTGTAAAAACACAACCTACGCACTAAGTGATGAAACAATAGCTCTTCTGAAAAAGTTTTTGCCAGGTGAGGATTTTGTAATCAAAGATATTCAAGTTGAAGTGGTGAATATAAAAACAGGTGCAGTGGAAGTAATTAAGATGGAACCGGTGTCAGTAAAAATTGCTGCTAAATCAGGTGGTTCGCAAGGGTCAGTTAAAATTGATTATGCTGGGAAATTGATGACAGGGAAAGGCCGTAATCAACCCGTGGCCAATCAAAAAGTGGTTTTGCAAGATGAGAATGATCAAGAGATTCAGACAACCATAACGGATAATTATGGTGATTTTAAATTTACTGAATTGAGTTCAGATAAGTCCTATAAGATTAACGTTTTGGTTGAAGATGATACAAAAATAAAAGATGGACAATTGTATGCAGCAAGGCCTGATGGGACAATTATTCGTTCGTTCAACAAAACAAAAAAAGGATTTAGCTATGAATTGTTGCCAATCGAGTTAGCAACACTTGTTCGTGAAAAAGAGGAGGACACAAGCTTAAAAATAAAGAATTTTGGCGCTTCTAAAGATGCAAAATTAACTGTAAATGAGAATGTGTATTACGACCCAAATTCTTCTGATGTCAAGCCTGAGTCGATTGAAAAGTTAGACAAAATAATTGCTGCAATGTCGGAAAATAAAAGTCTGAAACTATCAATAAATAGTCATACGGATGCAAAAGGAGAAGATGCATATAACATAACTTTGTCTGAAAAAAGAGCTCAAAAAGTAATGGAATATTTTATTTTGCAAGGGATTGAAAAGAGTCGCTTGAAAGCAAAAGGTTTTGGCGAAACTCAAATCAAAAACAGGTGTAAAAACGGAGTGGATTGCTCAGAAATTGAACATCAGTTGAACCGGAGAACAGAGTTTAATTTTACCAAGTAGTCCTTCAATGACAAAATTCTTTTGTTTTCTGTCTATAAGTTATTGCTATAGATTCTTATTCCCAAAAAGATACTTTAGGATTGTATTTGAACTGCTATAAAGGCGGTGATACCATTGCAATTGATTCATTAAAAAAAATACCCAATTTATCTATTTTTAGAGGAGGCAAAGGACAAAATGATTGCTCTGTTGTTGCTTGGGAAATAGCGGTTTATAATGATGGTGTAATTTCATTGTTTCCAGGTTATGCCGGACCTACAATTGGCGGACAGATTAATGAAGCTTTGCGTAAAGCAGGTAAGAATCCACCCGAAAAAATTGTTTTTCAAGGATTAGTCGTTAACATAAAATCAGGAGATGCTTTTATTAAGAAAAAGTTGGAGTCGGTCACTTTTTATTTGACCAAGAAAGCCCGAAAGGTCTGCAGATAATTATACATTTTTGGCAAAAAAGACAGGACTTTCATAGTTCTGTCTTTTTTATTTCATAAATTATGTCAAATTGTCTTATTATCTTTGATGGCAAATAATTTGAGAGGTTTGGTCTGTTATAAATTCAATGAAAAAAATTAAAAATATATTTAAGAAAATGAGCACACCGGAAAGTGATATTGTGAACGAACAAAACGAAGAACAAACTCATCAGGACGAGACAAATGCTGTTGATGAAAAGGATAAACAGTTAGCAGAATTAAAAACAAAAGCTGATGAGATTAATGATAAATATATTCGTTTGTACTCGGAGTTTGATAATTTTAGAAAACGAACTGCAAAAGAAAAAGTAGAGATGATGCAATCGGCAGGAGAAGATGTTTTTAAAAGCATACTTCCTGTGTTGGATGATTTTGAAAGAGCAATCAAATCGAATAATGAAACAACAGATGTGAAGGCTGTGAATGATGGGGTAAATTTAATTTTTTCTAAATTGAAAACATCCTTAACTCAAAAAGGCTTATCTGAAATGAAAACTGTTGGAGAAGCATTTGATGCAGATATTCATGAAGCGATTACAAATATTCCTGCTCCTTCTGACGACTTGAAAGGTAAGGTTGTGGAGGAATTAGAAAAGGGATATAGTTTAAACGGAAAAATAATTCGCTTTGCGAAAGTGATCATCGGAAATTAATTTTTCAGTTTTCCAATTTTTCAATTTTCAATTAACAAAATGGCTAAGAGAGATTTTTACGATATATTAGAAATTCAAAAAGGTGCGAATGCTGATGAAGTAAAAAAGGCATATCGTAAGATGGCGATTAAATATCATCCGGATAAAAATCCTGGAGATAAAGCAGCTGAAGAAAAATTCAAAGAAGCAGCTGAAGCCTACGAAATATTAAGCAATTCCGAAAAGAAACAAAAGTACGATCAATATGGTCATGCCGGAATGGGTAATAATGGTGGCTACGGTGGTGGAGGCGGACAAGGGTTTGGCGGAATGAACATGGATGATATCTTCAGTCAGTTTGGAGATGTTTTTGGTGGACACTTTGGAGGCGGTGGAAGAAGTGGTCGAGGTGGACGAAGAGTAAATCGCGGCTCGAATTTGCGGGTGAAAGTGAAAATGGATTTAACGGAGATTGCAAATGGCGTAGAGAAAAAAATTAAAGTAAATAAATACGTTGCTTGTAAAACATGCAGTGGAAGTGGAGCAAAAAATGGTTCTGCATTTAATACTTGTTCTACTTGTAAAGGTGCGGGACAAGTTTCCAGAATCACCAACACCATTTTGGGCGCAATGCAAACTACAAGCACTTGCCCGAGTTGCGGAGGTGAAGGACAAACAATTACCGATAAATGTTCACCATGTAATGGCGATGGGATTGTGCGTGATGAAGATGTAATCAGCATCAATATTCCTGGAGGCGTTGCTGAAGCAATGCAATTGTCGGTTGCAGGAAAAGGAAACATGGGAGCTCGCGGAGGTGTTGCAGGTGATTTAATTGTGGTGATTGAAGAAATAGAACACGAACACTTGAAGCGTGATGGAATGAATTTATTTTACGATCATTTTGTAAGTTATTCAGATGCTGCTTTGGGAACAAATATTGAAGTGCCAACAATTGATGGAAAAGCAAAAGTGAAAGTAGATGCTGGAACACAAAGTGGGAAAGTACTTCGTTTAAAAGGAAAAGGATTGCCCGATATAAATACTTATGGTCGTGGTGATATATTAGTAAATATCAATGTTTGGACCCCTCAACATTTATCAAAAGAAGAAAAGAAAATTTTAGAAGATTTAAAAGAAGCGGAAAATTTCAAGCCAAATCCAACTAAAAAAGACAAAGGTTTTTTCGAACGCATGAAACAGTATTTTGATTAGTATGAATATTTTATCGGCAAAAAATATTGTTAAAAAATATGCATCCCATACCGCATTGGATGATGTTTCATTAGACATTCCAGCTCAAAGTGTTTTCGGATTGCTAGGTCCGAATGGTGCCGGGAAAACTTCCTTAATTAGAATCATTAATCAAATTACCGGTCCGGATAGCGGAGAAATATTTTTCGAAAATGAAAAATTGTCTCAGAAGCATGTGGAGCAGATCGGTTATTTGCCTGAGGAGCGTGGACTGTATAAAAAAATGGAAGTGGGTGAGCAAGCTTTGTATTTGGCTCAGTTGAAGGGGATGAAAAAAGCTGAAGCAAAGAAAAAATTAAAATATTGGTTTGAGAAATTTGAGATGGATGCGTGGTGGAATAAAAAAGTAGAAGAACTCTCAAAAGGGATGCAACAAAAGGTTCAGTTTATTGTAACTGTGATGCACGAACCTAAGCTGCTAATACTAGATGAGCCATTTAGTGGCTTCGACCCTATCAATGCAAATTTAATCAAGAATGAAATTTTAAATTTAAAAAAGCAAGGTTCTACTATTTTATTTTCTACACACAATATGGGTTCGGTAGAGGAATTGTGTGATAATATTGCATTGATCAATCGTTCTAAAAAAATTGTGGATGGTTCGGTGAAAGATATTCGCAAGGAAAACAAATCAAATGTTATTGAAATTGAGTTTACAGGCAATATGATGGGTTTTACAAATTCGTTGTGGACGTATGGAAAGCTGGGTGAACATTCGGTAGAAGGCGAAATTTGCAAAGCTCAGATTCAATTAACACCAGGAAGTACTTCCAATCAATTGCTTTCATCCATTTTATCTGCTGTGGAAATTCATTCTTTTAAAGAGTTAGTGCCAAGCATGAATGATATTTTTATTAAAAAAGTAAGTGAAGGAAATGCTTTAGGGACGCAAAGTAATTTTACGGAATAAAATTTTTACGTCAAAAGCAGAAAAGTCAAAAAAATAAAAAGGTTCAAATTTTAATAAATGAATAAGATACTTCTAATTATCAAACGTGAATATCTGTCCAGAGTAAAGAAAAAATCTTTTATTCTGATTACTTTGCTTGGTCCTATTTTGATGGTAGGAATTATGATTATTCCTATTTGGTTGTCGATGCAAAAGTCGGAGAAACAAAAAATAGAAGTTATAGACGAAAGTTTTTTATTTACCGATTTGATTCCAGAAAAAGACATTGTTCATTTTGATTACCCACCAATTACTATTCAGCAGGCCCGTGATGGTTTTTTTGATACCGATTACGATGCTATTTTATGGATTCCTAAAAACGTTTTGAATGGTGGGCAAAAAGGAATACAGTTACTTTTTAAAAAGCAATTAAGTAATGCTAGTCAGCAACACATAGAGTATAGCTTAAATAAAATGTTGTATGAAGTAATGTTGGCTAAGAATAATGTCAATATTGATTTCATTAAAGACGCGAAAGAAAAATCAACAATCAAGATGTTTACTAAGCAGTTGGATGAAGTAGGAAACGAAAAAAACACCAACACTGGTTTGTATATGGGGATTGGTTTGGTTGCTGCAGTTATGATTTATTTTTTTATTTTTATGTATGGTGTTCAGGTGATGAGAGGTGTGATGGAAGAGAAAACGAGTCGTATTGTCGAAGTGATTTTGTCATCTGTTAAACCATTTCAATTGATGATGGGAAAAATTGTTGGTGTTGCTTTAGTTGGATTGACTCAGTTTTTATTGTGGGTGATTTTATCTACAACCTTGTATAGTTTTGCTGCAGCTACAGTATTGAAAGATATTGATATGAAGCAGATTCAAGCCAAAGAACAAGTTATAAAAATAGGGGAGAATTTGGATTATGAAAACATGGGTAAAAATGAAGAGCCGAATGAAATGACTCAGTTGTGGAACGATTTCAAATCGGTTGATATGGCATCTATGTTATTGTGTTTCTTATTTTATTTTTTAGCAGGTTATTTAATGTATAGTGCAATGTTTGCTGCAATTGGAGCTGCTGTTGATAGCGAAGCTGATACCAATCAGTTTATGTTGCCCATTACCATTCCGCTCATTTTCTCTTTTGGGATTGCTCAAACAGTAATGCAAGATCCGCAAGGCTCTTTAGCAGTTTGGTTTTCTATGATACCTTTTACTTCACCTGTTGTAATGATGGTTCGCCTTCCTTTTGGTGTCCCTGCTTGGGAAATTGCTCTTTCAATGATTTTTTTGATATTGGGCTTCCTTTTCACAACTTGGTTAGCAGCTCGTATTTATCGTACAGGAATTTTAATGTATGGTAAAAAAGTAAGCTGGAAAGAGCTTGGCAAGTGGCTGTTTTATAAAGGCTGATCTGCAATTTATAGAGTCCTAATATTTTCATATCTTGTAGCTTTAAATGCTACTTTTTTATGAAGATTGCCGTTATCGATTTAGGAACTAACACCTTTAATTTACTTATTGTAGAAGTAAATTCCGATAAAACGTATTTGCCTATATTTCAAGCCAAGATTTCTGTAAAACTTGCTGAAGGTGGAATGAACAAAGGTTTTATTGCTGATGTAGCATTCGATAGAGGTATAGAAGCGTTTAAAACACACTTTGCTTCTACACAAAAATATACGGCAGATAAAATTTATGCCTTTGCTACTTCAGCAATCCGAGGAGCTTCCAATGGGGCTGAGTTTGTGGAAAAGGTAAAAGCTCTAACAGGCATCTACATTCAGGTGATTTCAGGAGATAGAGAGGCAGAGTTGATTTATTATGGTGTACGTTCAGCCGTTAAAATGTCAGAACAAGCTTCTTTGATTATTGATATTGGTGGTGGAAGCACTGAGTTTATAATTGCAAACAAAAGTCAAATTTTTTGGAAACAAAGTTTTTTATTAGGTGCAGCTCGTTTGTTGGAAATGTTTCCACCTTCAGATCCGATCAAGCTATCTGAAATTAATATTTTTGTAGATCATTTATTCACTGAATTGCAACCACTTTTTGAAGCCATAAAAGAATATCCGATTACAGAACTCATCGGTTCTTCTGGTTCTTTTGATTCACTTGCTGAAATGATCGTACATCGTTTTTATTCAACTCAAATGTTGGATGATACAACAGAATTCACATTTGATTTAGGGGAGTGTGCAACCATTTATGAAGAAATATTAAAATCTACCAATTTGGAACGATTGGAAATGAAGGGGTTGGTTGCGATGCGTGTGGATATGATTGTGGTTTCGAGTATTATTGTTCATTTTGTAATTCGTTCGCTCGAAATAGAACAAATGCGTTTATCAACTTACTCTTTAAAAGAAGGAGTGATTTACGAAGTATTGGAAGGAAAATTATAACATTTAACTCAAATAGAGATGGCAAAAATATTAATCATTGATGACGAAAAAAGTATCCGTAAAACATTGCGTGAAATTTTGGAATATGAAAAATATCTCGTAGATGAAGCATCTGACGGACTAGAAGGAGTCGCGATGATTCAAAAGGAGAAATATGATATTGTATTGTGTGATATAAAGATGCCAAAAATGGACGGGATTGAAGCGTTAGATAAAATCATGCAATTGTCATCTGACACACCTATTGTTATGATATCCGGGCACGGGAATATTGAAACAGCCGTTGAAGCAGTAAAAAAAGGAGCTTTTGATTTTATCGCGAAACCTTTGGACTTAAATCGTTTATTGGTTACCATCCGTAATGCAATGGATAAATCTACTTTGGTTACGGAGACGAAAGTGTTGAAGAAAAAGGTGAGCAAGACCTTTGACATGGTAGGTGAATCAAAAGGAATTCAACAGATTCAGGAAATGATCGAACGCGTAGCTCCGACAGATGCAAGAGTTTTGATAACGGGGGGGAACGGAAGCGGAAAAGAATTGGTGGCTCGTTGGCTGCACGAGAAAAGCAACCGTGCTAATGCTCCTTTGATTGAAGTAAATTGTGCTGCCATTCCAAGTGAATTGATAGAAAGTGAATTGTTCGGTCACGAAAAAGGCGCTTTCACATCTGCTATAAATCAACGTAAAGGAAAATTTGAGCAAGCTGAGGGTGGTACATTGTTCATGGATGAGATTGGTGATATGAGTCTTTCTGCGCAAGCCAAAGTATTACGTGCTTTACAGGAAAACAAAATTACCAGAGTAGGAGGAGAGAAAGAAATAAAAGTAAATGTGCGTGTGGTGGCTGCAACCAACAAGGATCTGCAAAAAGAAATTGCTGCCGGAAATTTCCGTGAAGATTTATACCACCGCTTAAGTGTTATCTTAATTCATGTGCCATCGTTGAATGAACGCAAAGAAGATATTCCATTGTTAGCAGAACATTTCTTAAAAATGATTTGTGAAGATCATGGTATGCCAGGCAAAAGTTTTTCTAAAGATGCAATAAAAGAGTTACAGAAAATCAATTGGACAGGAAATATCCGTGAATTCAGAAACGTAGTGGAGCGCTTGATTATTTTATGTGATAAAATAATTACTGATAAAGATGTGATTGCTTACGCTCGGCCATTAAAAGGATAATTTATTTCAATTTCAAAACATATACTTTCGGAAACATTTTACCTGTAACAAACATCCTTTTTGTTGCTGGGTCATAAGCAATTCCATTTAATACATCTGATTCTGGA